>Ga0194121_10001440_pt1 | contig 40407 bp, 45 predicted proteins | sample TA2MahCa50mmetaG_FD_148609 | JGI IMG/M metagenome (GOLD analysis project Ga0194121, IMG submission 148609) | Freshwater microbial communities from Lake Tanganyika, Tanzania - TA2015020 Mahale Deep Cast 50m | ecosystem: Environmental > Aquatic > Freshwater > Lake | place: Tanzania: Lake...
CTGGGCGGTCATCTATGTCGCCTACTCGGCGGCCGGGTACCGCGTGCGGCATCTGACGATCCCGCAGGGGACGGAGGGGGGTTACATCGCGCTCGCGCTCCTGCTCTGCGGAGTGAGCTTGGCCTCCTTCGCGCTGGGGTCTGGGATCACGCTCGCGCTTTCCGCCTTGTTTGTGCATGAGGTCGGGCGCGGGATGTTCCAGCCGCTCACGGACAGCTTTGTCCAGCACCGCGTACAGAGTGCCTACCGAGCCACCTTCGGCTCGCTTGCCTCACTCATCGGCCGCGCGGGTTTTGCCGTCGTGCCGCTGTTTGTCTGGATAGGGATTGACGGGCGGCCGGACACAACCGAAACGATTGTCGCGGTATGGCTCGTGTGCGGACTTGTGCTTGCACTGGGCGCGGGAGTGTTCTATCTCTTGCGTCCGCGCGAGTGAACGTTCGCCGCGCGTCCTGAGGCGTGGTTCCACGAACTCGCCTGCCCGTAACCGCCAAACCAAAAAGCCGGCAACGTACGTCGTCGGCTTTTTATCAACTGGGGAGAATCATTTTGCGCGGCGTTTACTCTTGCACCGTGCGTTTTCCTTTGAGCGTATCCTTCAGCGCCTTGCCCGCCTTAAACTTTGGGACCACGACGGACGGGATTTGAATTGGCTCGGACGGTTTTTGCGGATTGACGCCCATGCGGCCCTTGCGCGTCCGCGCGCTGAAGGTTCCAAAACCGGCGATGGTCACCTCGTCGCCCTGCAAAAGCGCGCGCGTCACAGCTTCTTCAAAGCCGGCCACAAAATCTTCGGCCAGTTTTTTTGACACGTTCAGTTTTTCGGCAAGACGGTTGGCAAGTTCGGCTTTGTTCATAGGGGAGAGTCGCCGGTAGGAGGAAGTTCGTTGCTAGTATACGCATTTTTCTCGCTTGTACCAACTACCCGCTACCAATGGAAGTATCTTTGCACGTTTTTTCACGTCAAGCAACCTAGCGGGCGTACTCAATCACGCGGGTTTCGCGGATGACCGTAATGCGGATTTCGCCTGGGTAGGAGAGTTCCGCCTCAATTTTGTTTGCCACTTCTTTGGCAAGTCTGTAGGCAGTCAGATCGTCAATCTTCTGGGGTTGGACGAACACACGGATTTCGCGGCCCGCTTGGATCGCATACGCTTTTTCCACTCCATCAAACGACGAAGCAGTGCGTTCCAGTTCCTCCATGCGTTGGATGAATTGTTCAAGGGATTGCTTGCGCGCGCCGGGCCTCGCACCCGAGATCGCGTCTGCGGCCTTGACGATCGCGCCTTCAATCGTGCGCGGGCGGTCTTCGTGGTGCGCGATGGACTGGTAGCAGAGCTCCTCGGGGAACCCGAATTTTTTCATGATATTGTACCCGATCTCCGGATGCGCTCCTTGCATGTCGTGGTCTACAGCCTTGCCGATGTCATGGAACAGTCCGCCTTTCTTACACACAAAGACATCCGCGCCGAGCTCTTCGGCGACCATGCCGGCGATCGTGCCAACCTCAATGGAGTGTTGCAGGGCGTTTTGGCCATAGCTCGTGCGGTACTTCATGCGCCCAAGGATGGACACGAGCTTGGGATCAATGGATGACACCGGAAGGCCGAGTTGATAGAGCGCGTCCTCGCCGGCTTTGCGCAGATCAAGCGCGAGCGCCTTTTTGGCGTCCGTGATGGCTTCTTCCACCCGAGCCGGATGGATGCGGCCGTCTTTGATCAGGGCTTCCAGGGCGCGTTTGGCCACCTGGCGGCGGATAGGAGAGAAACCGGAGATGGTGATCGCTTGGGGCGTATCGTCCACGATGATCTCCGTGCCGGTGAGCATTTCAATCGCCTTGATGTTGCGACCTTCCTTGCCGATGATGCGGCCTTTCATTTCGTCGTTGGGGAGTTCAACGCTGGTTGTCGTCGTATCCGTGGAGACCGACGAAGCAAAGCGCGTCATCGCGAGCGACAGAATTTTTCGCGATTTCACCTCCAGTTCCTCCTCGGTCACCTCATCCAGCTTGCGCAGGCGGTTGGTGAGCGCTTCTTGCGAATCCTGTTCAATCTCTTTCATCAATCGTTCCTGGGCCTCCTCACGCGTAAGCCCGGCGATGTTCTGAAGCTTGGCAACCTCTTCCTCTTTTAGCGCTTCAATCGTCGCGCGCAACGTTTCCATCTCTTTGGTCCGCTCCTCCAATTTCGTTTTTTTGTCTTCCACTTCCAGGAGTTTCTTGTCAAACATGGCCTCGCGGTTTTCCAGACGGCGCTGCTGGTCTTGCAGGTCGCGTCGCATGGCTTGTTCCTCGCGTTTGGCTTCCTCCATGACGGTCATGGATTTCTCCTTGGCTTCCAGCAGGAGTTTTTGCGTTTCGTTTTTCGTCTCCTGTTGGATCTCTTGCTGTTTGGCTTTGGCCTCGGCGATCATCTTTTCGGCTCTCGCCTCTGCCTGGTCAGCCGCTTTGGTGCCGAGCGTCTTGCGGTACAAGTAGCCCGCGGCCGCTCCCAGAAGGAGACTCACCACGAGCAGTACGATCAGTTGTAGAGAGATCATAAAATTGCGTCTTGTCGCCAAGAAGCCGCGGAGTTGGAATGGATTTACGCCAAAAGTTCCTTCATCTGGAAGGCACGATCGAAGGTTGTTGCGAAAAAGCAAACGGTCGAAAACATAGTGGCGATCCGCGTCCTGTCGGCTTCATGGAAACACGAAATTCGTTAGGTAAGGACGCGCTCAAGTTAGCAAAAAAGCAGTGGCGTGTCAAAGGCGCGAAAGCAGCGTATTTATGGGGATGAGACGGGGGTCGGAACTCGGTGTGGACTCTTCCATTGTGAACGGGCCAATCGTCGTACGGTGCAGGGTTTGGACATAGCCGCCGGTGCCAAGGGCGCGTCCGAGGTCGCGCGCGATGGCGCGGATGTAGGTGCCCGACGAGCAATGGATCGTGCAGGAAAGTGTCATGGCGCGATCATCCATCACGATGTCGGTGATGTCATAGATGCGCACGTTTCTTGGTTTCGCCTCAATCGGCTTTCCCGCGCGAGCGGCTTCATAAAGTTTTTTGCCGCCTATTTTGACGGCGCTGTACGCCGGCGGGACTTGTACTATCTCCCCGATGAATTGTTGGAGCGCCTCGGTGACTTGTTCCGTGCTCGGTGTAATCCCGATCATGGATGGACGGATGTTGCCGGTCACGTCGTCGGTATCGGAGCTTGCGCCCAGGACAAATGTCGCCTCGTAGGTTTTGTCCAGGCCAACGAGTTTGGGGAATTCGCGCGTGGCCTCGCGGCCCACGCCCACGATTAACAGGCCCGTGGCAAAGGGATCAAGCGTTCCCGCATGGCCCACACGCCGCTCTTTGCTCCAAGCGCGGATACGGTTCACCACATCGTGTGAGGTCAGGCCGGCGGGTTTGTTCAGAAGGAGGAAACCAGACATAGGGGGTTGATCGTTATCCATTTCATCCTAGCAGAATTGACCGATTTTCGTTTTTCTCGTAAACTCGCAGCAGTTTCGTGAACCGTGTCTGCAAGATCCTTCGCTCCGCCAAGGTGGGACTAGGATCGCCTACGGGAATTATGAATATCACCGAGCTGGCCAGGCGTTTGCGCGTCCATCCGCGCGAGCTGCAGGAAAAACTCCCGGAGCTCGGTTTTGCCGTTGGCAAAAAGGCGATCAAGGTGGATACGCGCCAAGCCCAGCGCATCATAGAGGCGTGGGGGGAAATGAAGCGTAAAGAACGGCTCACGCAGAAGGTAGAAGAGCAGAAAGCGTACGCCTTGCGAAAGGCACAACGCAAACCAGAGGAACTCAAGAAGGTTGCCGTCACCGATGTCATCACCGTACGCGATTTTGCCTCGCGTTTGGGTCTGCCCGTTCCACGGGTGATGCAAGAGTTGATGCACAACGGGATTCTGGCCGCCATTAATCAGCGGATTGATTTTGACACCGCGAGCATCATCGCAGAAGATCTTGGGTTTTTAGCCGAGCGTGAAGAGGCCGCCGTCTCCGAGGATACGCAAGGACTGGAAAAGATCCGCGAGCGGATAGAAGCCGAACAGGCCGGGGCGACACAACCGCGCCCGCCGGTCGTGGTCGTGATGGGTCATGTGGACCACGGCAAAACCAAATTGCTTGATGCCATTCGCAAGACGAACGTCATGGAAACGGAAGCGGGCGGCATCACCCAACATATCGGCGCGTACACGGTTGAACGAAACGGCAGGCAACTGACCTTCATTGACACACCCGGACACGAGGCGTTTACCGTCATGCGTTCGCGTGGCGCGAAGGTGGCCGATATTGCCATTCTCGTTGTCGCCGCCGACGACGGCGTTCAGCCCCAGACGCGCGAGGTCATTGATATCATCAAATCGGCCGGACTGCCATTTTTAGTGGCGTTGAACAAGATGGACCGCGAGCAGGCGAATCCGGACAAGGTGAAAAGCGAGCTCTCGGAGATCGGGCTTGTCCCCGAGGACTGGGGCGGCAAGACGATCGTTGTGCCGATTTCCGCAAAGCAGGGGACGAATATCGAAGGTTTGCTTGACACGTTGCTTTTGATCACCGACATGGAAAAGGAAAAGATTGTCGCCAGTCCCGACCATCGTGCGATCGGCACGGTCATTGAATCGCATGTGGAAGCAAGCTCCGGGCCGGTGGCGACCGTGCTCGTACAAAGCGGCACGCTGCGTTTGGGTGACACGCTTTCGGTGCGCGACACGCTGTTTGGCCGCGTGCGCGCCATGCGCGATTGGACAGGCGCTTCGCTCAAAGTCGCCCCCCCTTCCACGCCCGCCGAGATTATCGGCTGGAAGATTGCGCCGGCAGTCGGGGATATTATGGAGGCGCCGGAATCGGAAAAAGATTTGAAGCGCTTGAAGGCGACGGACCTTTCGTATAAGGCGACCGAAGAGGTGGCCGCGATTCGGCAGGTGCAACAGAAGGAAGAAGGCGACGATCTGATTGACGGCAAGCAAGTGATGAACCTGCTCATCCGCGCCGATGTGTTGGGATCGCTTGAGGCCATTCTGGGGATGCTGGATAAGATTCGCCATGAGCAGGTCGGGGTGAAGGTTGTGCAAAAAGGACTCGGCAACATCACGGATGCGGATGTGCTCTCCGCGCAAGGGTCCGGCGCGGTGGTGATCGGGTTCAATGTGCACCCGACGGCCACGGCCGAGGAGCTCGCGCGCGAAAAAAATGTGGAAATCCGAGAGCACCAGATCATCTACAAATTATTTGAGGAGATTTTGCGCGATCTGCAGAAGATGCTGCCGTCCGAGACAGTCCTCACCGAGCAGGGCACGTTTGGCGTCATGAAGAACTTTCGCAAGAGCGACCGCGGGTGGATCATCGGAGGGCGTGTAAAGACCGGCACGCTCGCCGCGGGGATGAAGTTGCGCATCAAGCGGGGCGAAGAGTATGTGGGCGAAGGCTCGGTAGAAAAAGTTCAACTCGGTAAAGCACAGTTGAAGGAAGCGAAGGAAGGCCAAGAGATCGGGCTGGATTACCGCGGGAAGGTGAAGCCCGATGACGGCGATCTGCTTGAAGCGTACACAGAGGAGGTTAAGACACAGCATTTGAAGATTGAAGGGATACGTTTGCGGTGAGTCGCTGGTCTCTGTGTGAAAAATGCGTATACTAGCTCCCAGCTATCAAAGATGAATTTCCATTTTTTTTCCTATGCCGCTCATTCTCACCACAGATAATTTTGATCAGACCGTCTTGCCATCCGATAAGCCGGTGCTCGTGGATTTTTGGGCGCCATGGTGCGGTCCGTGCAAAGTGATGGGGCCGGTCATGGAAGCCTTGGCGGACGAGATGGGAGAGGCCCTGTTTGGGAAGGTGAATGTGGACGAACACACACAGCTCGCCCAACGCTATAACATTTTGTCCATCCCGACCTTTATGATTTTCAAAGGCGGTCAGGTGGTGGAGCAATTTTCAGGTACGATGGACAAAGGGTCGTTGCGCGCGCGGGTGGAGAAATATGTCTAGCGTTGAGAACGTGATCATCATCGGTTCCGGGCCGGCGGGTTATACCGCCGCCGTGTACGCCGCGCGGGCAGAGCTCGCGCCGCTTTTGTTTGAGGGGCGCTCGCTGGGCGGATCGCCTGGCGGACAGCTCATGCTCACGACCGAGGTGGAGAATTATCCCGGGTTTCCTGAGGGGCTCCTCGGGCCGGAGTTAATGGAGAACTTTCGCAAACAGGCACAGCGGTTTGGCACGCGCATCGTGAGCGAAGATGTGGTCGGCGTGGATTTTTCGCGCCGTCCGTTTGTCGTGAAGACAGCGAGTACGACGCATGAAGCGCAGGCGGTGATTGTGTGCACCGGCGCGCAGGCGGTGTGGCTGGGCGTGGCCGGCGAGCGCGAGTATCAAGGACATGGCGTCAGCGCGTGCGCGACCTGCGACGGGTTTTTTTTCAAGGGCAAGCATGTGGTGGTTGTGGGCGGCGGGGACAGCGCCATGGAAGAATCCACCTTCCTCACGAAGTTTGCGGAAAAAGTGACGGTCATACACCGTCGCGCCGAGCTTCGAGCCTCAAAGATCATGCAGGCACGCGCGATGGCCAATCCCAAGATCGCGTTTGTGTGGAATACAGAGGTCACAGAAGTGCTCGGCGATGGAACGCGCATGACCGGCTTGAAGATCGTGAACAACACGACCAATGAAACATCGGAGTTTCCTGCTGATGGTTTATTCGTGGCGATTGGTTATCAACCCAATACGGCAATTTTTGAGGGGCAGGTGCGGTTGGATGCCAAAGGGTACATCGTCGTGGAGCCGTATTCCTCGCGCACGAGCGTACCGGGTGTGTTCGCGGGCGGGGATGTCATTGACCATGTGTACCGTCAGGCCGTGACCGCCGCTGGCACCGGCTGTATGGCGTCTTTGGACGCCGAGCGATGGTTGAGTTCCCTTTAACATGCTATGTCACTCATCAACCCTTTTGAAAATGCGCTGTCGCAACTTGCGCGCGCTAACGATGTCAAGCCGTTCGCGCGGGATCTTCTCACTCGTCTCTCACATCCCCACCGTGAGATTCGCGGATACATTCCGTTGACGCGCGACGATGGGCGCTTGCAGATGGTGGAGTATTATCGCGTTCAGCACAACAACTGGCGCGGACCCTACAAGGGCGGTATTCGATTCCATCCCGACACGGATGTGAACGAAGTGAAAGCGCTCGCGTTTTGGATGACGCTCAAGTGTGCCGTTGCCGATCTGCCCATGGGCGGGGGCAAGGGCGGAGCGACCATCAACCCCAAAGAACTTTCCAAGGCCGAACTGGAGCGGCTCTCGCGCGCATGGATGCGTGCGCTCGTGGATGTGGTGGGTCCCGAAAAAGACGTGCCGGCGCCGGATGTGAACACGACTCCCGAGATCATGGCGTGGATGGCTGACGAATACGCGCAGGCAACCGGCGATACGACCGGCGCGGTCATCACGGGCAAGCCGATTGGCGTAGGCGGGTCGCTCGGGCGCGACCGCGCGACCGCGATGGGTGGGTATTATGTGTGGGAGGCGCTCAAGGACCGGTATGGCTTGCCACGCGTGTGCGATGTGGTCATCCAAGGGTTCGGCAATGCCGGACAGCATATGGCGGCGTTGTTTTTTCATGACGGTCATCGCGTGATCGCTGTGTCGGATTCAACAGGCGCGACGATGAACACACAAGGGTTGGATATTCCCGCGCTGGTCGCGCACAAAAACGCCACGCGCCAGGTGAACGGGTTTACGGGTGGGGAAGATCTGGTGGGGAGTGAATTGGAAGTGTCGTGCGATGTACTGGTTCCGGCCGCCCTGGAAAATCAGATTACCCGTGAGAACGCGTCGCGTCTTAAAACCAAGATGGTTCTGGAGCTCGCCAACGGCCCGACAACCCCCGAAGCGGACGACATTCTGTTTGGCGCGGGCGTGCCGGTTGTTCCGGACATTTTAGCTAACTCCGGCGGGGTTACGGTTTCCACCTACGAATGGGAACAGAATAAGAAAGGGGAGCGCTGGAGCGAAGAGGAAGTATTTGCGAAATTGAAACGCAGCATGGAAACGCAGGCCGCGCTCATTTTTGCGGGATCGCAAGAGTTGAAAACGGATCTGCGCCGCGGCGCGTTTGTGCTCGCGCTCGAACGGCTCGCAACCCATCAGCGTTGAGGTATTTCGTGTCATCCCGCGAGCGTGACTGTGCCCCCTGTGTCATCCCGAGCGAGCGGTACGGTGCCCCCTGTGTCATCCCGAGCGAGCGTTACGGTGCCCCCTGTGTCATCCCGAGCGAGCGGTACGGTGCCCCCTGTGTCATCCCGAGCGAGCGTTTATCATCTAGCCGAGGGATCTCGTGTGAATGCGAGATCCCTCCACTCGCCCCGGCGTTGCCGGGGCTCGGTCGGGATGACAAGAAAAAAGCTGTGCCTGGCTTGGTCGCGATGATAGAAAGCGGTGTCATCCCGCGAGCGTTACGGTGCCCCCTGTGTCATCCCGAGCGAGCGTTTATCATCTAGCCGAGGGATCTCCTGTGAATGCGAGATCCCTCCACTCGCCCCGGCGTTGCCGGGGCTCGGTCGGGATGACAGAAGGCGATGTCATCCTGAGCGCCAGCGAAGGATCTCTGACCTTGAGATCCTTCGTCCCCTCTTCCCGCGCTGTTTTGACTCGTACAGATTTTTCCTCCAAAGTGTTGAAGGTATGGCGTACAACCACCATGAGATTGAACACAAATGGCAGAAACGCTGGGACGAGACGGGCGTGTTCCATGCCAACGACGATTCCAACCAGCCCAAATACTATTGCCTGATTGAGTTTCCGTATCCCTCCGGCGACGGCCTGCATGTGGGCCATCCGCGTTCGTATACCGCGCTGGATGTCATTGCGCGCAAGCGGCGCATGGAAGGGTATAACGTTTTATATCCGATCGGTTGGGATGCCTTTGGCCTTCCCACCGAGAATTACGCCATCAAGACGGGCCGGCCTCCCCAAGAGGTGACGGCCGAAAACATTGCGACCTTTAAACGCCAGTTGAAGTCGCTCGGGTTCAGTTTTGACTGGTCGCGCGAAATTAATACGACAGACCCGGAGTATTACAAATGGACGCAATGGATGTTTTTGGAGTTCTTTCGCGCGGGCCTTGCGTACAAACAAAACATGCCGATCAACTGGTGCCTGTCATGCAAGATCGGGCTAGCCAACGAGGAAGTGGTGGACGGGAAATGCGAACGGTGCGGGGGTGCAACAGAGAAGCGCGACAAGGAGCAGTGGATGATTGCGATCACAAAGTACGCCGACCGGTTATTGGACGATTTGGAGACGGTAGATTATTTGGAGAAGATTAAAGCTCAACAGCGCAACTGGATCGGCCGGAGCGAAGGGGCGGAGATTCGGTTTGTCATCCAGAGCGACCTTGAGCGAGCGCAAGCGAGTCAAAATTCCCCCGCCGATGGCGGAGTCGCTCAACAGGACCTGCGCGCCGTTGATGTCTTCACCACACGTCCTGACACCCTTTTTGGTGCAACGTTTCTGGTCATTTCGCCGGAGGTCGCGCGGACGTGGATAGACGGCGGATGGGATGCGGGGGAAGAGGTGCGCGCGTATGTGACCTCCGCGCTTGCCCATTCCGAGACGGAGCGCGCAAACGAAGAGCGCGAGAAAACGGGCGTGGATACGGGCGTGAAGGCGGTCAATCCGGCAAACGGAGAACCGATTCCGGTTTGGGTCGCCGACTATGTGCTTGGCGCGTACGGGACGGGCGCGATCATGGCCGTGCCCGCGCATGACGAGCGGGATTTTGCGTTTGCGACCACGTACGGATTACCGATCCGGCAAGTGATCCGCAAAACAGGAGCGCCGGTGCGCAGTGTTGTGATGGGCGCAGAGGCGATGACAGAGCAGGATTTTGCGGAGATCGGCGTATCCGTTTTTGAAAAAACCGAAAAGGGATGTTTCCACGTGGAGATTCCCCGCGGCCGTGAAAAAGATTTTGAACGGTTGATGGTTGAAAAAATGGCGCCCGGGTTTTGGAACGAATATGTCGGAGACGAAACGGTTTTCCTGTTTACGCATCAGGACGGGCGTAGGGAACGGCTCGTCATGAACGACCAGAATCTCGAGCGGATTGACCAGCTTGCCTGCGAGTTTAACAACCAAACGTACGACCCCAAAGACCCGGGCAATTATAGAAACGGCGCGTTGGCACGAAACGCATGGTATCGTCCGCTCATCGTCCATGAGGAGCCGGGAGTCCTGATGAACTCCGGCACGTTTGACGGGATGGAGAGCGAAGAGGCGAAATGGGCGATCACGCAACAGGTCGGCGGGGAGAAAAAACTTCGGTACAAGTTGCGCGATGGGTGTTTTCGCGCCAGGCGGTATTGGGGGGAGCCGATTCCGCTTGTGTGGTGCGAGCAGTGTCAGTGGGTTCCGGTGCCGGATGATCAGCTACCGGTCGTCTTGCCCGCGGTGGACAAATACCAGCCGACCGACTCGGGCGAATCGCCGCTTGCGGCGATCACCGACTGGGTGAACACGGCCTGCCCGACCTGTGGGGGTCCCGCAAAGCGCGAAACGGACACGATGCCCAACTGGGCCGGTTCCAGTTGGTACTTTTTGGCCTACGCGATGAAAGGTGTATCCCAGAGTTTAGTGTTCTCCACTTCTTCCGCTTCTCCAGCTTCCCTCTATCTTCCCGCCCTTTCCTACTGGCTCCCCGTGGATTGGTACAACGGCGGCATGGAACATACAACCCTCCACTTGCTGTATTCCCGTTTTTGGAACAAGTTTTTGTTTGATCGGGGGCATGCGGCCACAAGCGAACCCTACGCCAAGCGCACGAGCCATGGGCTGATTCTCGCTGCGGATGGTGCCAAGATGAGCAAGTCGCGCGGAAATGTCGTGAATCCCGACGAAATGGTAGAGCAGTACGGCGCGGACGCCGTACGGTTGTATGAGCTGTTTATGGGGCCGTTTGGCGAACCGGTGCCCTGGAGCGTGAACGGGCTCATTGGGATGCGAAGGTTTTTGGAAAAGGTGGCGGATCTCTCGCTGTCCTTGCAAAAAGCGAGCAACGAAGCCATCTCAGACACACCGAGTCTTTCGCCCGATCACGATCAGGTTCGTCAGAACCTCAAAAGGTTGCTGCACCAGACGATCAAAAAAGTGAGCGCTGACCTGGAGGCCATGCGATTTAATACGGCGGTGTCGGCCATGATGGTGTTTGTGAATGAAGTAAAAGAACAAGAAAAGAGGATGATGGAAACGGGGGTGCTTGGACGGGAAGACCTGACGTCCTTTCTGCTCTTGCTGTGTCCGTTTGCGCCACACCTTGCCAATGAATGGCACGAGCGTTTGGGCGGCACGGCATTGCTGGAAACGCTTCCGTGGCCCGCGTACGATCCGGAATTGGCCCGCGAGGAGATCGTGACGATTGCGGTGCAGGTGAACGGGAAGTTGCGTGCGACCGTCGAGGCCGCGCCGGACGCAAGCGAGGAAGTTGTGCTCACGCTCGCACTGCATGAGGAGAATGTGGAGAAATATCTGCAGGGCAAACATCCCAAGAAAGTGGTCTATGTCTCTGGTCGGATTATCAACGTGATTGTGTAACGGAGAGATCTCTCGTGTGGCCTGACGGCCGGATGCAAGATGACATGCGGGCTATGATTCCATCGAACGCCAAAAAAGTTTTTTCGGGAGTGCTGTTTGAAGTGTACCAATGGCCCCAAGAGATGTATGACGGGAGCACAGAAACGTTTGAGATGCTCCGGCGCGAGGATACGGCCGAAGTGATTGCCGTCAAAGACGGCAAAATAATGATGCAAGAACAGGAACAACCCACCAAGCCGCTGTTTTTGTCCCTGCCTGGTGGGCGGATTTCCTACGGGGAAGAACCGCTTGAGGGCGCTCAACGCGAACTGCTGGAGGAGACGGGATTCGTCTCAAACGATTGGTCGCTCTACCGGAGTGCACGACCCCTCATGAAACTGGACTGGCGGATCCATGTGTTTGTGGCAAAAGATTGCGTGTACCGTCAAGCACCGCGGTTGGACGCGGGCGAGCGCATCACGGTGAAATGGGTGACACTTGATGAACTGATGGATCTTGTGGACTGCGGAACACTGGCAAGGATTGAACAGGATTTGCGCATGGATTTGGTCCGCGCGAAATACGACGCATCTTCAAAGGAGGAGCTGTGCCGTCGCTTCGGCCTCCCCCTATGAATCTCGTCATCATCGGCACCGGCTATGTAGGGCTTACCACCGGTCTTGGGTTTGCTTCGTTGGGCCATCGCGTCGCGTGCGTGGATACGGATGCGGCGAAGGTCGCGCGACTGGATCTTGGGGAGGCACCGTTTTACGAGCCCGGTCTTGAGGAAACGCTCAAGCGCTTGCAGGAGCAGGGGAGGATCGTTTTTACGACCGATCTGGAAAGCGTGATTGGCGAGGCGGATATCGTGATGTTTGCGGTGCAGACGCCGCCGCGCGCAAACGGCGAGGCGGAACTGTCGTATCTCATGGGCGCGGCCGGGCAGGTGGGGGCGCTCCTTTCGCGCGAGGCGCTTCTGATCGTCAAAAGCACCGTGCCGGTCGGGACGAACCGCAAGGTCCTCGCGACGGTGCGCTCTGCGATGGCGTTGCAAGGCCGCGAGGATCTCTCGACCCTCATCCGCGTTGCGAGCGTTCCAGAATTCTTGCGCGAGGGGGCGGCGCTTGATGATTTTTTGCATCCGGATCGGATTGTGGTTGGCGCGGATGACGAGGTGGTGTTTCAGACGATTGAGCGTCTGCACGAGGGGATCGCCGCGCCCGTCGTACGTGTCCGTCTTGAATCGTCAGAACTCATCAAGGTCTGCGCCAATGCGTTTCTGGCGACGAAAATTTCGTTCATCAACGAGGTGGCGAACATTGTGGAAGGCACCGGCGCGGATGTGCGCGAGGTGGCGCGCGGGATCGGGTTGGATAAACGCATCGGGTCGCAATTTTTGCGCGCCGGCATTGGCTTTGGCGGTTCCTGTTTTCCAAAGGATGTCAGCGCGCTCAAATCCTACGCCGGCATCCATGGATATGATTTCAAATTGCTCCACGCCGTGATTGAGGTGAACAATACACAACGGCACCGCTTCGTGCAGAGGATCGTTGAGACGATGGGGACGCTCAAGGGGCGCAAGCTCGCGGTGTGGGGGCTCGCGTTCAAACCAGACACGGATGATATCCGCGAGTCCGCGGCGATTGCCGTCGTGCGCGATTTGTTGGGACTTGGCGCGGAGGTAAGTGCGTATGATCCCAAAGCCATGCGCAACGCGCGCACGGCTCTGCCCGAGTCGGTCCATTTTGCGCCCACGGCCATGGACGCGGCCTCTGGCGCGGACGCGCTGGTGGTGTTGACCGAGTGGCCAGAGTTTTTACAGGTCTCGTTTTCCACCCTGAAAGCCCAGATGGTTGAGCCGATGATTTTTGACGGCCGCAATTGTTTCGCCGACCTTGGGCTCGTCGCGCTTGGATTCCAGTATTTCGGCGTCGGCTTGGGGAATGCGGAAAGCGCTTCATCGTGGATGAGAGGATGACGTTGGAGGTGTGGATCAGCCGGGTGGCCGATAGCAGGACCCGCGCACAATGAGACGTTTGACCGTTTATTGTATGAGGATTCTCGCGGCTGTTTCACGTTCGCCCTCCAAAACAGGCACGGCCTTGCTTGCCAGTTTCTGTCTGGGGGTCCTGATTGGACCTTTTTTTGTTTCTTGGCCGAGCGCATGGTCACTCGCGGCTGTTGTCACCTTTCTCGTTCTCTTTGCCCTTTTTTCCCTGCGCGCTCACGCTCGCGGTTTCCCATTCCTCCTGCTCGCGATCCTGCTGTTTGGTCTCTGGCGCTATCAGCAATCCCTTGTGCCTGAAGGACTGGTCACACTGGCCGACCGGACCGGCTCGGTGATACGCGTGGAGGGACGGATCGCTTCCGATGTGGAGCGGCGCGTCTCCATCCAGCAGGCGATTCTGGATGATGTACGCGTTGCCGGAGAACCCGTGTTCGGTAAACTCCTTGTCCGGTTTCCGCTTTTCCCTCGCGTGGCGTTCTCCGACCACGTGGCATTCGCCTGCGCGCTTGAACGTCCCGAACCGTTCAACGGATTTGCCTACGACCGCCTGCTCGCCTCTCGCGGCGTGCTTGCTTTGTGCGCGTTTCCAGAGTTCATCGCGGTGAGCCCGGGTGAGCGTGCAGGAAAGGTCGGATGGTTTTTCTCCCTGCGCTCCGCCCTTGACGGTCGTCTGCGCGAGGTCCTTCCAGAGCCGCACGCCTCGTTCGTTTCGGGCCTCTTGTTTGGCGGCAGTGCCTCGCTCTCACAAGGCCTGCGCGAGGATTTTTCCCGCACCGGCACTTCGCATATCCTCGCCGCCTCCGGCTACAATGTTTCCATCTTTTCGCTTCTGCTCTTGCACCTGTTCATGCAAAGTCCGCTCGGACGCAAGCGCGGCCTTGTGGCAAGCGCCGTGATCCTGTGCGCGTATGTCGTCATGGCCGGAGCCACTCCCGCCGTCCTGCGCGCGGGATTGATGGCCTGTGCGCTCCTGGTGGCTGAAGGCGCGCGCCGCCGTCCGCACGCACGGAATATCCTTCTGCTGACTCTGGCGCTGATGCTCCTCATGAATCCGCGCCTCCTGCTGGACGATGTTGGGTTTCAGCTCTCGTTTGCGGCAACCGCCGCGCTCCTCTTCGTGCTCCCGCGCGTGCAGTCGCGTTTCCATCTGCTACCAGAAGCGTTTGGGATCCAAACAGCCATCGCCTCCTCCACGGTGGCCGTAGTCATCACGCTTCCCATCTTGCTGTGGCACTTCGGACAGGTCTCACTGGCCGCTCCGCTCGTCAATGCCTTTGTGCTTCCGTTTGTGCCCTACCTGATGGCGCTGGGAGTTGCGGGCATGATCTTTGGAAAGATTATTGCGCTCCCGGCCTTTGCGCTTTCGTATGCGCTGTTGCGCGTGATCAGGATATTCAGCGCGCTTCCGTTTGCGTCCATGCAGATCGGCTACGCGCGTACGGCGGCCGTGATCGCCGCCATAGCGATCGTGGCGTGGCTTCTCCTGCGTGCGCAGGCATCTGTGGAAACACGCATCCGCCAGGGGCGGACTGGCGCACGCCTATGAGCAAACGTCCACCACTGCGTCGCTCGCCTGCGCGCAGGGGGCAGCGCATCGCATCTCATGCCCTCCTCATCGCCTGTGCGTTCGTCCTGTTGATCTTCCCGCTTTTTTCACGCCTGGCTTCCGCGCGCGCGCCGGCCTTGCGCGTATGGTTTTTTGATGTGGGGCAGGGCGATGCGACGCTCATTGAAACGCCGCTGGGCAGGCAGGTGCTCGTGGACGGTGGGCCGGACCGGACGATTCTCCAAAAACTTCCGCAAACCATGTGGCCGTGGGATCGGACGCTTGACGCGGTGGTGATTACGCATCCGGACGCCGACCACATCACCGGATTGACAAGCGTGTTAGAACAGTACGACGTGGCGGCCATCTACGAAACGGGCGTGCGCGGAGGGACGCCCATGATCGCAGGACTGGTTTCGGCGATGGCAACCGAGGGCGCGCGTATGAAACCCGTGCGCGCCGGACAATCGTTTGAGATGGACGGCGTGATCTTTGATGTCCTCTGGCCGACCGAAGCCTTCCTGCAAAAAGAGCGCGACCGCAATAACACCTCGGTCGTTCTGCGTGTCCGGTATGGATCAACCACGCTTCTGCTCACCGGCGACGCAGAGGAATCGGTGGAGGCAGTGATGGCGCGTAGTGCCGGCGACGTCGATGTGCTCAAAGTCGGCCATCACGGGAGTCGCACATCCACCACCGCCAAATTTTTACAGGCGGTAACGCCGGAGGAAGTGGTGATCTCCGCCGGAGAGGACAACCGCTATGGCCACCCGCACCCCATCGTGCTCGCGCGTTTGCGCGAAGCGGGAGCGCGTGTTTCACGCACGGATCAGGATGGCGATCTTTTGCTGGTCTCGGACGGCGCGTCGTATTCGCTCACCCCAGCCTTCTTGCCATTTTGAGCGGATTACTCTATCATCTGCACAAATTGTCCAATTTTTGCTATCTTGTATCCATGCCTATGTCCACGACCATCCAGCAAACCCTGGTTTTGCTCAAACCGGATGCCCTTCAGCGCGACCTTCTTGGCGAGATCGTGTCTCGATTTGAACGCAAAGGCATGAAAATCGTCGCCATGAAATGCATCCGTCTGGATGAACGCATGCTTGAAGAACATTACGCGCACCTGTCCGACAAGCCGTTCTTTGGTACGCTGAAGCAGTTTATGATGCAGACGCCGGTGGTTGGGATGGTGCTCGAGGGATACGAGGCAGTTGCGGAGGTGCGCAAGCTCGTTGGATCCACCAATCCGCGCGAAGCGGACGCCGGGACCATCCGCGCAGACCTCTCTATGAATGTCCCTTCCAACCTGATTCACGCGTCCGATTCGCTGGAGACGGCGCAGGTGGAGATCAAGCGGTTCTTCAAAGACGATGAGCTGTTTGATTACGAGAAGATTACCGATCGGTATCATTTCGGAGAGGGGATTTAACTCGCGTTGAGACACGTACGATCTTTGCGTGGACGGGCGCCCGCCAACCCTGGGAGACCAGGTCGGGGTTGACGACCCCCGTTTTTTTATTTACCTTGGCCAATGCCGTATATCCTCACACCGGGGGGAGAGCGTGATTGAATGGGGAATGCTAGAGGAGTGGCAAGGAGATTGGCTCACGATCAGTGCCAAGGCCATCCGGGAACGCCAGAAGTGGCTGGAGACACTGAACCGCGGCGACCTGCGGCGGTTCACCGAAGCGATCCGCGAGGCGCGGTCCGGCCGAGTGGGACTAGTGAGGGACTACGCGCCGCATCTGCTCGCGCGACTCTCCATGGACTCGTCCGTGGCGACCGCAACGCGGGGTAAGCATCTGCTGGAAACTGCCAAGGAGCATGAGCCCAGGGAATGGCCGAACCTCCACACGTGGTTTGATGCCATCTGTGTGTTTGATGCCTCCGCGGCGCTGGCACTCATTGAACAGCAGGATCCGCGTACGGCCATCGGGGATTCCCTCTACGCCCTCATCGGATTTCTGCGCGAGCGACTGTTCGAACCCGGGTTTGAAACGACGGACTTCTATGTCTATCGTGATCCTACCTGCGATTTCACGGTGAGCGAGAGGGACATCGGCATCGGCCGGCATCTCTCGCAACGCGCCAAGGGGCGCGTCCGGCTCAAGAGTACGCTCAACTGCCGGCGCGTGCGGGGGAACGGTCTCGTCTTTTTGGATGAGCGGCCCAAGGAAGCGTTTTCCGAATGGGTCAAGGTCCTGCGACAGGTCGCGCTGAAGAAGCCCGATCCGTACCGGATTCGCGATCGGCGCGGGCTCATGCTGGTGTGTGAGAGCCACGCGAACATCCTGGCGCTCTGCGACCGCTTGGAGGTTGAGATCAACGCGTCGGGCGGCTGTGTCACCGAGCGGCCTGGCGGGAACCACGAGACGAACGCACCTGTGGATCCCACGAACCACTCGTCTTCATCGGCGTACAAGGTGGTCAAGCTGTGCGTGCGCTGGCGCGGCCGCGAGTTCGAGATCCAGTTCATTACGTTCTACGACTACTTCAACAGCCAACTCTCCACCTCGCCGGCGAACCACCAGCTCTACAAGCTGCGCCAGGCGCTTGAGTTCGCCTTCCCGTTGCTGTTTCCGTCCTCCGTCTACGGGGTGAAGTGGAATTCCACTTTGATCGGCCAGTTTGAGGCGCGCCTGAAGAGCGCCTTGGTCAAGCGCGTCAACGGCGCTCGCAAGCCGGCCGATCATTCTTAACTCGCAGGCCCCACAGGCCTGCTTTTTTGTTCCAGTCCGCCGTTGGAAGGTGGAATGGACGCGCAGACGGTTGAACACATTTTTTATCTCAAAATCGTCGGGTATTTTTGACGCAACGGACTACCGACTGTTTGGCCCGGGCGTGAACATGCAGACGAGAGATGTGGATAACATCGTGGATAGTTCTGTGGAAAAAATGTGGAGGGACAGCCCTTTGCAAACTTGCACTTCTCTGTCAGAGTGTTAAATTTAAAAGTGCCTAACGGCCGGGTGGGTGCGCCCATTGATTACAAGTAATTCTCCGGCCTGGGTGTGCCCTGCTTCGGCAGGGCAAGAGGGCCATACGGCAGTGACTTCCCTTCGTGGACGGCACACTGGACGCAATCTCGTGTTCCCGTCGCGCAGGGGAGATGGTATGGGCGACACAAAGAAAAACGACCCATGCCATGACCGACTAGATTTACTCTGTCCAGGGCCACCCATTCCCCCGTTAGGCACGAAAAACCCTCAAGCGTAGACCGTGGCTTGAGGGTTTTTCAATGAAGTGGTGATGCGCCACAGGACTCCTTCTTTTCACCCATTCTCACCTATGCCCCATCGCTTCGCCTCCTTCTCCACGATCGCGATCTACACCTTTGTCGCGTGGGTGATCGTCCAGTTTATCTTTTCGTTTGCGCTCTCTCTGCCGCGCGGCGCGTTCATCGCCGTCCATTATCTCGCGGTTATCCTTGCGTTTGCACTCATTTTCCGCGCGTACTTTGATGTTCATCCCAACGCAGACGCCTTTGACACCACCGCACAGGCGATTCTCGTAATGCTGATTTTTGAAGGCATTTTTCTCGCCTTTTACGCGAGCGACCCACTGCGGTTTCTCAATTATACGGACTGGATTGTCCCGACGTTCCTCACGGCCTGTGCGATTTACTTCGTCGGCAAACCATCCACAGCAAACATCGCTTAACAAAAAGGATAAACGGGCGTACAATCACGCTCGTTTTTACTATCCGACACTGGGTGTCACCGACACCAGTGTTCACTCATCTATGTTCAAATGGAAATGGCTCTCTCTTGCCGTGCTCGGGACGCTCGCCGCGCACAGTGTGCTCGCCAGCGGCGGTGCTTCCGCAAACGAAGGGCATGGCGCGGGTATAACGCTTCTGTGGATCGCCGTGATTTTGATTGCGGCCAAGATCGCGTCGTTGGTCGAGCGTGTGGGCCAACCGGCCGTCTTGGGTGAGTTAGTGATGGGCGTGATTTTGGGCAACCTGGTCTTACTGGGAGTGAATCTGTTTGAGCCGATTAAGCAGAACGAGATCATCGCTTTTCTTTCAGAGCTTGGTGTCGTGATCCTCTTGTTCCAGATTGGGCTGGAATCCAATATCCAACAGATGCGCAAGGTCGGCCTCTCGGCTTTTCTTGTCGCGGTCGTCGGTGTGGTCGCTCCGTTTGTGCTGGGCACCTATCTTGTTGGCCCATGGCTTATGCCCGGTCTGTCGAGCGCCGCCTACCTCTTCCTCGGCGCGTCGCTTACAGCAACGTCCGTTGGCATCACGGCGCGTGTCTTTAAGGACTTAGGCAAGCTCAAGACACCCGAAGCACAGATCGTGCTGGGCGCCGCCGTGTTTGACGACGTGCTCGGGCTCATCATCCTTGCGGTCGTGACCGCGATCGCGACGGTCGGAGCGGTAAGCGTCGGGGCCATTAGCTGGATTATTGCCAAAGCGTTCTTGTTTCTCATTGGTGCCATTTTGGTTGGTACCATCAGCGCTCCTTGGCTGGGTCGTGCATTCTCGCGCATCCAGACGGGCGTTGGGATGAAGTTCACGCTTGCGCTCGCGTTTTGTCTGGTCTTTGCGTACGTCTCGGGACTGATTGGCCTTGCGCCTATCGTCGGCGCGTTTGCGGCCGGCTTGGTGCTCGACCCGGTACACTTCCGGTATTTCAAAGCGCCAAAAATGGTGGAGGAGATTATGGAGACAGCGGAAGGGCAGAGCGAAGAAGTCAAAAAGAAATTGCACACGATGGTTGAGCACCATGCCGAGCGCCACATTGAAGAATTGATTGAGCCGGTTGCCTATCTCCTCGTGCCGATCTTTTTTATCCTGACCGGCATGAACGTGGCGTTGGAGACGCTGTTTAATCCGAAGATCATCGGCATTGCGCTCGCGATTACGCTGGTGGCGGTGATCGGCAAAGTGATCACTGGCCTCGTCGCCGGTCCGGTGAAGAAAGCGATCGTCGGCGTGGGGATGATTCCGCGCGGCGAAGTCGGCCTCATCTTTGCGTCGATCGGCAAAGGGCTCGGGGTGCTCTCCGACGACTTGTTCTCCGTGATTGTCGTCATGGTGATTTTGACGACGCTTCTCGCCCCGCCCGTCTTGGCGCGTCAATTGAAGAAGTAGCAACAACGCAGGCAATCCTGCGGTCGGTGGACGGACCCGCGCGGGTCCGTCCTTGACCGGCTCCGCTGTATCACAAGAGAACAATGGGGCCTGGTGGGAGCGGCGTTTTCGTCCTCATCGGCGACCTTCCATGCCTGACAACCACCCCAAACAGCCGCCTACGTGTTTTGCACGCAGACCCGCTGGTTCTCTTGTGAAGGGGGCACTCTGGAAAGGCACGGATGACGCCGAACGCAGCTTGGCGTATAGTGGGGAACATGTCGATGTTCGTAGACACGCTGATCATCTTTTTGCATGCCCTGGTTGCGTGGGTGCTGGTTGAGGTGTTTGTAAACAACGCGTACCGCCTTTCCCGCCCACAGTATGTCTTTTTCCATTATGTCAGCGTGGTCGCGGCGTTCGCGATCGCGTTTTTCGTTTACTTTCAGTTTTTTGCTGCTGGGTGGGCCGTCTTCTTTGTCACCATGACGGCGCTCGGGTTTGTCCTGCTCTTGGAGATCATTGTGTTTGGATATCTCTACAGCGGCGACAGATGGTTTTTGAATTTTGCGGATTGGATTTTTCCGATGTTTCTTGCCACCAGCACGATCTACCTCATGGGAGTCTTGCTTGCCGGACGGTAGGATTGCATGCTAAAAGTGAACGCCTAAATGGTTAACAACTGTCGTGTACAGGTATGCCAGATATTTTCCGCATTACGGGCGGGCGGCCGCTTGAGGGCAGTATGACGCTTTCGGGCGCGAAAAACGCCGCGTCGAAAATGATGATTGCCAGTTTGCTCACAGAGGAGCCGGTCATTCTCAAAAATGTCCCGCGCCAGCAGGAGACGCAGATCACACAGGAAATCCTGGAGGCCGCGGGCGCGCGTGTTGAGTGGGAAGGGGAGAACACGCTCCTGTGCGAGGCACGCACGGTCGGCGCGGGAAACGCCGGCACGCTCTCGCGCAAAAACCGCATCAGTATCCTCTCGCTCGCGCCGCTTCTCCATCGCGCGGGCGAGGCGGTCGTGCCGCTTGTGGGCGGCGATGCGATCGGTCCCCGTCCGGTCAACTTCCATCTGGAAATCCTCCGCAAGATGGGCGCGCAGATTGACGAGGCGTCTGACCATTACCGCGCCGTCGCCAAAAAGCGCCTCAAAGGGACGCTCATTGAACTCTCCTATCCGTCCGTGGGCGCAACCGAAACGGCGATCCTTGCGGGCGTGCTCGCCGATGGACGCACGGTCATTCGAAATGCCGCGAGCGAGCCGGAAGTGGAAGAGCTGGTGATGATGTTACAAACCATGGGGGCGATCATTCAGCTGAATGCCGGTCGCGTGATTGAGATTATCGGGGTGGAACGCTTGCACGGGACCTGTGTGCGGGTGATGCCCGACCGGATTGAGGCGGCATCCTATGCGTGCATGGCGCTGGGCACGCGCGGAGAGATTTTGGTGCGTGGGGCACAGCATGAACATCTCATTACGTTTTTGAACACCGTACGCAAGATCGGGGGAGAGTACGACGTGCGAGCGGACGGCATTTTGTTCAAGGGCGCGCGCGCGTATAAAGGGATTGAATTGGAGACGGATACGCATCCTGGGTTTATGACGGACTGGCAACAGCCGTTTGTCGTCTTGCTCACCCAAGCGAAAGGCACATCGGTCGTGCATGAAACCGTGTATGAGGAGCGGTTTGGGTATACAGCGGCATTGAACCAGATGGGCGCGAGCGTGACCCTCTTTAGCAACTGTTTGGGGGAAGTTAATTGCCGATTTAAAGGCCAGAACTATCGCCACAGCGCGGTGATCACCGGGCCTACGTCGTTGCACGCCACCGATGTGACCGTGCCGGACATCCGCGCGGGCCTGGCGTTTGTGGTGGCCGCCATGGTGGCCGAAGGGACCTCCAACTTGTCCGGGATTGAACACCTGGACCGCGGCTACGAACAGCTGGAAGAGAAATTAAAAAGTGTCGGTGCTACCATAGAGAGGGTATGTTCTTGAATCTGTTATTTTCCTCTCCTTCGCTTGCCATTGTCTGGGTCGTGGCGATTTTTTTCTCGCTCACCATCCATGAGTTTTCTCACGCGCTGGTTGGGAAATGGCGCGGGGATCTGACGGCCGAGCGAGAGGGGAGGCTCACGCTCAACCCGGCCGCGCACATTGACCCGATCGGGCTGATCCCGTTGTTTCTGTTTGGATTCGGATGGGCAAAGCCGGTGCCGTTTAATCCGTACAATTTGAAAAACCCCAAGTGGGATTCCGTCGCGATCGCGCTTGCCGGCCCGCTCTCAAATGTGTTGCTGGCAACAGTGAGCGGCATCGCGTTTCGTTTCACGATCACTTCGCTTGGGAGCGCCAATCTGTTAACGATTTTTCTGTTGTTGCTGACGATGGTCAATGTGTTCCTTGCCTTCTTCAATGTGATCCCGGTCCATCCCCTGGACGGGTCCAAACTTTTTTTCGCTCTGTTTGACGCGCCGCAGTACGCGCGCCTTCGCGCTTTTATTGCCGTTCGCGGCCCGCAGGTTTTACTGATGGCCGTGTTTGTCGCGATCCTGACCAACATTCCTGTTTTTTCGTTTATTGACAAGCCAGCGTACGCCGCCTGTAACGCCCTGATCGGCGGACCTTGTCTTGGTTATTTTGCCTCCATTTTTGGGGGCTGACCCCTGCGGGGAGAAAACGCTTGCTTTTTTTCTTTTGTACCGTACGGTTTCATCGCTGAGCACTCCCAGGGAGGTCATCATGTCTGCGCTCATTGACACACTCCAGTCCCTCTCTCCTGTCCAGCGCAAGGCCGTGCTCCAGCTTGATCCCGTCGGGGATCGCGAAACGGGGTTGAACCCAACAGAGCACGGTTGCACGACCCGGACTCGTCTGCGCTTGATTCCAGATCTGCCACCCGAGGCGATCCCGAGGATCCTGCGCGCCCTCGCAAAGGATCTGTGTGCGGCTTTCATGAACATCCGTGCGTACGCGTTCCTCCTTGAGGCCGACGCGCTGGATGGCGGACGCAGCGCGTTGGACGAGGCGCTTGAGGCACACGACCTGCTTCGGTTCTCTCGCAACTTCCGCGTGGAGATCCCCAAGGACGCGTGGCGCCGCGCGTTTGCGGACGCGCTGTTGGCTACCCATGTGGAGACAGCGCAGGACATCTTTCATGCGATGCCCACACATGACAAGGGCGACACGGTGCGCCTGCTCACCTGCGCGATCCAAGCGGGAGACCTCCACAGGGCCTGCAACGCCGTGTGGAGCATCGGTCGGGAGTTCACCCGCGCCGAGAAGCGACTCCTTTCCAGCGCCATCGCCCTCTCGCACATCGGTTCCCCTGCGGAAGCCGCAGAGGAGGCCTTTCTTGGCCGGCACGGGTCGGCCGCTGACCGCAAGGCGTATGTCCGCAACATCTTCCTGCACCCCCCCAGCGGTTTTGAGGAATTCGTGGATTATGCTCGTCGTCTGCGGGTTCCCTTGCGCAGGGCCGATGTCCTCGCGTTTCTCTCCAGCGACCACTGTCAGCCTGACGAGCGGGTGGAGGCGGCGAGTTACCTCGTGAAACACGGCGGGGGAAAAAGGGACCAAGAGCGCTTGCGTCGCCTGCAATCCGAGGCCCGTGCGTGGGCGATAAGCAAGGGGATCATCACCCAGGCCGAGCGCTTCGGTGTCCAGATCGCAGAGCCCCTCATGCCCGAGGAGCTTCTCGTGTTCATCCGCGCGAAGGGGAACGGTACCCACTCGGTCAGGGAACTGCAGATCATTGCGTGGGCACGTGACCTCCTGCTCGCACGCCTGCAGAATCCAGGCGTCGCGGCTCCCCCCTCTCCCTTCTAGGCATCCTTGCGCCCTTTCCGGGCGTTTTTTTGTCACCGTGCCTTGACGCCGTTTTCCCGTGATGGTACTCTTCCCGCGTCTATTTTTTTCGGTCTGACCATGTCGTAAGTCCGGCTTATGCCTACCATCAACCAACTCATCCGCAAAGGGCGCAAATCCAACCCGAGCAAATCCAAATCGCCCGCCATGCAGTTCACCTACGATTCGCTTCACCGCAAGCGTACGGACTACCCCAAAGGAAGTTCGTTTAAGCGCGGGGTGTGCGTGAAGGTGACGACCATGACACCCAAAAAGCCAAACTCCGCCATCCGCAAAATCGCGCGCGTGCGCCTTTCTAACGGGATGGAAGTGAATGCCTACATTCCGGGCGAAGGCCATAACTTGCAGGAGCACTCTATCGTGCTCATCCGCGGCGGACGTGTGAAGGACCTTCCGGGTGTACGCTACCACATCGTGCGCGGCGTGTTTGATACACAAGGCGTGGACGGCCGCAATCAAGGCCGGTCCAAGTACGGGACGAAGCGGGCGAAGGCGAAGAAATAATCAACGTCACTCATATTCGGGAGTACTCCCTGCGCAGGGAGGAAGAACCCCGAAGATAACCTAAAACTATGCGCGGAAAACCAGCTCCACGCCGGAAACTTATTCCGGATCCACGGTACGGCAGCGAACAGGTTGCCAAACTTGTCAATTATGTCATGCGCGACGGCAAGAAGACGACTGCCCAGGCCGTTGTGTATGATTGTTTTGATTTGATTAAACAGAAGACCAAGCTGGAACCTGTAGATGTGTACGATCTTGCTCTGAAAAATGTCATGCCCTCGCTGGAGGTGAAGAGCAAGCGCGTCGGCGGCGCAAATTACCAAGTGCCGATGTCTGTGCGCGGCGAGCGCCGGTTCGTGCTGGCGCTTCGTTGGATTTTGATCGCCGCCCGCTCAAAGAAAGGCCGTCCGATGGCGCAGAAACTCGCTGACGAACTCATTGCCGCCTCAAAGAACGAAGGCGACGCCGTCAAGAAACGGTTGGATGTCCAAAAGATGGCCGAGGCGAACCGCGCGTTTGCCCATTTCGCCCGATAAGTCGTGAGGGTGTGGAGAAAACACGCAGGTGAGAGGATGCCGTTTTGCCGCAGGCAAAGAGGCGAGCACTCTCCGTCCAAGCCCTGACACGTGTTCCCTGCGAACCCAATGTCCTGTGACCATTGAACCGTTTATCGAATCCTGTTTCCTAAAGCGATGACGATGTATGCCTCGTGAATATCCGATAGAAAAAACCAGAAACTTCGGAATTTTTGCCCACATTGACGCTGGCAAGACCACCGTTTCCGAACGCGTCCTTTTTTACACCGGTAAGAAGCACAAGATCGGCGAGGTGCATGAAGGGGAGGCGACGATGGACTGGATGGCGCAGGAGCGCGAACGCGGCATTACGATTACCGCCGCCGCAACGACCTGTTTTTGGAAGGACCACCGTCTGAATTTGATTGACACTCCCGGCCATATTGACTTTACCGTTGAAGTGAAGCGCTCCATGCGCGTGCTGGATGGAGGCGTTGCGGTGTTTGACGGCGTCGCTGGCGTGGAGCCCCAGAGCGAGACCAATTGGCGCTATGCGGACGAATACGCCGTGCCACGCATCTGTTTCATCAACAAGTTGGACCGCACCGGCGCAGATTTTTTCAAAGATCTCAAAAGCGTCCATGACCGCCTGACCAAAAACGCGCATCCCATCCAGTTGCCCATTGGCGCGGAAGCGAATTTTACCGGGATTATTGATCTCATCAAAATGCGCGCGTTTTTCTATCGCGATGAACTGGGTGTGACGATTGAAGAAACGGACATTCCCGATGAGCTGAAAGCGCAGGCGGATGAATGGCGCGGGAAGCTGTTGGAAGCGGTTGCGGAAAACGATGAGGCGCTGATGAACAAGTACCTCGGCGGCGAGACGATCGCCGAAGAGGAAATCCACGAGGTTATTCGCAAGGCAACGATCGCCAACCTCTTCGTGCCGGTCATGTGCGGAAGCGCGCTCAAAAACAAAGGCGTCCAGCGTCTGTTGGACGCTGTGGTCGCCTATTTGCCAAGTCCGCTTGATGTTCCTGCTGTTAAAGGCACGGATCCGGACGATTCGGAAGCAACCTTGGAGCGTCATGCCAGCGATAGCGAGCCATTTTCCGCGCTCGCGTTTAAAATCGCGGCGGATCCGTATGTCGGCAAACTCGCGTTCTTCCGCGTGTATTCCGGCATGGTGAAAGCTGGTTCCTATATTTTGAACTCCTCAACCGGCGAGAAAGAACGGGTAAGCCGCATCGTGCGGTTGCATGCCAACACGCGCGAAGAGGTGAGCGAAGTGTACGCCGGTGATATTGCGGCCATGGTCGGCCTGAAGGGTACGTATACCGGCCATACCTTGTGCGATCCGGAGAAGCCGATCCTGCTTGAAGCCATTGTGTTTCCCGAGCCGGTTATCTCCATTGCGATTGAACCCAAAACCAAAGCCGACCAGGAGAAAATGGGCATGGCTCTACAAAAGCTTGCCGAGGAAGATCCGACCTTCCGTGTGCGTACGGACGAGGAGACCAACCAGGTGATCATTTCCGGCATGGGCGAGCTCCATCTGGATATCATTGTGGACCGCATGAAGCGCGAGTTTTCGGTGGAATGTAATGTGGGCGCGCCGCAGGTTTCTTATCGCGAAACGATCAAGGGCGACGCGGATGGCGAGGGGAAATACATCCGTCAGTCCGGTGGGCGTGGGCAGTATGGCCATGCGCTTGTGCGTATTGAAAAATTGCCGGCCGGTTCAGGCATTGAGTTTGAAGAGGAAATCAAGGGTGGAGCCATTCCCAAGGAATACTTCAACCCCATTGAGAAGGGGGTGCGCGAGGCGGCCGACCGCGGTGTGTTGGCCGGGTATCCGCTGTTGGACGTCAAGATTACTCTGTACGACGGTTCGTTCCACGAAGTGGACTCATCAGAAGCCGCGTTTAAGATCGCCGGTTCCATGGCGTTTCAGGCCGCGGCGAGAAAAGCGGGTGTGGAGTTGCTCGAACCGATGATGAAAGTGGAGGTCGTGACACCAGAAGATTTCATGGGCACGGTCGTGGGCGATCTGAATTCCAAACGCGGGCAAATTCAGCAGATGACGGACCGCACCGGCTCAAAGGTGATTGACGCGTTCGTACCGCTTGCGGAAATGTTTGGGTACGCGACGACCTTGCGTTCCATTACGCAAGGCCGCGCCAGTTACTCCATGGAGTTTGACCATTACGAAGCCGTCCCGACAAACGTGGCAAAAGGGATTATTGAAAAGCGCGGCGGAAAGACCGCGTAAATGCAAAACGACCGGCCGTGGACAATGCTTTGCCTTCAGGCCAACGGATGTATCGCCGTTGTCCCCTCGGGAGAGCATCGTCTGGCCGGTCGTTTTATTTTTTATAGAGGGAGACCTGTCCATCTACTGCAACCGGTTTCCACGTCGGGAAGGTAAACGTGTTGGAGACAACGCGCGCGCCCTCCGGGAGTTCCCGTCGCAGTTTTTGTTCCAGCCGCGCCATGGAGTCCTGCAGTTGGTAGAGAAGCACTACATCCGTTTTGGAAAGATCAGCATTCCAATACGATTGTTGGTGGATCCGCACGCGCCCATCGAGTCCTTTACGTTTGGCTCTCCAACGTGAGAAGGCCGTGAGCGCCGGATAAATCTCGTACCCTTCGGCCGTGCCGGCACCAGCCGTGAGCGCGGCGAAGAGCAACATCCCATCGCCTGAACCCATGTCCACCACATGGTCTGTGTCCGAAAATTGCGCGAGGCGCATCATCGTCGCGACCCGTTTTTTCTGGCTTGGCATCAATGGTGCGCCGTGGAACAACAGGGGAATCAGCAGCCCGCCGATCCAGAGGAGGCAGGCAAGGAGGGCCAAGATGACAAGCAGAGAGCCAACGAGTAGGATAAGAGAAGGGGATGGAGACACAAGAAAAGAGGAATATGGAACAAGAAAAATGGATTGCATCTCACTACGAGATCGGCAAGGTGCTTCGCGTGACGCCCATCGCGGCCGGACTCATCCACAAAACGTACGCGATCAAGACGAACACAGGCGAGTATATCATACAGCGCCTGCATCCGTTGTTAGCTTCCCAGAAGGTTGGCAAGGATGTGCTCGCGGTGACGCGGCATCTGCGCGCAAACGGATTCCCATCGCCCGAATGCGTCTTGACCCGAACAGGGCGCGTGCATGCGCGTCGCGGAAAAGACGTGTGGAGAATGCAGACCAAACTGCCGGGCAAAACCGTTGATCGCATCACAAGCCCCGCGCTGGCGTTCAAGGCGGGCGAAATGTACGCGCGGTTCCACCGCGTGATGGACGGCATTGCGCATCGGTTCGGGTCGGATTTGGTCCTGCACGAGACGCCAAAGGTGTACGCGAAGTTTCTGTCCGTCATGAAAAAAAATCGGAGGAGTCCGCTCATGCGCGAGGTACAGGACGAGGTCGCGTTTCTCACGCGCGAGCTCAAAGCGCATCTGCTCCCCGCGAACCTCCCGAGGCGCGTGATCCACGGCGATCCGAAGATTTCCAATATTCTTTTTGTACGCGGGAACGCGAGCGCGATTATTGATCTGGATACCTGCAATCGGCACACCATCCTTGTAGAAGTAGGAGATGCGTTGCGTTCGTGGTGCGGCAAGCGCGAGGACGATCCGCGCAATACCTTTTCCCTCCCGTTGTTTCGCGCGGCCTGGAAGGGGTATCAAAAAGGGGCGGCGGGGTGGTTGACCAAACGCGAGATCGCGCTGGTGCCCAAGGCGATCGGAACGATCACGCTTGAGCTGGCCGCTCGGTTTTTGACGGACGCGTTTGAAGACAGCTATTTCGGTTGGGATTCTACGCGTTACGAAAGCCGCCGCGCGCATAACCTCGCCCGTTGCCGTGGTCAGCTCGCGCAGTTTAGGGATTACAAACAGAAGCTCGGAAAGATACAACGGATCCTTAATGCCTGAGCGTGTCAAAGGCAATAAAACACCCCCGGCATGGCCGAGGGTGTTTTTGGCATCGGAACAGTGAAGTGTGTTTCAGGCGTGACAGAGTTTCTTCATCCTGTGCAAGCGCTTCATCCTTGTGCTGAACGGTTCCGGGCCTCTATCGCGATAATGCACAAGACCGCAATATATCATAGAAAGCTGAAATTGTCAAGGGGTTTGACACTTCGTCCCGCTTTTTGCTACGTTGCACTCTGCTGTTTGCGCGGGCTAAGTCCCGCGACTGTCCTCTCCTCACACTCTCATCTTCTTCCATTCCTACCCCCTATGACCCAGCAATTCCGCCGCATCCTTGATTTGGTCCGCAAAACAGGGGATACCCTCGTGGTTACGGACCCCGATGGGGACGATGTCTTTGTGGTCATGGGAATGGAGCAGTATGAGTGGTTAATTGGAGAGGAAGCCGGAGAAGCAAAAGAGGCTGAAGAGACGAAAGAGGCTGACGAAAAAGACATCTGGGGGGCCATGAAGCCGGCACATGAGGACGGCGAGACATGGGATCTTTCCAAAATGGATAAAAACGAATTATCCGATCTGGAAGAACAATATCGGCAGTTTGCCCACAGTCGTGTGGAAGAGGCCGTGAGCGAGAAAACGGCAAATCAGCCAAAAAATGGGGAAAAACCTAAAGATGATGACGAATTGGGAGAAGAGCAATTTTACCTTGAACCGGTGGAATAGTCAGCTCTTGCGAGTTTTTTAGGCTTTTGTTATACTTCCGCTCGTTGCGTTTTCCAACACATCACCTAAACCTATCACCTAATACCTAACGTTTATGGCAGAAGTTTTTGAGCGAACAAAGCCGCACGTCAACGTCGGGACCATCGGTCACGTTGACCATGGAAAGACCACGACGACCGCGGCCATCCTTGCGGTGCTTGCCGCCAAAGGCATGATCGCGCAGAAGAAGGGCGTGGACGACCTGGACAAAGCCCCAGAGTCAAAGGCTCGCGGCATTACGATCGCGACCGCCCACTGTGAGTATGAGTCCGACAAGCGCCATTACGCGCACGTGGACTGTCCTGGGCACGCGGACTACATCAAGAACATGATTACGGGCGCCGCCCAGATGGACGGGGCTATATTGGTCGTTTCCGCAGCCGATGGCCCAATGCCGCAGACCCGCGAGCACATTCTGCTCGCCCGCCAGGTCGGTGTGCCGGCAGTCGTTGTCTTTTTGAACAAAGTAGACCAGGTGGACGATCCGGAACTGATTGACCTCGTGGAAGAAGAAGTGCGCGATCTTTTGAAAAAGTATGATTTCCCAGGCGATGAAGTGCCGGTCATCCGTGGCAGTGCGCTCAAAGCGCTTGAGAATCCGGGCGACGAGGCGGCATCCAAGCCGATCATGGACATCATCAACGCGCTGGACACCTTTATTCCCGAGCCAATCCGCGATGTTGAAAAGCCGTTTTTGATGCCGATTGAAGATGTCTTCTCCATTGAAGGCCGCGGCACAGTGGTGACTGGTCGCATTGAACGAGGACAGGTGAAGATCAACGAGGAAATGGAAATCGTCGGGCTCAAAGAAGAATCCTCCAAAACCGTCGTGACCGGCGTAGAGATGTTCAACAAACAGCTCTCCGAAGGACGTGCCGGTGACAATGCGGGCCTGCTCCTGCGCGGCGTGAAGAAGGAAGAAGTGGAGCGCGGCATGGTGCTCGCCAAGCCCGGTTCCATCACCCCACACACCGAGTTTGAAGCGGAAGTGTATGCGCTGACGAAAGAGGAAGGCGGGCGCCACAAGCCGTTCTTCAAAGGGTATAAGCCGCAGTTCTACATCCGAACAACGGATGTGACCGGCGAGGTGACTCTTCCGGAAGGGACGGAGATGGTGATGCCGGGCGATACGGTGAATGTGACCGTGAAGCTCATCCAGCCGGTTGCGCTTGAAGAAAAGATGTCGTTTGCCATCCGCGAGGGTGGCCGAACGGTCGGCGCCGGCGTGGTCACAAAAATCATTAAGTAACGACTTCTGTAAAACGGCGCCTGTTCGTTTCACGGGTGCCCACTGACCTTGTTCGTCGTACGTTTGCGTACAAGGCAGGGGCTTGGAGTCCGTTGGACGAACATCCGTCCGTTTTGCAGAGGCCTTCGTAGCAAATTCAATTCCTCATCGTTCTTTCTGACAACTGTGGCCACAAAGGATCAACAAACAACTGAAGACAAGTCCCGCATCCGCATCAAAATCAAGGCGTACGACAGCAAGATCATTGATCAGGCGACAGAGACGATTATCAAGACGGTGGAGCGTACGGGCGCCAAAGTGGTCGGACCGATTCCGCTTCCGACGGAAAAGCGTAAGTACACAGTCAACCGTTCCACATTCGTCCATAAGGATTCGCGCGAGCAGTTTGAAATGCGCGTCCACAAGCGTCTGATTGATATCACGGAGCCTACGGAAAAAACGATTGACGCCTTGATGAGCTTGAACTTGCCGTCGGGTGTGGATGTAGAGATTAAAACATAGGACCTCGCGCGAGATTGGAGATCTATCGGCTTGCGCCTCCGGGTGCCGCCTCCCCGTCGTTTTCCGACGGGCTGGCGACATCCTCGGCGCGCGCTGACCGTTCATCCAAGGGAGCGCGAAGTCATCCCTCATCTTCAGAACGGGGAAGAAAGATCCATTGGAAAACCTTCCCGTGCTTCCGACGATGAAACAGGAGTCCCGCGTATTCATTTAACAGACCATTCCTCAAAACCTTTTTTGGAAGTGTTTTGAGCTAGAAGTCGGTCGCTGACCATCCTCGGCGCACGACTTCTAGCTTTTATGCTAATTGTTAGGAAGAACGAATTCAGCTACTTATCCAACGAATCTATTGGTCCATGCGTAGATTCGTAGCTCAATTCGTTCTTCGTAACACCGGTATGCCTTTCCTCATCGGACGCAAAATTGAAATGGCCCAGCAGTTTAAGGATGACGGCACCGTCGTTGCCGTGACGCTTGTTAAGGCAGAGCCAAACATCGTCACGCAGGTGCGCACCAAAGAGAAAGATGGCTACGGTGCGGTGCAGTTGGGAGCCGAGAACGTCGGAGCGCTGAACAAGTCGGAGCAGGGGCATCTCAAGGATTTGCCGCTTGTGAAGACCTTGCGCGAATTTCGCATTACGGATGGGGCAGAGTACACCCGCGGGCAAGAAGTGCGCGTGGACGCGTTTACGCCCGGGATGCGCATTGATGTCGTCGGCTTTTCCAAAGGCCGCGGTTTTGCGGGCGTTGTCAAGCGTCATCACTTTGAAGGCGCAAAGGCCACCCACGGCAACAAAGATCAAATCCGCATGCCCGGTTCCATCGGGTCGCAGAGGCAGGGAAAAGTGATTAAAGGCCAGCGGATGGGCGGACATATGGGGGACGAGCGCGTCACGGTGAAGAATCTTGAGGTCGTTTCCGTGGATCCCGCGACAAATGTCATGGCGATTAAGGGTGCGATTCCGGGCGCGCGCGGAGGCCTCGTGCTGATCCGCTCGACATCAACCACAACGATATGGCACGCGTAACGCTGTACAACCGCGAAGGCAAAGGGGTCGGGGAGATTGAACTGTCTCCCGCCCTCTTTGACGTGGATTCCAATGAAGGCCTTGTGCATGATGCCGTCGTCGCACAGGAGGCGAATGTCCGCGTGGCGATCGCGCATACGAAAGATCGCGGCGAAGTGGCCGGCACCGGCAAGAAGCCCTGGAAACAAAAAGGGACTGGCCGCGCCCGCCACGGGTCGCGCCGTTCGCCCATTTGGGTGGGCGGAGGGATTACCTTTGGGCCGCGCAGTATCCGCAATTTCGCGCTGAAGTTTAACAAGAAAGCGCGACGCAAAGCGTTGGCCATGGCACTCACTGACAAAGTGCGGGGTGGCGCTCTGTGTGCGGTTGAATCACTCAGCGTGGAAGAAGGCAAGACCGCCGCGCTCGCGCGTTTGCTTAAAAACCTTCCGGTCGCCGGCAAAAAGACATTGATACTTGTAGAGGCTGAAAACCGTGAGGTGGGCAAAGCAGCGCGCAACATTCCAGAGGTCGCAACGATGCCAGTACACTCGCTCAATCTCGTTGAACTGCTGAAGTTTCCAAGCGTTCTTATCTCCAAGCAGGGGTTGGACGAGCTGACGGCGCATTTTAAGCGCGCATAGATATGGGTATCCTCAACCGCTTCAAGAAAAAGCAAGAACAGCAGGCGCTTGGGCCGGACACGAAGGCCGTCGAGCAGGCACCCGTCGCTTCTAAGGCCGCCGTGAAGGCTGGTGCGGTCGATTCGCGCGTCGTGATCGCTCCGATCGTGACGGAAAAATCCGCGTATCTGGCCGCGCAAGGGCAGTATGTGTTTGAGGTGGAGCGCAGCATGAATAAGGTGCAAGTGCGCGACGCGATTCGCGTGATGTACGGTGTGTTGCCCCTGTCGGTCAATATGGTCCGGCAGCGGGGAAAGAAGGTACGCTTTGGACGCACACAAGGGAAACGCAAAGGATGGAAGAAAGCGATCGTGACGTTGCCAAAAGGGAAAACGATTGAGGTCTACGAAGGGGTCTGAGAATAATCAATTGATCTTTTTCAACAGAAGAGGAGATTCCGTCTTTCCAGGAAGCCAGCCGCTCAGACGCCGAACCACTTTGATCTGAACGTGGCAGGGCCCAGAAAGATGAAAACTCGCTTCTGTGGAAAAAGATTCACTATGCCAGTCAAACGCTACAAACCAACAACCGCCGGACGACGCCTTTCAAGCGTGGATACGTTTGAGGATGTCACGCGAACAAAGCCGGAGCGCAAACTGACCGTCCATCGCAAACAGCATGCCGGGCGCAAGGGCGGGAAGATTACGGTGCGCCATCGCGGCGGCGGAGCCAAGCGCCGTATTCGCCTGATTGATTTCAAGCGCGACAAGTTTGAGATTCCAGCCAAAATTGCGTCCATTGAATACGACCCGAACCGCGGCGCGCGCATCGCCCTTTTGCACTACGCAGACGGCGAGAAGCGCTACATGATCGCGCCCCAAGGGCTCGGCGTGGGCGATTCGGTCGTCTCGTCCAAACAGAAAGGCGAGATCCAGACGGGCAATCGGTTTCCCCTGGAGTTCATCCCGATCGGCATTGAGATCTATGATGTGGAGCTCCTGCCAGGCAAAGGCGCACAGGCGGTGCGCGGTGCCGGCACCTTCGCACAGCTCATGGCCGTGGAAGGCGCATTCGCAACCATCAAATTTCCCTCGGGAGAAATGCGCATGGTTCCCAAGCAGTGCATGGCGACCATTGGGCACGTGTCCAACCCGGATCGTCGGCTCATTCGCTGGGGCAAGGCCGGGCGCACACGTCATCGCGGCTTCCGTCCGACCGTACGCGGGAAAGCGATGAATCCGGTGGATCACCCCCACGGCGGTGGCGAAGGGCGTAATCCCATTGGGCTCAAGCGTCCCAAGACCCCGACTGGTAAGCCGGCCATGGGCGTCAGGACGCGCCGCAGGAAGGCGTCAGACCGGCTGATTGTCAAGCGCCGCAAGAAGGGACGATTTGTAGGCGGCAAGTAAAAGGTTTCTAACCATTCCCTATGGCACGAAGTTTGAAAAAAGGACCCTACGTCCATCCGAGCCTCCTCAAGAAACTCTCGCGGATGCGCGTTGGCGATGCGACCCCGATCAAGACATGGGCGCGCGCCTCCACAATCACTCCAGAGATGGTCGGGTTTGTCTTTTCCGTGCACAATGGGAAGGATTTTATCAAGGTCCGAGTGGTTGAGAACATGGTCGGGCATAAGCTCGGCGAGTTCTCGCCGACGAAGAAGTTCATCCGCCACGGCGGAAAAATGCAAAAGGCGCAGGCCGCAAAGGCCACCGCGCCATCCACATAAGTTATTGAAGGACGAACGACATGGAGACCAGTTTGGGTGCACACGTGTCCAATCCCGAAGCTGTCGCAGAGCGAGAGCGAGGCGATGGAAAGGACCCGTAAGCCCAAAGTGGACCGATGTCGTTCGTCCCTCTCCCTATGGAAGTGAAGGCTTACGCGCGCCACATCCACATGTCTCCGCAAAAAATCCGCCTGGTCGTGGATTTGATTCGAGGCAGACAGGTGTCGGTAGCGCGCTCACAACTCCAGTTCATGAATAAGGCCGCCGCAGGGCCGGTGTTGAAGCTCCTCAATTCCGCGGTGGCGAACGCCTCGCACAACTTCAAGCTGAATCCTGCCACCTTGTATATAAAGTCCGTGACGGCCGACGACGGGACGACGATCCACCGCTGGAAGCCGCGCGCGCACGGGCGGGCAAATCCAATCCGCAAGCGCACAACGCACATTTCCATTGTGCTTGGGGAGAAGGTGGAGAAGCAGAAGAAGCAGGAGAAAACTAAGAAAGCGAGCTAAGACGAACGGATATGGGAAATAAAGTTCACGCACGAGGTTTCCGCATCGGCGTCATCCGCGGCTGGGACGGGGTCTGGTTTGCCGACCGCAAATCTTTCCGCCACTTGCTTCGTGATGATGTGCGCATCCGCGCGTTTTTGCTCAAGGATCTCAAGGAAGCGCAGGTGGATCATGTGGAGATTGAACGCTCGCGCGGCAATCTCAAGATCAATATCTTCAGCGCCAAGCCTGGGATCATTATCGGCCGCGCGGGATCCGGGATTGAAGAACTAAGCAAGAAGCTCAAGCAGGAGTTTTTCCCCGGCAAGCGGGTGAATTTGAACATCAATGTCAAGGAACTCCAGCGTCCGTCGCTCTCCGCCAAGGTGGTGGGCGAGCAGGTGGCCGCCGAAATCGTCAAGCGCATGCCGTTTCGCCGTTCCATGAAGTCCGCGATCGAGCGCGTGATGAAAGCCGGCGCGTTGGGTGTGAAGATTGTCGTGAGCGGACGGCTCAACGGCGCGGATATTGCACGACGTGAAGCGATCGCGCACGGAAAAATCCCCCTGCACACCCTGCGCAGTGACATTGACTTCGCGAATGTGCGCGCAGAGACGATCTGGGGCACGATCGGCGTCAAAGTCTGGGTGAATAGAGGTGAGGTCTTTGAAGAATAAACAGAACCACTCCCATTGGATCATTTCGGGCTGATGGGTTCCGTTCGATCGTCTTGCTCTGTGGCGTTCCCGCGAGACGATCGGATACCTGCCTGTCCAAACTGATCGCAACTGGAGTGGTGCTGAAACAACTATGCTGCTTCCCAAGAAAGTAAAACATCGCAAATGGCACAAAGGCCGTGCCCGCAACAAGCGTCTGGCGACGACGAAGACAGCCATCGCGTTTGGCGCCTACGGCCTTAAAGCCACGACCGGCGCCTGGGTAACCTCGCGTCAGATTGAGGCCGCCCGTCGCGCCATGACGCGCGCGATCAAGCGCGGCGGCAAAATCTGGATTCGCATTTTTCCAGACAAGCCAGTCACGACCAAAGGTTCCGAGATGCCGATGGGAAAAGGCAAAGGAGCGGTGGACCATTATGTCGCCGTGGTCCGGCCAGGCACCGTGATGTTTGAAATGGGAGGCATCAGCGAGGACTTGGCGCGTCGCGCGCTTGAACTCGCCGCGTATAAGCTTCCGGTGAAAACCAAGATCATCGGCCGTGACCTTGAATAATATGGACGAGAAGAAACTGCGCCAAGAGCTTGAAGAAGCCCGCACGCGCCTGAAAGAATTGACCTTCAAGAACGCCGCGAGCCAGCTCAAGCAGATCCGGCAGATTCGCGAGACCAAAAAAGCAATCGCGCGGCTGTTGACCCGATTGGCGAACTGATATGACAAACACTCCGCACACCACTCGACGCACGCTCACCGGCACGGTCGTGTCCGCAAAAATGAACAAGACCATTGTGATTCGGGTTGACCGGACGATTGTGCATCCCAAGTACGGCAAACGCTATGTCCGTTCGCGCACGTACCATGTGCACGACGAGGTTGGATCCTTTCAGGTAGGGGAGGTGGTCCAGTTTCAAGAGTGCCGGCCGTATTCAAAGACGAAACGTTGGCGTGTTCTAAAAAAATAAATAGATGGACGAGCCATGTTGGATGCAGGTTGGGCGCACGGGTGTCCAATCGCCAGAGCGGGAGAGTGCAACCGCGAGGCGATGGACGGGACTCGTAAGCCCCACATGCGCTGACATGGCTTGTCCACTCCTATGGTACAGCTTAGGTCCATGCTCGTGGTTGCCGACAACTCGGGCGCAAAAAAATTACAGGTGATCCGCGTGCTTGGGGGCTACCGGAAACGGTATGCCCGCATCGGCGATCTTGTGGTTGCCGCCGTGAAGCAGGCCGTCCCGCACGCCACCGTCAAAAAGAGCGATGTCGTGACCGCCGTGATCGTGCGTACGCGCAAGGAAATGCGTCGTCAGGACGGGACCTACATTCGGTTTGACGAGAACGCCGCGGTCATCATTGACAAGAAGACACGAGACCCCAAGGGGACGCGCATCTTCGGGCCGATCGCGCGCGAATTGCGTCCGCTCGGGTTTGGAAAAATTATTTCGCTCGCGCCTGAAGTGCTCTAAAGAGACCTGTGTCCAAATGAGAGGAGATTGCGGCGCGCGGATGTCCAAGGGAATCGCGGGAGCGTGCTCCTGCGAGGCGATGGACGGAAATCGCCAGCCGCAAGGTCGCTCATTTGGAAACAGGTCACACGTATGAAAATCAAGACGGGAGACAAAGTCCGTATCATCGCGGGCAAAGATAAGGGGAAGGAAGGGAACATCTTGCAGGTGTTTCCCGAGCTTGGGCGTGTGGTCGTGGAAGGTGCCAATATCATGACGCGCCATCTCAAGGGGCGCGGCGAGCGCGCCGGGCAGAAGATCCAGTATCCCTCGCCGTTGTCTGTGTCCAATGTCCAGCTTGTTTCCCCCAAAACCGGTAAGGCCGGGCGTGTGGGGTATAAGCGGATTGAAAAGGACGGGAAGCGCGTAAAGATCCGCGTCCTGCGCGTCAAAGGCGCGAAGGAAGATATCGAATAGGCTATGGCGATCAAAGAAACCTACAAAAAAGAAGTCGTTCCCAAACTGAAGGAACAGTTCGGGTACAAAAATATCCACGCCGTGCCGACGGTTGCATCGGTGACGCTGAACATCGGGCTGGGAAGCGGGCTCAAGGATGCCAAGTATCTTGAGACAGCCGAGCAGACGCTCACGCGCATCACGGGACAGCGGCCGGTCAAAACGCGCGCGCGCAAATCGATCTCCAACTTCAAGATTCGCGAAGGAATGGTGGTCGGTCTGAGAGTGACGGTACGCGGCAAGCGCATGTGGGATTTCCTGGAGAAGCTTCTGCGCGTGTCCCTTCCGCGCGTGCGCGACTTTCGTGGCCTTCCTCCCAAGGCGTTTGACGGACGCGGGAACTATTCCATCGGCATGAAGGAACACATCGCCTTTCCAGAGATTCGCAGTGATGAGATTGAGTCCATTCATGGCCTGCAGGTCACCATCACAACCACGGCGACGACGGATGAGGAAGGGAAGGCCTTACTCATCGCGCTCGGACTTCCCTTGAAGCAAACGTAAAGGAAGTGTAAATTGGACTGTTTTGACACCGTCCACCCCTATGGCAACCGAAAACCAAATTGCCAAATCCCGCAAAAAACCCAAGTTTACGACGCGCATCGTGCGCCGATGTTGGCGCTGTGGGCGTCAGCGTTCATTCATGCGCGTGTTCGGCCTGTGCCGTATCTGTTTTCGGGAGCTGGCGAACCGCGGAGAGATTCCGGGCGTGCGTAAATCGAGCTGGTAGCTAAAGAAATTTCGATCGTTACAAAATTGGATGAGATTTCGATGCATGGGGAAGCCAGCCGTCGAGCCGTCGCAGAGCGACAGGGAGACGGTGGCGGAGTCCCCAGGAATCAAAATATCGCCAATTTTGTAACGATCGCCCTCTATGATGACCGATCCCATTTCCGACATGCTCGCGCGTATCCGAAACGCGCAGGCGGTACACAAGACAGAGCTTACCTTTCCTTTTTCAAGGATCAAATTTGCCATTGGCAAAATTTTGGAAGCCGAAGGGTATGTCGCGAAGGCCGAACAGGTCAACGTCGGCAAGTTTCCTGCCCTGCGCGTGGAGCTGAAATACGATCGCAAACAGCCGGCCATCCGCATGATCCGGCGCATCAGCAAGCCGGGACGGAGGGTGTACGCAAAGTCCGGAGAGCTCCCACGCGTCCTCTCTGACCTTGGCATCGCCATCATCTCTACTCCCAATGGTCTGATGACCAACAAGGAAGCACGCGCTCGCCGTTTGGGCGGCGAAGTGATTTGCGAAATTTCATAACGCCTATGTCTCGCGTCGGCAAAAAACCTATCGTGATTCCCGCCGGAGTTGATGTCACCATGGACGGTTCTTTGGTGCGCGTGAGCGGTCCTAAAGGGGAGCTGTCTGAAACCCTGCATCCCACGGTCCGCGCTTCTGTGGTGGAGGAAGACGGCGCGCGTGTGGTGCAAGTCACGGTCACGGATCCTTCCGTGAGTACGCAAGCGGCGCAGTGGGGGACGGCGCGCGCGCTTTTGCAGAACATGGTCACAGGCGTCACCGCAGGATTCTCACGCCAGCTCGAGGTGAACGGCGTTGGGTTTCGCGTGAACATGAAGGGAAAAGACCTCGTGCTCAACCTGGGGTTCTCGCACGATGTGCCGTTTGGGATTCCCGAGGGGATCCAGGCGGCGGTGGAGGGCAACGTGATTACGATCAGCGGCTCCTCGCGCCAACGCGTGGGAGAGATCGCCGCGCAGATCCGGCGTCTGCGCAAGCCGGAGCCTTATAAAGGCAAGGGTATTAAATATGTCGGCGAAGTGATCCGCCGCAAGGCCGGTAAGGCGCAAAAGGCGGGTGAATAATATGCCAAACATCATTCGCAAACGGGAACTTTCGGCCCGGCGCGTTCATCGCACACGCGCGCGGATTTCCGGCACAAGCGAGCGGCCGCGGCTGGCAGTCAAGCGAAGCGTAAAGCATATCTACGCCCAACTCATTGACGACGCCACAGGACGCACGGTGGCGGCTGCTTCCGATAAAGAAGCCGCGCAGGGTGGAAAGCCGGTGGAGGTGGCAAAAGAAGTTGGAAAGATTTTGGCTTCAAAAGCCGTTGCCGCTGGAATCGCCAAAGCCGTATTTGACCGCCGTGGGTATCGCTACCACGGGCGCGTGGCGGCGCTTGCGGACGGGGCGCGCGAGGGAGGGCTGACCTTTTGACGTATGGAAAAAAATACGACCACAACCAAGAAACCGTCCGGCGGACGCGAGCGGCACGGGGGCGGGCGAGGACGGGCCCGGGCTCGGACGCAGGAAGTGAAGGAATTTGAACAGAAGATTTTGGATTTGGCGCGCGTGACGCGCGTGACGGCCGGCGGGAAGCGGATGTCGTTTCGCTGTGCGCTGGTGATCGGCGACAA
>Ga0194121_10001442_pt1 | contig 40389 bp, 32 predicted proteins | sample TA2MahCa50mmetaG_FD_148609 | JGI IMG/M metagenome (GOLD analysis project Ga0194121, IMG submission 148609) | Freshwater microbial communities from Lake Tanganyika, Tanzania - TA2015020 Mahale Deep Cast 50m | ecosystem: Environmental > Aquatic > Freshwater > Lake | place: Tanzania: Lake...
CTGTGGTGTCTCTGCTGACCGATCTGCGAGACCGTCTGCTGCGACAGACGCATTCAGCAACAGCATGGGGTGATTATGGCATGGCACTGATGCAGCATGAGCGACCTGCTGAAGCGCTGCAGTGTTTCGCGGCGGCTGCCAGACTGGCCCCGCAGGACGCTCGCTGGCCGCATCTCACCGGGGTGATTCTCGAGCAAACAGATCTGCAGCAAGCGGCGGCACAGTATGCCGCGGCGGCTGCGCTGCAGCCCGGTGCTGCTCAGTCAGAACTGCGACTGGTTTCAGTGCTGCTGACGCTGGGACAATTCCAGTCTGCGGAACCGAGGCTGCAGCAGCTTGCCCGGCGATTTCCTCGTGAACCGGATGTGTGGCTGCAGCGAATCCGCCTCGCCCGCCTTATGAATGCTCCGGATCAGGCACTGCAATGGCTGCAGGCTGCCAGACAACAGCAGGCCGTCTGCGACCTGCTGTTGCGAGAAGCGGCTGGTATCCAGCTGCAGCTGGGACAATCAGACTCAGCCAGACAACTGCTGGAAGAATCGCGTCATGCTCAGCCTCATGCTGCTGTCCGCGACCCCTGGCTGGAACAGCTGCGGGCTTTTGACGCCAGTGGTGCTGTGGCCTCGGCGCAGGCCGATTTGCAGCGGCAGCAGGGCCGACTGGATCAGGCCGTGCGCACACTGTCGACGCTGGCCAGCCGATTTCCGGAACGGTCCAGACCCGCACTGAATCGTGCACTGGCTTTGCGTGATCAGGGCAACACGGCGGAAGCCCTGGCCGAACTCAGCAGACTGGCCGCCGGATTCCCTGCCGACCCGCTGATTCATTTTCACCTGGCAGTCACCACAGCCCAGGCCGGACAGCTGGCTCAGGCGCTGCAGAGCCTGGAACGCTGTCTGCAGCTAAAGCCGGATTACGGTCTGGCACGAGCTGTGCGTGCAGATCTGCTGGATGCTGCCGGACAGACCGCGGCAGCAATCGCCGAATACCGCCAGGCTGTGCTCGATACGCCTGGGGATCCGTGGATCCGTTTTGGACTGGTACAGCTGCTGCTGCGACAGAAACAATTGTCGGATGCAGTCGCTGCATTGCAGCCCGTCGCAGCACTGCTTTCGCCCGGGCAACAGGCCGAACAGTCTGAACTGCAGCGACTGCAAACAGAACTGAAACAGGCTGCAGCCACTGATTCAGCAGCCGGACAGACAACAGCACAGTGAGGCCTTCGTGACGCAGCAATCTTCAAACCCGTCAAATGGACTCAAACGCCTCGCGGCCATCACTGGCACTCTGCTCCTGTGTCTGCTGGTCTGGTATCAAACCGGACGCATTCGTGACCGAGCCCGTCAGGAGATTGCCAGCCGCCCCGACCCGGCGGTGCCCGACTACGACTGTCTCGAGGAAAAGCCTCGCAGTCGCCAAACAACCGGTGACAGTGGCGGACTGCAGGACCTGACAGACCAGCTGGGAATTGATTTCCGCCACATCGTCGGACCACTGGGAACCTGGTTCATGCCCGAATCCATCGGGGCCGGCGCAGCTGTCATGGATTATGATTGCGATGGACTGCACGATCTGTACTTTGTGAACTGCGGCCCGTCCCCAAAAGCCATCGGTACGCTGCCGCCCAAAGCGGATTACCGCAACAGACTGTTTCGCCAGATGCGGCCCGGCAGTTTTCAGGATGTGACCAATGAAACGGGTCTGGGGGACACCGGATATGGTGCAGGAGTGGCAGTTGGTGACGCGGATAACGATGGATTCCCCGACGTATTCATTGCCAACTACGGACAGGACTCGCTGTATCGCAATACTGGCAGCGGCAAATTTGAAAACGCCACGCAAGCCCTGAATCGCACCGAATCCGACTGGGGCGCTGCAGCCGCCTTCTTCGACTATGATCGTGACGGCTGGCTGGATCTGCTGGTCGTGAACTACACAGCCGATCCACAGTACGGGCATTCCGTATCCTGCGGATTTTCACACGGCCTCGTCAGCTACTGCGGACCTCACAAATTTCAGCCCACTGTTGATCGCCTGTATCACAACGAAACGGGCAGTGCTGAAGCACAGGGAAAACTGACGTTCCGAGACGTGACGGAAGCGGCCGGACTGTCTGCCGCAGCAACATTTGGCTTCGGTGCTGTGTGCCTGGATCTGACAGGCGATGGCTGGCCCGATATGTTTGTGGCCAACGACGGAGCTCCCAATCGGCTGTGGGTCAACCAGCAAAACGGAACTTTCATTGAAGAGGCCACACTGCGAGGTACCGCCTGCAATCTGGCGGGCCATGTTGAAGCGGGTATGGGAGCTGCAGCCGGAGACGTGGATGCAGACGGCTGTATCGACCTGCTGGTCACTCACCTCACAAAAGAAACCGCCACACTTTACCTTGGCAGCCCAGCAGGACTGTTTCAGGACCGCACTCCCGGATGCGGAATTGATGTTGCATCACGCGGACACACGGGCTGGGGAGTCGCCTTGGTTGACCTGAATCACGACGGATTGCTGGATATCCCAATCGTCAACGGACTGGTCATTCCCTGCCACAGCGGATTCCCATTCCACGGTGAAGATGAGTTTCAGATAAGAACAGAGCGGATTGACAATACTGCGGAATACTGGCGAGCCTATCACGATCAGAACGTGCTGCTGCTGGGGACTGCCGACAAATCCTGGCAGTCTGACAACGCAGCAGCAGGTGACTTCACTGCGGCCCAGGCATCGGGCCGCAGCCTGGCATGGGGAGATCTCGACAATGATGGTGACCAGGACCTGATCGTTACCAACTGCGGTGACCGCGCCCGCTGCTATCGTAATGATCTCGCGAATGGCAACTGGCTGCAGGTGAAAACAGCAACCGGGACCGGCGGTCGCGACGCCATCGGAGCCAAAATCACACTCGAATTCAGTGATGGAAGTCGTCGCACAGCCTGTTGTCTGCCGCAAAGCAGCTACCTCGCCAGCAATGACAGCCGCGTTCACTTTGGCCTGGGAACTCGTACTGCCGTACAGGCTGTGACAGTTGTGTGGCCGGATGGACCGACTGAGGATTCTACAGAAAGATTTCCCGGAGTTTCGGCAAATCAGCAGATCGTACTGCGTCGCGGTACCGGAGAAAGGGCAGGGCAACAGCCATGATCGTGGAGTGGAACGGAACCTTTGACGGTGCTCAGATGCTGTGGCTGCTGCTGGCTGCCATCCTGCTGCTGCTGGTGCTGCTGCCGGCGCTGCTGGTAGTATTCAGCCGCGGACGACTGCTGCAGTTGCAGCTGAATCCCGAACAGTGGCTGACCGGAGCCGCAGTGCACGTCACATTGTGGCTGCTGCTGCTGCACAGCCTGGCCTTCGGGCCATCGCTGGGGACCACACCTTCCGCACCAGAAGCAGAAGCCCCAAGGCCCATGTCTGAAATGATGCGAGATGCGGGCAATCAGCAAGATATTCGACCATTCTTCGGTCGCGGCGGTTTTGTCGGAGATCTGCACTTTGCCGGCTTCTCGCAGCTGGAAGCCCAGGGCGATCCCGGCGAACCGCTGTTTGCCTCACGACGACCGCATCACAGCGTCTCACTCAGCGCCTTCATCGTACTGCAAATGGCCATCTACCTGTGTGCCGTGGGCGGAGTCTCTGCAGCAGTGGCCACCACGGGAACATCAGCCGGCAAAGTCCTCGCATTCAGCACCGCCTGGGGCGTTCTCGTTTATGTGCCGATCGCACACTGGGTCTGGGCTGAAGGCTGGCTCGGAATTCGTCATGCTCTCGATACCGGAGGCTCCCTGTTTCTGCTGCTCACCTGCTGTTCCGTAATCGCTGCAGGATTTGCTGCCGATCACAAACTGGTCTCGGAAGATCAGGCCCCGGCAGGTATTAGCCTGCAGCAAATCTGCACCGGACTGCTGTGGCCTGGCTTTGCAGTCCTCTCATGTTCGCTGCAGGTACCGTCAGCACCATTACGAGCCCTGATGCTGGTGAACCTGCTGGCGGCAGCCTGCGGCGGCTACAGCTGCAGCACACTGCTGCGAATGGCGTTTAATGCGGGTAACTGCCGTCCGGTGCACGGACTGCTGACCGGGATGGCAGCGACAGCAGCCGGAGCCATGCTGTATGACCCCATGACAGCCCTGATCTGCGGAGCCGGGGGAACCGCTGCTGCCCTGGTCTGCTGCGCTCCACTCCAGAAACGCACAACACTGCAGACACTGCAGCTGCCACTGTACCTTGCCGCCTCAGCATTCGTCGGCATGCTGCTGCCCGGACTGCTGGCCGGCTCCTCCAATGGCGTATTCCACTGGGACAAAACTCCCGTCGAATCTCTGATTCACGGCAGCCCACAACTGCTGGTCATCCAGACACTGGCGGCCGGCACAACTGCTGGATGGTCCACTGCCATCACCCTGCTGCTGAAAAGAATGGTTCTCCAGCCGCCGATGGAATGAAAAAGGCCCGAGCATTTTTTGCTCGAGCCTTTTGCAGAAGTTCTGCAGACGCAGCACACACCGGGGCACAAAACTCACTGACCCAGCATGCCGCCACCCTTAGCCTTCGCTTTCGAACTGGTCAGCTTCAGCTCAACATCCGACAAACCTTCTGCCGGAATGTCGACAGTGAAGGCCTCAATCGATGCTCCCGAAACCGCAGCCATCATCGCCGCCGGATCCGTCGACCCGCCATCACCCTCAGAACCTACTCGCACCGTATACTTGCCCGGCACAATACCGTCACCAGTGACATAGGTCGTGGCAGAAAAAGTTCCATCGTCCTTCACTTCGGCGCTGGAAGTCCGCACGCCCTGATCAGACCCAACAGGAATAAACTGCACCTTCACCTTGCCATACGGCTTGCCATCCAAAGTCAGCTTGCCAGTAAACGGTACCGTCTTGGCCTTCGCGCCACCCTCAGCACCACCACCACCACAGCCGATTACGCCGAACAACGACAACAGTACTGCAACAGCACACAGTTTTCGAAACACGAATGAACTCCTTCAGTCACAAAACCAATCCACAAAAAAACTCCCGGCCGTGCTGAACAGGACGGCGCGGGAGTCATAGTCAGGCTGATCGCCACAGGGCAAAATCAGAACTCGCCGACAATCGGCTGACCGGCTTCCGTGCCGCCCACATAGGTGTGCAGAGCAAACCAGATAGAAGGCTGCTGAGCACCCTGGAGGTTTTCACTGATGAAACGGACAGAACCGTCGCACATCAGGAACTGGCCACCACCGGTGTGAACGCTGCTGGCACCTGGCCAGTTGTTGTTCAGACCAAAGCAGGCCAGATAGGTCGGCGGATGAGCAAACGGTGCAGACCTCCACCAGTAACCACGTGCCTGCCCGTCCGGATTCAGCCAGACGCGCGAATTGGCAATGCCGATCCCACGCAGGGCCGCAGAATCCATCACGTCGCCGTTGCTGCCCGGATCAATAAACGGAGTTCGGAATACGGCATTCGTCACACCGCTGGGACGCATCACACCACCCATCGCCTGATGGCCGGGAGCACCGGCGCGGGGTGTAAAGCCCTGCGTAGATGTCTCACCAACACAGATCGTGTTCGATGTACCGTCCTTCACGTCTTCCAGTCGAGTTCCTATTGAACCGTTCTGGAAAGGACCCTGGGCCCAGTGCGGACCACGATAGTGCCAGTCCCAGCCCATGTTGCCGGCATAGTTCATATGCGACAGACCATGAGTTGAAATGCCACCACCAAATCCTGGGTCAGACGGACACTGCAGCACCGGCAGCCGTTGCGAAACAATCGTCGCGCCAGTCGACAGAGTCTGATACACACCGTTCAGATGCATGGCCGCACTGAAGTTGATCGAACTGTACAAATTCGCCTGCTCAAGATACGGCAGCACCAGCGAAACCCACGTGTGATTTCGTGGCTGCGGATTTGTGTTGTTGGCACCCATGTACGCAACCATGATCTGAGTCGGTGGAAACCGACCATGCGTGTCATGGTAGTTGTGCAAAGCCAGACCAATCTGCTTCAGATTGTTCTTGCACTGCGTCCTGCGTGCAGATTCACGAGCCTGCTGAACAGCCGGCAGCAACAGCGCCACCAGAATGGCGATGATCGCGATCACCACCAGCAGTTCAATCAGCGTAAAACCGCCCCCCCCACGATTCTTCCAGCGACCCCACAAACGTAATCTCATACCCGACTCCCTATTGAGTAGTGCACAGATGGTCACAACCAGTCGCAGGCCCAAATTTGGAAAATCCGTCCGCAGGAACGGCGTTTCTTCACAAATAATAAACGTCACCGTTTTGCAGCGTCAACCGCCGGTCACGCAAAACCGCCTAAAAAATCGGCAAATCCAGGCCCGCAACTGTTCGCATAGCCACTCAAATTTTCTTCCTCAACGAATTTTAGCGCGGCACACCCCACAGGGTGAATGATTGTCTTGATTCTTCTCGGCACAGATATTCACCACTCAACCCGGAAAACTCGCCCGACTGCTTGCGACCGTCAGCCCATCGCACCGTCAGACGTCCGCCAGACAAGCCACCCGCCGATACATACAACAACCGCTCTGAACTGGCCGCAAAGCCATCGCCACCAAACATCGTCGATGCAGCCCCCGCACCTGACTCGCCCTCCAGTGTCACCGTCGAGCCCAGCAACTCACGACCACGACCACGACCCACCAGCCTGAAAGCCACATTCCCTTGCTGCTGCGGAGTCTGATTCAGCAGCAGGCGAACGTTCCCGTCATGACGCACAGCCACCAGATCAGCTGCCCCGTCACAATTCAGATCCACCCGACTTAACCCGCGACCCAACTGCGGTTCGGTGAAGTCGCGACCGCAGGATTGCGACAAATCCCGGAATCTCAGACCGCCCTCATTCCGAAACGCCGTGATCGGCATCTTCCACGGACGCCCGGTACTGGAATAATCGTCAATATCGCCGTTCAGCACCACCAGATCCACCAGCCCGTCGCCCTCCACATCGATCGGCTGAGTCCCAAAGCCGAGCAGCGGCAGGCTGACCGGCCCCAGCCCTGACCTTGACGAGGCATCGGAATACAACCCTGCACCAATTCCCTGATACAGCGTATTCTGCTCGCGATAAAAATTCGTCACGAACAAATCCGGAAAACCGTTATGATCAAAATCCGCACAGGCGACTCCCATTCCCGCATGCGCCCTACCTGATTCTGGTACCGCAACCCCGCTGCGCGCCGCAATGTCTGCCAGACGGATCACCGCACCCGACGCTGCACCCTCCACAATCGAAAAATCCCTCGTCAGCAGCCTGTTTGGCATCCCGTCGTTAGCCACAAACAGATCCAGCACACCGTCCCCTGTTAGATCAGCAGCAATCACTCCCAGCGCTCGCCCAGGCAACTCCGACAGACCACACTCCCCTGTTACCTCGACAAACTGACCGTCACCCTGATTCACAAACAACTGGCAAATTGCCGGCTGCAGCTCTCGCGGATCACACGTGGCGAACTGTCCGGCACTGTTCACACACCGCCGATCCCAGTCCTCAACATAGTTCAATACAAAAATCTCTGGCATCCCATCATCATTCAGATCCGCAAAACACGCGCCGCTGCTGCAGTTCACGCTGCCCCGCAGACAATCCGGCGTCGCCTCAAAAAATGTCCCGTCACCCGCATTGCGGTACAATCGACAGGCACCCAGGCAGGCCGTCAGGACATCCGCAAACCCGTCACCATCCACATCACCCACAGTGGCCGCCAGAGTATGCGAATCCTCATGCACACCCGCTGGTTCAGTGCAGTTGCTGAATCGCTGACCTTGCAGATTTCGGAACAACTGATCTTCCAGCCCACCGCTGGTCGCCACCTCACCAAATCTCTGCCCCTGCGCAAAATACAAATCCGGCCACAAATCACCGTCCAAATCCAGCACCGCACAGCCACCACCGACAGTCTCTGCAATTCGCTTCCACGAACTGCTGCCGTTATGATACTGGAACTGCACGCCCAAAGATTCCGCCGCATCGACAAACCGCCAGTCAGCCGCCTTAATCGAACTTGCATCACCGCCAGACTCCCTCTGCAGCAGAATCGGGCGCAGCTCGGCTGCCACCGCCTGCCCTGTATCCTGACGCTCCCGCTCCGGCTGCGGTGGCAGTGCGGCCAGCGCCCGCACAATCCGTTCACTTTGCGGCTGCAATCGAGCCGCTGCTGTCAGCCACAGCCGCGATTCTGCTGCTGCACCAGCCGCCACCAGCAGCTCCGACAGCTCCAGCATCACCGGCAGCGCCATCTCGACAGACTCCGCCTGCGGACGAAACATCCGCCACGCCAGCAGTTCAATCTGATCCAGCTGCCCCATCACCTCGCGCTGCCGAGCCGCCTCCTGAGTCGCTCCCAGCCGCTCACAGGCCAGTGCCAGAAAATGACGCCACGACGGCTGCCACGGCTGACGCTGCACAAGCCAGCCGGATGCACTCCGTAACTGCTCCCAGTCCCCCGCCCGCTCGGCCACTCGTGCCGCCAGCTCCCAGATTTCATCTTCAGCAGATGCATTCACCACCAGCCGCTCAGCATATGCACTGCTGACCTGCTCAGCCCCCTGCTGCAACTGCAAAATTCCACGCAGCGCCTGCAGCGCCGCACTGTCCGCCTCCAGCTTTCCATGCCGATTAAGTTCCGCCAGCACAAACTGCTCCGACTGATCCTGCCGCAAGGTACGCAGTAATCCCAGCAGAGATTCGCGGTCCGCCGGATCCGTCATGAGATAACTGCGGAGCTGTGCAGCGGCCCGCGCGGTTTCAGTCGTCGGCCGGCCCGCCAGCAAACGCAACGCCAGCTCCTCCCTCGTCAACGGCCGAATCTGCTCCAGCAACTGCAGCATTCGCAACTGATCAGCACTTCGCATCTGCAGCGCATACAACCGCGCCAAATCTCGCAACGGTGCCGCATACCCCGGATTCAGCCGATGCGCAGACAACAGCAACCGCTCACACGCAACGGCTCGACCCGCCGAAAGCTCCAGCCCCCCCAGCAGAAAATCGGCCGTCGCCTGCAACTGGTCCGACACCGGACCCAGCCGCGACAGCATGGCACGAGCCTGCTCGGGCTGCCCCTCCTGCTGCAGATACCCAGCCAGAAACAGTACCGCCACCGGCTCCGCAGAACTTAACTGCAACACCGACTCGTAGTTCTTCCGAGCAGCAGCGACACGATCAGCATCCAGGTTCTGTTCAGCACGCTGCAACAGTTCGGCCACCTCGGCACGAACCTGCTCGGCACGCCGCTGGTCAGCTCGCTGACGCAGCACCCACCCAAACACACCAGCCAGCAAAACTACTGCACATGGCAGACACCATAACCAAAATCGTCGGCCGGAAAACACAGCAAAACGCTCCATATTGGCTCGCCAGATCCGGATTCCTCAATCACCAGTTGCTCAAACCAGTCTAACCGCCCCCGCCCTCCGTCCGACCGCCGAAAAACCCCAGGTATCGTTCGAATTGCGAAAAACGGGGATTATCCGCCCGTCTCGTACCCGGAATCCGCCGGATTGTGTGGCAGCCCGACAGCTTTGCACGGTAGACTGCCGAATTAGTGTCGTCCGCTACTCTCCCAGCCGCAGGTTTCCCCCATGTCGTCTGCCACACTCAGCCAGATTCCCGGACTGTCCCGGCTGCTGCTGCAGTGCCGCCGACTGGTGCGGCTGCAAACCGTGCTCCGCGGATCCGCAGAAACCGTGGTTACCGCCACCAGCCTGCTGCTGCTGGCCTGCCTCGCAGACTACCTCCTGCTGCTGCCATCCCCCGCACGCCTCCTGCTGCTGCTCACCACCGTAATCGCCAGCGGCACCGTCTTCCTGCGGCGACTGCTGCTGCCCGCCTGCCGCACTCCGCGCGAAGACGAACTGGGCGCCGCCGTCGACCTGCAGTTCCCCGATCTCCAGGAATCGCTCGCCACTCTCGCTTCACTCAGCCGCCCCGACGTCTCAACTCAAGAATCCGGCTCCACGCTCATGCAGCAGCTGCTGCTGCAGCGCACCGCTCAGAAACTGTCCCTGATTCAGCCCCGGCAGGTCGTGCCTGCACGCCGCACCATCACTCGCTCGCTGCAGGCTGCCGCCTGCCTCGCAGCCATCACACTGCCGCTGACCTTCTGGCAGGACAATGCACAATTGCTCGCATGGCGACTGCTCACACCCTGGGCCAATCTGGCCGCACCTACAAATCTGTGGTTTGAGATCACTTTGCCGCAGCAGGTTGCCGCCGTCGGCTCTGATGTCACCTTTGCCGCTGTGCCCCGCTGGCGAACCGCCCGTCCCGGAACACGGCCGCAGCAGGTTACACTCGAACTGCAGACCCAGGACGCAAGATTCGACAAACTCAGCATGGCCTGGGATGAAGCCGAACTGCGCTACACCACTGTGCTTGCCGACGCACAGCAGTCCCTGCAGTACCGCATCACAGGCGGCGGTGCCTTCACCGCATGGCAAACACTGACAGTCGCTGAACCGCCGCGGATTCTTGCCGCCACACTCGAAGAAACTCCCCCAACTTATACTCGCCGACCCGTACAGCTTGTCGATGGCATCACCGGTGAAACGTTCGTCTTCGCCGGCAGCCACATTCGTATGCTGCTGCAGTTCAGCAAACCGATCACTGATCTGCAGCTGGTCTGGCAGAACTGGATTCCGCTGCCCGCACAAACTGCCGACAGCGGTGAAGAAATGACTCCCGGCGAAAACAGCCAGCTGCTCCCCGAGGAACTTGCCGCAGCAGCAGCCGGACAGCCCATGGCCCAGGCACCCGCCCGCCAGGCTGCCGCAGAACCCACGGTCCCCGCAGTCCGCTGGTCACCCGATCGACTGCAGGCCGAACTGACTTTCGTGGTCACAGGCGGCGGACGGTTCGAATTCAACGCTCTCGATGAACTCGGGCTCGGCACCAGCGAACCGGCCGATCGACGACTCACCGCTGTTCCCGATAAGCCGCCCGTGCTGCAGGCCACCGGAATCCAGGATGGACTGGAAATCCGGCCTGATGACGTCGTGCCGCTCAACACCATTGCCACCGACGATATCGGCATCGGCCTGCTGGAACTGCATTTTCGCCGCAACCAGGATGCCTTCCGCATTCAGCCCGCACAGCAACTCGAAAAAGGCGCCGAAGCAGTCGCCAGCGACTTCCGACTGGACCTCAAGCCGCTTGGACTGCAGCAGGGTGACACCCTCGAACTGCGAGCGCGCACCGCTGACGAACGACCGACTCCCGGACCCCAGACCGCCTGGCAGGGCCCGTGGATCCTGAAGGTGTCTGATACCGCCGCGCCACTCGGACTGCAGGCCCTGCAGCAGGCCGATCGCCAGCTGCTGGAAGCCCTGCGAAAATTGTCCCAGGAACTGGCACTTGACGTCGCCAAAACTGCACAGCTCCGCGCCAAAGCACAGCAGGACCTCAGCCGCACAACCCGCGATGAAATTCAGGGACTCTCCGAAAAAGAACAGACTCAGGGCAATCAGCTGCAACAGCTCGCAGAAGAAGCTGCTCAGCACCCACTGATGCAGCAGCCGGCCGACAAACTGTCCCAGCTGGCTCAGCAGCTGCGTCGCGACGTTTCCACACAGCTGACTGCTGCCGCTGCAGCCGACCGTGATCCGGCAGTGCAGACGCTGCAGCAGGCAGAAAATCAGCTGCAGCAGATTCGTGATCAGCTTGAACAGTCAGCAGCCCGGATGGAACGCGCCGCAAAGCTCGAACAGGACCTCGCAGAACTCAACCGTCTCGCACTCGATGCCGAAAAACTGGCCGACGATTCACTGCAGCATCAGCAGCAGCGACTGCAGGGACAGCCGGCAGCCGGCCAGACTCCCGCAGACTTTCAGCAGCAGCTCGCCACCGAACAGCAGCGACTGCAGGCCGAACAGCAGCAGCTGGATCAGCAGCTGCAGGAACTGCTCAAGAAACAACAGGAACTGCTGCAGGCCGCTCGCGAAGCCCAGCTGGATCAGGCCGCCGCACTGTCAAAACAGCTGGAACAGCTGGCTCAGCGGCAGCAGGCCGTAGCCAACGGCGTCCAGGACGAGGCTCGTGATGCCGGTCGCGATGCCGAACAACTGGCCGCGCAACTGCAACAACTCAAGGAAGATCTCGGCAAGGTCATGCAGCAGCTGCAGCAGCCAGCGGGGAAGTCCCCGCCGGCGAATTCCCCGCCGGCCCCAGATCCCCAACAGCCCGCTCAGCCGCAGCCGGACCCGGGCAAACCGGATCCGGCCGCTCTCGAACAGGCCGTGCGCGATCTGCGACAGGGTAACCTCGCCGCACCTCAGCAGACACTGCAGCAGACCGCAGCACAGCTGGCCCAGGCCACCCGACAGCAGCCCCCGGACAGCCCGCAGCAGCAGCAGGCACAACAGCTGCAGCAAAAACTACAGCAGCTCACTCAGAAACTGCAACAGCTCGCAACGGACCGCAGCAGCCCGCAGCCCGCTCAGCAGCAGGCCACCACAGAACTGCTGCAGCAGCTCGATCAGCTGGCCGAGGCCGGCAGCCAGCAGGCGCAGGCCCTGCAGCAGAATCCCGCCAGCCCACAGGAAGCTCAGAGTGGCGCTGAACGTTCCGCACAGCGAGCTGACGATGCTCGACGTGCAGCCGAAGCCGGCCAGTTCCAAAAAGCTTCTGAACAGCTTAAGACCGCCGCTGAAGATGCTCGCATCGCAGCCGAACACCTGAATGCCAACACACTGCAGGACCAAAAAGCTCAGCTGCAGCAACAGCGCGATGACCTGTCACGGATGGCCGATTCCCTGCGGCAGATGCAGGCCAGCAATCCGGCTCAGTCCGCTGCACAGCAGCAAACTCAGCAGGATGTCAGTCAGCAGGCAGGGCAGTTGCCGCAACAGCTGCAGTCGCTCTCCGAACGACTCAGCCACCCCGCACTCGGACTGCAAAATCTGGCCCGACCGTCGCAGGAAGCCGCCCAGGCTGCTCAGCAGGCTGCCGGCAGCGGACAGCAGGCTGCCAACGACATGCAGCAGGCACAGCTGCAGCAGGCCGGCCAGACAGCAGAGAAAGCCGCCGGACAGCTCAGTCAGGCCGGTCAGCTGGCAGCCCAGGCTGCTCAGGGATTACGCGATCCGTCCAATCCGGTTCCGGCTGAAGTGGGCAACAGCATCAGCGAAGCCCTGCAGAACCTGCAGCAGGCCGCCCGCCGCATGGCTCAGGAAAACAACGCACAACCAGCAGTCAATGGCCCCGAGCAACGTGCGGGACAGCCGGAATCAGCCGCTGCCGACGGGCAGCCCGGACAACCTGGACAGCCGGACGGATCAGAACAGCCACAGCCGAGCGACCAGCCACAGCAGCCAGGCGAAGCCGGTCAGCAGGGACAGCAGAATGCTGCAGCAGCCCAGCCAGGCCGCAGCCCGGATGGCCGTCAGCAGGACCAGAAAGGTCAGCAGGGCAGTGAAGCCGGCGGACAACAACCGGGACAACAGCCCGGACAACAGCCGGGGCAGGGCAGTGCTCAGTCACTCGCTGATGCCGCCAAATCACTGCAGCAGGCCGCCAAAAATTCTCTGCCGGCAAAATTCGCACCAGGCCAGCTCGGTTCAGACAGTCCGGCGTCAGCCGATCCAGGCTCACGAGGCAATGCGGCCGTGTTTGACGGCGCAGTTCCCGACATCACGGTCAAACGCGGTCAGCGACGCCAGTGGGGCCAGTTGCAGGACGAACTGCAGAACGATGTGAAGGATGGTGGCAAAGAAGTTCTGGACAGCGAGTATTCAGGGATGATTCGCAGCTATCGCCGCAATCTGGCCAGATCACGCAGTACTGCTCCGCAAAGGACAACCGGTCAGCCGTGACAATCAATCAGACATCGCAAAATCTGCTGCCGGTAATGCACGCAGAACCGACGCCGACACCGACACCGTCCGTACCGGCGTTGCCGGCAATTCTGGAATCCTCGCCAGATGCCCTCAGCGAATGGCTCCGCAGCGTCGGCCAGCCCGCCTTCCGCGCCCGCCAGATCCGCCAGTGGCTGATCCAGCGAAAAGTCACTTCGTTTGACCGTATGAGCGATCTGCCGGCAGCACTGCGACAGCAGCTGCAGCAGCACTTCCGCTTCTGCTCGTTCGAAATCGTAAACCATCAAATCGCCTCAGACCGTACAGAAAAACTGCTGCTGAAACTGCAGGATGCTGAACTGGTCGAATGCGTCCTGATGCGCGAACCCGATCGCCGCACCGTCTGCATCAGTACTCAGGTCGGCTGTGCTATGGGCTGCGTCTTCTGCGCCAGCGGCCTGCTGGGAGTTCGTCGCAATCTGACGGCAGCAGAAATTGTGGAACAGGTGCTGGTGCTGCACCGACTGCTGCAGCCCGATGAAAAAATCACCAACATTGTCGTGATGGGCATCGGTGAACCGCTGGCAAACTTTCGCTCACTAAAAGCAGCCCTGGAATTACTGACCGCTGAAGATGGTTTCGGACTGGGGTCCCGTCGCATTACAGTATCCACCGTGGGCCTGCCTGAAAAAATTCGCGAATTTGCTCGCCTGGGTGCTCAGTACAATCTGGCCATTTCGCTGCATGCTCCCAACGACGACCTGCGGACACAGATCGTCCCGGTCAATCACAACATTGGCATCAGCGAGATCCTGTCGGCTGCTGATGACTTCTATCAGCAAACAGGTCGTCGCGTATCCTGGGAATACGTGCTGCTGGCCGGAGTCAATGATCAGCCGCAGCATGCCGAAGAGCTGGTGACTCTGCTGCAGGGCCGAATTGCTCACGTCAACCTGATCCCCATGAACGGCGTCAGTGAACTCACCCTGACCGCGCCACGCGAACCCCACACGCAGAAATTTCTCGAGATCCTTACACGGCGCGGGGTCGCCGCCACCGTCCGCAAACGCAAAGGCGCCGACATCGACGCCGCCTGCGGCCAGCTGCGACTTAATCGCGAAAACAACGCCTGAGCTGAACAGCACGACGCCAAAGCCCCCACCACTTGCGTCTGTCAGCATCCATTAGCGGTTCAACTCCCGCACCTGCGTTTATCCGCGCCAATCCGTGTTCATCCGTACCTGAAAAAACATCCGTGGCACAAAAACCACCCGCTAAGCATGGTCTGCTCGGATCGTCGCCGAAATCTGATGCGACTGACCCGGCTGCAGCACCACCGCATGGTCGCCCACGCATGCCGTTTCTATACATACCATCCCCGTCCACTCGTCATCACCAAAATCAGGCATCCGACGACTCTTGTCAATCCACGGATTCCAGATCACCGTCGATAGTGATCCCTGCTTGCTGACCGTAATCCTCCGCTGCAGCCCCGGATCATGCAGCACGACAGCATCAGCTGTGTTCTGATACACCCGATCGGTCTCTTCAGAAAATCGAATCGGCTGACCAGCAGGCTCACACCACTGCAGCTGCGGCACCTTGCTCAAATAACCAGTCTTCTCAAGACCTGTGATCTCGATCCCCTGAATCTCAGAGACCGACAGATACGTGTGCAGAGCCGCCTCAAATCGCTCGGCCGCCACTGCTGTCGCTGACAGTTCACAAGTTAACCGCAACTGCAGTTCGCGCCCCGGACTCACCTCATACCGCAACAAAAAATTGCCAGTCTCCGTCTGCAGCACCAGCTTCAGCACACCATCGTCACCACACACCGCTGACTGCAGCTGCCACTCCTGCAAACGAGCACTCCCGTGAGCCGGCAAAGATGCATCCTGAGGATGCGGACCAAACCACGGAAAACAAATCGGCACGCCACCACGAATCGGTTTGCCCGGCTCAAACCACGACGAACCACTCAGCCACAACACCGGATGATGCCCCGCAGGCTGCCACGATGTCAGATGCGCGCCATGCAAATACAACTCACCACTCGCACAATCCGTCTGCACCCTCAGACGAGACAGTCCGCCAAGGCCGGAATCCGGCATTAAGCCAGGCATACTGGTTCTCACAGCAGACTCCTCAGTCACAGAACCCAACTCAAGGAATGCGGTTAAACCCCTCTAGTCTGGTATGCGCAGTTCCATTTGTCCAGATCCAATAAAAAAGCCGGCAGTCACCGCTGCCGGCTTCATAAACTCGTCAGCTCCCAAAACTCAGGCTCAGCTGAAATTCAGGCCGCCAGACAGCAGCAACTCAACAATCTCTCCAATCGACTCGTCCACTGCTGTCTCTGCCCCGCAGGACTCTGCCGCACCCTGCACAGTGGCCGCCTGGATCTGCTGAGCCGCTGCAGCCAGCACCGCCGCTCGCTCAATGTCCAGCTGGTCCTGAACAGACTGACGAACAGTCACCACCGGACGTTCGCTCCGTACTGCCTCAGCCGCCAAAGGTGACTGCAATTGCGGTATCTGTACCACCACAGGCTCAACCGCCAGCAGCTGCAGATCACCTGCACCGCCCGATTGAGAAGCCGCATCCTGCTGCGACAACACAAACACCGAGAAGTCCTGCGGATTGCTCCACGGAGACACTTCGCCGCTGGTACTCACCGCCACCCGCCGCAATACCAGTCAGATTCACCGTCTGCAAAGGAGCATCTTCAGCAATTGTCAGGTCAGACAGTGCGTCAAGCACCGGAGCGTCATTGACCGCTGTCACCGTCACTGTGAAGGTTCGGCTGAACGACAGATTGTCACCGGTCGTAGCCAGATCACCGTCAAGTCCGCCATCCGTCACCGTCACTGTGATCAGCGCAGTGCCGTTTTGATCGGCTACCGGAGTAAATGCGATGGAACCGGTCGAGTTCGCTGTTGTGTATGTCGCTGACGGATGCGGAATCAGATCAGTATTGCTGCTGGTCGCCGAAACCCTCAACGGCTGATTTTCACCACCGCCCGCAGAAATCCCCGACAAAGATACCGTCTGCTGAGGAGCTTCCTCATCCAATGTTACGCCCGACAGCGGATTCAGAGTCGGCAGGTCATTGACCGGAGTCACCGTGACGTTGAACGTGCGACTGAATGTTTCGTTGTCAGCTGCAGTGGCAAGATCAAGGTCCGGACCACCGTCCTCCACTCTGACCGTAATGGTCGTGGAACCATGCTTGTTGGCCACCGGAGTAAACCGCAACGTGCCGGTGCTGTTCGGAGTCGTGTAGTCAATCGCAGGAGCAGCGATCAGAGACGTGTTGCCAGACAACGCCGTCACTCGCAACGGCTGCACCTCACCAGCTCCCGCCGTAATTCCCGTCAGATCCACGGAACGCTCAGGAGCATCCTCGGCCGGAGTCACGTCTTACAGCGTGTCCAGCGTCGGAGCCGTCAGCAGCTGACGAACCTCAAGCACCTGCATCGCCTCCAGACCGGCTGCACGAGCCGACCCGCGGAAATTCCGAACACTGCGACGATTGAAACAGGACGACAGACGCTTCAGCAGACGTTTGCTCATGTCAGGTTGTCCCCAAAGAAAAGGCGGTTTGATTCCCGCAGGACGGAACAGGAAATGGTAATCCGGGGAATCCGGCGAAAATCATGCTAAAACGCAAAATGCCTTAAACAAGCAACCACTGCGAATCACGGCAAAAATGAACCATAATTACACAAATCACCCCTTCCCCGGAGCTCACCCAGACCGCTCAGGCCAAACATTACTCCCGTCAAACACCCCACCGGCAGCCTCAGAATTCCGATCGCACCATCTCTGACGAATCTGCTTAAAAGACCGTTAAAAAGGCTTTTTCTTACGCGAATAGCGGCGTCGCAAAACCTATTTTCCCCCGCCCCCGGCCGGACGCGCCGGCAGTCGCTGACGAGCCGCTGAGGGAAGACAATTGTTCGCCCGTGCCGGATGACTGTGCACCCAGCCCAGCGGATTCCCACGCCACCGCACTACGTGCCAGCCAGCGCCACACGAACCCAGCGCCTGACCCTCCAGATACTTCCGCGCCTCCGCATCACCCAACTCCAGCACAGACGCCGGATCCCAGCCACCATCCCGACGCAGCGCCAAAACATGCGAAGGCAGCCAGTGCTTCGCCGGCTGATACGCCACCTCAGGACCAGAGACCGCACACTCCAGCACCGCCCGACACGCTCGCTCCGACCAGCCAAAACGCTGACGGCCACGAGTTTCCAAATGCACACCAGTCAGCCGACCCACACCGGCATCATCCCAGCAGCTCGCCGCTTCAAAATCCTCACACGACAATCGCTCCCACGCACCGCTGCCACCACCGTCCATCCGCCGCAAACGAATCGCATAGCCCCCTGCACAACGATCCCGATGCGGCCAGACCCGATACCCACCAGGAAACTCAGCGCTCCGCCAGCACTCCAGTCCAGGCTCCGGCTCCTCACACCAATTCCCATGCTCGCCCAGAAACCACGCCGCTGCACCCTCGTTCTCAGCAGTCGCAAACGTACACGTCGAATACACCAGCCGACCTCCCGGACGAACCAGCCGCGCCGCATGACTCAGAATGCGACGCTGACGAGCCGCAGAGTGCCGCACCTGAGACTCACTGAAGGCAGCCAATGACTGGCGATCACGAGCCACCATCGACTGGCCGGAACACGGTGCATCCACCAGTACCGCATCAAACACAGCCGATAAACCGCCCGACAACCGCTCAGGATCCACACCCGTCACCACGTAACCCGGAAAACCCACACGCGCCAACGACAGACTCAATACCGACTGACGACTCTGAATCGTTTCATTCGCCAGCAGAAAACCACCGCCCGGACCCACCACCTCAAGAATCGCCGACGCCTTTGCTCCCGGAGCCGCACAGATGTCCGCAACCTGCTCCCACGGCTGCACATTCAGCAGACGCAAAGCCAGCATCGATCCCGCATCCTGCACAAAAAATAAACCCGCCGCATGCTCCAGACACGCCGCCGGCTGCACAACACCGGGCAGATAACAGCCACCCGAGTACCACGGCACCTGCTCACTAACATACGGCAGCTCCAGACTCTGACCAACACCCAATGCCAGCTGCGGACGCAACCGAATCGACTTCTCCGGACGACCACCCAGCGAACCCCACACCTCTCCCCACTCAGACTCACTCAGCACCGCCGCTGAGACAGGTGATGGTATCCGCCAGTCAGCACCAACCACTCGCTTACCCCTCATTACTCACCCCAGCCACCTGAACCACAACAGCCACCTGATCTCTCAGCCACGCTCCAGCGCCGGTATATCAATCCACTGCCGAAATGCGTCCTCATCCGCATTCCGACCACTCACCACAACCACCACGTCGCCATCACCGGACAACGACAAACCACCACGCAGCAGCCCCGCCACCCCAATCGCTCCCGATGGCTCTGTCTTCAAACCATGATGCTCGTACAGCCAGCGCATGGCCTGTCGAGTCTGCATGTCGGGGATCGCCAGCGAACGACGCACCAGACGACGCAGAATCGGCCAGTTGTGCAAACCTACGTCGTACGACAGCAACCCGTCACAAATACTGGCCGGACGATCCAGCCGCACTCGCTGATCAGCCTCCAGCGACCGCCGGAAATCATCCGCTCCCTCCGGCTCTACACCGATAATCTCGGCCTCTGGAAAACCGTCGCTGATCGATAACGCCTGACCCGACATCAGCCCGCCACCACTCACCGGACAAATAAACGTCGACAACCCACGCCCCTCCCGACACAGCTCACGCACCGTCCACAACGCTCCCACACCATTCCCCGCAATCACATACGGGTCGTCATAAGGCGATGCCTGCAAAGCCAGTTCCACCTCGGCAATCTCACGAGTCATCCGGTCACGCTCGCCCGTTTCGTGGTCGCGAGCAATATTATACGTGCGAACCTCAGCACCAAATGACTGCGTCCGCTGAAATTTCACCCGCGGAGCCGTATCGGGCATCACCACAATCACACGCACACCAAATCGCATCCCCGCATAGGCTATGCCAGAAGCAAAATTGCCGGATGAATGAGCCGCTACGGGACGGCCCGCCAGATCAGGAACATGGCGAGCCATCCAGTTGCAGGCACCAAATAACTTGAATGATCCCGAAGGTGTCCAGCCATAGTCCCGCAGCCATACCCGCCGCGATTCCGGCAGTCCCAGCCAGCGTTCCAAAGCCCACGAACGAATCAAGGGCGGCGAAAAAACATGACCCCGAATGCGGCCCTCTGCCACATGCACGTCATCCATCGTCACCGTCGCAACCGTCATCTCACTGCCTCCACCAACAACACCAGAACCAGCAGCAACACCCGCACCAGCCAGGCCGCTGACATCCCACACCGACCCGCTCGCCTGACAAGCCCAATCAATATACCATCCCCAATCCCGTATCACCCACCGAAACCGTCACGCATTTTGTGAACGTAACCGAATCCTGAGAAGACGCAGTCGCACGATGCCTCACACTCAACTCTCCCGACTCCTGCAGCTCGCTCTGCTGCAACTCACACTCGCAATCGCACTCACAACAACCACACCCGCGAGCGCACAACTCACTACACCCGCCTTCAGCCTCACCGAACTGCCGCCAATCCCCGATGCCGAAGGCTTCGCCGGCTGCTTCGCCGGAATCTCAAACAATCACCTGCTGGTGATCGGGGGCGCAAATTTCCCCGACAAAAAACCCTGGGATGGCGGCTCCAAAGCATGGTCCGATCGCATCTATGCACTGCCCCTGTCCATACCCCGCAGCCTGCGACTGGGACAAACTCCCAAACACCCGGCCCTGCTGATGAACCGCACACCATGGAAACTGGCCGGACGAAACCCCACACCCACAGGCTACGGCGTCTCCGCGACATTCCACGATGAAGTAATCTGCGTCGGCGGCAGCAACCCCACACAACACTACAGCTCCGTCACCGCCGTCCGCTACCAAAACTCAACCCCCGCCTTCCGACAGCTGCCACCACTCCCACTGCCACTCGCCAACCACTGCGGCACACTTGTCGGAAACCTGCTGTACATCGCTGGAGGACAGACGGACCCAAACTCAGCACCCGCCGAAAACGCCGCATGGACACTCGACCTCAACCACACCGAAACAGGCTGGATACGACTGCCCGATTGCCCCGGAACACCTCGCATCCTCGCCACCGCCGCCACCACCGGACAGGATTTCTGGATGATCGGCGGAGCCTCACTGCGGCCAGGCACCGATGGCAAACCAGTCCGCACATGGCTCAAAGATGCCTGGCGATACTCCCCCGAACACGGCTGGCAACAACTGCCCGACCTGCCGGCACCACGAGTCGCTGCGCCGTCACCCGCACCCGCACCGCAGCAAACTCCCGTCCTGCTTGGAGGTGATGACGGCAGCCAGGCCGGAAATGACCCCCGCACACACCAGGGCTTCACAACCACCAGCCTCAGCCTCGCACCCCAGCACACACAAGCCAACCTCTCCACACAATGGCTCAGCAGCAGCCCCTTCCCGCCCGCCGTCGTCACCACCACCACCGTCCACGTCGATGACTTCTGGATCATCCCCAGCGGCGAAGTACGACCAGGCATCCGCTCACCCAAAGTCTGGCTGCTGCTCCCCACACCAGTCACACAGTAACACCCACACAACACACACCCGCCACCCGCTCCCTCACAGTCGCGGCTCCTGATTTGTTTCTGACCACTGACCACTGACCCACCCCCGCGACCTCACCGCCGGATCCGGTACAACGCTGGATCCACGTGCGGCTTCGCTCCCGTTATCAGCTCCGATACCAGCTTTCCTGTCCCCGTGCCCATCGAAATCCCCAGCATGCTGTGACCAGCCGCAATCCAGACGTTCCCATATCGCGGCGAACGGTCAATGTAAGGAATCCCGTCCGCCGTCATCGGACGCCAGCCATACCACTCCTCCTCAACAGGCTCCGCCGTCGCCTCATGCAAATATTCGGCCGCACCCGAACGCAGGTAATTCAAACGAGCCCTGTTGAGGCTGGTGTCGTATCCCGAAAATTCCATCGTGCTGCCCACACGATAGCCTTCTTCAAAAGGAGTAATCGCGACATGACACTCCTCCAGAATCATCGGATACTTCGGACACAACTTCGGTCGCGCCATCGTGATCGAATAACCCTTGCCCGGCTGAATCGGCAGTTTCACACCCAGCGACTGCTGTAATAGCGGAGCCCACGCGCCGACAGCCACCAGAAAGTTGTCCGCCGTCAAAGTCTCACCCGTTGTCTCCACTGCCAACGCTCGCCCATTGTCGCCCGCAAACGACTTCATCGCCGTATGCTCCAGCACTCGCACTCCCGCTGCCGTGATAATTCGCTTCAGCTCACTCATCAGCTTGCCAGGACGCAAATGAGCATCACAACGATACAGCCAGGCACCCGCCAGACCAGGCTTCAAGGCCGGTTCCATCGCCGTCAGCGCCGCCCCAGCAAACGGCTCCGCCGGCATGTCGAAATGCTTCCGCAGCCACGCATCACTCTCCGCATACGCATCAAACTCATGCTGGTCCCGAAACACAAACAATAACCCGTCCGTCTTCCAGTCCACCAGCATGTTCTGCTGCTCAAAAACTTCGCGATACAAGGCCGCCGAAGACTGCAACAGCGGATGACAGGCCTTGCCCGCCTCCATCATCGCCCGCGAATTGCAGCGCAAGGCAAACTTCAGCAGCCACGGCGCCAGCATCGTCAGCTTAGCCGGGTTGATCCGCAGGGCCGTCTGAGTCGTCAGCATGCCCTTCAGACCCTTCAGCACCTGGCCCGGTCGAGCCAGCGGAATCACATGACTGGGACTGACATAACCGCAGTTGCCGTGCGAACACTGCTTCCCAAACTGACTCTGCTCAATCAAAGTCACACGATGGCCAGCCTGAGCCAGATACCAGGCCGTAAAACCACCAATCACACCACCACCAATCACCACCGTATGCTGCACACCACTCATCGCCAACCCCGCATCTCAGTCACTGGCCAGTACCGCCCACATAACCGCCCGCTGCAGCGACGAAACAGCAGCAGATCCGCCCGATATCTTACTCATCAGGCTCAGCTTCGCAGTTCCACGCTGCTCAGATTGAACGAATTCCATGGCAAAAGGGATCCGATTGCTGCAGAATCAGCCGCGACTCGCCCGTCACCCACGCAGACCCCGTAATCGTCGGGATCACCACCGGCCCCGCACCAGCCTCGCCACAACCCGCTACCCCCTGCACACCAGACAACTCAGACTCACTCGCCAGCTGCCAGCTGCCCTCAAATACACTCCCCACAATACTCTCCTGACGCCAAACCGCCCCCGCAGCCAGACGCCCGTCAGCCGCCAGACACGCCAGCTTCGCACTGGTACCAGTGCCACAAGGTGACCGGTCGTAAGCACCACCCGGACACATCACAAAATTTCGACTGTCCGCCACACCAGATGACGCCGGACCAAACAGCTCAATGTGGTCAATCACGCCACCACCAGCACCCGTGATCCCCGACCGCTCCAGTGCCGCTCGAATCTCCATCGCGTATGCCGATAAACCCTGCCAGTCACGCAGCTCCAGTGACCGCCCATGACGACTCACCAGATAAAACCAGTTTCCACCCCACGCAATGTCACCACTCACCTCCTCGCCACTCGACAACTGCACCACAACTCCACTGCGATAACGCCACGACGGCACGTTCCGCAAACGCACCCGATTCGCGTCCAGCAGCTCCGCTTCCACAATGCCAACAGGAGTCTCCACGCGAGTCACACCGAGACGAACTCGACCCAGCCAGTACAGCGTCGACATCAAACCAATCGTCCCGTGCCCGCACATGTGCAGGTAACCGGCGTTGTTAAAAAAAATAATTCCTACATCACAGCTGCGGTCATAAGGCTCGCACAATAACCCACCCACCAGCACGTCGGAACCACGAGGCTCATTGATGACCGCCGATCGATAACCGTCATACCGGTCACGCAGCAGTTGCAAACGCTCACCCAGCAGACCACTGCCCAGATCCGGACCACCACCGATGATAATTCGAGTCGGCTCGCCACCCGTATGAGAATCCACGACCTGCAGAATTACATCTGACATCTTCGTCGCCCCCAACCCAACCCCCACACCCGCGGACTCCCGTCTGCGGCTCGCCATACCGAAAACTGATCAACACCCAAAAAAAAAGCCCAGGTCCGAGCTGCAGCCGTGGTGGGCTGACAGTCTCTTCCCGGGCTCACTTGCAGACGCCACACTGGCCTAAACACCAGCATCCAGGCAGATCACCTCGCCCACAGCGCCTTCCGAATTTCTGTACACCAGACACAACCTTAAATCACCAAATCACTGGACTTCCAGTTCCGGCGGCTGGTTGGCACGGCGAGCTCGCATCTCGGCTCGACGACGGTCACGACGACGAATGTCACTGGGCTTCTCGTAAAACTCACGCTTGCGCATTTCCTTCTTCACGCCGGCATGCTCAACCAACTTGCGAAACCGACGCACCGCCTCATTCACACTTTCATTGTCACGCAAACGCAGCTTTACCACAAACACCCTCCAGATTTTTCATGCTGAACAAGCGAACAGAGACAAACAGAAATCGGACAAGGATGGTAACCTAAGGCGGCGGGAAATGCAAATTCCTTCCACGCCGCATTTGCCATTCAGAACGAAAGCTGTCAGTTTCGAGAGCAGCCAGGAAGGCGGTTTCACAACCCCAAACAACACGGCACACTCAATTCACTGTTCAAATGTTCCTGTTCTGATCCGCAGAGCTTCAGATCAGGTCACTATCGGCGGAATTCAGCCATGGCTCGCGATTGCCTGTACCTCATCGACACTTTTTCTCTGATGTTCCAGGTCTTTCACGCCATCCCACCCATGACCGGAACACGCGGACAACCCACCAATGCCGTCTTCGGACTCACCCGCGACCTCCTCGCAATCCTCGAACGACAGCCCACACACCTCATCTGCGCACTCGATTCACCAGGACCCGGCACCCGCGAACTCATCTATCCGCAGTACAAAGCCAACCGCACCGAAATCCCCGCTGACCTCAAACCACAAATCCCACTCATCAAACAACTCATCGCCGGCTTCAATATCCCCGGCATCGAACTGGAAGGCTGGGAAGCCGATGACATCATCGCCACCGCCACGCGACAGGCACTCGCACTCGATATGGACGTCGTCATCGTCTCTTCCGATAAAGACAACCGACAACTGCTCGGACCAAACGTCCGCATGTTCAACTGCCGCCGCAACGAATTCTATGACTCACAGTCGCTGCTGAACGACTGGGGCATCCGACCCGATCAGGTCGTCGACTTCCAGTCACTTGTCGGTGACGCCGTCGACAATGTACCCGGCGTCCCCAAAGTCGGCCCCAAAACCGCCACCACACTGCTGACCCAGTACCAGACACTCGACGCCATCCTCGAAAATATCGCCCACACAACCGGCAAAGCCCTGCAGAAAAATCTGACCGCAGGTCGCGAACTGGCACTCATCAGCCGCCAGCTCGTCACACTCCGACAGGACCTGCCACTGCAGATCGACTTCCCCGCCGCAAAAGTCTCACCCCCCGATCACAACGCACTCCTGCCATTCTTCCAGGACATGGGCTTCCGCGGCTACACAGCACAAATGAAACGACTCGCCACGGCCGCCGGTGCCCCCCCCAACAGCACCGGCACCGGCAGCAAACCCGCCGCCACCGCACGCCGCAAACCGTCCCTCTTCGATGCTCAGCAGGACCCCGCCGATAACCCCGACACACACAGCACCGCCGACAACACACCGGCCCCCGCACGAGCATCCGCAGTCAGCTTCGCGCCCGCTGTCCCCGCGGGAACACTCGACGCTGCCACCGCGCCCGCCATCCTGCAACAGTTGCTGCACTCACCCGTCGTCATCTTCGAACCTGTCTGCAGCGGCCACACCGTCCGCACCCGACAGCTGACCGCCGCCGCCATTTCCGACGGACAACACCTCTGGCTGCTGCACACACCCGCCGGCAGCAGCCTGCATTCACAAATCACAACCTTCCTCGCCAGCTACCCGGGCGAATTGTGCGTCGTGTCCGCCAAACCGCTGTGCCACGCTCTGCTCAACTCCGGCTGCGGACTGCCCGCCCGCCTGTTCGATGCCTCCATCGCCGATTACCTGGTGGATGCCGGAGCCCGCGGACACGAACTGACCGATATCGCCGATCGCTATGCTCCCGATCTCGGTCACGCAGCACCAGTCACCGCACCCCGCAAACCACGACAGCAGACCATGTTCGCCGAAGATGACCAGACCGCTGCCGCGTCCGCTTCCGCCTCGGCCGCCGAACAGCGGCTGCAGACTCTGCTGGCCGTCCTGCCCGGACTTCGCGATGCCCTGCAAACCGCCGGGCTGCTGGAACTGTACCTGTCCCTCGAAGAACCACTCATCCGCATCCTCGCCGTCGTGGAACATGCCGGCATCTCTGTCGATGCCGCAGAACTGCAGCGGCAGAGCAGGGCAGCGGGCACAACCATCGAACAGCTCACAGCCGACATCTTCGCCATCGCCGGGCATCCGTTCAACATCGACTCACCCAAACAGCTCGGACAGGTCCTCTTCACAGAACTCAAACTCCCCGTCATCCGCCGCACTCAGACAGGAGTTAGTACGGATCAGGAAGTCCTCGAAGAACTGTCCGCACAACATCCCCTGCCCAGACAGATCCTCGAACGGCGGCACCTGATCAAACTGCAGGGCACCTACCTCGATGCACTGCCCGCACTGGTGTCGCCCGAAACCGGTCGCATCCACGCCACCTTTCATCAGACCGTAGCCGCCACCGGCCGACTCAGCTCCAGCGACCCCAATCTGCAGAATATCCCCGTCCGCACTCCTGAAGGTCGGCAGGTGCGAGCTGCCTTTCGACCGGCTAGCCCGCAGTGGACTCTGGTCTGCGCAGACTATTCGCAGATTGAACTGCGAGTCCTTGCGCATTTCAGTGGAGATCAGGCACTCTGCGAAGCCTTTCGGGCCGGCATTGACATTCACGCGGCCGTCGCCGCCGACGTCTTTCAGAGCCCCGTCGACACAGTCTCGTCTGATCAGCGACGCATGGCCAAAGCGGTGAACTTCGGAGTCATCTATGGGCAGACTCCCTGGGGCCTCGCTGCATCACTCGGCATTGACAAAGCCGAAGCAGCCGCATTCATTGATGACTACTTTCGGCGGTATGCCGGCGTCGCTGCGTTTTGTGAAAGAGTGCTTGAGGAAACAGCCAGAACCGGTTACGCCCGCACCATTCTAAATCGCCGCCGCGCAATCTCCGGCATCCGCCGCACCACCGGCATCAACCGCAACATGCCCGAACGCACAGCCATCAATACCGTCATCCAGGGCTCAGCCGCCGACCTCATCAAACAGGCGATGCTGAACGTCGACCGCATGCTGCGCCAGCAATCCGTGCAGGCCCGCCTGCTGCTGCAGATCCACGATGAACTGGTGCTGGAATGTCCGCAGGATCAGACAGCCGCCCTGATCCCCCTGCTGCGGCAGTGCATGCAGGACGCCATGACACTGAACGTCCCCCTTGTCGTCGACGTCACCACCGGCCCCGACTGGCTGAACCAGCAGGACATCTGATCAGCCGCAACCAGCACACTGCCCACTAATCCCCCCCTCCCCCCCCCGCCATCGAAGCAAACTTGCCCCTCGTACTCTAAAAAAATACCCCCGTGGCGACACTGCACCCCGCTGCTCTACGCAACGAACCACGCTGCACGCTGCGCAGTCCTTCGAGTACGAGCACAAGCACGAAAAATCGCATCAGCCACTTCCGCAAAGCCCCACTCAAAAACCGATCCGCCCTCCGACTTTCGCGGCTTCGCGGTTTCGCGGCTTCGCGTGAGACCAAGCCCTCCCCAGTTGCCCCCCGAGCGCAACAACCGCCCCTTCTTTCGTGCCCATTCGTGGCTCAATAAAACCGCCACCTGCGATTATCCGTGAAAATCCGTGTTCATCCGTGGCAAAAGAAAAACACACTCACGGCAAAACAAAACCGCATCCGTGGCTCGCCTTGCCCACGACACCGTCATGCTCTGTCCATCCGTGGTTCAAAAACCCGCCCCTCCGGACGGGAATCCCCTTTCGAAATTTGCATTCCCCCCAAACCCTGGCTATACTGATGGCACTCCGCAAGGATCCGCGGGCGATTGGCTCAGTTGGTTAGAGCACTACCTTGACATGGTAGGGGTCACAGGTTCGAGTCCTGTATCGCCCATCACAAACCAAAACCCCTGAAAACACGTGGGGTTTTGCGTACGCTGATAGCGCCAGACTCCAACTGATGCCCCCTCGGGGCCCCCTGCAGGCCCGGCCAACTGGCAAACCGCCCAGCCCCGCCTTGTCACACCCCCAAATACCGCCCACTTACGCCCCGGTTACTTGTCAAAACCCCGCCGCAACACCACAGTCCCCCCCGCCAGCACTCCTGACCACTGACCACTTTTCGTTCCTCTTCGCGGCTTCGCGTGAGACCAACTGGCTGCAAAGCACCCGCCTTGCCATGGAATTCATGCGATCAAAGAAGGGGACAGCCGACACCCGAACCATCCAGCACCCACAACCACGGCTTCCCGTCCGCGACTCGACAAACCAAAAACTGACCACTGACTACTCCCCATGCTTCACCGCTTCCTGCTGCTTGTCCTGCTGTTTCCTGGTGTTGCCGTCGCCGAAGATTTTTGGAGTGCCGGTGCAGCCAGTGTTCGCATCACGCCAAAGACCCCGGTCTGGATGGCCGGCTATGCGTCCCGCACCGGACCTTCCGAAGGTGCGCTGCAGGAGTTGCAGGCCACGGCCGTAGTGCTGTCCGATAAGGCGCAGCAGCGTCTGGCGATTGTTTCGCTTGATCTGATCGAGATGCCGGTATCGCTGCGTGAACGACTGCTGGCGATGGCGTTGAAAAGTCACGGGCTGCCGGAGTCCGAGTTGCTGTTGAATGTGTCCCACACGCATGGTGGCCCGATGGTCTCAGCCCGGACGGTGGCGGACTGGGGCGCGGATCCGGTGTGGGGTGATCGCACGGATGAATGGCTGGCCTCGCTGGTGCAGCAGGTGGATCAGTTGCTGGGTCAGGCGATTGCATCGCAGCAGCCGGCGCGAGTTCGGTTTTCGCGAGCTTCCACTCCGCTCGCGATGAATCGTCGCCTGCCGACTCCCGACGGCATCCGGCTGGCTCCAAATCCGGCCGGGCCTGTGGATCATGATGTGCCTGTGCTGCAGATCTCAAGTTCGTCTGATCGCCCACTGGCGGTGGTCTTCGGTTATGCGTGCCACAGCACGACGCTGGGCGGCATACCGCTGCTGAACGGCGACTATGTCGGTTATGCGCGACAGCAGATTGAAACCAGTTTTCCCGGAGCTGTTGGGGTGTTTCTGGCCGGCTGTGGCGGAGATCAGGATCCGGTGCTGCGAGGTGATGCGGGGGAAGCCGAGCAGAACGGAAAGCTGTTGTCGGATGCAGTGACTCAGGCTGTGGCCGGTTCTTCGCTGCTGCTGTCTCCGCGGCTGTCGGTGGCCATGGAAACGGTCTCGCTGCCCTTTGCCCCGCTGCCTCCGCGAACCGAGTTGCAGGCGCGAGCAGCATCGCCGAATGGTTTTGTCGCACGACATGCGCAGATGATCCTGAAGAACTGGCCCGAACCCGGTGATCAGCCAGCCGACTATCAGTATCCGCTGCAGGTGATTCGTCTGGGTGACCGTCTGACACTGGTGGCACTGGCCGGTGAACCGATGGTCGATTATTCGCTGCAGCTGAAAACTCTGCTGGGCAATGATGCTCAGCAACCGGTCTGGGTCGCCGGCTATTCGAATCTGGTGAACGCCTACATTCCGAACCGCCGCACACTGCAGGAAGGCGGCTATGAAGGCACGGAAGCGATCATCTATCAATCCTTGCCCGCCCCGTTTCGTCCGGAACTGGAAGACCGGATCAAAGCGACAGTCCGGCGCCTGTCCGGAATCACTCGGCAGTAACCACTGCTTTTGTCGCCAGGCACGAGCAAGCAGGCACGAGGCGCGAGGAACAGGCTACCAGCTTACAGAGCACTGAATTATCCCTCCCGCTCGTAATCGTGCTCGTGCTCGAAAGGCGACCGCCAGGGATCTTTTTTCGATTACGAGCACGAGTACGAGGAATCGCGAAAACTTGAATGCCTTATTTGGCGTGCTCCTGCTCCCGTTCCTGCTCGTAGTCGTAATGACCAAAGCTCTCGCTCCGGCACCCCTCGCCCCCGTGAAACGGGGAACTGGGATGGGGGTGAGGGGCCAGCCACCCTGGAAATCCGCCATCCAGACGTTCAAAACCCCCAGCACTGTGCTCGGGCTGGAATGCCCGAGCTACGGTGTGTTCCCGGAATCTGTGCTCCTTGCGACCTCGCGTAAATCAAACAGCAGCTGCCGACAGCCGGCACAATCTGGCGCGGCAGAATCCCGCAGACAACCCGAACAGCCCTTCACTGCAACTCTCGCACAGTCAAACCGCCAATCGTTGAGGTAGCGCATGTCCGCAACAATCAAGTAAAATGTTTGCGTTCGTCAATCTGCAGCACACGACACTGAATCGCCTTGTTCTCACCCTCGACAAGCAACCCAAAGAAAAATGAAAACAGCACCGGAGAACGGTAAGGATCAGGCTGGTGGGGAAACGTCAGACTGATCGCAGGCAATCCACGATTCTCCAGATAGTCAGGCAAATACCGAAACTCAAATCCCCCTTCCAACAGCTCAGTCAGCGCGCCGGCAGAAACCCCCAGACAGTACGCCCGCGCCCTGCACACACGGTCAGACCTGCATATCTTTCAGCCTCCCCGTCAGTGCCACCTGCAGCCCCAGAACCGCGGCTACACGCGATAACTGACTCAACGTCGGATTCCCTCGACCACTCTCTAATCTCTAAGATCGTGATCCCGCGCAGAGTGACCCCGGAAAGCTCTGACAAATCCCGCTGAGTCAGCCACAGAAACCTGCGCCGATCCGGCACTGTGACCGCAACTCGCTGACTTGGATTCATCTGACAAAATCGCACTAAAATGTGCAAAACAATAAAATTCGCCCGTTTCGAAAGCTCTGAACGCACAAACTCGCATTGTTTTGCGCATAACAACCCTGCCGCGGCGGCTGGTGAGACACTGAACCTCGGAAAACCGTAATGCCGCCGCGGTCAGGTGCAACGGCTGGTTCGCGGGCGTACGCAACGCGCGACACGGAAAAGCCAGAAAGTCGAGCAACGAAGTCGCCCAAGCGTTGCGAAACAAGCTCAATCCGTCTTGGCGTACACTTCCTCTTCGTGGTCATAATATGCAGAATCGAACTTGTCGACGCACTCACTTGTACACTCTGAATACGCCTGCAAGGAGGGCCGGAGCGCCAGCGCAGCTTCGAATCTGGTTCACAAATTCGCGCTGGAGACATCGCGACTCCACCGGCATGAGCGTGTCCAAATTTACTCGCACGCCTGCAACGCCATCATGGCGAAGGCAGTCCCCGCGTGAGACAGGAAGTTGAGGTGATAATAGGTGCCCAGCGAGCCGGTGAACCAACTGCCCGACTCGCGTTGATTGGCCTTGAGCCACTGCACACCCTTGCGGACCATCTCGTCGTCTGAGGGCAGGCCAGCTTGACGCAAGGCAAACACGACCAGCCCCGTACCGTAGCCGTCACTGGGAGCCTGGTCGATGGGTAGGCCGTCACGCCCCTTCCAGCCGCCTAGCGAGGGCAACGACCAGCCACCGTCCGGCCTCTGTAGTTTCGCTAGTTCCTCGACCTTCTGGTCGCGCATCTGCTTGGTCACGACGCCGCCCAACTTGGCCTCCGCCCACAGCAACCAGGCTGCATGATGCAAACTGGGTGGCGGCGTCCTGGCGAAGAACTGCCGCAGCTTCGCCACTTCGTCCTTGATGCCAACATCCGCCGCGTAATTCTCCGGGGCAAGACCGACACCCACGGCAACCAAGACGGCTCCGTAGTAATCATCGTGTTCAAACGGGGGCGTGCCCTTCTTGAGCCAATTCCAGGCGCCGTCCTGACGCTGCAAACTCCACATTCCTTCAAGTGCCGTGCGGGTCTGCGGTTGCAGCTTGCCGGTAGTTTTGGAGTCGTGGACGGCCAAGGAGGTAGCCGTGATGAGCACCTCGGCGTCCCAGAGCGGCTTGTCGGTCTTCCAGTTGGCCACCCGATACTCCATAAACTCCCGGAGCTCCTCCATGGCCAGGCCCGCGCCATTCTTGCTGGCCGGGCGAGACGAAACGTAGGGGAGCGTTGTGTGACAGGTGACACACCCAACCTCCTTCGTCCACTGTCGCGTGAGGCTCTGCAGATACTCGGCGCCTCGGTCGAGGTCGAACTTCTTGGTGATCGGTTCTTTTGGCTCGTTCGCCTGGATTGGAAACGGATAGTAACACCCACTGTGGGCAATCTTACGGGGCTTCTGCGGTTCATCGCTGCTTTGGCCATTTGCCTTCGGCGTTTCCGTAGGAACCGCCCCTGGCGGCTGCTTTTCTGCAGGAGCTTGAGCGGTGACTACGGCGAACATGGAGGTCGCGACGAAGAGAATCATTGCAAAGGATGTTCTCATGGTTTTCCTGGTTGGATTAGAGAATGCCTGTGGCGAACGCTCACGTTCATCGGGCGGCGGCGAACGACTCTGATTTTATGAACCGCCGCTGTCCGACGCTCCGGTGCAACGTGTTGTTCGACTCTTCGGTGGTTCAGTCTTGGTAGACAATCTCTCCGTTTCGGAAGACCATCAATCCTCCGTGACCAAAATCGGTCCACTTTTCGCCATTGGTAAGCGGTTTTGTCGCGATTACATATCCGCGTTGCGAAGGCGACTTCTCTTCGGGCAAGTTCGCGGTCCAGTCTTCATCGCGTAGCGACACACGAGAAAATGGCGACTCTCGGCGCGTCCAGCAAAGGCCATTGTAGCCGTTCGAATCGTGATACGCGAAAAGATGCTCGCCCTCCGAGAACAAGAGGTTCATGTTTCCATGGTCGTTAAGGTCTCGAAGCCAGTCGTGAATACTCGCGAAATCGGTAAATGGACAATCCGTGTCGACGAGCCAATCAGCCAGCGCGCAAAGTGCGAGTTCTGAGTCTGTGCTCCCGTCAGGGATGTAGCAGCCGTTCGTCAGCGTTTTCAGTTGATCCTTGTCCAATGTCCCGTTATGTGCCAATACAAAGTCCTTGCCTCGCAGTGATTTGGCAAACGGGTGCGTATTGTTCATGGATACGCCGCCAACGTTTCCGTACCGAACGTGGCCAATGAAGATCCTGCTGGACAGGTCGTGATTCTCCAGGATTGATTCGACAACATCGCTATTGTCGGCCCGAGCGGGTTCCTTGGTTATTCTCGCCGTGGAGCCCGCGAAAGATGCCAGGCCCCAGCCGTGCGGATTGCAGGTGGCGCGATGCCGGAACCCGCGGAACGAGAGCGCGGGTGTGACGGGTTCATTGAATGCGAGAGCAAGTAGTTGGCACATAATTCACTGGAGTCGAACGACCCGCATCACGGGGCGGCGGGAGTTGACGTTGATTTCAAAACCAACTGCCCACCGCCGCTCCCGCGCATGCGATGGTTCGTCGCCGTTTTGTCACGGCAACGTGTTCGCCGTCAACGGTTGGTGAACCATTGCCACAACAGGTTACCAATGTAGCCGTATAGGATCAAACGCACGATGATACTGAACCACGTGAACCCAAGTTTTCCCTTCTCGCGTCTGGTTTCGAATGGGAGGTTGCCCTTCCAGAATTGGCTCCATCCGTTCAGCCCGAAGTGGTATGTCCGATCATTCGTTTCGACTGTCAATATGTATCCGGGAATCCGAAGGAAGAACGATCGAAACGAAAACAGGACAGCATTTTTGATTTCAGTGTAGTCGATTCGCCAGTCGCCACATTCAAGGCGATCATCGAAGATCTTGAGCGATCCCCGACGTGAAACAACCCAGTTGGGACCGTACTTCCGCTGGTCGCCCTCGGCAGTGGTCGCTTTCGTCATGCACTTGTGAAGCAGTTCGGACATGTCGTGACTTTCATTGCGCAGAACGTTTCTCTCTCGAATGGGCTAAAAAGAACTCGAGAATCATTTCGCTGGCGTTAATATCTCGGCAGACGGTTCCGATTAAGCGTGGTCCGAGGTATTGTTCTCCGCCTGGCCAGGTATGGCCGCCACCGATGACCTTCAGAAGAATCACCTCGGTACCTTCCTTGCCATTCTTATATTTTTCGACGACTACGGTCGCCCCATCGTCCGGATCCTTGTCATCGATTTCGATCGTCATCGGCGCTTTGCCGCAGCCATTGTGATGGACAAAGAGTTCAATGGTTTTAGCCGTTGACAGAACCGCGCCGCGACTTCGCCCAAATCCGAACAGACGGAGATCACCACCGTTATAAGGAACAAGCGGGTCCTTCGTGCCGTTAATGACCATGATAGAGATTGGCAGTTGCGGTGTCTTGTCCTTTAGAGCCTCTGATGTTTGTGCCGCCACAGGAGCAATCGCAGCAATCTTTTCGGATAGCTCCATTGCCAGACGCACTGACATGAATCCGCCGTTTGAGATGCCTGTGATATAGACCCGCCTGGGATCTATCCCATAGTCCTTAATCATTTTGTCTATGATTTGGGATATGAACCCGACATCGTCGTAAATCTTCCCCTTGTCTTTGAGCATTTCAGTTCGACCGTCACACCACTGTTTGTTAATGCCCTCAGGAAAAACCAGAACCACACCTCGCGCGGCCGCTGCGGCAGTAAGCGTGCCTGCCGTGGTGTTCCGGTCAAAGCCCCGTCCATCACCCTTGCCACCGTGCAGGGCAATCACAAGCGGCGCTGGCACATCCTTGATGAAATCCGGCGGCAGACGAACATGATAGGTTCGATTGATGCCATCGTGATAGAGCGTCTCAATATGATTCTTTGCCGGGCTTACTTTTTGTATGGCATCTTCTGCGCGAATTGAAGGGCACCCGACACAAACCAAAAAACATCCCAAGGACAAGGCAATGTGAGCTCTATTCATTGTGCTGGCATTCCTTTTCCTTGTTGGCTAACGTTCCGGGGCAGCGGGCGGCGCAGCCGATCCGCTGCAACCGCTGGTTATGCGAGTTTCGTCCATGTCTTGATCAGCCACGGGCAAGAGCCCTTTCGAGCAATGCCTTGATTGCCGCTGTCTCTTCGGGTGTTGTGAGTGCTCGCTTCGGTATGACGGAGGGGAGTCCAGTCACTTGAAACAAGATGAATGCCTCATTGGTCTCTTTGAATCCGTTGTAGACCGACCATTTCAGTTTGGAATCGATTGCTTCGGTCCGAAAGTGGATACCCTCGTCAGACAGTCCGAGGGAGTACTGCTGGCGGTACTTCGGATTCCTCTTGAACTCGAAGTAGGCTGCCACGGGCCAAAGCGGCAGGAGGTTGAACCATTCACCGATGGCGATGGCGAAGAACAGGGCAGCCCAGCCAAGCGAATGCCAATACGCAAGCCACACTCCACCAAGTGCCATCAGCGCTGCAACGATGCGGCTGCTTGTCTTCCATGCATTGCCCTCTGCCTCGCGTGCCCCTAACAAGACATCGCGTAGCGTCGGCTGGTAAGAGACCTCCATACTCATTGCCTTCGTCTACCTCTCTTTGTTCCGCATAACGCTCACGTTCACCGGGCGGCGGCCGGCGGATGCTCGAAAAACAGAAAACCCGCCGGCCGCAACTCCGGTGCAACGCTTTGTTATGTGGTGTTCTTCTCAGCCAGTCTGCGAGAAACAAGCTCAATCACTTTCTGGACTGTCAAGTTATTGTCTTTGGTTAAATCATCCATGTCGAATTCCCCGATGCATTCTGTGAGTGCCAATATGAGGCGTTCATACTCCATGTCATCGCTGATTTGATACTTCGTGATCGCATTGTAGATATCTGCAAGGTTGTCTTCCGGTCGCAGGCAAAACTGCTGGTTCTGTTTGATGAAGAACGACTCGCAAATGATTCCCAGCGCACGTCTGATGTCACCCTCAGATGCGCTCAGGTGATTGAATGCTGACGGATCATTTGTTCGTTCCGTGAGCACCCTCAGATTGCCACGAAGGTCATACGCAGAGTAAGTCAGCCATCGATAGAACGATTTGAGCATGAACATTCTAATATGATCTGCGTTTCCCACATAACGACCCCGTTCACCGGGCCGCGGCGAACGACTTTCAATTTCAAAACCGCGCGGCCCGCGGCTCCGTGTGCAACGGTTTGTTCGTCGGACGGTACTCCGGCACCACCAACACGCGAAAATCTGTTTTGCAGTGACCGGAACACGTACTATCCACGAGGTGCATTTCCAGAAGACCAGGTTTTGCATCTGGTGATGCAGAAACCGTAACTTTAAAGGCATCAATATCAAGTTTCTTCAGTGCCGCAAATTCAGGCGAAGAAGCGAATTCGGTGCCCTGCTCAAAATCTGGCACCGAAATGTCGACCCCGCCCCGAGAATACGATTTGACGTCGTGTCCGCTTCCAGTAGGTTTTCCGTCGCGCATCTCGGTCAGCCCAAATCCACCGCCACGAGTGACCCCCACGGTACACCACGTTGAGAGGGTCAACTCCTTTGTTTCTCCCGGCTTCACGATTACGAGCGGAACAATGGCGAGTTTCTTTGCTTTCGACTGACTCTGCTCCACGGACGCCGGATTGACGTCCTGGGCCATAGAGAGAGCGAAAAACGAAATCGAAGTCAGGCTGAGCAAAAGGGCCATCAGGAATAATCGGGGCATCGTGAATTTCCTTTTCGTTGGGGGGGGCCGAACGACCCCGTTCACCGGGCCGCGGCGAACGACTTTCAATTTCAAAACCGCGCGGCCCGCGGCTCCGTGTGCAACGGTTTGTTCGTCGGACGGTACTCCGGCGTTTCGTCAATTCCCGATCCGGATTCCAGCCACATTCTTGGAATCATCGAGCAGAAACACGAAATCGTCGTATACGAGCGCATCTAGTTCGATGCCCTTCGGTTTCAAGTCGATCTTCGTGTCTCGCGGATCGCCAAGTTCTTGCATGACGTCGTTGGATGTACTACCGATAGTAAGCCCGTTTTCGAGTGCGTATTCACTTGTGGTAACCGTCACACCTGTAAGTTCTTTGCCTCGATTAAATTCGAAATTTAGTCCAGCATCGGAAAAACGCTTTCTATTTTCGGGGGTATCTGATCCAAGGATGTCTTCCAGCGTGCTTTTGCCAATTTGATATTCGCCGACAGCGTTTGCTTTAACTACCAACTTGGCGTCGCTATTTGTTCTTGCTTGTGGGGCGGACGGAGCATCAGCACATCCGCTAATAGCAAGCGAGACGAGCAAGATGTAAGCGATTGCGCTGTCGATGTGAGTTCTCATCTTTGTGTGTCCGACGAACGTCGGCGATCACCCAGTCGCCGACAAAAAACTATGACTCAAGATCGCGGTCGACCGGCGAATTGGGTGCATCGCCTGGTTCGTCCTTTTCGGGATTCACCGCTCTTGAACGCCAACGTTCCTCAAAGAAGCATGAGGCTGTCTCCTGATTTTCAAGTTTATGTGCGAACTCACCGAGAGATGCCGCAACGACAATCGATGAATCGGCCAATTCCTCATCGTAAAATGTCTCATGGGAAACATAGCGAACAGACCCAAAGGCCTCTCCAATATCGAGCAATACAAGGTCGCCGTTCGGGCAACTTCCAATTGGCACGTAACCCTTTCGAACCCAATTATTTCCCTCCTCAGTTTGCAAGTCGTTAAGTACCCAAAACTCGCCGGAAATTTCCACACCTGAGATCGTCACCGAGTTCAAAACAAAATGCTTGGCTATCAGTTCAATTGCTCTTGGCTCAATTTTGCGTTCGAGGAGGTACTGCACAAGACGCCCCTTTTGGGGCTTCACATCCGAGCAGTTCCTTTCAATGACATCTCTAAACGTTTTGCTTGACTGATCCATTCGCGCGACGCGTTCCTTGACGAACGACCATGTTGACCAAGCCCCCGCCAACACGGTCTCTAAAGTTCGAAACGGACCGACGGGGGCTTCGGTCCAACATTTTGTTCGTCGCCATTTGGGTTACCGATTGATCCTGAGCCGCAGTTCGGCAATGTCCATCGGCGGTGTCACGAGATGAATTATACGATGGCAGTTAGCGCACACAATCGCTAGATCCGCGAGTGTGGTCTCAGCATCTTCAACCAATTGTGCAAGCGGAGTCAAATGATGTACCTCGCAGTAGTCGAATCCGTATTTGCGCAACGAATCAAATCTACAAACCTCGCATGCATGGGACACAGCCGAGGATTTTTTTGCGGCAACCAGTGCTTGGTTGCGTTCTCGCTTAAGATGCATGATGAGTTTGCGACGTCCTTCTACAGCCGAACAGCTGTTAGCATGGATATCCAAATCCGAAACCATGGCAAGTCCGTCATTGACAGGATCGACCAAACCAGTTTCGACGAGCGCATTTGCAAGTTCGGGGCGCATGATCCAAATGAAATGATCGCCGGTGCCGTCGCCGGTAGAAATTGATTTCCAACAACAAGTTCTCTTCGATCCTTCCGGTTCAGTTTGCATCGGCAGCGCAGTTGCAAGTTGTTTCCCGAGCGAGCCGTACAGCAAATTCGACGCACCGATACTTGTGCACCCAAAATGGTCGCGTATGTCTTGTGATGTCACGGTCCGGCCGGGATGTTGAAACTGGAAGCGAAGAACCGACAAACTGCGATCACTAAGCTCATGTCGAATCGCATTGATAGCAGCGACGTATTTGGATTGCGGTGGTGGAGCTTCGGGAGTGTACATGAGTCACGAGGCGACGAACGCCGGCGCTCACCTGCGTGACTGGCGAGCGAGCTTGCGAGCGCGACAATCGCGTCGTGGTGAAGCGGCTGGTTATGCTGCATTCGCTCTAGTGTTTGCACGGAACAATCCAAAGCCGACAAGGCCGACCCATAAGAAGAAACAGGCGAACCCGAGTCTTTGGCCAAGACCTGGTGATTGGCCAGAGCGCAAGAAGCCCGTCACGATTGAACCGATGACAAGCACAAGCGAAGGCCAAGCAACCCAATGCCAGTCGGGCCGGGAGCGAAAAAAGGTCGGCAGCCAAAAACCTGCAACGAGAAAAGCGACGAAAGACCCGAGACTTCCGACGGTATGCAGGAACATCGTGGTTGAAGTTCGGTGAACGAAGTCACCAGGGAATATTCCGGACATTGCCATGAACAGGCCAGATGCAGCCAATGCCATTGAAGGCACGACAATCTTTCTGCCGGAGTCGGAGAACTCGCGTTTCAAGCCGATCGCGAGGAGAGCAATAGTAAGCCCCGGAAGAATGTATCCGAGAATGTTCCATGCCCACATGTTCGGAGCGTCGAGAGATCCGAGTTCGCTGATTGCCTTGGTCAAATGGCTGTACTCGGGGCGAAGCGATGACATGACAAGATAAACGGCAAGAAACCACACAGGAGTACCTGTCGCTATAACGCCGATTTGTTTGCGAGCTAGCATCAGGGTTCCCACGCCGTATAACGTTGAAGCTCACCGGCGGCAATGGAGCGCAGCGAAATTGCCGTCCGAGTGCAGCGCCTTGTTATGCGTCTGCATCACTTTCGATATTTCGTATAAGTTTGGCGGGAACTCCACCAACAATTGTATTTGGTTCGACATCTTTCGTAACTACCGCGCCAGCTGCAACAACCGCACCGCGCCCTACAGTTACACCTTGGGTAATAATGGACCCACCGCCAATCCAAACCTCATCTTCAATAATTATTGGTTTTGTCCACCCTCCTCTTCCTTGTCCTGGAACGTACCTTAAGCCGTGATTAACAGTCTCAAACATTACACGCGGACCGATTTGAACATTTGCTCCAATTATGACCTTATCTTTGGGTACGCCAAACCTAATCTCAGTGTTTATGAACGAGCCCTCACCAATTTCTATGTTCTTGCAGCCCCCTATTGGTCTGATAGTAAGGGGCCCCCAGATTGTGCACCTACCCTTTATTGATAGACCCGCCATGCGATAAACAACAAATCGAACTTTGTCGAATATCTTCAATCGGGGAAGGTTATTGGCAAGTGTCAGAAAAAACAGTTCTCTCATGGCTTTGTCCTTGTTTTTAATGCATAACGACAGGCGTCACCCGGCGGCGGCCAAATGACTCTCCATTCTGATCCCGCCCCGATCCGCCGCTCGGGTGGACGCCCTGGTTACGCCACATTCTCTGCGGCGATTGCGTTTGACCGGGAGTATATCCGCCAGCGATGGTCCGCGTAGCCGTTTCCCGATTGATGCTGGATCGCCAGACCACGTGGTCTTTGTCGGAGTCACAGCACTCCCGTTGGCCCATCGTCCGCGGACGCTTGATCATTTCGTGTCGCCGGACTTCTTGAGAATCAAAGAACCCGCACCGATGAATGCCAACGCGATGCCAAAAACAACAATCACGGACCATCGGCCAACCCCAAACACCTCGACGAACTGTGCTGAGT
>Ga0194121_10001443_pt1 | contig 40384 bp, 44 predicted proteins | sample TA2MahCa50mmetaG_FD_148609 | JGI IMG/M metagenome (GOLD analysis project Ga0194121, IMG submission 148609) | Freshwater microbial communities from Lake Tanganyika, Tanzania - TA2015020 Mahale Deep Cast 50m | ecosystem: Environmental > Aquatic > Freshwater > Lake | place: Tanzania: Lake...
CGAGCCCGACGCGGGCTCCGATGTCTCGGGCTACCGCACCACGGCCAAGTACGACGAGGCCAAGGACGAGTGGGTGCTGAACGGGCAGAAGGCCTGGGCGACCAACGGCGGCATCGCCAACGTCCACGTCGTCATCGCCACGGTCGATCGCGAGCTGGGAGCGCGCGGGCACGCGGCCTTCGTCATTCCTCCCGGCACCAAGGGCTGCGAGCAGGGCGCCAAGGTGCAGAAGCACGGCATCCGCGCCAGCCACACCGCCGACGTCCACCTCGACGACGTCCGCATCCCCGGCTCCTGCCTGCTGGGCGGCAAGGAGAAGCTCGACGAGAAGATCGCCCGCGCCCGCGAGGGCAAGAGCTCCAAGGGCCAGGCGGCGATGAAGACCTTCGAGGCCTCGCGGCCCACGGTCGCCGCGCAGGCGGTCGGGATCGCGCGGGCGGCCTATGAGTACTCGCTCGACTACGCCAAGGAGCGCGAGACCTGGGGCCGCAAGATCATCGAGAACCAGGCGATCGCCTTCGCGCTGGCCGACATGAAGCTCGAGATCGACGCCGCGCGGCTGCTGACCTGGCGCGCCGCCTGGATGGGGCGCAGCGGCAAGGACTTCGACAACGCCGAGGGCTCGATGTCGAAGCTGAAGGCCGGCGAGGTCGCCACCTGGGCGACCGAGCGCGCAATGCACATCCTCGGCGGCAACGGCTACTCGCGCGAGTTCCCGGTCGAGCGCATGCACCGCGACGCCAAGATCTGGACCATCTTCGAGGGCACCTCGGAGATCCAGCGCCTGGTGATCGCCCGCGCGATCAGCGGCGTGCACGTTCAGTAGGCGGGCTCAGGTCAGAGGCTGTTCCCGCCCGCGCGAGGGATGAGAGGAACCCGCGGCCCGATCGTCGCGTCGGCCCCAGGCGACCACCAGGACGGGCACGATCGCGATCGAGATGGCGAAGACGGCGTCATCGCTCAGGTCGAGCCAGATGCCGATCAGCGAAGCGGCCGCGGCCCATGCCGCCGAAAGCGAGCAGAAGAGGAGAAGATCGCTTCGCACGCTCATCAGTCTAGGCCTCCCACTACCAGCTGCAAGATGCCTCCGGCGCCGCCCACCACACTCCCCCGAATCGCCCAGAGAGGCGAGTCAGCTTCACGGCGAAGCAGCAACGCAACCGCAGCCCCGAGAAACGCTCCGACGGCCGCTGCGTTACCCACTGTGCCGACAGGGTCCACACCAGGGTGACCGCCTGGCGGCTCAGATTCTCCCCACCCCCTTTCGGTGAGCGCCCTCAGCCGAGCGCCGGGGCGAGCTCTAGGTGAGCGTCACCTTGCCGTAGTTGCCTCAGCGCCGCTTCTTCTCGCGGTTCTTGGGGGGGAACTTCTCGCGCTCTTCCTTGGTCATCTTGCGGATCTTGAGGGAGCCGTCGGCGATCTGCTCCTGGACGAGCTTCAGCTTCTCCTTGGTCCGCTTCTCCTGGCGCTTCTGGGTCTCGCTCTTGCCGCGCTCAGGCTTCTGCTCTGGCTTCTTCTGTTCAGCCATGACCAGGGAATCTAACGTGCAGATCGGAACGAAATTCGGGGGCGATCCGCTAGCTTCGATGGCATGGCCGTGAGCTTCGATCCAGCGCTCGGCACCTATGAGGAAGTCGCGCTCCACGGGCACGAGGTCGGCTTCCAGATCTCGGGCCGTGGGCCGCTGCTGGTGCTGCTGCACGGGATCACCTCGACCAGCGAGGCCTGGCGCGAGGTGATGCCGCAGCTGGCCGAGGAGCACACCGTGATCGCGCCCGACCTGCTGGGACACGGGCGCTCGGCCAAGCCTCGCGGGGACTACTCGCTCGGCGCCTATGCCGCCGGAGTGCGCGACCTGCTCGCGGTGCTCGGGTTCGAGCGCGGCACCGTCGTCGGGCACTCGCTGGGCGGCGGCATCGCGCTGCAGTTCGCCTACCTCTTTCCGGAGCGGGTCGAGCGCCTGGCGCTGATCTCATCGGGCGGCCTGGGCAAGGAGGTCCACCCCCTGCTGCGGGCGGCGACCTTGCCCGGCTCGGAATGGGTGTTGCCGCTGATGGCGCGGGAGTGGTCGGTCAAGGCCGGCGACGCGGTGCGCTCGGCGGCCGCCAAGATCGGGATCGAGGCCGGGCCCGACATGGCCGAGTTCGCGCGCGGCTACGCCTCCCTGGTCGACGAGGGGGCGCGCGACGCCTTCCTGCACACGATGCGCAGCGTCATCGACAAGGACGGCCAGCGCGTCTCGGCGCTAGACCGCCTCTACCTCGCAGACCAGGTGCCGACGCTGATCGTGTGGGGGACCGACGATCCGATCATCCCCGTCGAGCACGGGCGCAGGGCCCACGAGATCATCACCCACGCCCGCTACGTCGAGATCGAGCGCTCGGGCCACTGGCCGATGCTGGATGCGCCGGATCGCTTCGCGCGCGAGCTGATCGAGTTCATCGAGCAGACCGAGCCGTTCGAGTACTCCGACGAGGGGGTTCGCGAGCGGTTGATGCGCGGGCCCGCTTAACGAGGCGAAGCCGTCAGCTGCGCGCCGAGGTCTTTGACCGCCCTCGGCGGCGATCCATGAGCGGCAGGTAGGTGAAGAGGAGCGCCGCGATCACACCGGCCGCGACCCATGAAACCGTCTCGTCGGTCCAGCCGAAGACATCGGACGCCACCCCGATGAGCGTCCCGGCCAAAGCACCCAATCCGTATAGCGGCCATTCGGGCTTCATCGCGCCTTTCAGTGTAGGAGTCGCAGGAACAGGATCAAGAGTCCGGTGACGCCACCGACGACCATCCCGTGCATGGCCCACTCGGTGGCGCGCTCCAGGCTCAGGCTCAGGTAAGCAGCCAGCGCTCCGGCGAACGCTCCGAAGGCGGCGAAGGTGCCCACCGCGTCGATCGACTCCACCCGTCCTTAACGGGCTTGACACTCAAACTCTCCCCGCCCGGTCCCTACCATCCCGCCTCCTCATGACCGCCCCTGAGACAGCCACCGCCCGCCGCGAAGACCTGCGAAACGTCGCCATCGTCGCCCACGTCGATCACGGCAAGACGACGCTGGTGGACGCGATGCTGTGGCAGTCGGGGGCGTTTCGGGAGGGACAGGACGTGGCCGAGCGGGTGATGGACTCGAACGAGCTCGAGCGCGAGAAGGGGATCACGATCCTCGCCAAGAACACGGCGGTCCGCTACGGGGAGGTGAAGCTGAACATCATCGACACGCCCGGGCACGCCGACTTCGGCGGCGAGGTCGAGCGCGGGCTGACGATGGTGGACGGGGTGCTGCTGCTGGTGGACGCCTCCGAGGGCCCCCTCCCCCAGACCCGCTTCGTGCTGCGCAAGGCGCTGGAGGCGAGGCTGCCGGTGATCCTGGTCGTCAACAAGGTGGACCGCCCCGACGCCCGGATCACCGAGGTGATCGACGAGGTCTACGAGCTCTTCCTCGACCTCGACGCGGGCGAGGACCAGATCGAGTTCCCGATCGCCTACACGAACGCCCGCGCCGGCTGGGCCTCGCTGACCGAGGGTGAGGAGGGCAAGGACCTGGCGCCGCTGATGGACCTGATCGGCGAGGCGATCCCGGCTCCCGCGTATGACCCCGACGCGCCGCTGCAGGCGCACGTGACCAACCTCGACGCCTCCCCTTATGTAGGGCGGCTGGCGATCTGCCGCGTCCACAACGGCACCATCCGCGCCGGGCAGCAGATCGCCTGGTGCCGCGCCGACGGCGAGGTCGATCGCGCCACCGTCAGCAACCTCTATGTGACCGAGGCGCTCGAGCGTGTGGAGGCCACCGACGCCGGGCCCGGCGAGATCATCGCCGTCGCCGGGATCGAGGAGGTCACGATCGGCGAGACGCTCGCCGACCCCGAGGACCCGCGGCCGCTGCCCGTGATCTCGGTCGACGAGCCCTCGCTCTCGATCACGGTCGGGATCAACACCTCGCCCCTCGCCGGCAAGGACGGCACCAAGCTGACCGCCCGCCAGATCCGCGACCGCCTCGACCAGGAGCTGGTCGGCAACGTCTCGATCCGCGTGCGCGAGACCGAGCGCCCCGACACCTGGGAGGTCGAGGGCCGCGGCGAGCTGCAGCTGGTCGTGCTGCTGGAGACGATGCGGCGCGAGGGCTTCGAGCTGACCGCCGGGCAGCCGCGCGTCGTCACCCGCGAGATCGACGGCACCCAGCACGAGCCCGTCGAGAGGCTGGCGATCGACGTGCCCGAGGACTACGTCGGCGTCGTCACCCAGGCGCTCGCGGTGCGGAAGGGACGCCTGGAGCAGATGGTCAACCACTCAACGGGCTGGGCGCGGATGGAGTACCTGGTGCCGGCGCGGGGGCTGATCGGCTTTCGCACCGAGTTCCTGACCGAGACGCGCGGCACCGGCATCCTCCACCACGTCTTCGACCGCTGGGAGCCGTGGGCCGGCGATCTGGAGGCGCGGCCGACCGGCTCGCTGGTCGCCGACCGCGTCGGCAGGACCGCGGGCTTCGCGCTGTTCGGCCTGCAGGAGCGCGGGACGCTGTTCGTGGGTCCCGGCGAGGAGGTCTACGAGGGGATGGTGATCGGCGAGAACGCGCGCAACACCGACCTCGACGTGAACGCGATCAAGGAGAAGCAGCAGACCAACGTCCGCGCCGCCGCCGCCGACGAGACCGTCCGGCTCGTGCCCGCGAAGCGGCTCTCCCTGGAGCAGTCCCTGGAGTTCCTGCGCGAGGACGAGTGCGTCGAGGTGACGCCGGACGCGGTCCGCCTGCGGAAGGTCGAGCTTGCCCAGACCGACCGCGTGCGGACCGCGCGCCGTCGCGCGAAGACGAGCGGCTAACGGGAGCTGCCCGCGCGCCTGCGACGGCTGCGGTTGCGATTGCCGCTGCCGTTGGCGTTGCCGTACGTCTTGCTGAAGCTCTTGCCGCTCGCGCCTCCGTTGCGGGAGCCCCCGCCGCGTGAGTTCCCGCTCTTGCGGGAGCCGCCTCCGGAGTGCTGGCGAGCGGCGTGTCCATTCCTCTGCCCCTGGGCCGCAGGATGCCCCCGCCCATGGGATTCGGGGCGTCCCTCCGCGAACTCGCGGTGCAGCCCCAGGTCCTTTGCGACCTTGGCCATCTCGTGGTCCTGGTCGGGGAGGATGAAGCTTGCGGCGACGCCCGAGGCGCCGGCGCGGCCCGTGCGGCCGGTCCGGTGCACGTAGGTGTCGCGGTCCTCTGGGGCGTCGAAGTTGATCACGTGGGTGATCTCGTCCACGTCGATGCCGCGCGCGGCGACGTCGGTCGCGACCAGCGTCTGGCAGTCGCCGCGCTCGAAGTTGGCGAGCGCGCGGCGGCGCTGGTTCTGGGACTTGTTGCCGTGCATCGCCTCGGCGCGGATCGAGTGGCGGCCGAGCTTCTTGACCAGCCGGTCGGCGCCGCGCTTGGTGCGGACGAAGACCAGGGTGCGGCCGCGCTCGCTCCCGTTCAGCTCGGAGACGAGCGCGTCCAGCTTGTCGTCGTGGCGCAGGTGCAGGAAGCGGTGCTCGACCTCGATCGACTTGTCGACCGGCGGCTCGTGCACGTGGCGCACGGCGTCGCGGGTGTAGGCCCTGGCGAGCTCGCCCGCCGCTCCCTCCAGCGTGGCGCTGAAGAAGAGCGTCTGGCGCTTCCCCGCCTTCGGCATCTGGCTGACGATGCGGTCCACGGGCGGCTTGAAGCCCATGTCGAGCATGCGGTCGGCCTCGTCGAGGACGAGGATCTGGACGTGCTCGAGGGTGAGGTCGCGGCGCTGCAGCAGGTCCTCGAGGCGGCCGGGCGTGGCGACGACGATGTGGGCCTTGGCGGCCCTGCGGGCCTGGGCCTGGATACCGACCCCGCCGAAGACGGGAGCGACCCGCAGCGCGCGGGCGTGGGCGACCGAGCTCATCTCGTCGACGATCTGCTCGGCCAGCTCCCTGGTGGGCGCCAGCACGAGGCCGGCGGGGCGCGGAGTCGGCCTGCTGCCGTCGTGGGAGGCGAGGCGGTCGACCATCGGCACGCCGAAGGCGAGCGTCTTGCCCGACCCCGTCGGCGACTGGACGAGCACGTCGCGGCCGGCGAGCACGTCGGCGACTGCGAGTTTCTGAACCGCGAAGGGCTCGGTGATGCCGCGTTCGGCTAGCGCGCCCGCGACGGGCTGCGACACGCCGAGACCGGCGAATGACGTTGACATGTGGTGCTTTCTCCTTATGAGTGATTCGGGGAGATTCCGAAACCCCCGACACTCTGCAAAGCACTGGGAGAAACTAGAACCTCTCGGGCGGCGAATCCGCGTGGCGGCGGCCACCCGACGCAGATGAAGCTAGCAGGATCGCCAGCAGACCCCGGTCAGGGCCGGGAACCCTGGGCGGTGGCGTCCACCCGGGGGATCCCGAGGCGCTCGCGCGCGCGGCGCACCGCGACGATCGAGGTCCGGCACGCCTTGGCGATCTGCTGGTCGGGCCGCTCGGGATAGAGCTGGATCTCGAACTCGATCCGGGAGTGGGTGTGCTGCTTGCGGCGGTCCTCCGCGGGCGCATTCTCGGGCAGGTCGGCCACGCCGGTCTCGCCGGCGAGCTCGCGGCGGCACCCCAGGCAGTGCAGGACGCCGTGCTCGTCGCTCCAGTTCGGGGGGATGGGCGGCGCCTCGACGCCGGGCATCCAGGTTGCGGTCACCTCGCAGCGCTCGCAGGTCCAGGCGGTCGCCGGCGCCGGTTCAGGCATCGTTGCGGGCCCTGATCAGGCGCATCTGGGCGATCTCGGAGGTGCGCTTCAGCTCGCGCAGCCGGCCCGGGCTGGTCGGCTTGGAGCTGTAGACCTTCGCCTTGTAGAGGTCATACGCGCGGCGGGCGTGGCCGGCCTCGGCCGCCAGCTCCTCGATCCGCGCATCGCTGACGGTGCCCTCGCTCTTCGCCATCGTTCTCGCCTTTCTGACCCTCTGGAGTTGGCGGACGCTGCTCGTGCCGTTCGCGAGAGGGGAGAGGGAGAGAGAACCGACCGCGACGATGCACCTAGGGTACCGCTGCGGGTCCGCGGAAGCGAAGGGTGCCGCTCAGGAGGGGCCGCAGCTGGGCTGCGGGTTGCCGATCGAGCCATCCGGCATCACGGTGTTGCACAGCTTCGCCCCGTCGGTGGCTCCGGCGTGCGCCCTGGCGCCGGCCAAGACGGCCTCGGAGAGGTCGGCGCCCGCAAAACGCGCGCCGCGCAGGTCGGCGTTGATCAGCGTCGCCCCGTTCAGGCGGGAGCGCCGCAGGTCGGCGTTCCGCAGGTCCGAGCGGGTCAGGTTCAGGTCGCGCGCATCGGCCCGGAACAGGACCACGCGGCGCAGGTTGGCGTCGACGATGTCGCCGAGGGTCAGGTTGGCGCGCGTCATGTCCGCGCGATAGAGGTTGGCGCGCACCGCGGCGGCTCCCGCCAGGCCCGCCCCGTTCATGCGCGCGCGGGCCAGCTTGGCGAACGAGAAGTTCGCGAAGTTGGCCTTGGTGCGGCGCATGTCGATCCTGTTCAGCCTGCTGAAGCTGAGGAACGCGCCCTCGATCTTGCGGCCGCTCAGGTCGGCGCCCACGCAGTCGGTCGGGACCTTGATCACGCAGGTGTTGATCTTCGTGCCGGGCGCGAGCGGCGTGTGGCCCAGCGACGCCAGCGCGGTCCAGACCGGGGCCTCGGGCGGGATCGTGATGGTCGGGCCGTGCTGCTTCGGCTCCTTGATCCGGCACTGCCTGCGCTTGCCCTTGATCCTGCCGCTCGGCATGACCGTGTTGCAGAAGCGGGCGCCCTTGAGCTTGGCGCCCTTGAGCTTGGCGCGGTGGAAGTCGGCGATCGCGAGGTCCGCGCCGCGCAGGTCGGCGCCGCGCAGGTCCGTCCCGGCGGCGAGAATCGCCGAGAGGTCCGCGTTGCGGAAGCTCGACCCGCGCAGGTCGGCCGCCGTCATGTCGGCGATGTGGAAGTTGGCGCCGTTGAAGTCGGTGTTGCGGGCCTCCATCAGGGCCAGGGCGCCCAGCGTCAGCTCGGCGCCGGGCACGCGCGATCCATTCAGGCGGGCGAAGCCGGTGACGAACGCCGGCGCCTGGATCCCGCTCAGCTCAGCCCCCCGGACGCGAGAGAACGCGATCGAGGAGCCGCCGAGCTGGGCGCCGGGGGCGCGCAGGCCGTCGAGGCTGGAGTTGGTCAGCGTGACCCCGATCAGGTTCTGGCCGCTCAGGTCGAGGCCCTCGCAGTTGGTGAAGGGCTGCATCGCGCAGCCGTTGATCACCTGTCCGAAGTTCGGGCCACCCTCGCCGAAGGCCTCGATCACCGGATAGAAGCGGTTGCTCGGCTTGACCTTGATCGGCTTCTTCTTGGCGGCGGGCGCCGCGGCCGGCAGCGCGGTGGCGCCCAGCGCCGCGACCGCGGCCAATGCGAGCGCGATCCTGCGCAGCCTCCCCCCTGTGCCGTCCGTGGCTCCCATGTCCGCTGTCTATCGGCGGCCGCCGATAGACCTTGAGCCGAGCCGCCCCGGCGCCCGTCGCCCGGGACGGCGGGCCGAGCCGCTCCTACACTCGCCCCATGGACCTGGAGCTGCTGGAGCGCGAGCTGGCCGAGGCCGGCGAGCCCGGCTACCGGGCCGGACAGGTCTGGGAGTGGGCCGCCAAGGGGGTCCGTGGCTACGGCGAGATGACGAACCTGCCGGCCGAGCTGCGCGAGCGGCTGGCCGAGCGCGTGCCGCTGTCGGCGCTGTCGGTGGCGACCGAGTCCAAGGCCGACGACGGGACGCGCAAGGCGCTGTTCCACACCTACGACGAGCGCCCGATCGAGGCCGTGCTGATGCGCTTCCGCGACGGGCGCCGCTCGATCTGCGTCAGCGCGCAGTCGGGCTGCCCGCTCACCTGCGCCTTCTGCGCCACCGGCCAGATGAAGTTCGGGCGCAACCTGACCGCCTCGGAGATCCTCGACCAGGCGCTCCACTTCCGCCGCATCGAGGCGGTGGACCACTGCGTGTTCATGGGGATGGGCGAGCCGATGATGAACCTGGATGCGGTCCTTCGGGCGTGCGAGCTGCTGCCCGACCTCGGCATCACCCACCGCCGCACGACGATCTCGACCGTGGGCTGGGTCCCGGGGATCGAGGCGCTGACCGCGCAGCAGATGCCGATCCGGCTCGCCTTCTCGCTGCACGCCCCCGACGAGGCCCTGCGCTCGGAGCTGATGCCGGTCAACGACCGCTACCCGTTGGCCGAGGTGCTCGAGGCCTGCCGGGAGCACCACCGCAGGCGCCGGCGGAAGGTCTTCATCGAGTACGTGATGCTGGCCGGCGTCAACGACCGCCACGAGCACGCGATCCAGCTCGCCGCGATCCTCGACCCCAAGGTGTTCAAGGTCAACCTGATTCCCTACAACCCGGCGCCCACGAACCTCGTCCCCGCCGGCTTCGAGGGCTCGACCCCGAAGGCGATCGAGGCCTTCCGCGCCGCCCTCGCCGAGCGCGGCCAGCCCGTCACCGTCCGCCTCACCCGCGGCCGCGACATCGACGCCGCCTGCGGCCAGCTCGCGGCGGCGAACTGACCTTCACCCCACCTTCGTCAAGCGAGCTGCAGCGGAACGTGGGCGGCGATGCGCTCGAAGTCACGGTCCTGCGCGAGGATGGGAACCTCCGCCCGAATCGCCACCGCCACGAGCATGCAGTCGATGAGGTTTCTGGGGGTGGTGCCGGCGCGGCGACAGGTGAGGTAGATCGAAGCGGCATCCCTCCAATCGCCTCCCCTGATCGGCAGGTGGCGGCAGGCGGCGAGCGCTGACCTGATCCGCCTGACCTGCCGCGGGTGGCGAGTGCCCACGAGGAGCTCGAGCTCCACCGGCTCGCTCGTCGCGAGTTCCTCGGTCGAAGCGAGCAGCTCGCGCAGCCGCGAGCCCGTGCGGCTGCCGGTGTCCCGAAACAGCTCGACCCAGGCGGAGGAATCGACCAACGTCAGTCGCGATCGATCCACGCCTTCACCGACCCGCTGTCAGCCTTGATCTCATCGAGGTCCCCGTCCCAGCCCATGCCCTCCATCGCCAGGATCTCTTCCCGAGTCGCGGGCTGGATGTCGAGCTCGCGCAGCGCCTGCTCGACCGCCTCCCGCTTGGTGCGGAAGTCGTAGCGGTCCATCACCCGCCGGATCAGCTCGTCGTCGATCTCGATGTTGGTGCGGGACATGGCGCCCAGCATATCGAACGAATACACATCAATGTGTAGGTAATGTGTAACAACTCCGTGCCGTAATTCGTGGCGATCGCGGGCCGGCCGATCCGGGCGGGCGGCCACCAGCCCAGCTATGAACCGGGCGATGGCGACCGCGGGACCTGGCATCCCCGCCCCGACCCAGGGCGGGCTCACCCCCAGGACCACGAGATCCACGCCCGGGCCGGGGCGATGCTCGCGTTCGGCCTGCTGCTCTGGCTGGTCACGAGGTTGTCACGAAGCGCACCACCTACGTGAAGGCACCGCTGCCATCGTCATCGAAGTTGACTAGGGTGTTGGCCGTAATCATCAGTACCCAGCGTTTTCGCAATACATCGCCGAGTCCCGCGCCCTCCGGGCGCGGGAGCGGGGGAACCAAAGGATGCACTGGGGCGAATCGGATCGGAGCCATGGTCCGGAGCGCGGCCTCTTCAGCGCCAGCCCGTCAGCTAACCCCGCAGGCCCGAAGAAGAGGAGTCGAAGATGACCGCATTGATCGAGCAGCTCGCGAGCGACAAGCTCGACCGCGGACCCGTCTCGATCGCCTACAGCATCGGCACCGCCGTCGCGGCCTTCCTGCTGATCGCGATCAGCTGAGGGCTAGGGGACGAACTGCTCGGCGACCTGCACCTGGTCGCCGAGCTCGACGTGGGCGCGGCTGTCAGAGCTGCGAATCAGCACCAGCGTCAGCGCCAGGCCCAGCGCCGCGATCGCGGCGCCGCCGAGGAAGGCGGCCTGGAAGCCCTCGGTGAGGGCGTTCGGAATCGCAGCGGGGTCTCCCCCGGACTCGGCCAGCAGGTCGTCGGTGGTGCTGGTGGCGATCGTCGACAGGACCGCGAGCCCGATCGCTCCGCCGATCTGCTGCGAGGTGTTGATCAGGCCCGACGCCAGCCCAGACTCGCGCTCGGCGACACCGGAGACGGCGGCGATCGTCGTCGTCACGAAGCTGAAGCCGAGGCCGACCGCGGCCAGCAGCGAGGGCCCGAGGATGTCGCTGGTGAAGCCCCCGCCGACCGAGATCTGGCTGAACCAGGCGAGGCCGAGCGCGATCAAGGCGAGGCCCGCGGCCAGCACCGGCTTGAAGCCGATCCGCGTCACGAGCTGGGACCCGGCCCCCGCAGCGAGGATGATCGCGACCGAGAGCGGTAGGTAGCTGAGGCCCGCCTTGATCGCCGAGTAGCCCAGCACCTGCTGCATGTAGAGGCTGATGAAGAAGAACATCGAGAACAGCGAGGCGCCGACCAGCAGCCCGACGACGTTGGCGCCGGTCAACGTCCGCAGTCGGAAGATGCTGAAGGGAACCAGCGGCGCGGAGGAGCGCAGCTCGATCGCGACGAAGGCGGCGAACAGCGCCAGCGAGAGGCCGATCAGGCCGAGGGTCTGCGCCGAGCCCCAGCCCGCCTCGGTCGCGTCCACGAGCGCGTAGACCAGCACCGTCAGCCCGGCGGTGACCGTGAAGGCGCCGGCGGCGTCGAAGTTGCGCTCCCGGCCCTCGGCGCGGCTCTCGGGAATCAGGCGCGGGGTCAGGATCGCGGCGATCACCGCCACCGGCACGTTCACCCACAGCACCCACTCCCAGCCGAGGCCGTCGGTGAGGATGCCGCCGAGCAGCACGCCCGCGGCGCCGCCGGAGCCGGCGACCGCGCCCCAGGCGCCCAGCGCCTTGTTGCGCTCGGCGCCGTCGGTGAACAGCGTGGTCACGATCGAGAGCGCCGAGGGCGAGATGATCGCGGCGCCCAGGCCCTGCGCGGCGCGGGCGGCGATCAGCTGACCCTCGGTCGTGGCGAAGCCCGCGGCGAGCGAGGCGACGGCGACCACGACCAGCCCGGCGAAGAAGACGCGGCGGCGCCCGAGCAGGTCGGCCATGCGCCCGCCCAGCAGCAGGAAGCCGCCGAAGGTGAGCACGTAGGCGTTCACCACCCAGGGCAGGTTCTCCTGGCTGAAGCCGAGGCCGTCGCCGATCGAGGGCAGGGCGACGTTGACGATCGAGGCGTCGAGGACGACCACGAACTGGGCCATGCAGAGCAGAGCCAGGGCCTGCCAGCGGCGCTCCAGGTATTGCTCGTTGGTCTTCATCTTCGGCTGATGCTCCCAGGGGTGAGACACGGAATCTAGGGTCCGCCTGCCCCCGACAGCATGAACCTCGTCACAGAGACCGAGCCGCGGGTCTCGCTCGGCTGCCGGCGCTCAGCCCCGATACGGGGTGTACGCCCCCGGCGAGGTGATGCCGGAGCCGTCGACCGGGGCGGCGGGGCCCTGGCCGTGGGCGCCCTTGCCCGAGCGGCGCCCGACGCGATCGATCGGGATCAGCGAGATCAGGAAGGCGGCGGCGATCAGCCCGCCCCAGATCCTCCACTCCCCCAGCACGGCCGAGAACGGAGTCTCGCCGAAGCTAAGGACCGTGGGGGAGTCACCCATCCGCCCGTTGACGGCGTACCGGCCGGCGCTCGGGATCTCGAGGTCGGCAACGGCGCCGGCGGCGCCGATCGCCTGGCTGCGCGTCGCCAGCGCGTCCGGTGTGCCCTCGGCGCCGGTGGGCTCGATGGCGAGCGGCTGTCCGCCCCCGACGGGGACGACCTGGAAGCTGAGGGCGGCCGGGAGGCTGGGGGAGCCGGCGTCGCCGGCGCCGACGAAGACCTTGGCGCCGCCGGTGGGAAGCGTGACCACGCCCCCCCGGGGCAGCTTGACCTGGCCGTACTCGGACTTGTGGTCGGTCAGCAGCGTGACGAGGATGAAGACGAGCCCGCCGAGGGCCATCAGCGTGGGGAAGATACGTCGCAGTGCGTGCATCCCGGGCCTTCCGGAGTCGGGTTCGGACCGCTCGGACAGCCGTCCAGGCGACCCGGTGATCCATCGGCACGCTTCTCGCCCGGCTTGAGGCGTGGGCGCTGCCTGGACCGAGCCTGGAGTAGGTGAATCGTGCGCCCGGCTGCGATCCACTCGCCCGGGGCGAGCGCCACCTGCCTTGCCGGCCATGGCCGCTACCCGTCCGCGGGCACCTCCGCGCCCCAACGGCGCAGGGCGGCGAGCACCATGTCGGCGGTGAGCTCGGGGTGGTCGAGCTGGGGGGCGTGGCCGAGGCCGACGAGCTCGCGATGCTCGGCGGTCGGGATCGCCTCGGCCAGGCGGACGCCGCCCCTGGGGTCGAGGATATGGTCGCGGCTGCCGAAGGCGATCAGCACCGGGCACCCGATCGCCGAGAAGCGGTCGCGGTTCGACTCGATCAGGTCGCCGCCCCCGGCCACGTCGTCGATCAGGTGCTCGAAGCCCTCGCAGGCCGCCATGTGGCGAACCGAGTTGGCGGCGTCCTCGGGGCGGACGTCGAGCGGGTCGCTGACCACGCTGATGAAGCCCGCCCAGCGCAGCGGCGCGAAGCGCGCGACGGCGCCCGCGACCGGCGCGAACAGCTTCGCCGAGCGCCGGTTCATGACCAGGATGCGGTGGGACCTGCGCGCCTCCTCCGGGGTGGCGCCGCCGATCGGGCCGATCCCGATCGCGCCGCGGGCGCGGCCGCGGCGGGCGAGGTCGAGCGCGATCCAGCCGCCCATCGAGTTGCCGGCGATCCAGGCCCGCTCGAGGCCGAGGCGGTCGAGCTCCTCCTCGACGGCGCCCGCGAGCGACTCCATCCTCCCGGGGGCGCCCCCGTCCAACCAGGGCTGATCCCCGAACCCGGGCAGGTCGACCGCGATCAGGTCGAAGTGCGGCTCCAGCAGCGGGCGGAGCCGGTCCCAGGTCGTGCGGCTGGAGCCGAGCCCGTGGATCAGCAGCAGCGGCTCGCCGCTGCCGCCGCGCGTCGTCGCGAGCCCATCGGTGAGCGCCACGCGGCCAATATATGCTGCGCGCGCCCTCGACTCCCTCGAACCCGGAGGATCAGATGAGCCTCGTCCGCTCCCGCCGCCGCCTCGCGCTCTGCGCCGCGCTGGCGCTCGTGCTCAGCGCCTGCGGCGGCGACGACTCCGGCGGCGGGCCCTCCTTCCAGGGCAACGAGGACCTCTTCACCAGCGCGGGCTTCGGCGAGGCGGTGGACGCGGTCTCGGGCGAGGCCGGCGCCGACGCCCCGATCCTGCGCGTGCAGGTGACCGAGGGCGGGGCCGAGTTCCAGCTGCGCGACGGCGAGGCCGCGACCGGCTTCATCTACACCGGTGGCGAGCTGAAGCCGGTCGAGGTCGAGATCATCGGCGGCGGCACGCTCGAGGGCCTCGACTTCCCGCTGACCGAGGTCGACCCCGCCGCGATCGACAAGATCACGAGCGGCGTCGTCGAGGCCAGCGGCATCGACGACATCGAGGTGACGGTGATGACGCTCGAGAAGCAGGCGCTCGACGGCCAGCTGCGCTGGGTAATCAACGCCGAGGGCGGCGGCCGCACCGGCCTCGTCTTCAACGCCGACCCCGACGGCTCCAACGTCACCTCCCCGACGGGCGACATCGCCGGAGCCGATGCGGGCGGCTCGGGCGGCGGCGAGTCGGGCGGCCCGGCAGACGTCGACTCCGCCGTCCAGGACGCCCAGGAGATCGCCGACTGCATCCAGGCCGCCGGCACCGACGTCGAGGCGATCCAGGCCTGCAGCGAGTAGCGCCGCGTTAAGCACTCTCTCAGCCGGATGCGCGACGATGGCGGGGTGAAGATCCTGGTCGTGGACGACGAGCCGCAGCTGCGGCGGGCGCTCGAGCGGGCGCTGAAGCTGGAGGGCTACGAGGTGGCGCTCGCCGCCGACGGCGTGCAGGCGCTGGCCTCTGTCGGCGGGGAGCGCCCGGACGCGATCGTGCTCGACGTGCTGATGCCGAAGCGCGACGGGCTCGAGGTCTGCCGCGAGCTGCGCGCGAGGCAGGACGGGACGCCGGTGCTGATGCTGACCGCGCGCGCCGCCGTCAGCGACCGCGTCGACGGGCTCGACGCCGGCGCCGACGACTACTTGGTGAAGCCGTTCGCGCTCGAGGAGCTGCTGGCGCGGCTGCGGGCGCTGCTGCGCCGCGACAACGGCGCCGGCGGGGACGGGCAGCTCGCCTACGCCGACCTGACCCTGGACCCGGGCACCCGCGAGGTCCACCGCGGCTCGCGCACGGTCGAGCTGACCAAGACCGAGTTCGCGCTGCTCGAGGAGCTGATGCGCCACCCCCGCCAGGTGCTGACCCGATCGCAGATCTTCGAGGCGGTCTGGGGATACGACTTCGGGCCGCGCTCGAACTCGCTCGAGGTCTACATCGGCTACCTGCGCCGCAAGACCGAGGCGGGCGGCGAGCCCCGGCTGATTCAGACGGTGCGCGGGGTCGGCTACTCGCTGCGCGAGGGATGACGGGCCCGGGGGCGTGAGCCTGCGCCGGCGCCTGGGGCTGCTCTCGGCGGCCGCGGTGGCCGTCACCGTCGTGCTGGCCTCGGCGATCATCTACCTGCTCGTCCGCGACAACCTCCGCGACGAGGTCGACCAGGACCTGCGCCGCCAGGCCGAGCGCGCCGAGGCCCTGGCCGGTGCCGCCGGCGCCGGCCTCGGCGAGGGCGAGGCGCCGCCGCCTCCGGATCGGCTCCCGGGAATTCCCCCGGGCGCGCCGGGCGGCCCAGTGGCGATCGGGCAGCTGATTGGCCCCGGCGGCGACGTGGTCGCGGTGCCCGGCCGCGGGACCGCGGGGCCGGGGGAGCCGGCGGAGCTCACGATCCCGGTCAGCCCCGGCGCCGAGGCGCTCGCCGAGAGCGACGGCGCCGGCGAGCCTAGCTTCGAGGACGTCGAGGTGGACGGCGCGCCGCTGCGGGTTCTGACCCAGCCGCTGCCCGCCGGCGGGGCGCTGCAGCTCGCTCGCTCGCTGCAGGAGACCGAGGACGCGCTCGGCACGCTGCTGGTTGTGCTGTTCGTGGTCAGCATGGGCGGGATCGCGCTGGCGGCGGCGCTGGGGCCGGTGGTGGCGCGGGCCGCCCTGGCGCCGGCGGGCGAGGTCTCCGACGCCGCCGAGGAGGTCGCCCGCAGCCACGACCTGAGCCGCAGGATCGAGGTCCGCGGCGAGGACGAGCTGGGACGGCTGGCGGCGAGCTTCAACGAGATGATGGCGGCGCTGGAGGCATCTGATGCGGCCCAGCGGCGCCTCGTCGCCGACGCCTCGCACGAGCTGCGCACGCCGCTGGCGACGCTGCGCACCAACATCGAGACGCTCGGGCGCGGCCACGAGCTCGACCCCGCCGAGCGCGAGCGCATCGTCGGGGATCTGACCGGCGAGCTGGAGGAGATGGGCGAGCTGGTCGGCGACGTCGTCGAGCTGGCACGCGAGCCCGGCGCCGAGCGCCTCGCCCCCCAGGACGTCCGCCTGGACGAGCTCGCGGCCGACGCGGTCGCGAGCGCCCGCCGCCGCGCCCGCGGCCTCGACTTCACCGTGGACCTCTCCCCCAGCCTCGTGCGTGGGGACCCGGCCCGGATCGGCCGCGCGATCTCCAACCTGCTCGACAACGCCGCCAAGTGGAGCCCGGCCGGCGGCGAGGTCGAGGTCAGCGTGGCCGGCGGAGTCGTTCGCGTCCGCGATCACGGTCCCGGCTTCGCGCCCGCCGACCTGCCCCGGGTCTTCGACCGCTTCTGGCGCTCGGACGAGGCGCGCGGGATGCACGGCTCGGGCCTGGGGCTGGCGATCGTGCGCAGGGTGGCCGAGGAGCACGGCGGCTCGGCCGAGGCCGCGAACGCCGAGGGCGGCGGCGCCCTGGTCACGCTGCGGATTCCTCAAGCGCGTTCTTAGCCGGCTCTCAGCGGGCTCTCAGGCGAGGCTGGCTTGATGGTGCCAGCCCGGCAGCACCGAGTTGCGCGCCCAGCTTCGAAGGGCAGGGAGGTCGGCCGACCGGGACCAACGAGCGGAAGGAAGCAGAGATGTACGAGAAGATGAAGCAGGCGATCCGCGGCAGGACGGGCCCGGTCGGGCTCTCACTGGTCGCGGCGGCGGTGACCGCGGTCGCGTTCGCGGGCATCTCGGTGGCCGCGGACGGCGGCGGCTCCGACCAGCAGGGCCAGGCCGAGGACGGCCGGGCCGGCGGCCCGCCGGTGTTCCAGATGCGGCCGTCGGAAGCGGACCGCGAGGCGCTGGAGGAGTTCCGCCGGTGCATGGCCGACGAGGGCGTGGAGCTGCCCGCGCCGCCCGGCCCCTCCGGCGGCGAGCAGGGCGAGCGCCCGGCGCCGCCGGAGCCGCCCAGCGAGGCCGAGCGCGCCGAGATGGAGAAGGCGCTCGAGGCCTGCGAGGACAAGCTCCCCGAGGGCGCCCGCGGCATCGGCCCGCATCCCTGCGGGCCCCCGCCCTGGGCCTCCGGCGAGGGGGCGGCGATCAACCGGGACGCCTGAGCGTCCCCCCACGACGAGCGGGGCCCGCGTGCGTGCGGGCCCCGTTCGCGCTCAGGCGTAGAGCCCGACCGACTCCATCGCCTCGGAGATGTCCGAGTAGACGGTCAGCCGGGCGACCTTCTTGTCGCGCTGCTCGAGCACGTGGGCGAGCGGCACGTCGAGCTCGACGCCACCCTCCTCCCCTTTGATGTGCAGGCGGCCCAGCACCACCCAGCGGTCGCTGCCGGCCATGCGGATGCCGACGGGCAGGAAGCGCTCCTGCTCGAACAGCTTCTCCATCTCGCGGCGCCAGTTGATGAAGCCGCGCGCTCCCTTGTAGCTCTTCCCGTCCAGGAAGATCGCCTTCACCTGTACCTGGAACTCGGGATGCAGGATGGCGGCCACGGCGTCGGCGTCGCCGCTGTCGAACTCGTCGTAGACGCGGCGGATCGCCTCCAGCGAGGTCCCCGTGTCGGCCTCCTCCATGGCGGCGTTGAACTGGCGCTCCAGCGCCTCCACATCCTGCTTTTCGTACATCGTCTCCTTTGCTCTCTTCCCCGGTTCCCCGTATCCTCTCGCTAATGCCCGGCGACCGCGGTGCCGATCATCCTCCAGAACGGCCGACGTCCGTGTTCCGGCAAACGGGGAAGCTATAGCGGAGCCACCGAGGGACGAATCCTGAGCGACCAACGGGTACGCCTCGCCACGGTGCCGCTCGGCATCTGGCTGACCGCATTCGTGGCGATCGGAGCCGGCGTCTACGGCCTCGCCACCTGGGATCAGCCCAACAGGGGCTGGATCCTGGCCATCGCCGTCGCCGCCCTCGTCAGCGCCCCGATGATTCGGCTGCTGCCGTGGGAGCGGATCGTGGAGAGCCGGCGCCGCGAGCTGGTCTTCGTCTCCTGGTCGCTGGCCGACATCGCCTTCATCGGCGCCGCGGCGGCTCTCGACTGCGGCTCCAAGAGTCCATTCTCGCTCTTGCTGGTGCTGCCGCTGCTGTTCGCGGCCCTCTCCTTTCCTCTGCGCGAGACGGTCCTCGTCGCCGCCTCGACCCTGGTCGTGTTCGGCTGGCTTGCGTTCGGCGTCGGCGGCGGCATCCCTTACAGCGGCCTGGGGGCGTTCGCGATGCTCTGCATCACGCTGATCAGCTTCTGGGGGTCGAAGACCCAGTCCGACCGCCGCCGCGAGCTGGCGCGGATCGCCGAAGCGCTGCGCGCGAGCGAGTCGACCAGCCGGGTCCAGGCCCAGCAACAGCGCGAGGTCGCGAGCTTCGGCCAGCTGGCCCTGGGCGGGGCTGACACCGACGCCCTCCAGGCCGAGGCCGTGCGCCTGGTCTCGCGCACCCTGTCCGTGGAGATCGCGGGGGTGCTGAAGCTGATGCCGGAGCGCGGGGGGCTGCTGATCTCGGCCGCGGTCGGGCTGCCGCCCGAGGCGGTCGGCAAAGCGACGCTGCCGGGCGACAGCGGCTCGCAATCCGGCTACACGCTGGCGACCGGCTCGCCCACGATCGTCGTCGACTGGGAAACGGAGGACCGCTTCGAGCGCACCCCGTTCCTGACCGAGCTGGGGCTGCCGACCCGCAGCGGGGCGATGATGCCGATCAAGGGGAAAGGGGGCCCGTACGGCGTCTTCGTGGTGCAGTCCCTGAATCTGCGCGAGTTCACCGCCGAGGACGTCAGCTTCCTGCAGGCGATCGCCAACATTCTCGCCAACGCGATCGAGCGGCGCGTCGTCGAGGAGCGCAACCGCCACGAGGCCCTGCAGGACCCGCTGACGGCGCTGCCCAACCGCAGCCTCTTCCTCGATCGTCTCGGGCACGCGCTGGCCCAGGCGCGCCGGCGCCGGGCCTCCGTCGCCGTCCTCTTCCTCGACCTCGACCAGTTCAAGCTCGTCAACGACAGCCTCGGACACGCCGCGGGCGACGAGCTGCTGGCGGCCGTGGCGCCGCGGATCGAGCAGGCCGTCCGCCCCAGCGACACCGTGGCGCGCTTCGGAGGCGACGAGTTCGCCGTGCTCGCCGAGGACATCGCCAGCGAGCACGACGCGATCCGCGTCGCCGAGCGCATCGCCGCCGGGCTTTGCCAGCCGTTCGTGCTGCGCCGGCGGCAGCACTTCGTCAGCGCCAGCATCGGCATCTCGATCGGCGCCGGCGGCGAGACCCCCGGGGCGCTGATGCGCGACGCCGACGCCGCCCTCTACCAGGCCAAGGAGCGCGGGCGCGGAGGCTACGAGATCTTCGACGAGGCGATGCGCTCGCGCGTGATCGACCAGATGCAGACCGAGAACGACCTGCGCAAGGCGCTGCAGCGCGGCGAGCTGGAGCTCCACTACCAGCCGATCGTCTCGCTCGGCGACGGCTCGGTGACGATGCTGGAGGCGCTGCTGCGCTGGCGCCACCCGGTGCGCGGCCTGATAGGCCCCGCGGCGTTCATCTCCCTTGCCGAGGAGTCGAGCCTGATCCTGCCGATCGGGCGCTGGGTGCTGGAGCAGGCCTGCCGCGAGGCCGCGGCCTGGCAACAGGCCAACCCCGACAGCGCTCCGGTCGGGATCGCCGTCAACCTCTCGGCTCGTGAGCTTGCCGATCCCCAGCTGCTGCGCTCGATCGAGTCCGCGATCGAGCTCAGCGGCATCGACCCCTTCACCCTGCGCCTGGAGCTGACCGAGACGACGCTGTTCGAGGATTCCGACGACACGCTTCGAAGGCTGCCCGCGCTGCGGAACCTGGGCGTGCGCCTCGTCTTGGACGACTTCGGCACCGGCTTCTCCTCGCTCGGCTACCTGCGCAGGCTGCCGCTCTCGGGCTTCAAGCTCGACCGCGCCTTCGTCGAGGACCTTGCGCCCGGCTCCAGCGACGCCGCGATCGTGAGGGCCGTGACCGAGATGGCCGGCGCGCTGGGGCTCGACGTCTGCGCCGAGGGGATCGAGGCCCCCGACCAGCTCGAGGCGGTCCGGGAGCTCGGCTGCAGCCATGCCCAGGGCTTCCACTTCAGCCGACCGGTGCCCCCGGCCGGTATACCGGGCCTTCTGGGCGGGGTGATGACGGCCGATTGATGCTCTGACCGGCAGTCAACCGGGCGCAAGAGCCAGGCCGAGCGGGAGAGATGGGGGCGCGAGGATGAGCAAGCGGATGCGTTGCAACGGAGTGCGGGCCCTCGCCGGGCGCCACCCCCGTGAGCGAGCGCGTGGTCGTGGACGGGAAGATCGTCACCGCCGCGGGCGTCTCCTCCGGACTCGACATGGCGCTGACGCTGGCGGCGCGGATCGCCGGCCCCGAGGTGGCGCAGGCGATCCAGCTCGGGATCGAATACGACCCCGATCCGCCGTTCGACGCCGGCAGCCCGGAGAAGGCCCCGGACCAGATCGTGGAGCTCGTGCGGGCGTTCGAGAAGCGATCGGCGGCCGAAATCGGATATGCTTCATCCGATGGGGCGGAGAAGCGGCATGCAGACGGTGGCCGTGCTTGCGGCGATCGCGGCGGTGCTCGTCGTTCCCACGGCCGCCGCGGCGAAGAATGGCAAAGTGCGGGCGCAGACCCTGAACCTGTACCTCGGCTCCGACCTGACCAAGGCCGTGCTGGCCCCCGACATCCCCACGCTCAGGGTCGAGGCGGGGAACATCTACGAGAACATCGTCGCGTCGGATCCGCGGGCCCGGCTGAAGATCCAGGCGAAGCTGATCAAGAAGCGGCGGCCGCAGATCATCGGCTTGCAGGAGGTGGAGACCCTGTATCGCGGCACGCTCGACGATCCCGCCCCCGCCGACGAGGTCGTGTTCGACTTTGAGCAGATCCTGAAGAAGCAGCTGAAGAAGCGGAACCTGCCCTACCGGACCGTGGTGCGGGTGCAGAACACCGACGTCGAGGTGCCCACCGACCTCGGGTTCGACGTGCGGCTCGTCGACCACGACATCCTGCTGGTGCGCAAGCATCGCGGGATCAATGCCGGCGGGGCCCAAGCCGTCAACTTCGCCGCGGCCCTGAACGTGCCGCTGGCGGGCGGCGCGCTCGGCAGCCTCAAGGTTCTGCGCGGCTACGTGGAGGCGAACGTGAAGGTGCACGGGACCAAGCTGCACGTCGTCAACACGCACCTGGAGGCGTTCCTGTCCACGCCGCGCGACGCGCAGGCGGACGAGCTGGTGGCGCCCGACGGGCCGCTGGACTCCAAGCAGCCGGTGCTGCTGCTCGGCGACCTCAACTCGGCGCCCGACGGAACCTCCCAGGGCGACTCCAAGTACGCCTACGACACGATCATCGCGAACGGGTTCCAGGACCTCGGGGGGACCGGTTTGACCTGCTGCTTCAGCCCCGATCTGCTCGGCGGACAGCTGACGACCCAGATCGACCACGTGCTGGTGAAGCCCGGGGCGACCCTGAAGAGCGCCAAGCGCACCGGGGCGGTGAACTCGCCGCTGACGTCGGCCGGCCAGTACCCGTCCGACCACACGGGCGTCGTCAGCCAGATGAACTTCCGCTAGGCGGGGGCTCAGGCCGCGGGGACCGGGTCAGCCTGTTCGCGCCGGCATAGATCCCTTCCTCCATCCGGGATCGTTCTCTATACCCCCCCTGGGTATATACTAGAGTCCGCGCCGTGGCCGAGACAGAGCAGATCCAGATCCCGATCGAGGGCATGACATGCGCTTCCTGCGCGAGCCGGGTCGAGCGCAAGCTCACCGAGCTCGAGGGCGTCGTTGAGTGCTCGGTCAACTTCGCGACCGAACGGGCCGCGGTCAGCTTCGACCCCGGCGAGGTCGGGGACGAGGAGCTGGCCGGCGCGGTCGAGGCCGCCGGCTACACGGCCCGCATCCCGTCCCGCGAAGCAGGGGAGCACGGCGGGGGCGAGCACGATCACGGTGCTGAGGACCTCGAGTCGCTGCGCCGCCGCGTCGTCCTCGCCGCGGTGCTCTCGGTCCCGATCCTGCTGATGTCCATGATCCCCCCGCTGCAGTTCGACTACTGGCAGTGGGTGAGCCTCGTCCTGGCGACGCCGGTCGTGCTCTGGTGCGGCCTGCCCTTCCACCGGGTCGCCTGGCAGAACCTGAAGCACGGGGCGCTGTCGATGGACTCGCTGATCTCGCTGGGGACGCTGGCGGCGTGGGCCTGGTCGCTGGTCGCGCTCGTCTTCCTGGGCGCCGGCGATATCGGGATGACGATGGAGTTCCGCCTGATTCCCGAGGAGGGCGGCGGCACCGAGATCTACTTCGAGGTCGCCGCGATCGTCACCACCTTCATCCTCGCCGGGCGCTACTTCGAGGGACGGGCCAAGCGCCGCGCGGGCTCGGCGCTGCGCGCCCTGCTGGAGCTCGGGGCCAAGGACGTCGCCGTGCTCGAGGACGGCGTCGAGCGCCGGATCCCGATCGCGGAGCTGTCCGTCGGCCGGCGCTTCATCGTCCGCCCGGGCGAGAGGGTCGCCACCGACGGCGTCGTCGTCGAGGGGCGCTCGGCGATGGACGAGTCGCTGCTCACCGGCGAGTCCGTGCCCGTCGAGGTGGGGCCGGGCGACGCCGTCACCGGCGCCACCGTCAACGCCGGCGGACGCCTGGTGGTCGAGGCGCGGCGGGTCGGATCCGACACCGCGCTGGCCCAGATCGGGCGGCTGGTGACCGAGGCGCAGACCGGCAAGGCCCCGGTGCAGCGCCTCGCCGACCGCATCTCGGCGATCTTCGTCCCGATCGTGATCCTGATCTCGCTGGCGACGCTCGCCTTCTGGCTGCTCGAGGGGGCCGGCAGCGACTACGCGATCACCGCCGCGGTCGCGGTGCTGATCATCGCCTGCCCCTGCGCGCTCGGCCTCGCCACCCCCACGGCCCTGCTGGTCGGCACCGGCCGCGGCGCCCAGCTCGGGCTGCTGATCAAGGGGCCCGAGGTGCTCGAGTCCACCCGCCGCGTTGACACGATCGTGCTCGACAAGACCGGCACGGTCACGACCGGGACGATGACGCTGCAGGACAGCTTCGTCGCCTCCGGCGAGTCCCCCGGGCAGGCGCTGCGCCTGGCCGGGGCGCTCGAGGACGCCTCCGAGCACCCGATCGCCCGCGCGATCGCCGGGGCCGCACGCGGCGGCGGCTCCTCCCTGCCCGCCGCCGAGGGCTTCCGCAACCTCGAGGGCCTGGGGGTCGAGGGCGGCGTCGAGGGCCGCGAGCTCGTGGTCGGCCGGGTCGGCCTGATGGCCGAGCGGGGGATGGAGCTTCCGCCCGAGCTGGCCCGCGCGCGCGAGGGAGCCGAGGCCGCGGGCGGGACCGTCCTCGCGGCCGGCTGGCAGGGCCGTGTGCGCGCCCTGTTCGCCGTCGCCGACGCGGTCAAGCCGACCTCGCCCGAGGCGGTGCGCCGCCTGCGCGAGCTCGGCCTGCGCCCCGTTCTGCTGACCGGCGACAACCGCGCCACCGCCGAGGCCATTGCGGAGGCGGTCGGGATCGACGAGGTGATCGCCGAGGTGCTGCCGGCCGAGAAGACCGAGGTCGTGGAGCGGCTGCAGTCCGAGGGCCGGGTGGTGGCGATGGTCGGGGACGGCGTCAACGACGCCCCCGCCCTGGCCCAGGCCGACCTGGGCCTCGCGATCGGGACCGGCACCGACGTCGCGATCGAGGCCTCGGACCTGACCCTGGTCTCGGGCGACCTGCGGGCCGCCGCCGACGCGATCCGGCTCTCGCGCCGCACCCTGGGCACGATCCGGGGCAACCTCTTCTGGGCCTTCGCCTACAACGTCGCCGCGATCCCGCTCGCGGCTGCGGGCTTCCTCAACCCGGTGCTGGCCGGGGCGGCGATGGCGCTGTCCAGCATCTTCGTGGTCACCAACTCGCTGCGGCTGCGTCGCTTCGACACCGAGCGCGACCCGACCCCGGCCCCAGAGGCCTGAGAGAGGAGAGCGGATGGCAACCGAGACGAGCGCGGAGCCGGCCGAGCGCGGCTACTCCGCCGACAAGGAGGCGGTGCTGAAGCGCCTGCGCCGGATCGAGGGGCAGGTGCGGGGCGTGCAGCGTATGGTCGAGGAGGACCGCTACTGCATCGACGTCGTCACCCAGATCACGGCGATCGACGCCGCCCTCGACAAGGTCGCGCTCGAGCTGCTCGCCGAGCACACCCAGCACTGCGTGATCGGCGGCGATGCGGCGAAGCAGGAGGAGCGCACCGAGGAGCTGATGGGGGCGGTGCGCCGGCTTCTGCGGCACGGTTGACGGCTTCGCCATCAGTCGGGTCGTGGCGGCCGCCGGTATCAGTCGCGGCTGCAAGCAGCCGCTCCAGATAGGGCGGCTGACGACCCCCCGGGTTAGAAGCCCGAGGGATGCCGGGGCACGAACCCCGATGTCTCGCGCATCACGGTCGACCAGCGGGGTCCGTTGCCGCCGCCCGTGCCACCGGTGTCGAAGCGCAGGCCGGCGACGACCATGTAGGCGTGGCCGAAGTTGGCATAGACGCTGATCCAGTTGCCGGCGCCCGGTGAGCCCCAGGCGGTGAGGCCGCCCGAGTCGAGCGGGCTCGAGAGCAGGCCGCCGCCGTGCAGGGCGTAGCTGACGGCGCCCGAGCAGTCATAGCCCGAGTCCTCGAAGGACCCGTGCCCGCCGCCCCAGATGTAGGGCGTGTCGGAGATCTCGTTCGCGGCCTGGATCACGGCATTGACCACGAGCGGAGCGTTGGGCGGGGCGACCGCGGTCTGGCCGACCAGGCTGGCGCGCTCGCCGGGGCCGGGAATCGAGGTCCCGAGCTCCTCCTCGAGGTCGGACTCACGTGCCTGCAGCGCCTCCAGCGAGGCCTGGCGCTCGCTGCGGGCGGCGACCAGGCGGGAGTGCTCGGCCTCGAGCGAGGCCTCGGCCTCGGCCAGCTTCGAGCGCCGTGCGGCGATCTCGTCGCGGGCCACCTTGATCCGCTCCTGCACCTGGCCGAGGCGCTCGACTGACGCCTGGATCTCGACCCGGAGTCCGCTGACTCGCTCGACCACGGCCTCGTCGTAGTCCTGCATCCGCTCCAGGTAGGTGGCCTCGGCGAGCAGGTCGTCGAAGCTGGCGGACTCGAGCACGATGCTGAGGGTGTCGATGCTGCCGTTCTTGTAGATGCCGACGAGCAGCTCCTCCAGAGCGGCGATCGCACGGTGCAGGCGCTCGCGGATCCTCGCCAGGTGTGCCTTCTCGGCGTTGAGCTCGCGATTCGCCCGCTCCAGGTCGGCCTGGCGCTGGTCGAGCTCCGCCTGCACTGCGGAGACCTCGCGCCGCAGGGTCGACTCGCGCGCGATCAGGTCGTTGATCTCGGCGTTCTGAGCGTCGATCGAGGCCTGCAGGCCCCCCTGCTGGTCGATGTTCGACTCGAGCTCGTCGAGCTTGCCCTCGAGCTCGTCGGTCGCGTCCTGCGCGATCGCGCTCGCGGCGGCGAACGCGCTCAGGGCGAGCAGGACCAGGATGGGCAGGGCGAGCCGGCGCACGAGGGGCCAGGCTACACAGTCGTCCCTAAATGTCAGCGACCCTTAACACTTTCTGCAAGCCGTCTTGCGGAGGCAGGAGGCCGGGCGCCGATGGCGTGCGGAGGGCTCTCTCGTGCCCGCCCGGGGGCGGCGCTACGATCGCCGTAATGGAAGAGCGCTTCTGCGATGCGGGACGCGGGATCAGCCTCTGCTACGACGACTTCGGCGACCCCTCCGACCCGACGATGCTGCTGGTGATGGGCCTGGCGACCCAGATGATCGCCTGGCACGAGGACCTCTGCGAGCAATTGGCGGACCGCGGTTTCCACGTCGTCCGCTTCGACAACCGCGACATCGGGCGCTCCACCCACATGGGCTTCAGGCCTCCCTCGATGGTTCAGTTGCTGCGGCGCAAGGTCGTCCCCCAGCAGTACACGCTCTCTGACATGGCCGAGGACGCGGCCGGGCTGCTGCGCGAGCTCGACCTCGCCCCCGCCCACGTGGTCGGCGCTTCGATGGGCGGCATGATCGGCCAGATGCTGGCGGCGGAGCACCCCGAGCTGGTGCGCTCGCTCGTCTCGATCATGTCCACGACAGGAAACCGCTGGAAGGGCCAGCCGGCGCCGAGCGTCTACCGCTACCTGCTGAAGCCGCCGCCCGTCGACCGGGCCGGCTTCGTCCGCCGCGCGACCGAGGTCTTCGGGGTGGTCGGCTCGACCGGCTTCGAGAACAACTCCGAGCACATTCGCGAGTACGCCGAGCGCAGCTTCGACCGCGGCCACAGCGTCGCCGGCGGCGCCCGTCAGCTCGGAGCGATCGTCGCCTCGGGGGACCGCACCGACAGTCTGCGCCAGATCGAGGCCCCGACGCTCGTGATCCACGGCACCGTGGACCGGCTCGTGCGCCCATCGGGAGGCAGGGCGACCGCCGAGGCGATCCCCGGCGCGCGCCTGCTGATGATCGAGGGCATGGGCCATGACCTCCCCCGCGGCGCCTGGCCGCAGCTGGTTGACGCGATCGCCGAGCACGCCCACGCGGCCGATTCCGCGCGAGCCGGCGTCGCCGCCTGAGCGCCCCGCCGGTCCCGGCTAGGAAGCCGGGGCGCCGAACGCCTCGGCGACGGCGGCGAGCTGCGCGGGCGAGCCGAGCAGCGCCCTCTGCAGCTCCTCCTCCAGCGCCAGACCCGGGGCTGCGTCCGCGCGCGAGGCCTCGTTCAGCAGCCGCTTCGCCGAGCGGATCGCCTCCGGGGACCTGGCGGCGATCTGCGCCGCCAGCTCCATCGCCTCCGCTCGCGGGTCATCGCTGACCCTGGTGACCAGGCCCAGCGCCAGCGCCTCCTCGGCCTCGAGCACGCGGCCGGTGTAGGTGAGCTCGCGGGCGACGTCGTCGCGGACCAGGCCGGGAAGGGTCTGGCTCAGGCCCATGTCCGGAATCAGGCCGTAGCGGACCTCCATCACCGACATCCGCGTCCCCGGCGCCGCGATGCGGACGTCGGCCGCGAGCGCCAGCTGCAGGCCGCCGCCGAGCGCGTTGCCGTGCAGGGCGGCGATCACCGGCACCGGCAGCGAGCGCCAGCCGTGGGCGGAGCGCTGGGCGAAGTTCTCGGGCTCGCCGTCGCGGCGGGCGAAGCCGGCCTCGCCGTCACCGCCCTCGGTCATGAACGCCTTGAAGTCGAGCCCCGCGCAGAAGCTGGGGCCTTCCCCGGAGAGGACCGCGACGCGCGCCTCATCGTCGGCCCCGACCTCGTCGATCGCGGCGTTCAGCGCCCCGAACATCGCCCAGTCGAGCCCGTTGTGCTTGCCGGCGCGGGTCAGGCGGACGTCGGCGACGCCGTCGGAGACCTCGACGCTGACGCGCTCCGGGTCGGGCGAGGGCACTACCTCTTCTTGCCCCGGCCCTTGCCCTTGCCGGCTGAGAACGCCTCGCGCAGGAAGTCGTCAACCGTCTTGTAGAAGCGGTTCGACTTCGGCGCCGCGATCAGCGGGTCGAAGTGGGAGTTGATCGGGTCGGCGTTGACGAGGGTGGACTCCTTGCGGGTGGTCCTCGAGCGCGCGATCAGGTTGCGCGCCCCCTGCAGCACGCGTCCGTCCGTCAGATCAGTCTGGATCGCGTACAGCGGGTCGTCGATCTTGTCGGTGTGCAGCAGGCGCAAGCCGAGGAAGTTGGCCGCGGAGGTCGGCTTCATCGCGCTCGCCGCGTTGGTGTCGATCGAGAGCCGTATGGGGAAGAACCACTCGACCCCGTTGGCGGGCTCCTGGCCGAACGTGCGAGCCACGCGAGCGATCGGCGTGACGCCGTCGTCAACCCACGACCTCGGGTCTCCGGAGGCAGCGAGCCAGCCACCGTTGACCTGGATCAGAGCCAGGCTCGCCGGCGAGGTGTCGCGGTCGAAGGCGAAGCCGAGCAGGCCCTCGTTTGTGACCGAAAACTGCGGGTTGAACTGCGCCGGCAGCAGCGGGGACCCCTGCAGCGTGGTCGCCGGCGCGTCCGGCGCCAGCCGGGCGTAGATGCCGCCGACCTCCGCGAAGAGCCCGGTCGCTTCCGGCACGCCGAGGTCGAGCAGATCGGCAAACGGGGTGGAGGCGTTCAGTTGGGTGATCTGGTCTTGCGCCTGCTGGAGCGTGTCGGTGGAGTCGAAGCTGCCGAGCAGGCCGCCGTCGATCGCGACGATGCCAGCGAGGTCCTTGTAGCCGGGGCGGCCGTTGAAGTCCCAGGCCGCGTAGGCGTAGGCGAGCGAGGCGCCCAGCGAGTGGCCGCCCAAGATCACCTTGCGCGCGCCCTTGCCGCGCGCCCTCTGCACCACGGCGCGGGTGTCGTTGAGCGCAGTGGCCATCCCCCACTGGCGGGCGTAGGGATGCGAGGCACCTTCGACGAGCTCATAGCCGCCGGGGGTCAGGATTTGGGTCAGGTAGTAGTCGAACATCTCCTGCAGGCTCTTCTCGCCGCGCAGGGTCTGGGCGAACACGGTCGTGTCCTCGAGCGCGTTGGAGCGGCGGTCGATCGCCCACACCTGCAGGCCTTTGACCTGCTTCACCAGGTACTTGGCCGCGAGCGTGAAGTCGCCGGAGCTGCCGATCGTGCCGGGGATCAGCACCAGCACGCGCTTGCCGTTCTTGGGGCCGTACTTGTCGACCCAGACCCGGTTGAACTCGTCCGGGCCGGGGGCGGCTGGGGTCTGCACGGGGACCCTGGCCCCGCGCGCGGCGGCGGGCCCCGCGAGGCCGAGCGCCAGCGCTCCCACGAGCGCGAAGGCGATTGCGATCCGGCTGCTGCGTTCCATCCCCGACTCCTCCTGGTCCTTTTGCCTGAAGCCTGTTCCCTGCCGAGCGGCAGACTAGCGCCTCGGCGCCGGTTTGGCCAGCCGGCCAGCCAAGCTCGCTCCATCCGCGCGCGGAGCCGATCCTCGCTCCGTCCGCCCCCGGGCCGCTCTTGCTCACTTCGCCCTCAGGCGCCGGAGAAGGCGGAGGCGTGCACCTCGCCCTTGGTGGAGGTGATCCAGGCCCACGGCCCGTCGCGCAGCAGCACGGCCTGCCCAGGCAGGGCCGGCTCGCGGTGCTCGACCTCGCCGTCGAAGCCGGCGGGCTCACCCCCGGCGAGGAAGGCCTGCTCGAGCGGCCCCCAGTAGTGCGAGTTGTTGACGTGGCCGGCGATGTCGAGGTCGGTGGCCCGGAACTCCCACGGCTCGGCGCTCGCCGCGGCGCCCTCGGGCGGGCCGGGATGACGCACCCGCACGTTCGCGTCGCGCCCCGCGGCGGTCTCGGCGTAGGCCCGCTTGAAGTCGTCGTCGAATCGCTGGGGGCGCCCGCCCTGCGGATCGAGGCAGATCCAGCGGCTGACGGTGTCCACCCGGGCCTCGGGGCCCTCGATCACGGTTCGGCGCTCGGCCGAGAAGCGGCCGATGCCGCTGCAGAAGGTGCGGAGGCTGAGCCGGTCGTCGTAGTGCGGGAACGACTCGACCCTGATCCGCGTCCGCCTCACGATCCAGACCCCGCGGCCCTGGAAGCGGGCGTCCTCCAGGTCCTGACGGGCGATCTCCTGCAACCAGCGCGCGATCGCGTCGAGGCGCGCGCGGCCGCCGCCGGTGACGTCGGCGACGCCGGGCTGGATCGCCCCCTCGAACACCCGCCCCGACGCCGGCTCGGGCACCAGCTCCATCATCTCCAGCTCCGCGCTCACCGCACAAGCGTGTCACAAGCTCGCAATAACGCCCTGAGCAGGGAAAAATGCGTCCAGCCGCGCGGCCTGATAGGGTTATTAGCCGTAACCGCCGGGGTCCAGGGACGTCGGCAGAGCAGCAGTGTTTCGCGAGTCAACCGCTTGAACGGCACCTTCGCGAACGCTTCGTCAATCGGCGGCGCCCACGAAACCGAAACAGGGGCCGCCTTTCAACCGCGGAGGTCAACCAACGCCATGCCCGAGGCAATTGCAACCGCCAACGATGTCGCGCCGCTCGAGGCGCCCCGTTCGCGCAGCTGGCGCTGCTCGGACTGCAACGTCAGCGTCAGCTTCGCCGCCGACCGCGCCCCCCACCAGCCCGACGGCTGGATCAAGAAGAGCAAGCGGTGGGTCTGTCTGCGCTGCCAGCGCGAGCGCGTGATGGACATGGCCGCCTCCGGCCAGGGGGCCGACGGCTGGGCCTCCCGCCGCGAGGCGCTGATGGAGTTCGAGCTGCTCCGCACGCCGGACGAGTCGGACGTCGTCATCGCCAAGCGGGCGAACTGCTCGACCGGGCACGTGCGCAAGGCGCGCAAGTCGCTGGTCGACGCCGGCAAGCTGAAGAAGTAGAGCTACTCGGTGCCGGGGGGCTGGACCAGCCCCCGCGGCATCGTCACCAGCGCGACCACGAAGGCGATCGCCATCGCGACCGCCATTCCGTAGAACACGATCTCCATCGCCTGGGCGAAGTCGAGCTGGATCGAATCGAAGATCTCCTTCGACTCCTTGCCGGTCTCGCTGGCGAAGTGGGTGGAGTCCCCCCCGCTCGACTCCGACATCGAGTCGGCGATCGAGTCCGCCTCTGCCTTTGGGATCCCGAACCCGTCCAGCGAGTCCTCGATGTGACGCTTGTTCTGGTGGATCAGGATCGTCCCCAGCACGGCCATGCCGAGGCTGGAGCCGAAGTTGCGCACCGTCTGGGTGATGCCCGTTGCCTCGCCGTAGGCGTTGGCCGGAGCCCGGTTGATCGCGTCGGTGTTGGCGGGACTGATGATCAGCCCCATCCCGGCGCCGACCATCACTATCCACTTCCACTGGTCGCTCAGGTCGAGGTTGGGTAAGGCCTGCCCCCAAAGGTAGAAGCCGACGGCCGCGAGGATCGCCCCCGGCACGACCGCGAGTCTGGCGCCCCGCCTGTCGAGGATTCGGCCGCCGATCTGGGTCGCGACGGCGAAGCCGCCGAAGAAGATCATCAGGTATAACCCCGACTCGCTCGATCCATCCCCCAGCCCGATCTGCGCGTACATGCTGGCGAAGAAGAACATCGGGATGAAGGGGATCATCGCTATGAACAGGACCGCGTTCTCCGCGCTGAAGCCTCGATCCCTGAAGATGTCCAGGTTGATCAGCGGGCTCTCGACCCGGCGCTCGAAGCGCACGAAGGCGCCGAGGAAGGCGAGCCCGGCGACGATCGAGCCCCAGGTGGCCGGGCTGTCCCAGCCCCAGGTGCTCGCCTGCTGCAGACCCAGCACGGCGAGCGCCATGCCGCCTGTGATTAGCATCGCGCCCCGGTAGTCGATCGGCGCCGGGGCCTTGCTCTGCGCGGGCTTCGAGATGTAGATCAGGACCAGCGCGGTGATCGCGACGGGGATGTTGACCCAGAAGATCGCGCGCCAGGTCCACTCGCTCAGGTAGCCGCCGGCTATCGGCCCGACCGCGGTGAGGCCGCCGGCGATGCCGAAGAAGATCCCCATCGCCTGGCCGCGCTTGCGCAGCGGGAAGGCGGCGAGGATGATCGCGAGAGCGGCCGGGAACATCAGCGCGGCGCCGGCGCCCTCGAGCACCCGGAAGGTGACGATCCAGGCCTCCGCGAACTGCCCCTCAGGGGTGGCGCCGCAGAGGGCGGAGCTGACGGCGAACACGACCACCCCGATCACGACCATCGTGCGGTGGCCCATCACGTCGGCGAGGCGGCCGCCGAGCGCGAACAGCGCCGAGAGCGCCAGCAGGTAGCCGTTGATCACCCACTGCAGCCCGGTCGAAGACAACTCCAGATCGTGCTGCAGCTCCGGCGCCGCGATCGCGACGATCGTCATGTCGATGAAAGTCATCGCGACCGCGAAGATCATCGCCGCGAGGACGAGTTTGCTAGACCGTTGCTCCCCCACGACCACCAGAACCTATCAGATCATCCGGTCACCCCGATCCTCGCCGCTCGCGGTGCGCGAGATGCGGCTAGTCTCCCGCCGGTACGGGCCGGGATCCAGTCGCCATCTGCGTCGCCGCGATCGCGAGCGCCTTCTTCGCCGCCGGCGCGAGCGCAGTTCAGGTCTTTCCCAACCCTTGGCTCGGCGAGCGCTTTCTCAACAGCGCCCATCAGGGCGGCGAGGACGAGGCGCCCTCGAACACGCTCCACGCCTTCAAATCGGCCGTAAGCGAGGGCGGCGCCGACATGCTGGAGCTGGACGTGCACCTGACCAGCGACGGGCACCTGGTCGTGATCCACGACGACACCTTCCGCAGCACGGCCTGCACCGACACCCACTGCCCCGGGCCGGACTCGAGCACCGAGCCCACCCGCGCCGGCTCGCAGATCCGCGACATGACCCTGGCCGAGGCGCAGGCGCTCGACGCCGCCTATTGGTTCCGCCCCGACACCTACTCCCACGACTACGGCCAGCCCGCCTCGGCCTATCCCCTCCGCGGAATCGCCACCGGCCAGAAGCCGACGCCCGCCGGCTACTCCGCCGCCGACTTCCGCATCCCGACGCTGGCCGAGGTGCTCGCCGCCTTTCCCCCACACGCCGATCAACATCGAGATCAAGATGCCGAAGAGCCAGGACCCGGCGAACCCCTATCCCGACGACTGCGGCACCGCCGACGGCAGCGGCCCGCGCCAGCTCTGCGATGACCTCGACCTGACCGAGCCCACGACCGCGGCGCTGGCGGCGCTGCTGAACGGGACCGAGAAGCTGCCGACCGCGAAGCAGAAGCGCAAGCGCAAGCGCTGCGTGGCGAAGAACAAGCGGGCCCGCAGGCACGGCGGCAAGCGGCGCAGGTGCGCCTCGCTCGAGAACCTGGGCCTGCGCGAAGGAGACGACATCATCGTCGACTCCTTCGCGCAGGCGCCGATGGTCGGCTTCACCGCCCAGGCCCCGCAGGTCCACAGGGCGCCGAGCGTCGACGCGACGCTGTTCTTCGCGGCCGGGCAGCCGCTCCACCCCGACGGGGTCGCCTTCCAGGTGCCGCCGATCTACGGCGGCCTGCACGCGGCGAAGCTGCTGCTCTCGCCTTCCTTCGACGTGCAGAGCCAGGGCTACGCCGTCCACGTCTGGACCAACAGCGCCTACGACGAGACCTTCCCGGGCTACGAGGACATTCTCGAGCTGGGCGCCGACGGGATCATGACCACCAGCCCGCGCAACCTCGATGCCTACCTCTGCCAGGCCGGCGTCCCCCACCCCGACGGCTCCAGCCGCTGCGCGACCAAGAAGAAGAAGCGCAAGTAGGGCCGAGCCGCCGGTGCGGGTCTCTCATCGGGCTCTCATCTGATTCGGGAAGCTTCAGGGCATGCGCGTCCTGGTGATCGAGCCTCGCTGGGTCGGAAGGTCGAGTGCAGGAGTACAATAGCACAACTGTACAGTTGTAGATCGGTACACTGATGCCGTGACCATCGAGCTGAGCGAGGACAACGCCGAGCTGATCGCCCGCCGCTTTCGCGCGCTCTCGGACCCGACTCGCCTGCGGATCATCAACCGCCTGCGCCGCGACGAGGAGGCCTCGGTCGGCGAGTTGGCGGAGGCGCTCGGGGGCTCACAGCAGAACATCTCCAAGCACCTCTCCGCGCTGCACGCGGAGGGCTTCGTCTCCCGGCGCCAGCAGGGCACGAGCGCGATCTACAGCATCTCCGACCCGGCGGTGCTGGAGCTGTGCGAGAAGGTCTGCACCGGGATCGAGGCCCAGCTCGAGCAGATCGGCGCCGCGCTCGGCCGCTGAAGCCCGCGCGCGGGCCGGCGCTCAGCCGGCTTCCAGCACCTGGGCGGCGGCCCTCTGGCCGCTCCGCAGCGCACCCTCCATCAGCCCGTGCCACTCGCGCGCGGTGTGCTCTCCCGCGAAGAACAGCGGACCGATCGGGCGCTCCATCTCGTCCTCGCGCAGCGGCTCGGAGAGGCTGCCCGCCGAGTAGGCGCCTCGGACCCAGGGGTCGTCGTGCCAGGTCGAGAGCAGGGCGTGTGCCGGGTCGGGATCCAGCTCCAGGTCCGAGCGCAGCTCGACCAGCGCCTCGACCCAGCGCTCGTGCCCGCCGCCGCCCGTCAGGGACTCGATCACCGGCAGCGTCCCCGCGTAGCCGACCGCGAACGGGCTCGGCTCGCCGTCGGCGCCGAGCTGCGTGTAGCTCCAGAAGTGCCCCGCGACCGAGAGGATCGCGCTCGGCGGCGCCGGCGCGAGCATCTCGACGAACAGCTTCGCGTTGTGGCCGTAGCGGACCGCGGCGAGCGCCTCGGCGGTCGGCCCGCTCAGGGCCGGCTCGAAGTCGATCTCGCCGAGCACGGATGCCGGGGCCGCGATCACCGCCGTCTCCGCCTCGACCTCGCCGGCGTCGGTGACGACCGTGACCGCGTCGTCTGACCAGCGCACCGCGCGCACCGGCGAGGACAGGTGCAGCGCGCCGCCGAGATCGGCGGCGAGCGCGTCGGCGAGCCGCATGTTGCCGCCCTCGAGCGTGTAGTTGTCGAAGTCGCCGAAGGCGGAGGCGCCGCGCTCCAGCACCTGCAGCTCGAGGTCCTCGGCCGGGTGGCCGGTCGAGATCTGCACACGCGTGCGGATCACCGCCGAGAGCTCCGGGCCCAGCTCCAGGGCGTCGATCGCCTCGGCGACGCTGCCGGGATCGCCCGGGACCTCGCCGTTGATCAGCTCGAAGGCGCGCTGGAGCTCCTCCGGCGCCACCGCCTCCTCCCCGATCGGGATGCGCCGCCCGTAGGGGGTCCCCTTCAGCACCAGCGGGATCCCGAAGCGCTCGGCCATGCCCTCCATCACCTCGTAGCCCGGCAGGATGAACTCGGCGCCGCGCTCGACGATCGCGCCGCGGTCGCCGAAGGGGACCGACCAGACCCGGCCCCCTACCCGGTCGCGGGCCTCGAGCACCGTCACCTCGGCGCCGCCGGCCCGCAGCGCGTCGGCCGCGGCCAACCCGGCGTAGCCCGCGCCTATGACGACGACCCGCTTCACGCCGGGAGTTCTACTTCTTCTTGCGCTTCTTGCCGCAGGCGCTCTTCTTGCGCTTCTTGCCCTTCCTCTTGGCGGCGGCGGCGGAGCGCGCGCCGCTGCACCGCTGCCAGTCCGCGCTCAACGTCACGATCGCGCCCAGCCCGCCGTAGGGGCAACAGCGCTCATCGCCCGGAATCCAGTGCGGGAAGAAGATCGAGTAGCCGGCGTTGGGATTGCTCGCGGCCGGGATCGGAACGTTCGGAGCCAGCACGGAGAGGGCGAGGTGCTGGTCGACGTAGAACCCCGTCTGGGAATCGGGGGCGATGTCCTGTCGCACGGGCAGGTTCACCCGGACCGCCGTCGTCGAGTTCGCCTGCGGAGTGAAGACCTGGCTGACCCGGATCGCCTGGCAGCAGGCGTAGGTGGGGTTGCCGGGGTCCGACGGGTTGTCCGCGCGCAGCGCCTGCTCGACTACGACCTGCATCGGGCCGGTCACGGGCCCGACGCGGACCCTGACCCTGGTGATCACCCCGCGGCCGGCCGGAGGGTGCATCCCCTCTCCGGTGGTGATGTCGCTGGAGCTGATCGAGCACGTGTCCACCTGCTGGAAGAGCAGGATCTGGTTGCAGGCGGTGGTGTTGTCGGGGGCGCGATTCAGGTTCGCGCCGAAGGTGACCGCAAGGCTCGACGCCGGTGCGGCCAGGCAGATTCCCAGCACGACCGCCAGGCTCGCTGCGACCAGTCCACTGCGCCTCCCCGCGCTCACCCCCAGAGCGTACCACCGCCGGCGGCAGAGCTGCGTCGGCCCCCGCCTCAACCCTGCAGGATCGAGGCGACCGCGTCGGCCGGCGGCTCGCTGCCGTCCGGCGAGGCCTGGTCCACCGCGAGCGGCAGCGCCTTGGCGAGCACCTCGGCGGTCTGCGCCTCGGGCAGCCCGATCTGGGAGGCGATCCTGCCGAGGTCCTCGCTCCCGACGATCTCCGCGGCCTGGTCGGCGCTGATCGACTTGTTCTCGCCGGTGTCGACCCAGGACTTCGCCTCGTCGCCCAGGCCCATGCCCTTCATCTTCTCCAGGACCTTCTCGAGCCCGCCGTCGGCGAGCAGCGCGATCACGACCGGGACCAGCGCCGCGATGATCTTCTCCTTGTCGCTGTCTCCGCCGCCGAGCACGCTGCCCGCGGCCTTGGTCAGGATGTCTTCGATCAGCGACATCAGGGAAGGACGGTCCCGATCCTACCGCCCAGGGGGGTCACGGGCAGCCGGAGGCGCCGCGGGGCCCGCAGGGGAAGTCGATTCCGTCGAGCGAGAACCAGTCCCCGGACTCGTAGGGCTGATCCAACTCGACCGCGCCGTCGGGGCCGATGTCGAGGCGGACCGGCTCGGCGCCGGCGCCGTCGTGGCTGCCGAAGTGGCTGTCGCAGACGACACCGTCGCTGCCGAAGCGGGTGAAGCGCCCCGGAGGGTTCGAGCTCTGATGGGCCTCCTGCACGAGGATCCACTCGAGGCCGCGGCGCGCCAGCTCCGAGGAGTCCACCCCGTCCAGGAGCGCGGCGTCAGCCGCCGAGTCCGCCGTCGCGGCGGAGGGAACCTGTCCCAGCTTGCCCTCCTTGATGTCGCGCCCGCCGAGGCTGTCGTCGCGGACCTGCTTGGAGCCGACGCTGTTCGCCTCCAGCTTGACCGCGGCGTAGGCGCCGCCGCCCAGCGCAGCGAAGAGGGCAAGCGCCGAGACGACATTGGCGAAGCTGAGGCGATCCCGCGTTGGCACCACGGGTTGACGCTAGTGACAGGGTGCTCCGCCGCTCCTCGGTGCGGGCTCGGCCGCCGGGGCGAGCCGTATCCGATCGGTCTCGCTCGACGACCTCGCAGAAGATCTCGACGATCTCCGCGTCGAACTGGGACCCGGCGCAGCGCCGCAGCTCGGCGAGCGCGGCCGCGTGCTCGAGCACGCGGTCATAGGGCCGCTCGCTGGTCATCGCGTGGTACGCGTCGCTGACCGCGATCACCCAGGCGCTGAGGGGAATCCGATCCCCCCCTCAAGCCATCCGGATATCCGCTGCCGTCCACGCGCTCGTGGGTCGAGCGCACGACCGTGGCCACGGGCCGCAGCGCGGAGACCGAGTTGAGGATGCGCTCCCCCACCACCGTGTGGCGCCGCATGATCTCCCACTCTCGGTCGTCGAGCGGGCCCGGCTTGTGCAGGATCGCGTCGGGCGTCGCCATCTTGCCGATGTCGTGCAGCTCCGCGGCGCGGGCGAGTACGTCCAGCTCCTCGTTCTGCATGCCCAGCTCGTCGCCAACGATGCAGGCGAGGCGGGCCACCTCGTGTTGATGGAGGTCGAGGCCCGGCTCGGTTTCGCGCAGCACCCCGAGCAGCAGCGCGCGCCTCGAACTCGGCCGATCCCCGGCGACCGGACTTCTGGCCATACATGCGCTGATCGGCGAGCTGCAGGGCCTGGCCGACCGTTGTGGCCTCGCTTCCCAACGCGGCGGCGCCGCACGACGGGCGCACCGAGAAGCCGCGTCCGCTGTCCGAAAGCGCCTCGCAGGCGCCGGCCACGATCGCCTCCAGCTTCAGGCCATCGGTCGCGATGATGGCGCAGAACTCGTCCCGCCGATGCGGTAGGCGCGACCGTGGGGCGCCACGGCGGCGTCAAGGTTCGCTCCCAGCCGCGAGAGCAGCGAGTCGCCGGCGGGGTGCCCGAAGGCGTCGTTGTATCCCTTGAAGCCGTCGAGGTCGAACAGGAGCAGCGTCCGTGCCCCGCCCGCGCGCGCCTCCTCCATCGCCGCCTCCAGACCGCTCATCAAGTGACGGCGGTTGCCCAATCCGGTGAGGCCGTCGGTCAGGGAGTCGCGTTGCCTGGCCTCCAGCAGCGTGCGGTTGTCGCGAAAGGCGAGCGCGGTCCTGGCCACGATCAGGGCGAGCGCCCCTGCCGCCAGCAGGATCGCGGCCGCGCTCACCGCCTCGAAGGCGGCGAAGAGAAGCAGGCCCAGCGCCAGCGACCCCAGCAACAGCGGTGCGACGACGCTGCGGACGTCGTCGGCGCTGCGGCTGACGGTGGGCCGGATCGGGAACCAGGTCGCGAGTCCGAGCATCAGGGCCGAGTCCAGGTAGAAGGTGTCAACCGGGCTCCCCCTCCGGAACGCGTCCTGCTCGCTGGCCTGCACGAGGGCGATGTTGCCGGCTGGGTTGAAGACGATCCCGGCGCAGATCAGGCCCCAGCAGACGCCCGGCCGCCAGCCGGTGAGCGCGATCGTGACCACGACGAAGGCGACGATCGCGAGGTCGAACAGCAGGAAGAACGCCGGGGGCGCGTGGTCGCGGCCCCCGGGCGCGTCCGGCCCGCCGAGCGGGAAGAGCAGGCTCGCCGCGATCGCCGCGATCGCGAGCCCGCCGATCAGGCCGTCGAGGACCAGGCCGCGGTTGAAGCCGTCAATGCGATCCCGGCTGAGCAGGACCAGTGTGATGGTCGCGAGCTAGAACGCGACCAGCAGCATGCCCTGGGTGGCGAGCGGGTAGGGGGCGGTCGGGTCGGGCTCCAGCAGCCTGTAGGAGATCTCGGCGGCGCACCAGACGGCGACGCCCACCGCGGCGATCGCCCAGGCCAGAGCGTTTCCCCCTGCGCGCCGCTCCCGGATCGCCCGGTAGGCGCAGCTCGAGGCGGCCGCCGCGAACAATCCGCAGTAGAGCCAATCAACCACAGCCGGGTCGATCCCGCCGCCTCCCAGGCCGGCCGCGCGAAGGCCGTGCAGGACGATGCCCCCGAGCGCAACCGCGAGAAATGCGCGGGCCGCAATCCGCATGGCACTTTCATCGGCGCGCGGGGGAGCGGCCATAGGTTCGCGCTTCAGCCCGTGAGCCAGCGCTTCGGGTTCTCGACCATCATCGTCTCGAGCTGCTCGTCGCTCATCCCAGCCTCCTTCAGCGCCGGGATCACCGACTCGAAGAGGAAGGTCATGCTCCAGTCCTTGGCCAGGGGCTCCATCTGCTCTACGAACTCGGGCGGGAACCAGTCGAGGCCGTTCGCGATCGGGATGTCGAAGTCCTGGGAGAGGATCATGCGCCCGGCGTGGCCCTTCTCCAGCAGCGCCAGCACGGTCGCGTTGCGCTTGTCGGTCGGCAGGAAGATGTCGAGCCCGTAGCGGTCCATGCCGATCCAGACGCCCTTCTCCAGCAGGCCCTCGATGTAGCCGAGGTCGTCGGTGTCGCCCGTGTGCGCGATCTGGATCTTCTCGGGCCCGACGCCCTCCTCGAGAAGGATCTCAACCTGGCGGGGGCCGGTGTCCGAGGCCGGGCGGGAGTGGGCCATGATCGGGGCGCCGGTCTGCAGCGAAGCGCGGGCGGCGGCGCGGTGGACCTTCTCGATGCGCTCGTTCACGCCCGGCTCGTCGGCGGCGCACTTGACGAAGGCCGCTTTCACGTCGGTGCCCTGGATCCCATTCTCGATGTCATGCACGAACAGACCCGCCATGAAGTCCTCGTCGCGGTTGACCAGGAACGGCGGCAGGTGGTCATAGGTGTAGATACCGGTGCAGGTGACGATCTGCAGCCCGGTCTCCTCGGCCAGCCCGCGCAGCTTCGAGACGTCGCGCCCGAGCAGCATCGCGGTCGGCTCGATCACCGTCTTGACCCCGTGCTCCATAACCGCCTTCGCGGCCTCGACGGCAAGCTCGTGCTCGCGCTCGTGGTCGCGAACGTGCGGCCAGTTCGCGGCCACCGCCTCGTCACCGGAGTAGAAGTGCTCGTGGGCGAGCGTCAGCCCCAGCTCCTCGGCCTCGATCGGTCCCTGCACACCCTCAACGCTCGCCATCGCCGCTCCTCTCCTTGTGGCCGGAGGCGATTCTATGCCGCTCAGCCGCGACGAGCCACGGCATCTCGGCGCCGGCGCGACGCGCCGCGAGCAGCAGCGCCGCCGCCTGCAGCACCACCAGGGCCGCCAGCATCCCGCCCGCGACCCCCCAGAAGAAGTACGGGTAGAGCGAGCGCAGCACGTAGGTCTCGTTGAACTCCCAGCTCTCCCCTTCGAAGAAGGGGCCGTGAAGGCTGTCGAAGAAGAACTCGAAGTCGATCAGCATCAGGATCCCGACCAGACCCATCGCCGCCACGGTCAGCAGGGACCCCCGGACCAGGGCGCGCCAGACGGCCGCCGCGCCGGCGCCGCGGGCCAGCCAGGCGCAGGCGGCGA
>Ga0194121_10001451_pt1 | contig 40244 bp, 43 predicted proteins | sample TA2MahCa50mmetaG_FD_148609 | JGI IMG/M metagenome (GOLD analysis project Ga0194121, IMG submission 148609) | Freshwater microbial communities from Lake Tanganyika, Tanzania - TA2015020 Mahale Deep Cast 50m | ecosystem: Environmental > Aquatic > Freshwater > Lake | place: Tanzania: Lake...
CTGAAAAGCTGCTTCCTGATGTCCAAGTACTGCGTGCCGGTGATGCAGCGGCAGGGCGGTGGGGTGATCATCAACACCGCCAGCGTCCAGGGCCTCCAGTCGGCCAAGGGGGTCTCGGCCTACGCCGCCAGCAAGGGCGGCCTGCTCTCCCTCACCCGCCAACTGGCCCTCGAATACGCCGCCGACAAGATCCGGGTGCTGGCCGTCAACCCCGGCACCATCGACACCCCGCTGGTGGACGAGGCCCTGCGGGGCCTGGGGCTCAAGAAGGAGGATCTGGTGGGGGTCATGGGCAAGTCCCATCCCATCGGCCGCATCGGCCAGCCCGAGGACGTGGCCAATCTGGTGCTCTTCCTGGCCAGCGACAAGGCCGCCTTCATGACCGGCGAGAACATCTGCGTGGACGGCGGGATGATGGCTAAAGGCGCCTGGGCCGGCGACTGAGCCCTGGGATGCCCGGGGCCCGCTGGTTCCTGCTGCTGCTGGCAACCGCCCTGCTCCTGGATCACCACGCCCTGCGCCTGCTCATGGGCCTGAGCGTGGGGCAGCGCGGCCTGGGCGCGGCCTGGGCCGACGCCTTCGCCGATTTCACCCTCGACCGCTACCTCTTCTTCACCCTCTTCCGCCTCTTCCCCTACGGCCTGCTCACCCTGGCGGTGCTTCGCATGGCCCGCACGCCCTGGCGCGAGGCCGGGCTGCCGGTGCTGCTGGGCGGCCTGGCCGGCATCGCCCTCTTCCTGGCCTGGGGCATCTGGGCGGCCTTGCTGCCCGTGTACACCGGCCCCCACCCCGAAACCACCCCGGCCTTTGCCCTGCTCTATCTCTCCATCGGCGCCGTGCCGGTGGGCGCCCTCGGAGGGCTGGCCGGCTACTGGGCGATGCTGGGACACAGGGCCTGGCGCCGGAGCCGGAGCTAACCCAACACTGCCCGCACCCGGGCGGCGATCACCGCCTCGTCGCCTTCCCACACTGGCCCCAGATCGAACTGGAGGGCCTCCCCCTGCACCGAAGCCCAGACCGCCGGATGCCCCTGGCGCAGTTCCTCGGCCAGTTGGTCGGCGCTCCGGCCAGCCCGCTGCGGGTCCACCGCCACGCTCAGCCATGCCGCCTCGCCGGCCTCCGGCGCAAAAGAGAGCCCCGGCAAGCCCGCCAGTCCCTCGCGCAGGCGCTGCCCCCGCCGGCCGGCCGCGGCGAAGCGGGCCTGGTGGTCCATGGCGAGCCACTCCCGCAGGGCCGCCACCACCGCCACCACCTCCTGGCGGTCGATCTTGAGGGCACGCCCCGCCCCCGGCAACCCGCGCCGCTCAAAGGCGGCAAAGCCGTGCCGGCGGGCCGCCTCCACCAGGTCGGCCCGGCCGCAGAGGATGCCGGTGGAATTGGGCGCCCCGATGTACTTGGCCCCGTATCCCACCAGGTCCGCCCCCCAGGCGCAGTATTTCTTCAGGCCATCCACCGGGTACACGCGGCTGGCGGCGTCCACGATCACCGGCACCCCGCGCCGGTGGGCGATCCCGATGGCCTCCTGCAGGGGCACCAGCCCCTCGCGCTCGTCGTGGGCCGGGTAGAGCAGGGCCAGGGTCTGGGGCCCCAGGGCCGCCTCCAACTGGGCCGCGCTGGTGCCCGCCGCGTCCCCGGCCGGCACGATCCGGGCCCCGGTCATACGCACCACCCGCTCGTACTTGTAGCGCTGCCCCTGCTGGAGCACCACCTCGCTCTTCAGCCCGGCGACATCGGGCAGGCGTGCCATCTTCTCCGGGTCCGCCCCACTCATGCAGGCGGCGGTGCCCAGGAAGAGGGCCGCGGCGCAGCCGGGGGTGACCAGGGCCGCGGGGCAGTCCAGCAAGCCGGCGATGACCCGGCCGCTGCCCTCCAGCAGCTCGTCCATGTCCACGTAGTAGCGCGAGGCCAGCTCCATGGCGGCCCCCACAAGGGGCGAGGGGGTGGAGCCGCCCAGCATGGTCATGTGGCCGTAGGCGTTGATCACCGGCCGGGCGCCCAGCCCGGCGTAGAGCCGCAGAGCTTCCTCGCTCATCGCCAGTCCTCCTCGGGAGAGAGCCGGCCCCAGGGCTCGGCCGGCAAAAGCAACAGGGGCCGGCCGTTGTGCTCCAGCCGGAACTGCAAAAGGTCGAGGGCCGCGGGCCGGCGGCTGCCCAACAGGCTGGGCCGCAGCAGGGCGGGATTGAGCAGGGGCTTGCGCGGGTACTCCACCACCTCACCCTCTCCCACCCGCAGCCCGGCCTGCTCCCTGGCCAGGGCCAGGGCCGCCTGCAGCCCGCCCAGGCTGTCCACCAGGCCCGCCTCCAGGGCCCGGCTGCCGGACCACACCCGGCCCTGGGCCACCGAGTCGATGGCTGCCTCGGTCCGGCCCCGTCCCTGGGCCACCCCGGCGACGAATTGCGCGTACACCGCGCGGATGGATCGCTCGGCCCGCTCCCGCTCCCCCTCGTCGAGGTTGCGGTCGGGCAGCGAGAGGCCCACCAGCGGCAGGGCGGCCCCAAAGCCCAGGTCCGCGTGTCGGCCCTGCTGCACCTTGTCGGTGCTCAGGCGCAACTTCTCTTTGAGGCCGGCGTTGTAGAGCCAGCCCCCGATCACCCCGATGGACCCGGTGATGGTGTTGGGCGCGGCGAGGATGGCGCTGCCGTTCATCGAAAGCTGGTACCCCCCCGAGGCTGCCACGTGCCCTTGCGAGACCACCACCGGCTTCTGCTCCCTGCACTTGCGCACCGCCTCGGCCACCAGGTCCCCGGCCAGCGGATCCCCTCCCGGCGAATCCACCCGCAGCACCACCGCGCCGATGCGCGGGTCGTCGCGGATCTCGCCCAACTCCTCGGCCAGCTTGCGGGCCCCGATGCCCTCGTCCAGTTCGCACAGGCCCAGGGCGTAGACCAGGGCCAGGCGCGGCGGCTCCCCCCAGCGGTCCTCCTGGGGCAACGGGTACGCCCCGGGGGGGCGCAGGGGACGGGGCCGGCCCTCCAACTCCTCCACCACCTGGCCGCGCTCCTCCCAGCGGCCCAACCGGTCCACCAGGCCGGCGGCCAGGGCCTCGGCGGGAAGCAGGAAGGGCTGCTGGTCCACCAGGCTGTCGAGGGCGGCGGGGGCCAGGCGGCGGGACTGGGCGATCTGCCCGGCGGCCAGCCGGTACTGGTCGGTCAGCAACTCCTGCAACTGCCGGCGCTCAGGGGGGGACATGTCCTCTCGGGTATAGCTTTCGTAGAGGGACTTGTAGGGGAAGAGCCGCCATTCCTCGAAGCCAATGCCCAACTGGTCGAGGAGGCCCTTGAAATAGGTCTGCCCGGCCACCATGCCCTCCAGCCCCAACTCGCCCGCCGGGTCCAGCACCAGGTGGTCGGCCACCGAGGCAAAGTGGTAGCCCTCCAGGTCGGGCCTTTCGGCGTAGATCACCACCTTCTTGCCGGCCGCCCGGAACTGCGCCAACTGCTCGCGGAGTTCCCAAGCCATCGCGGGGTTGGCGCGCATGCCCGCCGCGTTGATCAGCAGGCCGCCGATCAGCGGGTCCTTCCCGGCCCGCTCGATCAACTCCAGCAGTTCCTTGAGGGTGGTGCCCGGGTCGAAGAGGGCGAAGCGCCGGTGCTTGACCGGGGCGTCCAGGTCCAGTTCGAGGTACTGCCGGCGGGGGCCCAGCCAGTCGCGCAGGGCGCTTTGACGGTAGGCGCCCAGTTCCAGCGCGTACACCGCGTAGGCTTGCTCCCCGCCGCGGTCGAAGCGGGACTGGCTGTGGAGGGCCGCCCGCCCCAACCCCAGGCGCAGCCCCACACTCAGAGTGCGGTTGTCGAAGTAGCGGCCCGTCAGGGTCAGGCCGGGGCGCAGGGACAGGGCCACCCCCGCGCTCCACCCTTCCCGGCCCTCGGCGCGGGCCCCGTCGGCAAAGAGGGTGAGGCGCTCGTCCCCCCAAGGCCGCAGCGACAGATCCCCACTCAACTCGCGCGACCCAAAGGAGGGATTGGCCACCATCGCCCCGGACAGGGAGAGCTGGGGCCGGGGCCGCCACAGGGCCCCCAGCAGCCACCACGGGTCCCCGCCCCCGGTGGACCAGCCGTAGCCCAGCCCGGTGCTCAGGCGGCGGTCGCCCCCGCCCAGGGATACCTGGTACCGCGTCCCCTCGTTTCTGGCCTCTTCCTGGTGGACGGCGGCAAAGCCCAGGCGGCGGAAGCTGGAGAAGATCCCCCACTGCCCCGCCGGGGCCCCCGACCAGGCCAGGGTCGTCTCCAGTCCCTGCGCGTAGCTGAGAAGGGCCGGGTTGGCGTAACCCTGCAGGCCGGCCCCCTGGCTGCCGGGAGGGGCCAGCAGGAACTCGCTGCGGCTGGCGTAGGGCGCATAGGCCCCGGCCCGCAGGGGCAGCAGACAGCACAGGAGCAGCAGGGCGCGTTGCGTTCTGGCGTGGTTTGCTCGATCTTTCACAGCTATTCAGTCAAAGGAGGTAGACGTGGAGGAAATCCCCCGGTTGCCCGATCAGTACCTGGCTGTGGCCAGGGAAATGGCGGCCAAACACAAGGCCAAGAAGAACTGCAAGCGCTGCTACGACCGCGGCTACCTGGGCGTGGACCAGCACAACTTGTTGCTCCCCTGCCCCAAGTGCGTGGCCGGCGAGGCCCTGCTGGAGGAATGGCGGCAGTTCGTGCGGGACACCCCCGAGCTGAGCCAGCTCTACGGAGACTACTTTGAGCAGGAACTGGAAGCGGAGTCGGAGGAACCGCCCTCCGAGGCTGGCCGCTTCACCCCTCCACCCGGAAGTAGCTCAGGTCGCCCCGACCCTCGCGCAGGATCTGGGGCCGGTCGCCAACCAACGAAATCACACTTGACGCAAGCACCGGGAGCTCGCCGCACTCCAGGATGAGGTCCACCTCCCCGCCCAGGTCCCGCTCCAGATCCTCGGGCCGGGTGAGCACCTCCTGGCCGCTGCGGTTGGCGCTGGTGCTGAGGATGGGGTTGCCCAACAGGCGCACCAGTTCGAGAGGCACCGGGTGGTCGGGGATGCGCAGGCCCACAGTCTGCTGGCGGCCCTGCAGCAGGCGCGGGGCCTCGCGGGTGGCCGGCAGCACAAAGGTGTAAGGGCCGGGCAGGCAGTACCTGAGTACGCGGTAGGCGTAGTTGGAAACCTGGGCGTATTGGCTGACATGGGTCAGGTCGGCGCAGACGAAGGACATGGGATTTTTGGCGTCGCGCCCTTTGATCCGGCGCACCCGCTCGATGGCCTTTTTCGAGGTGATGTCGCAGCCCAGGCCGTAGATGGTGTCGGTCGGATAGACGATCACCCCCCCTGCCCGCAGCACCTCCGCAGCCCGGCCCAACAGCCGGCCCAGCAGGTGCTCGAGATCCAGGTGCAGGACCTGGGCCCTGGCCACGGCTCAGCCCTCAGCCCGTAGCTTGGCCACCCAGGCGGCCACCACCGCCTCCACCATGCGCTGCCCGTGCTCGGGGTTGGCGGTCCAACTGTTGAGCTTTTCGTCCTGCCGGCAGTACCAGGGCGCGTTTTCGTCCAGCCTGTCCTGCTCCACTAGTTCGGGGCGGGTGGCCATCAAAAAAGAGGTCTCATTGTACCCGGCGTGGTCCCCCCCCGCTTCGGTCCCCGGTAGGATCATCGGCTGCACCTCGACCCGGCCCCAGATCGCCCCTCCCACCTCGCGCATCAACTCACCCTCCCCCCACCAGCCGCGCGGATAACCCCGCTCCAGCACGTTTTCAAAGGTCAGTTCCGCCGCCGCCTTTTTAAAGGCCAGGGCCAGGGGCGCCTCCATGCCCTGGTGCATGATGGGCACGTAGATCTTGCGGAACCCCATCTCGCGGAAGTTTTTCAGGATACTCTTGACGTAAAGCTCGAAGGAGGCGTAGTCCGGGTCGATGGTACCCTCCTGTGGCCCGCCCAGAGCATAGCCGGTGGGGCCGTAATCGAAGGAAGGGGCGATAACCGCCGGCACCTGGGCGACGATGCGGACGCAAATCTCCTCGACGATGAGGGTATCGTGGCCGATGGCCATGTGCGGGCCGTGGGTCTCGATGCAGCCGGCCGGCACCAGCAGGGGCCAGCCCGCGGCCACGGCCTGGCGCAGTTGATACGGGCGCATCTCCTTTAGGTACATGGGTGGTCCTCCTCGGGGTCAGAATATAGGCGGGGGTTCCCGCCCCTTCAAGTTGAAGCCCCGCCCGCTACGGGGTATCTTTAAGGCATGAGAAAACTCCTGGTGGCCCTCGGGCTGTGCCTCTGCCAGGCCCAGGCCCCGGCCCTCACCTGGAACTTCGACCAGGACCCCCAGGGATGGGTAGCCACCGAGGCGGAGGGTGCCAATACCAGCCCCAAACTGCCCCTGCTCCAAAGCCGGGTGGAGCAGGGCGTCTGGCGGGTGGAACTGCTGCCCTACCGCAAGGGCCGCACCCCAGGCCTCACCCTTTACTCCCCGCGCATCGACCAGAACTCCCGGCTCTTCGACCAGTGTACCCTCCGCCTGCGCCTGGTACACCCGGCCCCGGTGGTATCCAGCCTGATCTTCAGTTGGACCAACGCGATCAACGACCAGTACCCCGGCAACGACCCCGATCTCCTCGGCGGAGGCTGCCCACCCAATCCCTTCTGCCACCCCCGCTTCTGGCTGATCGCCCGCCCGGTGCACTACACCGGCCAGTGGCAGGAGCTGCTCTTTGGCGACCTGCGCACCCGGGTGGCCAGTTGGCCCGGCGGCGAGGACTATGAGATCCTCTGGGAGGACCAGTTGCACGAGATCCGCCTCACCCTGCCCTTTGTCGATGAGGAGGACCCTGCGGACCCGCAGGGGGCCCAGCGCCCCGAGCAGTCGCCCCTGGCCGTGGAGATCGACTGGATACGCCTGAGCGGGGTGCGCGAGGAGGCCCAGGGCGAGCTGCCGGCTCCGCCGGCGCCGGTGCATCCGGGCGGTGCCCTCTTTGCCCCGGCCCGCTTCCAGCCCCTGGGCCAGGTGGAGCAGGTGGGCGCCTGGGAGTGGGAGGAGGAGGCCGGCGCCCTGGGCGATCTCGACGGCGACGGCGATGCGGACCTGCTCACCCGCTGGCAGCGGGCCCAGGAGGGTGGCTGGTTGCTGGCGTATAACGACGGGCAGGGGCGGTTCACCCGCGCCGAGGCCCAGTCCTTCTCCGGGGCCGGATTCGCCGTCAAGGACAGCTTTGTCGGCGGCGCCGACCTCGACGGCGACGGCCGCCTCGACCTGGTCCTGGACAGCCCCATCGACCAAATGCCGCCCCAGGTCTGGCGCCACGACCCATTGGCCGGCTGGGAAAAGCAGTCTCTGCCCGCCCACTTCGCCCCGGCGCAACTGGCCGACCTCGACGGCGACGGCCGGGCCGACCTGTGGGGCTACCGCCGCGGCACCCTCGATGCCCTGCTGCTGCTCAACGACGGATCCGGGCGCCTGGGCCCGCCACAGCCCCCGGACCCCGCCGGCGGCGGGTACTATCTGTGGACCACCGCGGCCCCAACCCCATCGGGCTGGCGGCGGCCCCTGATCTGGCGCCCCTCCTACGAGCTGCGGCGCCAGGGGCTGGTCTCAACCCACCTGCTGCCCTCGGGAATCCAAGTGAAGGTCCCGGTGCCCGGCAGCGCGGGGCTGGAGCCCGAGCGCCTGGTCCTCGCCGGCGACCTCGACGCAGACGGGCGGCTGGACCTGATCCTCAACCGCGAGGGCGCCCTGTTCGCGCTGGGCCCCGAAGGCCGCCCTGCCCTGGGGCTGGTGGTGCTGCGCCAAAACGAGGCGGGCAGGATGGACACCACCTTCTCCCTTTCGGGGGTTTATTACCACCGCCGGCCCCTGGCCGCCGACCTGGACGGGGACGGGCTCCTTGATCTGGCCCTGGTCCACGACGAGCCGCGCAGCCCGGCGGTGGTGGTGCTCCTGGGCCGGGGCGAAGGCCGCTTCGAGCTGGAAGGCTACTACCCCCTTTACCCCGGCCGGGGCGGGGCCCTGCTCAGCGCCGACCTCGACGGGGAGAGCCGCCCCGACTTGGTGGTCTGCGAGTCCTTTGCCGCGGCCGGGGCCGGGGTCCACGTGCTGCTCAACCGCGGGGGGCAGAGCACCGCGGTGGCCCAATCCCCCCCACCCCTGCCCTCCCGCTCCTTCCTGGGCCCGGCCTACCCCAACCCCTTCAATCCCGGTGTGGTAATCCCCTTTGCCCTGGCCGCGCCGGCGGCCCAGGTGGAGTTGCGCCTCTTCGATCTGCTGGGCCAGCAGGTAGCCGCCTTGGAGCTGGGCCCCCTGCCGGCCGGGGCCCACCGCGCCGCCTGGAACGGGGCCGGCCGGGCCGCCGGGGTGTACCTCTACCAACTGCGCGCCGGGGGCTGGAGTGGGGCCGGCAAGCTCACCAAGATCGACTGAGATGACCCACACCGTCATCGGCACCGCCGGCCACATCGACCACGGCAAGACCCTGCTGGTCAAGGCCCTCACCGGCATGGACACCGACACCGCCCCCGAGGAGAAGGCCAGGGGCATCACCATCGAACTGGGCTTCGCCTTCCTACACGACCAGATCACCCTTATCGACGTGCCTGGTCACGAGCGCTTCATCAAGACCATGGTCGCCGGGGTCAGCACCATCGACGTAGCCCTGCTGGTAGTCGCCGCCGACGACGGGATCATGCCCCAGACCCGCGAGCACCTCGACGTGCTCCAGCTCCTGGGCATCGGGCGCGGGGTCATCGCCCTCAACAAGATTGACCTGGTGGAGGAGGACTGGCTGGAGCTGGTGGAGGGGGAATTGCGCCAGTTGACCCACGGCACCTTCCTCGAAGCAGCGCCCATCCTTCGGGTCTCGGCCCACACCGGCCAGGGAGTCGAGGAATTGAAGCGATGCCTGCTCTCCCTGGCCGCCCAGACCAGGGCCCGCCGCCAGGGCGGCCCCTTCCGCCTGTGGGTGGACCGCGCCTTCGTGGTCAAGGGCTTCGGCCTGGTCTGCACCGGGACCGTGTGGTCCGGCAGCATAGAGAGCGGTGACACGGTGGAGTTGATGCCCGCTGGCCGCCCCCTGCGGGTGCGCGGCTTGCAGCAGCACGGCCGCGAGGTGGCCAGGGTGCAGGCCGGGGACCGGGCCGCCCTCAACCTGCCTGGCGTCGAGGTCGGCCATATCCTGCGCGGCGATGCCCTGGTGGCCCCGGAGTACTTTCGGCCCACCTCCCTGCTCGACGTGCGCCTGCGCCTCTTGCCCTCCTGCCCCAAACCCCTGGAGACCCGCAGCCGGGTGCGCCTGCATCTGGGCACCGCCGAGGTGATGGCCCGGGTGGTGTTGCTGGAGGGGCAGACCCTGGAGCCGGCGGCCGGGGCCCTGGCCCAACTGCGCCTCGAAACCCCGCTGGTGGCGGCCTGGGGCGACTGCTTCGCCCTCCGCCGCTATTCCCCGTCCCTGACCATCGGGGGGGGCCGGGTCCTCGATCCCCAGCCCCTCAAGCACCGTCGCGGCGAAGCCGGCCTGGTCCAGGGCCTGAATGCCTTGAACCAGGAGGACCGGCCGGACCTAGTCGAGGCAATGCTAAGCCTAGCCCCAGAGGGGGCGCGGCCCTTCCGGGCCCTGGCTGGGGCCCTGGGCCTAAGCCAGGAACAACTGGACAAAGCGGCCGCGGCCCTGGGGGATCGGGTGGTGCGCCTGCAGTTGGAAAACCAGCCGGCCCTCATCCACGCCAGCCAATGGCAGGCGCTCCGACAGCGGACCGAAAAGGCCCTAACCGTCTTCCACCGCGCCAACCCCCTCAAGACCGGCCTTAACCGCGAGGAGCTGCGCCGCCTGGCCGACCGCCGCGTCGATACAGGGCTCTTTGAGGAGGTTTTGCAGGAGTTGGAGCGCCAGGGCCGCCTCTCCACCAAGGGGCCTCTGGTCCACCTGGCCGCCCACCAGATCCGGTTCTCCGTGAAGGAGGAAACCCTGCGCCAGCAACTGTTGGTCGCTCTCAACCAGCCCGCCCTGGCCACGATCCCCGACGCCGAGGGCCTAGCCAGGCTGCTGCAGGTGGAGGGCCGGCAGGTGGAGGCCCTACTCAAGGCGATGACCAGCCTGGGAACGGTGGTAGCTCTGGAAGGGGGGCTGTTGCTGCACATCGAAACTCTGGCGCAGGTGCGCGGCCGGCTGCGGGTGCACCTGGAGCAGCAGGGGTCCGTTACCGTGGCCGGTTTCCGCGACCTGCTGGGGGCCAATCGCCGCTGGGCCCTGGCCCTCCTGGCCCTTTTCGACCGCGAGGGGCTGACCGATCGCCAGGGGGATCTGCGGGTGCTGCGAGAGTAAGGGGGAGGACTAGCGGCGGGGACGGGCGCGCTTAGGGCGGAACACGTCAACGATGGCCTTAAGCACGCCAATGATGGCGCCGAGGATGCCGAAGGTCACGCGGAAGATACGCCCCAAAAACTCGCCAAAGATGCTGATAAGAATCTTCTCGAGAAAACTCAGGATCTTCTCGATGATCGCAAGGAAATTTAGCAGCACGTAGAAAACCAAAGGCAGAAAGAGCAGGATGAACACCACTGCCACACCGCGGATATCCTGGCCCAGGATCTCCATCCGCTCATACGCCTTTCGGGGGTAGGATCAAGACTGGCCCCATAGGTAATAATACCGAAACACCACCCCTCCGTCAAGCCCTGGTGAGATAGCCTCGTCAAGCCCCGCCGCCGGCCGGGACCCTCCTGTCCCGAAAAACACCCCTTGCCCGTCCGCTGCCCCCGGCACGGATCTTGCCCATCCATCCCTTGCTCCACCCTTTGCCCGGAGATGGATCATGGACTCCCGCCAGCGCATCCTGCAGGCCCACGCCCACCGCGAACCCGATGGCGTGTCCTTCGACGTCTCCTCCACCCCGTGACCGGCATCCACCGCGAGGCCCTGTTGCGCCTGCGCCGCACCCTGGAGCTTGAGGAACCGGAACCCCGGATCTGGCACCTGATGCAACACTGGGATGGGTGGACAAGGATCTGCATAAGGTGCTGGAGACCAAAGTGCGCGGCGGCCGGCCCAACCCCCAGTCGTCCTGGCAGCAGGTCTTCCGCAACGAGGGGGAGTACCGCTACTGCACCGACGAGTGGGGCATCACCCGGCGCACTCCCATCGAAGGCAGTCACTACGACGACCTGTGCGCCTCGCCCGTGGCTGAGGCCCAGACCGTCGCCGACATCGAGTGCTACACCTGGCCCGACCCGGTGGACCCGGCCCGTTTCACCCACCTCGAAGCCGCCGCCCTGGCCGCCCGCCGGGCCGGCAAGGCCTTTGTGCTGGGCGGCCTCCCCCCGGGGATGCTGTAGGGGGCCAGTGGCTGCGTGGCTGCGAGAACTTCTTCTGCGACCTGGCCGGCGACCGCCCGATGGCGGAGGCCCTCCTGGAGGAGATTACCGAGCTCAAACTGCGCTACTGGGAGCCGGCCCTGGGCCGGGTGGGCGCGTGGGTGGACGTGGTGCAGGAGGGGGACGACTACGGCGGCCAGCGCGGATTGCAGGTGGACGCGCAACTTTGGCGGCAAGTCTTCAAGCCCCGCCTGACCCGGCTCCTATCCGGCATCAAGAAGCTGGCACCGCATACCCGGCTCTTCTTCCACTCCTGCGGCAGCGTTGTCTCCATCCTCCCCGACCTCATCGGGGTGGGGGTGGCGGCCCTCACCCCGGTGCAACTGGCCGCCGAGGGCATGGACAGCCGCGACCTCAAGCGCCGCTTCGGCGCCGACCTCAGCTTCTGGGACGGCGGGGTGGACACCCAGCGGGCGCTGCCCACTGGCACCCCGCAGGAGGTGCGCGACGAGGTGCGCCGCCGCGTCGAGGACCTGGCCCCCGGCGGGGGTTTCGTCTGCGCGGCAGCGCACAATATCCAGTTCGACGTATCGCCTGAAAACATCCTGGCCATGCGCCAGGCCCTGCGAGAGTACGGCGCCTACTGATCACACCTCCACCGCGATAGCGCTGCCGCTCTCGTACCGGCGCAAGCCCCGTTGGAAGACCGCCAGCGCCAGAAAGACCAGGGCCGCGCCCGTCCGTTGAACCAACCCCTTCCAGGTGAAACTGCGCACGAACTCGGCCGGCACCGCCCCCATGAAGGCAGCCGGCAGCAGGGTGAAGAGCACCTGCCTGGCCGTGCCGTCGAAGAGATCCAGGGGATCGAGGGCAAAGCTGATGCGGGCATTTCCGGCCTGGGCCCTCACCAGGCCAGCGTGCCCGATCCAGAAGGCCAGGCTCTGCACCAGCACCACGAAGCCCAGAAACACCGCCGCCACCAGCACCACCCCCAGGATAAAGCGCAGCACCTCCTCCAGTGAGCCGGGCCGGGAAAGGGCAAAGCTCAGGCAGCCGTAGAGGAAATCCCCCCGGGCCGCTGGCCACGCTGCGGCTGGCCAGGAGGTGCAGGAGCGCCGGCCGGGGCAGGGACAGGTAGTAGTCGAGCCTGCCCCCGGCAATCACCTCGGCGAGGCGCATGGCGTTCCCGAACAACTACACCGCCAACCCGAAGCCGCCGGCCGCCACCCCGAAGAGCGCCAACATCTCCGGCACCCCCCAGCCGCGCACCGAGGGGAAGCGGTCGAAAAAGAGCAGCCATAAGCAGAAGTAGATGGCGTTGTTGAGGGCCATGCCCACAATCTGGGAGCGAAGGGCCCCCCGCTACTCCATGGCCGCTAGCAGATTGGCCTTCCACAGGGCGAGCAGAAAACGCCGCTGTCCCAGCGCTCAGCCTCCGTTGATGTTGAGATGCGCCACGCTGCGGCGGTAGCCCAGCCAGAGCAAACCCCCCAGCACCGCCAGCCACCACGCCTGCCCCGCAAAGAGGGGCAGGAAACGCCCCGGTTCCGGGTCCACAAAGGCGCGGGCCGACCCGTACACGATGTAGGCAAGGGGCAGGTCCGCGGCCATGTCCCGCAGCCACGTGGGGAAGAAGTCCAGGGGCACCAGCAGCCCGCCCAGGATCGGGGTCAGCTTGGAGTAGATCCACTCGAAGACCGAAACCTCCTCGGCCACAAAGGCCAGCAGGCCGATCATCGCCCCGATGCAGCAGTCGATGGTTTAGGCCCCGACCACCGCCGGGACCACCAGGGCTCAGTGGCCCAAGTCCGGGGCGGGCCCACCAGGTACCAGGTGATCGCCCCGCGGGCCAGCACATTGCCTGCCAGGCGCAGGGCGCTGTCCCCCAGCCCCACGCTCATCTGGTAGAGCAGAAAGTTGTACGGCCGGTTGAGCCGGTAGGCGATACTGCCCTCCTTCACCCCCTCGGCGATGGCCCCCGACAGGCGGGGCCGTCTGCGCACAATCACCTCCGCGATCATCAGGTAACATAGGGTATCCCCCGGCGAGAGCGCGGCGATGCGCTCCTGGCTGGCGCTCTGGTATGCTGCCTCCCACAGGTGGGCAAAGAAACACAGGAAGAGGGGAATCGTCAGACTGCGGCTGCAAAGGTCCGCCAGATAGGACAGGCTGTAGACCAGTTGGGTCCTGCGTATGGCCCAGTACTTGGCCAGGGTTTTCCTCATGGCGGCGTCCCACCCGGCTAGCCCGCTTCCTGGTAGATCTCGTGGACCACCTCTTCAAGGGCCGGCTCCGGGTGGCCAGGTCGAGCAGGCTGCCGGCCCCGGACAACTGCTCGACAATGGCCCCGGCCGGGGTGCGGCCGGCGTCGAAGCTGAGCACCACCTCCCCTTACTCCTGTTGGAGCACCTCGGTGCCCTCCGCCCGAAATCAGGAACCAGGGGCTCGGCCTACCGGGCCTCCACGTGTTTGGTCCTTAGGTAGAGCTCTTTAAGTGCCGCCACCTGTTCGTCGAAGACAATCTGCCCGAGGTTGACGATGATCACCCGCCGGCACAAAGCCACGATGTCGCCGGCGTCGTGCGAGGTCAGCAACACGCTCACCCCTTCCTGCTCGGTAAGGCGCTGGATGGCCTGGCGCAGCCGCTGCTTGGCCACCACGTCCAGGCCGATCGAGGGCTCGTCGAGCAAAATCAGGCGCGGCCGGCGCAGGAGCGAGGCGGCCACCTCGCAGCGCATGCGCTGGCCCAATGAGAGCTTGCGGGCCGTAATGTCGAGCAGATTCCCAATGGCGAAGATCTCGGCCAGCTCCTCGATGCGGCAGCGCAGGGTCCGCCGCTCCACCTCGTAGATCTCGCCGAAAAGCAGAAAGGTATTAATCCCCGGCAGGTGGTACCACAACTGGGGCCGCTGCCCAAAAACGCTGCCCAGTTGAAAGGCCGGCCAAGTCCGCTCCTGCCAGGGGACCAGCCCCAGCACCCGGGCCTGGCCGCCGCTGGGGTGGAGGATACCGGTGAGGATCTTGATGGTGGTGGACTTGCCTGCCTCGTTGGGCGCGATAAAGCCCAACAGCCCGCCCTCCTCAATCGCAATAGAGAGCTCCCGCAGCGCTTCGACGAGCTGTATTTCTAACGGCACCAACGCCCGCGGGCTGGCCCGGAAGCCGGCGGCCTTGCGCTTGGTGTGGAAGGCCTTGCTCAGTCGCTCTACCTCGATGGCCTTTATCTCCTGCTCCTGTCTGAAAAAGAAAAACCCGCTGTCGAGGGCTCGACGGCGGGTCAACGATGGGAGGCTGTGCTTCAGCTTAAGGGCCTTCCCTCCTCCGCGCCCCGCGCGCTTCAATGAGCATGGCGACCATGACAAAACCCTAACCCTGGGGTTCGGTGGTCTGGAAGGAATGGGCAAAGGCGGTGTTCATCTGGGGTCTTTCAACAGTGTCCGTGAGTGGCTTGACAGCGACGCGGCCGGCAGCGTCGCTGTCAAGCCGAGTCTGGTCCGGCCCCCGCTGCTTTGATAGATTCTACCTCATCCCTTTGCCGGAAAATGCCCATGGACGCCTCCTATACCTTCCGCACTGCCCAGGGGGTGTGGATCAACGACATGCGCAACCAGGCCCTGCCCCACCACCAGTGGCCCAGCGTGGTCCTCGACGCCCAGGCCATGAAGGACCTGGGCGCCAGCATCCGCCTCCAGGCCGAGTCCGGCTTCAACAGCGTCACCCTCTTCGGCCTGCTCACCGCTTCGGACTGGCTGCCCGACCTGCCCAAGACCGTCTCGCGCCAGCGCCAGCGCCAGGTGCGCCGGGTGGCCGAGGAGGTCAAGGCCTGCGGCATGAAACTGCTATACGGGCTGGGGGTCTACAGCTGGGGCTTCGACCGCATCATCGAGGCCGACCCAGCCGTACGCGGCCCCAACCCGCACGCCATGTGCGCCTCCCAAGGCGAGTCGCAAGTGTGGATGGAAAAGGTGGTGGATTATCTCCTGGCCGAGTTCCACTTCGACGGCTTCCACCTCGAAGCCTCTGACCTCGGCCGCTGCACCTGCCCCCGCTGCGCCCCCCAGGGCAATACCGAGTATTATTCGCGGCTCAACGCCCTGACCGCCCGCTATATCCGCCAGCGCCAATCCGATGCCCTGCTGATGGTCAACATGTGCGGGTACCTGCCCTGGGGCACCAGCTCCCCCCGCGCCGAGTGGCCGCACCTTTTGGCCCTGGGAAAAGAGCTGGACTTCCTCATCGACGCCGGCCACGCCGGCTACTTCATCGATCCCGCCGAACGGGCCGCCTTCATCCGCCAGCTCCCCTGCGCCTTTGGCAGCGCCGGCGGAGTGTGGGTGTACCAGCCCCAGCGCTGGAGACGCCGCCGCTGGTTCTTGCCCTACACCCAGCGCAGCGGCGCCCATCTGGCTGAGTTGCACGTCGAGGGCGGCCAGGCTGTGGAGTACTACATGGGGCCCTCGCTCAACCCGGGGGTCGAGGCCAACATCGCCTTTGGCGGCCGCAAGCTCAACAAGGTGCGGCGCGACAACCGCGCGCTGCTCGCCGAGGTGCTCGAAAAGCTCTACCACACCCGCGATGTCCGAGCCACCGAAAGGCTCACCGACCTTTTCATCGAGGCCGAGGAAGCCTTCTTCGCCTCTTTCGACCCCCCTCCTGCCCAAGGGGGGCAAGCCGCGCGGCGAGATCCACCTCTGCCCACTCTTTGGCCGGCACCCCGGCCCGCCCAGCTACCTGCAAGACTGCATGACCCCCAAGGGGCGAAAGGCGTACGGCCGCCGGCTCCAGGGGCTTCTCAGGGCCCTGGACCGCCTCGCTCCGCGCCTGCGCGGCCAGGGGCGGGAGGCGCGGATCGGGGCCTGCATCCGGGGGACCCTGGCCGACCTGGAGCGCCGCACCTGATGGACCGGAGCGCGCGCGACCTTATGCTGGGGGACTTTGCCTTTAAGCCGCCCGAGCGCATCCCCCGCTTCGACAACTTCTGGGAATACCCCGCCTCCTGGGAGGAGAGGCTGGGCCAGGCAGCTCAAGCAAGAGGACGGCTGGATCTACGAGGTGGACCCCTGGGGCTGCACGGTCCGCCGCCGGCAGGACGCCTTTTTCGTCGCGACCCTCGAAGTCCCCATCACCCCTGGCGCCGACATTGACAGGATCACCTTCGATCCCCCGGCCCTGGACCAGCGCTACCTCAAGGCCCACACCCTGCAGCTTTTGGCGGCGGAAAAGGCGCGCCACTGCGTCTATGGCAAGACCGGCGGCCCGTACCTGCGCACTACCCACGTGCGGGTGGAGGAGCAGTTCCTGCTTGACATCGCCGGGGACCCGCCCCTGGCCCGGGCCCTGGCCGAGAAGATTGCCGACCACCTCATCGGCCTGGCCCTGTAGCAGCTGCGGCGCTGGTCCTTGCACGACACCGGGGCGTGGATCTACGACGACATGGCCTACAACGAGGAGCCGATGTTCAGCCCCAGATCCTTCGAGCAGGTCTTCCTGCCGGCGTACCGGCGCATGGTCCGCGAACTCATCGACCTGGGCGAGGAAGGCGGGCTGGTGATCAGCACCCACTCCATCAGCCCCAAGATCCCTCTCGCACTCTACGAAGTGTACCACCGGACCTGCCCGGCGTACGGCAATTACCGCGGACGACTGGCAATCTCTCGACCCTGAAAAGAGGAGACGATGGACAAGATCCGCATAGGTTTCATCGGCTGCGGCGGCAATGCCACTGCCCATATCGGCCGCGCCCTGGAGATGCCCGAGGTAGAGGTCGCCGCCCTGTGCGACAACAGCCAGGCCAGCTTGTCGCGGGTGCAGGCGCGCTACCCCGCCCTGGCCCAGGTCCCCACCTTTGCCGACTACCGCCAGTTGCTCGACCAAGTGGGCCTGGACGCGGTGGAGATCTCCACTCCCCACACCCTGCACTTTGAGCAGATCATGGCCTCGCTGGACAAAGGGCTGCACGTGCTCACCGAAAAGCCGATGGTGTGCAGCGTGGAGCACGCCCACCAGGTGATCGCCAAGGCAGAAGAAAAGCAGAAAACCCTGATGATCGCCTATCAGCGGCACCTGGCCCCGCAGTTCCGCTACATCCGCAACCAGATTAAAGCCGGCGAGTTGGGCCAGATCCAGTTCATCTCGGCGCTGCAGGACCAGAACTGGCTGCGGCTAACCCTGGGCACCTGGAGGCAGCAGTTGGCGCTCGCAGGAGGGGGGCAGTTGAACGACTCGGGCAGCCACCTGCTCGATATCCTACTGTGGATAACCGGGCTGGAAGTGGAGGAGGTACATGCTTTTCAGCAGAACTTCGATTCGGAGGTGGACATCAACTCGGCGCTGTCGCTGCGCTTCAAGAATGGGGCCCTGGGGAATATCTCGGTGGTGGGCAACTCGCCGGCCAACGGCATGTGGGAGGATCTGACCATCTGGGGCAGCAAGGCGGTGGTGTACCTTCGCAACGGCGAGATCACCTACAAGACCGCCCTGGCCAACGAGACGCATAAGCCGGCGAACCTGCCGGGGGGCAGCACCCCAGACCGCAACTTCGTCGATGCCATCTTGGGCCGCGACGAGGTGCAGGTGCCCCCCCTGTGCGGGCTGCGGGTCATCGAACTGACCGAGGCGGCCTGGGAATCGGCGCGCACCGGCCGGCCGGCCAAGGTGAAACGCAGCCACCGGCCCAGGACGCGTTTGCCCCGCGAATGATCAGGGGCTGGCTGGCGGCGGCGTATCCTCGCGCGACTGGTGCAGGGCTTCCTTGAGCTGCTTGCCCGGCTTGAAGTGGGTCTTGCGCCGGGCTGGCACGTAGACGATCTCGCCAGTACGCGGGTTCCGGGCCGCCGGCTTGGGCTGAGTGTTCTTCACCTCCAGCACGCCGAAGCCCCTGATCTCAATGCGGTTGCCCTGGATCAGGTTCTCCCGCATGGCCTCGAAGAGGCTGTCGATCATCTTGGCGGCGGTGTTGTTCTTGCAGCCAATCGCCTCGGCCACCGAGCCGGTGAGATCCTTTTTTGTGATGGTTTGCAAGGGGATACCTCCTCTCGCAGGGCGGCGGACCTGGGAATACACCGCATTAGTGGCTGATAAACAAAAACTTATAACTGCCCTAAGTAAGTTCAGAACCCGCCAAAAGTCAAGAAAGAATTGCAGCCCCATGCCCCCGCCATTTTGGGCAGCGCGGTTTTTCTAGGTATATTGCGGCGGTTGACCAAGTCCCCAATTTCAGGAGGGTTAGATGGGAGCGCACCCGCTGAGTGACGAGCAGGTCCAGCAGTTCGACCAGGATGGATACCTGATCCTCGAAGACTACTTCCCTCGCCAGGACATGGAGCTTTTGAGCCGCATCGCCCGAGCCGACCAGCAACTGGCGGCCATCGCCGTGGAGCGCCGCGACACCGACGGCCGAGTGGGCCGGCTCTCGCTGCGCTACGAGCTGCCCGAGGATGTGTATGGCGCCCTGGTCCACAGCCGGCGCATCGTCGAGCCCCTGGAGCAACTCCTGCGCGCCGAGGTCTACCACTACCACCACAAGATGATGATCAAGGAGCCCTTCGGCGGAGGGGCCTGGGAATGGCACCAGGATTTCGGCTACTGGTACAGCGGCTTCCACTACCCGGACATGGCCAGTTGCATGATCGCCGTGGACCAGGCCACCCGCCAGAACGGCTGCCTCCAGGTGATACGCGGCTCACACCGGCTGGGCCGCATCGAGCACGGCCGGGTTGCCGACCAGACCGGGGCCGACCCGCAGCGGGTCGAACTCATCCTCCAGCGCCTCGACAAGGTCTACTGCGAGATGGGGCCGGGCAGCGCCCTTTTCTTTCACAGCAACCTCCTCCATCGCTCCGACGCCAACGACAGCCCCAACCCGCGCTGGGCCCTGATCTGCTGCTACAACGCCGCCCACAACCCACCCTTCCGGCCCGAGGTGAAAGGGCAGTACGCCCATCTGGAGCGCTGGGGCGACGAGAAGGTGCGCGCTGTGGCGGAGAACCACTGGCAGGAGGTTAGCCAGGGGCAGGAATCGGTCCGGGGATGAGCGAGGCCCTCAGCGCCTCCGAAGCAGCAGCCTGCGAGCAACTGGAGGCGCGGGCGCTGATGGCCGACAAGAGCGGGTACGCCAAGCTAGAAGGGGCGCTCAACCAGATTCCCGGCCTTGCCCCCCTGTGCATCCACCCCGTCATCATGCGCCTGGCCCGGCGGTTCCTGGGCGAGCCCTTCTTCCTGGTGAACAACGTCTGCATGATGTGGTGCCAGCCCGGCGCCCCGGGGGGCCGGCTGCACGCCGACTGGCCGCTGGCGGACGTGCCCCGGCCCTATCCGCCCTGGCCCATGCTCCTACAGACCATGTGGATGCTGACGGATTTCACCGCTCAGAACGGGGCCACCCGCCTGGTCCCGGGCACCCACCTGGGCGGCAGGCACCCGCAAAACCCCGAAGGTGAGGGCGAGGTGCCGGCCCTGGGGAAACGCGGCTCGGTGCTGATCTGGAACGGGGGGGTATGGCACCGCAACGGGGCCAACACCAGCGCCGACCAGCACCGCATGGGGGCCAACGCCGCGTACATCCCCCGCTTCGTGCACCGGCCCGAGTTGTGGCCCCGGGTGCGCCGCCAGGTGTACCAGGGGCTCCCCGAACAACTACAGCAGTTGCTGGAGCGTTCGGTGGAACCATAGCGGCGGGGAGATGACCCTGTAGGCGGAGCCAGGGCCGAGGGAGTGCCCCGAAGGACATCTCCGGGGGAGTCGTCGGGGGAGGGATCGCAGAGTTGGGGTGTCGCGGATCCGGGACGGCAGAGACGCCCGCAGTGGGCACCCCTCGGACCTGGCCCCACCAACCTACAAATGCGCCAAGTGAGTCAGAGCCCCTAATCTCCCTTGAGCTTTTGCCACAGCCAGCGCAGCGGGTCGTAGTACTCGTCCACCACCCGCTCCTTGAGCGGGATGATGGCGTTGTCGGTGATGGTGATCTCCTCGGGGCAGACCTTGGTGCAGCACTTGGTGATGTTGCAGAACCCCACCCCGTGCGCCTCCTTCAAATCCTTGGCCCGGTCCTCCACATCCAGCGGGTGCATCTCCAACGCCGCGGTGTAGACCATTAGGCGCGGCCCGACGAACTGCTCCTGGAGCTGGTGCTCGCGCAGCACATGGCACACGTCCTGGCAGAGGAAGCACTCGATGCACTTGCGGAACTCCTGAACCCGGTCCACCTCGTCCTGGGTCATCCTCCAGGTCCCGTCCGGGGCGTCGGGCGGGCGCGGCTTGAACCTCTTAACCGTCTTCTTGGCGCGGAAATTCCACGACACGTCCGTCACCAGATCCTTGACGGGCGGGAAGGCTTTGAGCGGCTCCACCCTCACCGGCTGGTCGAGGGGCAGGTCCCGCATCCGGGTCATACACATCAGCCGCGGTTGGCCATTGATCTCGGCCGAGCAGGAGCCGCACTTGCCGGCCTTGCAGTTCCAGCGCAGGGCCAGGTCATTGGCCTGCTCGGCCTGGATCTGCAAGATCGCGTCCAGCACCACCATGCCCTCGGCCACCTCGGTCTGGTACTCATCGAAATGTCCACTCTGACTGTCGCCGCGCCAGACGCGGAATTGGGCCCTGGCCATCACTTCATCTCCTCGATGATCTGCGCTAGGTCGGGCCGCATGGGCTCCAGGGGCCGGCGCTCGATCTGCATCCGGCCGTCCGCCCCCTGGCGGACGGCGACGTTGAACTTGCCCGCCTCCGGGTCCTTGTTCGGGTAGTCCTCGCGGAAGTGGGCCCCACGGCTCTCCTGCCGCTCCAGGGCCGCGCGGGTGACGGCCTCGGACACCGCCAGCATATTGCGCAGGTCCAGGGCGGTGTGCCAGCCCGGGTTGAACTCGCGGTTGCCCGTCACCCCCACCCGCTGCCGGCGGGCTTCGAGCTGGTGGATGATCTCCAGGGCCCGCTGCATCTCCCCCTCCTGGCGCACGATGCCTACCAGCTCCTGCATCCTATCTTGTAACTCGTGTTCGATCTGATAGGGGTTCTCTCCCTGTGCGCCCCGCTCGAAGGGCGCCAGGGCCAGGCGCATCTCCTCATCGATCTGACTCTCGTCCACCGCAGCGGCCCCGTGCTCCTTGGCGTACTGGGCCGCGTGCACCCCGGCCCGCTTGCCAAAGACCAGCAGGTCCGAGAGGGAGTTGCCTCCCAAGCGGTTGGCCCCGTGCAGGCCGGCCCCGCACTCCCCGGCGGCGAAGAGGCCCGGCACCGTGGACATCTGCGAGTCGGCGTCCACCCGGATGCCGCCCATCATGTAATGGGTGGTGGGTCCCACCTCCATGGGCTGGCGGGTGATGTCGATGTCGGCGAGTTGTTTGAACTGGTGGTACATGCTGGGCAGCTTGCGCTTGATGTGTTCCTCGGCGTGGGGCAGGCGCTCCTTGATCCAGGAGATATCCAGGTACACCCCCTGGTGTTCGGTGCCCCGCCCCTCCTTGATCTCCCGCACGATGCAGCGGGCCACGTGGTCGCGGGTGAGCAACTCGGGGGGCCGGCGGGCGTTCTTGTCCCCCTGGGTATAGCGCCAGCCCTCCTCGTCGTCGGTGGAGGTCTGGTTCTTGTACAGGTCCGGGATGCTGTCGAACATGAAGCGCCGGCCCTCCTTGTTGCGCAGCACCCCGCCCTCGCCGCGCACCCCCTCGGTGACCAGGATGCCCCGCACACTGGGGGGCCAGACCATGCCCGTGGGGTGGAACTGGACGAACTCCATGTCGATCAGCTCGGCCCCGGCCCGGTACGCCAGGGAGTGGCCGTCGCCGGTGTACTCCCAACTGTTGCTAGTGATCTTGTAGGCCCGGCCAATGCCTCCGGTGGCCAGGACCACGGCCTTGGCGCGGAAGACCCGGAAACGCCCCCGCTCGCGGTCGTAGCACAGGGCGCCCACCACCCGGTCCCCGCTTTTGAGCAGGGCCACCACCGCGCATTCCATGTGGACCTCGATACCCAGATGGATGCCGTGATCCTGTAAGGTGCGGATCATCTCCAGCCCGGTGCGGTCGCCCACATGGGCCAGGCGCGGGTACTGGTGCCCGCCGAAGTTGCGCTGCAGGATGCGCCCGTCATGGGTGCGATCGAAGAGAGCGCCCCAGGATTCCAGTTCGCGCACGCAGGCAGGGGCTTCCTGGGCGTGCAATTCGGCCATGCGCCAGTTGTTGACGTATTGGCCGCCGCGCATGGTGTCGGCAAAGTGGACCTTCCAACTGTCGCGGTCGTCCACATTGGCCAGGGCCGCGGCGATGCCCCCCTCGGCCATCACCGTGTGGGCCTTCCCCAAAAGCGATTTGCACACCAGCCCCACCGAGACCCCCCCCGCCGATGCCTCGATGGCCGCCCGCAGCCCGGCCCCGCCGGCGCCGATGACCAATACGTCGTGTTCGTGTACCTGGTACTGCCCCATCAGAGAATCCTCCAGTCGGTCCAGATGCCCATCGAGCACAGGCGGATGTAGAGATCAGAGAAGCCGACCCAGAAGAGGCTCATCCAGGCGCAGAGCATGTGCCGACGGTTGAGGCAGGTGGAGCAGGCGTGGGCCTGGCGGCGGAGCCGGAACCTGGCCAAACTGTCCAGGCGGCCGCCCAGCAAGTGGCGCAGGGAATGGCAACCCAAAGTATAACTGCCCAGCAGGATCACGTTGACCACTAGCACCAGGCTGCCCACCCCAATCCCGAATTCGGTGCGCCCGGTGGCCGGGTCCTCGAACCACAGGCCCTTCCACGCGTCCCAGGCCAGCACAAACAAGAAGCCCAGGGCCAGGTATAGGAAATAGCGGTGGACGTTTTGCAGGATCAGCGGAAAGGAGTGCTCCCCCCGGTAGTGCTGGCGCGGCTCGGCCACCGCGCAGGAGGGCGGGTCAGCCCAGAAGGCTTTGTAGTACGCGCCCCGGTAGTAGTAGCAGGTGAAGCGGAACCCGGCAGGGGCCCACAGAATGAGGAAGGCCGGCGAGAAGGGCACTCCCTCGGGCCACCACCCAGGGCTGGGCCCGAACCAACTGTGGGACGAACTGCCGAAGAATTCGGGGGAGTAGAAGGGAGAGAGGTACGGCCCCAGGTGGTAGTGCGCCCCCTGGAAGGCCGCCCAGGTCGAGTAGATGATAAAGGCCGAGAGCCCCAAAAAGACTAGGAGCGGCTGCACCCACCACGCGTCGGGGCGCGAGGTGGCGCCAAACCCGCTCTGCCGGAGGGAAAGGCCGGGCGAAGCCATACAAACTCCCTGTCTGAGAACGCGGTGGAATTCAAAAACTTGTCTAAGATAATACGGAGGAAGGGGCGGGGCAATACAAAACGGACTATTGCTGGCGGGGGAAAATTTTAGTATCCTACGGCCATGTTTTCGCTTAAATCCCTGTCGCGCGAAGCCCTCCCCAAGGCCCTAGAGCGCGCCGAGCGCTACCGCCTGCTCAACGAGCCGGCCGTGGCCGAGAGCATCTGCCACGACATCCTCGCCATCGAACCGGAGCACCAGCAGGCCCTAATCACTCTAATCCTGGCCCAGACCGACCAATTCGCCGAGAACGCAGCCCTGGGCGCTCCCCAAGTCCTGGCACTCATCCCCCAGCTCCAGGGCGAGTATGAGCGCTGCTATTATGCGGGGATCATCTGCGAACGCCAGGCCAGGGCCCGGCTCAAGCGGGAGTACCCGGGGGCCTGGTTCGACGCCTACGACCTCTTTCTCCAGGCCCTGGAGTGGTTCGCCAGGGCCGAAGCCCTGCGCCCGCCGGGCAATGACGAGGCCATCCTGCGCTGGAACACCTGCGCCCGCCTGATTGAGGGCCACAAACTCAAGCCCCGGCCCCAGGACGAGGCCGAGCACGGCATCGAGTAACCCCCCTACTTCTTTCCGAGTCTGGCTCTCAGGTAATCGCGGTTGAGGAAGGCGATGTGCGCGGCCGAGATCTCCTTGGGGCAGACCGCCTCGCACTCGTACTCGTTGGTGCAGTTGCCGAAGCCCTCCCGGTCCATGGCCTCCACCATCATCATCACCCGCCGCCCCCGCTCGGGCCGCCCCTGGGGCAGCACCCCGAGGTGCTTGATTTTGGCGGCGACGAAGAGCCGGGCCGAAGCGTTCCTGCACGAGGCCACGCAGGCCCCGCAACCGATGCAAACCGCCGCGTCCATAGCCTCCTCGGCGGTTTCCTGGGGGACGAGCAGGGCGTTGCCGTCGGGGGCGGAGCCGGTGTTCACCGAGGTGTACCCGCCGGCCTGCATGATCCGGTCGAAGGCCGAGCGGTCCACCACCAGATCCTTGACCACCGGAAAGGCCGCCGCCCGCCAAGGCTCGATGTGGATGATGTCCCCATCTTTGAAGCTGCGCATGTAGAGCTGGCAAGTGGTGGTCCCTCGGCCCGGCCCGTGTGGCACCCCGTTGATCATCAGGCCGCAGGCCCCGCAGATCCCCTCGCGGCAGTCGCTCTCGAAGGCAATGGGGTCCTCCCCCTTGAGCGCGAGCTGGTCGTTGACCACGTCGAGCATCTCCAAAAAGGACATGTCGGGCGAGATGCCCTGGGCCGGATAGGCGGCCATTCGCCCCGGCGCACGGCCGTGGGCCTGGCGCCACACCACCAGTGTCAGGTTTATGCGTTTCACGCCCTCGCTCATTTGTAGCTCCTCTGGCTGGGGGAGACCCGCTCAAAGACCAGCGGCTCCCGGTGCAGAACGGGCTCGGCCCCCACCCCGGCAAACCCCCAGGCCGCCACGTGCGCGAAACGCCCATCGTCGCGCCTGGCCTCGCCCTCCTCGGTCTGGTGCTCCTCGCGGAAATGGCTGCCACAGGATTCGTCGCGACTCAGCGCGTCGTGGGCCAGGAGTTCGGCGAACTCCATGAAGTCGGCCACCCGGCCGGCCCGCTCCAGCACCTGGTTGAACTCTCCCGGCGTGCCGGTGACGGTGAGGTTCTGCCAGAACTCCTCGCGGATCTTGGCCACCTCGGCCTTGCAGTGCCGCAGGCCCGCGGCGCTGCGGGCCATGCCGCAGTAGTCCCACATCAGCAGGCCCAACTGGCGGTGGAAATCGTCCACCGTACGTTTGCCCTTGACCGCCAACAGGCGGTTGAGGCGGGCGGCGGCGGCCTCCTCGGCCTCCGCAAAAGCCGCGTGGTCCGTGTCCACCCTGGCGCCGGCGGCCCCGGCCAGATACCCGCCCAGGGTATAGGGGATGATGAAGAACCCGTCTGCCAGGCCCTGCATCAGGGCGCTGGCGCCGAGGCGGTTGGCCCCGTGGTCGGAGAAGTTGGCCTCCCCCAGCACAAAGAGCCCGGGCAGGTTGCTCATGAGATTGTAGTCCACCCACAGCCCGCCCATGGTGTAGTGTACCGCCGGATAGATGCGCATCGGGGCGTGGTACGGGTCCTCGCTGGTGATCTCCTCGTACATCTGGAAGAGGTTGCCGTACTTCCGGCGGATCAGCGCCTCCCCGTCGCGGGCGATGGCCCCTGCGAAGTCGAGGTACACCGATCGCCCGGTGCCGCCCACCCCCTTGCCCTCGTCGCAGACCGCCTTGGCCGCCCGCGAGGCCACGTCCCGCGGCACCAGGTTGCCGAAGCTCGGGTAACGCCGCTCCAAGAAGTAATCGCGCTCCTCCTCGGGGATCTGGTCCGGGCGGCGCAGGTCGCCCTGCCGCAGGGGCACCCAGATGCGGCCGTCGTTGCGCAGGCTCTCGCTCATCAGGGTGAGCTTGGACTGATAGCTGCCCGAGACCGGGATACAGGTGGGATGGATCTGGGTGAAGCAGGGATTGGCCAGGAAAGCCCCGCGCCGGTGGGCCCGCCAGATGGCGGTGACGTTGCAGGACTTGGCGTTGGTGGAGAGAAAGAAGACGTTGCCGTATCCGCCGGTGGCCAGGACCACCGCGTCGGCGGCGTAGCGCTCCAGTTGGCCGGTGATCAGATTGCGGGCCACAATGCCCCGGGCCCGGCCCTCCACCAGCACCAGCTCCAGCATCTCCCGCCGGGGAAAGAGCCTCACCCGACCGGCTTCCACCTGGCGCATCTGCGAGCTGTACGCCCCCAACAAGAGCTGCTGGCCGGTTTGGCCCCGGGCGTAGAAGGTGCGCGAGACCTGGGCCCCGCCAAAGGAACGGTTGGCCAGGGTACCGCCGTACTCGCGGGCAAAGGGCACACCCAGGGCCACGCAGTGGTCGATGATCTGGGTGCTGATCTGGGCCAGGCGGTAGACGTTGGCCTCGCGGGCCCGGTAGTCGCCGCCCTTGATGGTATCGTAGAAGAGCCGGAAGACGCTGTCGCCGTCGTTTTGGTAGTTCTTGGCCGCGTTGATGCCGCCCTGGGCCGCGATGCTGTGGGCCCGGCGCGGGCTGCCCTGCACGCAGAAGTTGAGTACCTGGTACCCCAACTCGCCCAGGGCCGCCGCGGCCGAGGCCCCGGCAAGGCCGGTGCCCACCACGATGACCGTGCGTTTGCGCTTGTTGGCCGGGGTGACCAGTTTCAGCTCAGAGCGGTGCCGCTCCCACTTCTCCTCCAGAGGGCCACCGGGGACATGTGCGTCGAGTGCCATCGCCCTACCTCATCGAAAAAAGAAAAAGATCCACAGGGGGATGACCCCAAAACCGCCGGCCAAGACCAGGCAGACGAGAATGCTGGCGGAGCGCAGCCGCGGGGAGAGCGCAATGCCCAAGGTCTGGAAGGCGCTCTGGAAGGAGTGCCACAGGTGAAAACCTAAAAGCGTCATGGCCAGGACGTAGCCGCCGGCGTAGAGGGGGGTCTTGAAGCTCCCCACCACCAGGTCGTAGAGGGTGCCCCCCCCACGGTCGCCGTACTTGAAATTGACGATGTGGACGATGAGAAAAACAAAGATGAGGAGCCCCGAGTAGAGCATGGTGCGGGAGGCGAGATTGCGTCCCCCCGAGGCCCGTACAATCTGGTAGCCGTGGGGTCGGGCCCGGCGGTTGTCGCGGCTGACGCTGATGGCCAGCCACACATGGAGCAGAAAAACGGCGACCAGGCCAATCTCCACCGGCACCAGCAGCGGGTGGCGGAGCAGGTACTCGGAGTAGGCGTTGAACTGCGCCCCGCCGTCCTTTTTGAGCAGCAGCAGATTGCCCGCCAGGTGGCCGGCGAGAAACACGTAGAGGGCCAATCCGGTCAGGGCCATGCCGAATTTCTTGCCAACCGAACCAGTGAACAACTTAGCGAGCATCGCGGCCTCCTCCGCTTTCTCCTGGGTGCTGGAACGGAGGAAATATCGCGATAAAACCCCTTCCCGGCAAAACTCAGAAGCGCCCCAGGCGCAGTCCCTCGTCCACGAAGTACCGCTAAGTCTGGTATTCGGTGGTGGTGGGGATGGAGTGGTCCGAGTGGAGGATATCGTCGTAGTTGCCCTTGACCTGGGGGATCTTCCCGGCCAGCTCGCGGCAGATGGCTTCGCCGTCATTGGCCACCAGGTTCCGGGCGTCCATGCCCCTTAACAGGGAGAGCCGGTCGCCAAAGTTGCGGTGGATGCGCAACAGGTCCATGCCGGCCTCGATAATGTCGGGCAGCAAAGGCTCAATGTAGCCGCAGGACTGCATGATCACCGGCAGGCCCAGGGAATGGGCGTAGCCGATGGTGCAGGTGTGGGCCGGCTTGATCAGCTCCCGGCATGCTAGAGGGGGACATGAAGGGCCGCATTTTGAAGCCCATGTCCTCGTAGGACCAGATCCCATCTGGATTGCCCTCCTTGGCGAATAGGATCTCCATCAGCTGGATGGTCAGCTCGGCGTAGGTATCGGCCATGTCGCGCACCCACCCTGGGTGCAGGGCTAGGTCCTCCTGGGGCCACACGTGCCCTTGCCCCTGCCACACCGCCACACCGCCACACCTCGAGGGTGTCCCCCCCGAAAATGCTCCTACAGCCCGATGCGGTCCACAGGCTGGCGCCTGAGGATTCTGCCGAAGCGCTCCACGCCGGTCAGGGCTTCCATCTGCGTGCTCCCTCCCGTTTGTTTATCTTCAGGGTATTGGTCAGGGCCGGCGCCCTCACTTCAAGGCGCGCCCTAGAAAATGTTCGCACAACCCCATCCCGAGCAACGAGGATCGATGGCCCCCGACTCCTTCCAGCCGGCAAAACTGCCCTACAGGTATGAGTTTGACGTCGCCGAGGCCGAGGCCATCGCCGCGTGTAATCGCCAGCACGGTTTTGCCGTGGTCAAAGGGGTGCTCACCCCCGGCCAGGTCGAGCAGTTCAGGGAGAGCGTCTGGCGCGTCCTCGACCCCGAGCGCACCCTTAAGCCGGGGGAGACCCGGGTGCAGACCGACTTCATCGAGCACGCCCCGCCGCTGTGGGATCTTTTGGCGCACGAGGATTTTCTCCGCCTCAACCGGACCATCCTCGGCGCCGATGACCTGACCGTCCACCGCTCGGCCGCCATCTTAAAGAACGCCGGCGCCGGCCCCGTGGTCTGGCACACCGACTGGCATGGGTACGGCCCCCTGCCGGCCCGCACCCCCAACGAGATCCTCAACCGGGGCGAGTGGCCCAACGGCATGTGGTTCTACCTCAACGGCACCCACCCCGAACGCGCCGGCCTGGCGGTGATCGCCGACTCCCATCCCATCGCCTGGACCGGGCCGGAGGGCTTTGCCTTTACCCCGGAGCGCCGCTCCTTCCACCGCCCGGGGACCGAGCCCAAATCCTACGACCAGTTCGACGTGCCCGGGGTGGTCCCCCTCTTCACCGAGCCGGGGGACCTGATCATCTTCGACACCCGCACCTACCACGCAGCCTTCCCCCACGGGGGCAGCGAGGCGCGCCTCTCCTGCGGCTTCATCTTCCGGCCCACCTCCCCCCCCTTCCGCGCCCCCTGGGAGCGGACCGAGAGCGCCCGCCGCTTCTGCGCCGCCCTGCCCTTCCAGCTGCAGCCCTTCGTCCGCGAGTACACCGGCCTGGACCCGGCCTGGAAACTGGCGGAGGGGAAATGACCCCGGCGGCCTTTCCCCGGGTTCGGCCGGGCAGGGAAGGACGCGGGAGGGGCACGGCCAGTGCGGAGCCATAGCGGGCAGGGTGGGCAAGTCCGCGCCTTAGGAAAGGCCAGCGCGGGCCGCTCCCCGCCGCACCTCAGATAGTCTACTCGCCCATGAAAGAAAAACAGCCATGACCCATCCCCGCATCATCCAGGGCGGCATGGGCGCCGGGGTCTCCGGCTGGCGCCTGGCCCGGGCGGTGGCCGCGGCCGGGCAACTCGGCGTGGTCTCTGGCACCGCCCTTGAGAGCATCCTGGCCCGGCGCCTGCAACCGGGCGACCCAGCGGGCCACATGCGCCGCGCCCTGTCGCATTTCCCTTTCCCCGAGGGTGGCCCGACGCGCCCTGGACCAGTAGTTCATTCCCAGCGGCAAGGCCCCAGACGCCCCTTTCCTCCCCCTGCCCGTGTACACCGCCGACCCGGACCCGCACCTGCTCGAACTGACAGTGCTGGGCAACTTCGCCGCGGTCTGGCTGGCCAAGGAGGGCCACGCCGGGGTGGTGGGGGTCAACTACCTCGAAAAGATCCAACTTCCCCTCCTGGCCTGCCTGTATGGGGCCCTGCTGGCCGGGGTGGATTACGTGTTGGTGGACGCCGGTATCCCCCGCGAGATCCCCGGCGCCCTCGACGCCCTGGTCGAGCACCCGGAGATCTCTCTCAAGTTACATGTGGAAAGCGGCCCTGCCGAAGCGGATTTCCGCGCCCGCTTTGCCCCGCACCAGCTCTTCCTCGGCGAGTTGCCCCCCCTTTGCGGCGCCCGTACTTCCTGGCCATCATTGCCTCAGTGACCCTGGCCCTGGCCAAAATGGCCCCCGGCCAGGTGGATGGCTTTGTCATCGAGGGCCCCACTGCCGGGGGCCACAATGCCCCGCCCCGGCGCCACTTGCAACTCGACGGGCGCGGCCAGCGGCTGTAGGGGCCGCGCGACGAGGTGGACCTCGACAAGATCAGGGCCCTGGGCCTGCCCTTCTGGCTGGCGGGGGGGTATGCCGATCCCCTGCGCCTGCGCCAGGCCCGGGAAGCCGGCGGGGCCGGGGTGCAGGTGGGCACAGCTTTCGGGCTATGCCGGAAGTCTGGTCTGGAGACGGGGCTCAAGCGCACGCTGCTCGCATAGGTGGAGGGCGGCCAGGTCGATATCTTCACCGACCCCCTGGCCTCGCCCACCGGCTTCCCCGTCAAGGTGGCCCAACTGGAGCACACTCTATCCGACAGCGCCGAGTAGGCCCGGCGCTCTAGGGTCTGCAACCTGGGGTACCTGCGCTCCACCTACCTGACCCCCGCCGGCGAGTTAGTGGCCCGGCACCTGCAAAAAGGCAGCGTCCTGGAGGAGACCCAGGGGTGCAAGTTCCTCTGGAAACGCCTGCGGGCCAATATCGGCCTGCCCCAGCAGCGGCCGGGCGGGTACCGCGAAAAACCCGTGTCACCCTGGGGGAGGGGATTGAGGCGGTCTAGCAACTGCGGGAGGCGGGGCAGCAATCCTACAGCGCCGCCGAGGTGATCGCTTACCTCTTGGCAAAGGGCCGGGCATGATTAGGGTCGGCATGGAGGGCCTGGGCCTGGGCCTGGTGGCCCAGGCCCACCTTAAATAGTAACGCAACCACCCGCTGGCCAAGGTGGTGGCCGTCTGCGATTTGAATGAGAAAGCAGCCCGGGCCTTTGCCAGCCAACACCGCGTCCCCCAGGTCTACACCTCCTACACCGAGATGCTCGAAAGGGCCGGCATCGACCTGGTGGACATCGGCACCCCCACCTTTCTGCACGCCCCCATGGCCCTGGAGGCTGGGCGGGCCTGCAAACATCTCCACTGCGAGAAGCCCTTCTGCCGGAACGTGGGCGAGGGGCTGGAGGTCTGCTTGGAGGTGGAGGGGCGGGGGCTGAAGCTGCTGGTGGGCGAGACCTACGTCTTCCTCGCCTCCCACCTCAAGGCCCGCGCCTTGATCGAGGCGGGCCAGATCGGCCGTCCTTTGCAGATCCGCCAGCGGCACGGGGCCTGGCTGGAGCGGCCGCAGGCCCAGGTCTACAGCGGCCCGGCCGAGCGCAATTGGCGGATCGACCCGGCCAAGTCGGGCGGCGGGGCGTACCCCTGGATCTTCGATCACGCGGTGCATTTCTTCGCCACCGCCGAGTACCTGATCCCCGGCGGGCGCATCGCTCAGGTCTTTTCGGTGCCCGCCCGCAAGGCCCAGGCCCCAAAGCAGCGGGGCGCCGCCCACGATCCCTACACCACCGCCGAGCTGGACATCCCCCTGATCACCTGGAGCTACAAGGACCCTGCCTGCCAGGGGGTGTGGATGCGGGCCGAGCGCCTCAGCGGCAAGTACGATTTCATGCGCGGCTTCAGCACCTGCGTGGTGGGCGAAAAGGGGATGATTGAGGTGCTGGGCGAGGGCGGAGGGAATCTCTGGTGGGAGGGACAGCAGTAGCACCTGGTCCTCCACCGCGACGGACAGCCTACCCAGTGTTTCCGCTTCGAGGAGGGGAGGGACGAGATCTGGGATTCGGAGATCTCCTACTACAGCCAGGGGCATATCAACCAGGTACACCACCTGCGCGACAGCATTCTCCACGATACCCCGCCCCGCTACGGCGGCCAGGACGGCGTACACGCGGTGCGCTGCACCCTGGCCGCCATCCGCTCTGCCCAGGAGGAGCGGCCGGTGCGGGTGGCGGAGATCGGCCGCGAGTACACCGCCTACTGACCCGCATGCGCCATCTGGCCTTCCTGCTCCTGCTCTTCCTGGCTGGGCCGCTGCGGGCAGCGCCCCCCTTGCAGGTGGCCGTGGACCCCCGCACCGAACTTTTGACCACGGTGCAACTGCTCAGCTCCGAGGTGACCCTGACCGCCTACCCCAGCCCGTATCTCTACCAGCTCTACCGCTATTTCTTTTCCTTCCGACAGCACCGCGCCGTGCGCCTGCTCCACGAACTGATGTCCCAGCACCCCTGGCCCGACCCCTATCACTACGCCGTCCTCTCCCTCACCGCTCCTCCGGAATTGGCCTGGCGGCTGCCGCCCCCCGAGGCCGGCGCGGGAGGGCTGATGGGCGAGGAGATGATGCGGGACTGGGTGGCGGCCCTGCGTGAATTTGCCGCCCAGAGCGCCTTCGAGCGCTTCTTCGCCCAGCAGATTCCTTTCTACTACCACCTGGTCGAGCAGGTGGGGAAAAAGCTGCGGGGCGAGGATCTGCTCGGGCCGCTGGAGGCCTATTACGGCATGGGCCTGGACGAGTACCACCTCGTGCTCAGCCCCCTGCTCCACCGGGGCGGCTTCGGGCCCCTGCTGCCCCTGGGTGAGGGACGCCGGGCCGGGTACGCCATCGTCGGGCCGGACGCCCTGATCGGCAAGCGACCCACCTACAGCCTGCGCCATCTGCGCGAGCTGGTGTGGCACGAGTTCGGGCACTCCTTCATCAACCCGCTGACCGCCACCCGAGGCGAACAGTTGCAGGCCCAGGCCGGGCGTTTCGCACCCTTGCAGGAGAGGATGGCCGCCACCGGCTACCCCACCTGGGAGAGCTGCGTCAACGAACACCTCATCCGCGCCATCACCGCCCGCCTCTGGCGCCAGGCCGAGGGCGAGGAGGCGGGCCATCGCGCCACCCAGGCCGAGTTGACCCGTGGCTTCACCTACGCACCCGCCCTCTACCACCTGCTCGCCGAGTACGAGACCCACCGCGCCAAGTACCCCAGCATCGCCGCCTTCTTGCCGCAACTGCTTGCAGTGTTTGAAGGGGATCCCCAGAAATAGGCGGCGGGGAGAGGGCGCCTGAGCAGGCGGGCAGGCCGCGAATACACGCAGCGGCAGGGGGTGGGTTTCCTCTAATTTTGGCCCAGGGATGAAAGGCCCGAGGGGAATGGCCTCGGAGCCGGCCAGGGATGGCCGGCGAGAATGAGCGCGAGGGCCCTCTCACCGACCCCAACAAGAACGCCCCGCGGTAAACCGCGGGGCGCCGTCATCTTGCAGGATCAGAAGGGAGGCTCAACCACCCATGATGCGGAAGCCCCCGTCCACGTAGATCACCTCTCCCGTGATCCCCCGGCTCAGATGGCTGCACAGGAAGAGCGCCGTGTCGGCGACCTCCTCGATCTCGGTATTGCGCTTGAGCGCTGCACGCTCGGCGTGCATCCGGTGCATGGCCGAAAAGTCCTTGATGCCCCGCGCCGCCAGGGTGCGCAGCGGGCCAGCCGAGAGCCCGTTGACCCGGATGCCCTTGGGACCCAGCTCGCCGGCCAGGTAGCGGATGCCCGCTTCGAGCGCGGCCTTGGCCACCCCCATGACATTGTAGTTGGCTATCGCCCGCTCGCTGCCCAGATAGGTCAGGGCAACGATCCCGCCGCCCTCGGTCATCAAGGGCTCGGCGCCCCGGGCCAGGCAGTTGAGCGAAAAGGCGCTGACGTCCAGGGCCAGGTGGTAGCCTTCGCGGGAGGTGTCGGTGTAGCGGCCGTCCAGGTCCTCGCGGCGGGCAAAGGCAATGGCGTGGACCACCGCGTCGAGCCGGCCGCACTCCCGGCCCAACAGGGCAAAAGCCTCGCCCACCGACTCGTCCCTGGTCACGTCGCAGGAGACCAGCAGGGGCGCCTGTTTCAACTCCCCCACCAGCTTGTCGATCTCCTGTTTCTCGCGTTCCCCCAGGTAGCCCAGGGCCAGCCGGCAGCCCTCCCGGTCCAGGGCCTTGGCGATGGCCCAGGCAATGCTGCGGTGGTTGGCCACCCCAGCCACGTACGCGAGTTTGTCCTGCATCAGCATAGAAGAAGCTCCTTTTTACTTTTTTCCCTCAGGGTCATCAAAGATACGCTTTTCCCGCTGAAAAATCCTCTCCCACTCCGCGATCTGCGCCTCGCTGAGGGGCACCTCGCGCCACTTCTCCTCCGCTGCCGGCAAGGGCTGCGGCCGGGGCGGTGGCTGGGCCAACTCCCGCTCGAAGGCGCCGGCGCCCGTTACCCGCACCCGGTGGCGCTGGGCAAAGCGGGCGACCTCGCGGTCCGTGGAGATCACGCGCAGATCTCGGGCTCCGTGCCGCTCCTGCACCGCCTCCTTGATCAGGTCGTCGGCCTTGAGCGGGACCCGCGAGAAGACCACCTGCACCGGGCCGGCAGGGGCGGGCTCTCCCTGCCCCGCGCCGCCGTCGAAGAACAACGTTACCCGCGCCCCGCGCTGCCGGGCATAGCCATTCAGGGCCTGGACCAGGGCCTGGCGCGCCCGCTGGAGGCTGGTCCTTTCGTAGTGGCTGAACAGGGCCGAGGTCTTGATCAGGTTGTAGCCATCGACCAGGAGGTGCTCGCCCATCACTCGCCCAGGCGCAGGCCGCTGCGGTTGAGGCGGTAGTCCACCACGCCGCTCCCCTCGTACCCGGGCAGCTGCCGCAGCCGCCCCAACTCCTCCTTGAGCGCGGCAAGCTGTCCCTCCCGGCAGATCAGCAGGGCGAAGCCCCCGCCCCCGGCCCCGGTGAGCATGCCCCCCTCGCAGTGCCGGCGTAGGTGGGGCGCCGAGAAGAGTTGCCAGATCAGCGGGCTGGTGGCCTCCGGGTCCAGGGTGCAGCGCAATTCCCAGTACCGGCTGGCCATCTCCCCCAACCCCGCATAGTCGCCCCCGCTGAGGGCCTCCACCATCCGGTCGTGGATGGCCAGGGATTCGCGGATGGCCGGGTACCGCGCCGGGTCGCGGGTGAGGTACGCGTCGAGCACCACGTTGAGGCCCCGCGTGGCCAGGCGGGCAATGCCAGTGTTGAAGAGCACCACCCGCTGGGCGAACCGCGCCTCGTCGATGGGGATGAAGCGCACCTGCGGGGCCGGCAGTCCCAGGGTGGGCGGGGCGTAGAAATCCTTGACCGCGCTAGGGCCCCCACAGGCGCCCCGCGCGTCCTGCCAGCCGCTGTTGAGACCCACGCTCTGCTCCAAAAGCAGGCTCTGGTCGTAGAGGGCGGGGTATTCGCCCTCGGGCGTGGCGATGGGATGGCCGGCCAGGCGGTACAGGGCCTTGAGGATGGCCGCGGCCAGAATGCTGCTGGTCCCCAGCCCCGAGCCCTGGAGCACCTTGCTCCTCGTCTGCACCTCCAGGCCGCCCCCGCCGGTGTAGGCGGCCACCTGCCCGACGATGTCCGCCTCTCCCTCGAGCACGATGCCGGTGTGGACCAGGGCCTGCTTGATCAGCCGCAGGGACTCGTCCCCGCCCCGGCGGTAGGCGAAGAAGCGCTTGTGCTGGACCGCTGGCGCCTCGGCGGGGGAAAGGACCAGCTCGTCTTCAAATCCCGTGGAGCGGGAGCGCAACCATAGGCCTTGTTCGGACAACCGGCGCACCGCCACACGCAGGGGCGGGCCAGGGACAGCCTCGCCCTCCCGTTGCAGATCGAAGCCGGCGTTGAGGGTCTTGCCCCCCTGCTCCTTGGTGCGCAGGTGGTTGTCCGAGGCGTTGGCGCTGGAGATCCCCAGGCGCAGCGGCGCCTCGACGGTGAACTGCACGCCATAGTCCTGAGGGCTCATTGCTGCGGCCGGCGCCAGGGCCCCCAGAGCTTCAAGGCTCTGGCGCAGATCCTGGCTCTGGAGCTGGTTGATCCGCGCCTCGTACGCCCCCGGCAGCCGGTCCAGGGCCCGCTCCCCCTTGAGCGCGGCGATCTCCTCGCCGTCCAGGCCGCAGACCGGCAAAGCCCCCCCCCCACCGCATGCAGCCAGCAGCCGGTACAGGTCCGCCTGGATGCGGCACAGGCGCATGCCGCGCAACAGGCGCGCCGAGCCCTGCAAGGCATCGGCGTACCCGCCCAGCCGGTCCAGCATCTCCAGAATGGCCGGGCCCTGGCCCGCCAGCGGCTCCAGCAAGGGCCGGTGGTCCTGGTCCTGCAACTGATCGACGAGCTGGATCAGCGCTTCAGCCGGAGTGCTCACAGTTTCTCCCTTCCACCAGGTATTCCAGCGCGTCCCACATCCTCAGGCTTACCCCCGGCTGGCCGCGCTCAGGGCCCTGCACAAAACGCGAATGGCCCAGCCCCGCGGGCCGGGCATTGGCCTCCAGAAACACCGGCACCACTGCCCCGGATTCCCCCAGGGCCAGCACCAGATCCAGGCCCGCCAGCAGCAGGCCAGCAAAAAGCCCGGCGGCCGCTTCCGCCTCCTCTATTATTCCTGCCCAGGCCGGTGCTGGCATCGGTGCCGGCCGCCCGTCACCCCGCCGCACCAGGTGGGGCAGCACCTCGTCGATGGGCAGGCAACGCGCCCCCTGGCTGCCGGCTGCCGGCTGGTCTGGCCCCGCCCCCACCTGGGCGTACCCAGATTCGGCCCAGCAGCGGCCCTCGGCCGCCGCCAGGTTGAGCCGCAGGCTCAGGGTATGGCTCCGGCCGGTCCCTGGATCGCGGAAGACCAGGTCGTCTGCCCTTTCCTGAAGCAGCGCATCGCCCTGGGACCAAAGGGCTTGGAGATGGCGCTCCAGGCCGGCCTCCTCACCGCGGGCGAAAAACGCCACCCCTTCCCCCTCAGTGCCCCGGTTGGGCTTGACCACCACCTCCCCCAGCCGCCGCAACCACGCCCTGGCCTCCTCCTGGTCGCCGGGGCCGCAGCGCCTCCAGGCGGGCACCCGGACCCCGGCGGCTCCCCAACCCTCCAGGCTACTCCCCTTGTCGTCGGCCAGGCCCGCCGCTCCGGCCGGATTGACCTGCGGGCAGGCCAGGCGCGCCGACCACCGATGGTGCAACCCCTGCTCCCGGCTGCCCAGACAGAGGAAGTGGGCGCTATGCGAGACCAGGGGCGAATCCAGTTCTGCCTCGCGCAGGCACGCGCCCTCCGCGTCGAGCCAGAGGGCCCGGCTGAGTTTTCCGCCCTCGTCCAACCAGTCGAGATGGACCCCCAGCGGGGCGAAGCGCGGCCGGCCCTGGCACGCCGCGTCGCGCACTAGCGCGTCCACTGCCAGCGGATAAAACTCGTGGGTGAACAGCGGAGAGGCGGCAAAACACAGCGCGTGGCGCCACCGCCCGCCCCAACCCGCAGCTTCGGGCGACAGCGGCCTGGGGGCTATACACACCTCGGGGGCCAGAGCCTCGCTGAGCACCGCCCCGGCCGCCAGTTCGATCAGTCGCCGGCCGTACCCCGGCGCGGCGTCCAGCAGGTTCACCTGAGCCCAGCGGCGCCGGCGCAGGTGGTGGCGGCAGTCGTCCAGCGCCTTTTCCAACGCCCCGTACAGCGCCGGCCCGGTCGGACCGGGCTGGCGCTGCCAGCGCCCTCGCCAGGCGGGCAGGTCCTCCAGTTGCGCCAGGAGCAGGTACTTGAAAAAGACGCTCAGCTGGTCGTCGCCCAGGGGGCTGCCCTGGGGCAGTCCCAGCGCCTGGACCGCCTGCTCGCCGGCCCGTTCCAGGCCGGCCTCAGTGTCCGCCGTGGCCCGGCTCCGCCTTTTTGGCCGGGGGCTTTTCTTTTGCCGGTTCTTCTTTATGAACCGCCGCCTCGTGCTGGGCTGCTTGCCCGTGTTCGGCAGCTTCGGGCTTGCCGGCCGCCTCGTGTTTGGCCTCGACCGCCGGCATGGCCTCGGCGTGGCCGTGGGAGGCGGGGGAGCTGGTCAAAAGCGCCGCCTGCCCGGGATGGACCCCCAGCCAGCGCACCCGGCCGGTCTGGATGTCGTACACCGCGCCCAGCACCCGCAGCTTGCCGCTGATCACCAAATGGCGGACCTCCTCGCTGCGGGAGAGAATGTCGCCAATGGCCTGGAAGACATTGGCCTCGATAGCGGCGGGAATCAGTTGGTCCACGCTGAGGTCCGGGTGCTGATGGCGGGCCGCTTCGACGGCAGGAACGACGTTGTCCACCAGCGCCGGGATATGGCCGTGTACCTCGGCCCCTTTGACCACCGCAGTGACCGCACCGCAACCCGTATGGCCCAAAACCACACACAGAGGGGTGTTGAGATGCCCCACGCCGTATTCGATGGTGCCAATCTCGTCCACGTCCGCCACGTTGCCGGCCACGCGCACGGTGAACACGTCGCCCAAGCCCTGGTCGAAGACGATCTCGGGGGGCAACCGCGAGTCGGAGCAGGTAAGCACAGTGACAAAAGGATGTTGCCCCTTGGCGGTTACCTCCCGGCGAGCCTGGTCCCGGCGCAGTTGGAGCATCTTGCCCCTGGCGAAACGGGCATTTCCTTTCTGCAACTCCTTGAGGGCCTGGTCGGCGGTGGGGGCATCGGCGGCCCAGCCAAGGGCCGGCAGGGTCGCCACGCCGACCAAGACCAGCCAGTGCCGGGGGTTGCGCTTTGGGGTCTTACGCCTCTCTTCTTCATAGGCAGGTTTCATGCAAAATATCCTCTCCTCCGGCGCCGGTCAAGCAGGCCGCCGGCCTGGGTGGTGCAGGGGACGGGACCAACTCCAATTCCACCCACCCCGCGCGCTCCGCCCCGTCCCTGCTCTGGTCGGATCTGAGGCTCAGCCAAAAACTTGAGTATCCCCGCGCCCAGTGGCACGCCCCTTGCCTCCATGCTGGCCGGCCCCCAACCCACCCCCTTTCCGAGGAGGCCGATCATGCGTTTTGCTAATGTTTTGCTGACTCTGGGCTGGGCCGCCGCCCTGCGGGCTACCTCCCCAAGCAAGGTGGTGTTCAGCCAACTGACACAAATAATAGTTAGAGACTATGATAGAGGACCATCAGACTAGTTCTGTTGACTCCGTACCTTAGATATAATAAAAACGGGCGGCACCCGCATTGGGCGTCGGCGCTCTTTTTCTGAGATCCTAACCTGCTCAGCAGCAGCTCGGGGCCCTTGGGCATCCGCTCTGTGAGACAACGCCTGGGGCACTCGGGCTGAAAAACCAGGATGGAATACCTGCATGCCATCGAGGCCGAGGCGCATCCCTCCGACGCGCTGTCATACTAACTGGCCCCCCTGACCACCTCATGCACCACGACCAGCGCCTCGTCCGGCGCCGGCTCGCCCATGGGCGCGATCCAGCCCTCTCCCTCCCGCACCTCGCAGCGCTCACCTGCACAGGCCGGGCACAGCGCGCTCAGGCGCGGCCGGCAGGGGCAGTCCAGGCCCTCCAGGACGTGCGAGGGCTCCTGCCAGGCCGGGTAGACTTGGACTGTGCGAATGGCGGTCCTTCGGAGGCCCCAGAGCATCGAGGGGGCTGCCAGCGGGGCCATCACCGCTCACTCCCCACCTGCGGTTATCCCGCCGGCTGGCCGGCGGCGATCAGCACATACTACCCCAGGGCCTTCAGGGCCTCCATCACGTTGATCTCGTACATGGCGGGGTCTCCTTGTTATTGCGAAAAGGGCCAGACGTTAATGTCGGCCGAATCGGCGTTGGCTATCCAGCTTTGGGAGGTAACCAGGGAGTCGATGTACAGGACGTTGCTGTAAAACCCCGAGGCCTCCACCGATGGAGAGGGGAGGACGCTGGTGCAGGCGGCCTCCCCGCGATCCAGGCCCCACTCGACCACCCCGGAAGACCCGGAGGTATCGCAGAGGACATTGGAGAGGATCTTGTTCTTGGCGTCGGGATGCCCGACGCGGCGAAGGCCGACGGCGATACGCCGCACCCCCAGGCGCATCCCGACGGTGTTCTGCTCGTAGAAGTAAACCGTCTTGATTACACCCAGGGGATTGCGGCCCGGAAAATCGTTATGGTCGGCCGGCGTCTGGTCGCGGAAAAGGGAGTCGCCCTGGACGTATTGCGGCGAGGCAAAAGCATAGTGTAAAGTCTTAGGGTAAATAGACAGTAGATTGATGTTCACCCGGCCGCTTCCGCGATCCGGGAATCTTTCCGGTCGTGCCGCACTTGGGACGGAGTCCGGTAGCCATGCCGTTCGAAGATCCACTGGGAGTTGTGCAGGTCCTTGAAAGCCAGCAGCGCCAGCCTCAGTTCCTCGATGGTGTCGAAGTTTATCACCCACAGCAGGTTTTCCTTGAGCAGGCGGATGAAGCGCTCGGCACCGCTGACATGACCCCGTAAAGTTGCGCCAGTCGGGATGTGAGTATTTCTTCAGATCGACGGAGGGATACTCATGAAGCGAAAAGTCCACAGCGTCGAAGAGATCATTCGGATTCTGCGCCAGGCCGACG
>Ga0194121_10001454_pt1 | contig 40199 bp, 39 predicted proteins | sample TA2MahCa50mmetaG_FD_148609 | JGI IMG/M metagenome (GOLD analysis project Ga0194121, IMG submission 148609) | Freshwater microbial communities from Lake Tanganyika, Tanzania - TA2015020 Mahale Deep Cast 50m | ecosystem: Environmental > Aquatic > Freshwater > Lake | place: Tanzania: Lake...
CGCATTGTGCCCAAGGTTTTTTGCAATATCAAAATCTTCACGGAACCGATTATAATGATCACACGCTGCGCCGGAAGGTTCAAGCCCACGCTCTCGCTCAAATTCACTCCAGTCGTTGTGATTATTTCCTTCTACTTGATGCGCCGACGTTGCGGCACCCCAAAAAAATTGCGTCATAATGAAACCGTCGGGTCTGCTATTTTTCTCTTTGCCATTTCCCAAATCTCAGGATGGCCCTGGGTTTTGAGCCAGTACCACCATTCAACACCCCATAGGTAAAACGTATCGAAGCCCGAGGCTTCGGCATATGCAAGCGTGCGTTTAAATTCTTCCGGACTCATGACCGTGTAATGCTCTTCGATGGTTGTCTCATAAATTGGTTTTGAAAGCCACGGCTCACCCTGAAGCTCAATTACAATCATCGGTTTTTGGCCGACCAAAAACTCTGCCCAGCCGCGCTTTGCGCGGAAAAATGCGGGCGGCACGGGATATTCAAACTGCCCGACGAATTTATTCCAAATGGTCCGGTACATGGTGGTACCGAAAATATCGCCGCGGCGTGCCGCCCGCACCCATAGCGAAAGTTCGCCCGAATCGGTTGTTAAAATCGGGCGCGAATCAAGACTGCGAACAAGTGCAATCCCAGCATCAAGGCTTTCGGCGTTGGCGGGAGGACACAAACCAAAGGGCAAAAAGGGCTCGTTCTCAACTTGCCATATTTTTACCGCCGGAGAATTTTTGTAGCGCGTAACAACCCGCTCCATGTGCTCAAACAGCTCAATGTCTTGCTCTGCATAATCTAAACTCTTCGCCCACTCGGGAATATGGCATTCGGGCCACCGAGGCACTTTACGGCCCACGGCAACAATAAGCTCGGCGCCCCGCTTCTCGGCTTCGGCAACCTGGAAATCAAGTTTCTCAAAATCAACAACATCATCCTCGCGCTCAATATCGCTCCAATAGGCGCTTACGCGGATGTGCCGCACTCGAAGCTCATCAAACATGTCGACGTAAGCTTTTTTCCAATCGAGCCCTAAGTCCTCTGCTGCGCGCGGTGCAAATGTCACACCATAGAGTAGGGGCGTTTTCTTACTGGCGCGAAGCGCAAAAAAGAATGAAAGAACAAGGAATACGACAAGTGCAAAAAACACATACTTCAATATTTTTTTGAGAATCCAACGGATCATATAACCAAAAAGATAAACCCGCATGCGACAAATGCGATACCGAATAATTTGGCAAGCACCGAACGGCGATCAAATGATTCCTTGAGGATGGTAGGTAAAAAGACTGATAACAGTGCGCTGGAGATGAACACAAAAAAGTGCTCAATACCTTTCATGGCATGAATGATACTGACAGGTCCCAAAAAGATAGCGCCATTGAGCAAGAAAAACCCGATGCCCGCGATGATTTTGTTTGAGATAAAAAGTGCACTTGAACCACTTTTGAGTGAAAGGGTATTTTCCCGAATTTTGCGCCACACGCCCGGAAGCAAAAGAAAAAGCAATGCTGCGACAAATGTCCCAAGCCGCGACCACACGAACCCGGCTATAAATGGCTCTCCGCCTATGACCTCGAGCCGTGCGCGTTCAAAAAGATATTTAAGCAAAAAAGCGCTCGCGCCAAAAAAGAAACCGCTCACAAACGAATACAAAGCCACGTGTCCATTAAACCGGACTTTTCTATGCTCGCCCGAAACCGATTCTGCGGCAAGAAACGCGCCACCAATGATGAACATGAGGATTGCAAAAAATTCTGCCCAGAAGATTATTACGCTATAAAAAAGATATTCAAAAAAGAGTATAAAGAGCGGAGACGACCCGCCAACAAGCGGCACAACTCGAGAGGTATCACCAAGCGATAGCGCACGATATAAATAATAGAGCGCGCACAAAAGGAGCGCGCCAGATATAAACGCAACGAGAATCAATCGTGCAGGAATAAGAGCGAACCCGAACGGTGCAAATATAAGCGCCGAGAAAATACTAAAAAGGCCAGTATAAAATGCGTACGAGCTGGCATTGAGCCGCCCCTTGCCAACAAGAATTTTATCGATGACTTGAGAGAGCCCCGTCAAAAAATAGGATCCAACCGCAAGAGGAATCCATGCGTACATGCTATTCAGTATAGCACGCTCTTATTTTGATTTCTTTTTTCTCCACTCGGCGATTTTTTTATGGTCACCAGAGAGAAGCACCACGGGAACACGGTAGGTTTCTCCCTGGTGTTTCAGCTCCTCGGGACGCGTGTAGTGTGGGTATTCGAGCCCCACAGATCCACTTTCATTTTTTATTAAGGAGTTCTGGTGCGATTCTTCGGCAAGGGATTCAAGATTGATGACGCCCGGCACAAGCCGTGCAATTGCAGAAATCATGCTCATTGCAGCCACATCGCCGTCCATCAAAACATAGGGTCCGATTGAGACTTCCTCAGCCCTTAAAATAGTTTTTACACGCTCATCAATACCTTCGTATCGGCCACTAATGAAAATGATATCCGAATAATTTTTCGCGAGATCTCGGGCTTTTTGCTGCGTAAACTGCTTCCCTTTCGCGGAAAGGATAACAATCTTTGGTTTTCGCTTTTTCTTTTTGAGTGAAGCCACAGCTTTTAAAATGGGTTCGGCCATAAGCACCATGCCCGCTCCTCCACCATACGGTTTTTGATCCACCGTACGATGTTTATCTGTCGTAAATGCCCGAATATCAATGGCATCAATTTTGATAATTTTTTTCTCTTTGGCGCGCTTGAGGATTGACTCACTAACGTAGGCCCGAATCAAATCCGGAAACAAGGTTAAAACGGTATAGCGTTTCATTTTGGTAGTATAACAAAAAATCGAAGCTAACAGCAGTGCAATGATATTGTAACTCTCTTGTTCCAAGGAGTTTTTTTCTGCTTCAATAATCAGCAGAAAATAGGAGGTACAATCATGACAACACAGCAAAACGTTAACGCAGCAAGGCGTTGCCTTGATATTATGCATGTAAACAAAAACCCGGCGGGTGCCGGGTTTTTGTTTTGAAAAGCAATGATTAGAGGTTCAAGTCACCCAAATCATCCATAGCTTTCTTTTCAGGTGGTGAACGGCGGCCTCCTTCTGGTTCCTCAATTTTGAGGGTTACTCGCGCATTGTGCTTCATGCCAACAACGCGAAGAAGGGTTCGCAATGCCTTGGCTGTATTTCCTGATCTCCCGATCACCTGGCCCATGTTTTCTGGGTTCACGCGAAGGGTAAGCAAGACGCCCATTTCATCAACCTTGCGGTCAACTTTGACGTCGTTTGGGTTGTCTACCAAAGCTTTCACCACGTACTCAAGAAAGTCCTGATCAGTATTTTCTGCCATAAATTTCTGTTACGCAGTAAATTAACGACCTTTACTGTATATATGACTATTATAGCAGATTCCGGAAAAATTGCAAGTCTTGAGGCCAAGCGCCATTTTAGTGCTTCTAGCTGAGTTCATACAATACCGAAAGCAGAGGCATGCCGCATCTAAAGTAGCGCTTGGCGCAAAAAAGACTATTTGGCCGCCCTACGAATCAAATCGCGCACAGGGTTTGTTATTTGCGCGCCTTTTGATTGCCAGTACTCGATGCGGTCATTTTTCAGATTGATCACTTTTTTGCGTGGTTCGTAGTTACCAAGAATTTCATTTACCTTGCCGCTTTTTGCCGCAAGCTTTGATTCCATCAAAACTACCCGAAAGTTCGGGTCATGTTTCCTTCCTCGCCTCTGAAACCTAATTTTAAGCATGAAAAGATAGTATTGCCTTTATTGCTTTTTGTCAATATTTCTATGCCGTTCTTCACGCCAATTTTTAAAACCGCGCGTATAAATATCCATCCAAAATGAGTGGTAGTTAGCTAAAAGCAACGCCCCCAATAGAAGAAGTATCCATTGCCACATAGGGAACATCGTTTCACCGAATAGATATGCAACCAATAAGAGTGAAAAGGATAATATTAGGAAGAAAATAAAATACTTTTTTCTTTGTGGACTTATGTAGTTACTCATACAAATCTATTATATGATTTTTACTGCACGCCGTCAAATCCATGTTAATTCTGCCATGGCAAAATAATAAGGATTGGCATCGGCCAAGATAGTACAGTACTAGACCTTGAAAAGTGATCGGAGCCCTTTGGCTTCACCAATGTCGCCCGCCGTAATAAGACGAATTTCCTTGGAAGTAAAACCGAAAAAGTCCTTGAGTAACTCTACTTCATCGCGGCATTCAAAGGGATACACCCATACGCTTTTTTGAAGGCATGTAAATCCAAGCCGTTTAAGTATGCCACGAAGAGCTTCACGCTTGATACGATGCTCATGCGAGATGTCAAAAATAAGTACCCGCCACTTTCTATCCCATTTCTTGGGCTTTTTAATTTTTAAACTATCAACTTGCATCCAACCGGCTTTTTTTCGTCCTTTTTCTGTCAAGGAAATATAGATTTGCTTATTTCTTGTTTCGATATTGAGACAGCCGTCTCGCTTGAGCTGATAAAACGCACTGCCAAGGGCTTTTCTGTTGTACTTCCTACCTTTTTGAAATGAACGAAGCACATTCACAAGAAAAAAAGGAGAGGTCAGAGCAATGCTTGCCATTCCTGACACCAAAAGCCAAGTCAGGATATCCTTCGTAATTTCTCCCTTTGGTTTTCGAAAATAGTATTTATATTTACCCACCCTTGTATCATACCAAATCCGTGATAATTAGGCCATGGCAAATTATTAAGGACTTGGTATTTGTCCCTAAGCGTTAGTTGGGCAACTATACGCCCTCTACGGCGTATTCCCTCGCCTCCTCGAATTTGAGAGACAAGATTTTGGAAATACCATCACCGCCCATGGTGACGCCATAGAGTGCTCCTGCGCGGCCCATCGTTTGGCGGTTATGCGTGATTACAATCAACTGAAGCTTGCCTGCAAGCTCTTCTAAAAGGTCGCCGTAGCGGCTTGAATTGGCTTCATCAAGTGCCGCGTCGGTTTCATCAAGCACCAAAAATGGCGGCGGATTCACTGCCGACATAGCAAACAAAAGTGCAATCGACGTAAGCGCGCGTTCCCCGCCTGAAAGCATATCAAGGCTGCGCAAACGCTTGCGCGGCACATCAAGCTGAATATCAATCCCCCCTTCAGTCATTTCTTCATCCAAAATAACCCCTTCTCCATTTTTTATTTTCTTTGGCTTGATGAGCGAGAGCTCCGCCTTGCCGCCTCCAAAAATTTGCTTGAAAAAAACCTGAAACTGTTCATTGATGTTGCCAAGACCCCTTTCAAACCGATCCTTGAGCGTTCCTTCAAGCTCCGCCATCAACTGCCCGAGCGACACGGTTGCTTTTTTTAAATCTTCAAGCTCAACCGCTAAAAATTCATCCCGTTTTTTTGTATCTTCATACTCTTTCACCACGCCCTCATCAATGCCGCCCGCCTCCTCAAGCTTGATGCGAAGCCGTTCAATAGCACGCATAAGCGACTGGCGCTCTTTCTCCCCCGCAAACGGCTTATAGATTTTTTCTGACGCTTCATGCTTCATGTCGCGAATAAATATTTCGAGTTCTTTTTTTCGTTCCTGGTATCGCTCTTCGCTAAATTCGATGGTGCGGATTTTTTCTCGAACCGCTTCGAGTTCGTGCTCAAAGGTTCGTATTTTTTGCTCGCGCTCGCGAAGTTCAGAAAGAACATCCTCGCGCTTGAGCATTTCTTCCTCGCGTTCTTTTTGGAGGCTTCGAATGGCCTGTTCAGTGCCTGTCAGTTCCGCAAGAAGCACCTTTTTCTTTTCCTCGAGACTACGTGATCCACCGCCGCTTGCGCGCTCTCCTCGGCAGAGTTTCAAAAGCGCATCGAGCCGAACCTTTATATCTTTGAGGCCTGATTTGAGCGATTCAAAACTGTCCTTGCCCATCAAATCATCGACAAAGCCTATGGCATCCTTGAGCTCTCGCATAAACTCTGCGGGAGATACCGTGCCTGAAGTGTTATTTTTTTCCGCTCCCAGCATTCCCTCAACGCGGCCGAGCTCACGGCTGATCACTTTTTGTTTTTCCTCAAGCTCTGAAAGTTTTTCCTTGATATCGCGATCTTTCCGAACTTCGCGGTACGACGCTTCTTCCTTGTGCACTTCTTTGGTCAAATCACCAATTGCTTTTTGAAGTTCGCGCTTCTTTTCCTCAAACGGCTCTTTCTCTTGATTGAAACCTTCCTCGAGTTCTGCCAAAGAAGCTGACTCCGACCCTATATATTCGTCGAGCCTTGTATTTAAATCATGCCTAAAATCTTCGTGGGCGCGCATTTTTTCGGTCTGCAGCGCAAGATATTTCAAATGCGGCTGGATCTCGCGGCGGAGCGCTTCTACTTGTTTGACGTTGGCCTCTGTCTCTGCCAATTTTCGCTCAGCTTCGCGTTTTTTGAGATGAAATTCCTTAAGGCCAAGCGCTTCTTCAATCATTTCCTGCCGATCACGGGGGCTTGCCCACAAAATACGGTCAACCTCTCCTTGCGAAATGATGTGATGCTGGGTTGCCCCAAGCCCCACCCGCGCCAAAAGCCCATAAATATCCTTGAGGCGAACAATGCTGCCGTTGAGCAAATATTGATTGGTGCCATCACGCATGACGCGCCGTGCAATCACCACATCATCAAACTCGTACTGCGGAAATTGTTTTTTTCTATTGTCAAAAATAAGTTTTACCTCCGCTCGTCCCAGGCGAGCTGCCTTGTCAGAGCCGTTGAAAATAAGGTCTTCGCCCCTTTTTCCGCGCAGTGATTTCATTGACTGCTCGCCAAGCACCCAGCGTATCGATTCCGCCACGTTTGATTTGCCCGAACCGTTTGGCCCTACAATCGCCGTTACCGGTGTTGAAAATTCAAACACCGTCGTTTTACCGAAAGATTTAAATCCTGAAAGTGTCAGGCTTTTGAGATGCATGTTAAAACCACCCCTTTTGCTCCAGCGCCTTTCGCGCCGCTTCTACTTCTGCCTCTTGCTTGGACGGGCCGGCCCCTTCTGCAATTTTGTCATTCCCTACAAATACGCCGACCAAAAATTGTTTTGCATGATCAGGCCCCACTTCTTTGATGACACGATATGCCGGCGTAACGCCCATATGCTCCTGCGCCTCTTCCTGAAAAGTACTTTTTGGATCTTTCCAAAGCTTTTTTTCTACCACCTCATCAACATGGGCAAAAACATGTTTTTTAATAAAATCAGCGCATGCGGGATACCCCTGATCGAGATACAAAGCGCCGGTATACGATTCAAACGTGTTTGCCAAAATATAATGGCGCGCGCGGCCGGTATCTTTTTTCTCTCCGCGCGACAAAAGCAAATAATCATTCATGCCTAAATCCTGCGCTACGCGCGAGAGCATCTCGGCATTCACTAGCGCCGCGCGATACGACGTAAGCTCGCCTTCAGGTTTTTCGGGATAGTGCTGGTAAAGCTCTTCGGTAATCACGAGCTCCAAAACCGCATCTCCCAAAAATTCGAGGCGTTCATTGTGGCCAAGCTCAAAATCGGGATTTTCGTTCAAATAGGAACGGTGCGTAAATGCTTGCGTAAGAAGTTTTTTGTTTTCGAATGTAATGCCCGTCGTTTTCTCCAGGCGGGAAAAGTCCATATTATAAATCTTTGAATATCTTTTTTATATCGTCGTACATTTTGAGGCCCATTATCTCGTCTTTGGGAAACCAGCGAGCTTCGATCAGCCCTCCGGATTCTTTGAGGTGAAGTTCCCGTTGGTCGGTATGCCCCAAAAAATATACCACCCTGCGTCGCACCGGCCCTGATTCCGGGTCATGCGCAACGTACTGATTCTCGCAAAGTTTTTTATCAATCTCAAGGCCGGCGAGGCCAAGCTCAACCATCACCGCACGGCGCGCGCCTTCCTGGTCATCTTCTTCGGGGGTCATGCGCCCCTTGGGAAGTGTCCAATACCCAAAGACGTCATGCACCAGTGCAACTTTGTCATCTCGCATTACCACCGCGCCCGCGCGCCGTTCGATGGGCAGTTGCTCAAGCTCTTCGGGGCTGTATTTCTTTGCGCCTTCATCCTTGCCTGGCTCACCCAGCTCGCGATACACGGTGCCGAGTACGCCATTTACAAACCTGCCCGAATTTTCACCGCCAAATGTTTTTGCAAGTTCAATAGCTTCATTGATAGCAACTTTGGGAGGTACATCTTTATAACTCCCGAACAAAAGCTCGGCAAGCCCGATGCGCAATACATTGCGGTCGATAATAGCAATTTGACCAAGTGGCCATTCGGGAGCTGCGCGCTCGATAATCACATCAATATCTTTTTGTTTTTCGAGCACTTTGTGTACAAGATTGTATACAAAATTTTTATCTTCAAAGCCAGGGCCAAATTCGCCCACAATGCGCCCTACCACCTCATCAACCTGGTTTTGTTCGGTACGATTAAAATCCCACTCATAGAGTGCCTGCATTGCCATGGAGCGTGCGAGGTGTCTGCTAGCCATAGGATAAAGTTTTAAAGGTACAAGGTTTGATGAATATAATTGCTATTAGGTTTGAGAAAGGCTCTTTGCATCAAGCGGTTTGTTCGCTACCGCCTCTGCTTCTTGAGCCTCAAGCTCTTTTTGTTTTTGTTTCTTTTCTTTTTTGTTCAATTTTTTGAGAACATCAATCACTTCACGGCCCTGATATTTGCCGCAGTTTTTGCATACGGTATGCGCTTGAATGGGCGCATGACAATGAGGGCACCGGGTGAGGTGCTGTATTTTGAGGGCATGGTGTGAACGCCTGTTGCCCGTGTGCGATCGTGTATGACGCATCCTGACTGTCATGAAAGTAAAATAGCATAAAGGCCTATAGAGCACAAGGGTTTTAGGGGTTGTGGAAATAGGTATGGAAATTTTTAAAAAATAATATAAAGTGGGAAATGCAGGGGGTTGTATAATCGCAGCTCAACGCAACTAAACTGAGAAAGGAGCTCTCCAAGAAAAACACCACCAACGGCGCTCAGAGAACCCCGGGCTCGAGAGAGTCAAACTAAGAGCCCGGGAGTTCTCACTTCAACCCCAACGTTCTTTCATCAATATAACTTGCTGCAAGGCACACCCGAACCCATGAGCGATCTCATGGGTCGCTTTGTTTTTGGCCTTATTTTTAAATACTTTTCCCACGACTTGACAGATCTTGTCAAGTCTGCTATACTCGCTCACAGAGATGGAGTACTTCCCTCCCAAGTCTGGGAAAAGGAAGCCCTCCAAAAAAAGGAGAAGAAGTGAAGATGATTCGCGGCCCGGAGATGGGTCACACCACTCTCAAATGGGATAGCTTACCCTTCGGCAGCTTCGCCACGCACGTCGCCGGCTCGATCACGATGATGAGTCTCAATAATTGATCGACGCCGGCCGAGCCTGGTTCCACTTCAATCGTCGAAGGGTCAGATGAAGATCACGACCCGGCTCTTGGAAGGGTTCGACTCCCTCCTTCGAGCCAGAACTCGCGTAGCGAGAAGGATCTGCTCCGCGACCTAACGCCGCAAAAAAATGAGCGCTCATCGAAGCGCTCGCGGACGGGGCTCGCACATGCGAGCTTGTATAAAGTATCTCGAGCCTAGCGCCGAGAATTCTGATGACACCTTGCGTGTCGCGAGCCCCCACCGCACTTCTTCCCCTTACTGTACCTAAACCTACAAACCGGCGACCAAGTCGCCTCCAAGCAATCAGCCGACCCTCAAGGTCGGCTCGGTTTGTTTTTGGGCACTTGACGAACTATATAATCTCTAGTAGAGTTCGTCTCAGAACAGACTCGATCGGTCCCCCCGGCTCGAGGATCCTCCTCGACCTACGAGCCGACCCTCCCGATCGAGGCTGGGGCCCCGGGTAAGGCGTGCTGTCCCCCAGCGCGCGCCCGGGGCCCACCCCCCCTCCTCAAGTTCTTTTCTACCAATCAGCGACACAGTCGCTTCACCAAAAAAAAAGCCCGACCTAACCCGTCGGGCTTTCAACGTTTATGAGATGATATTTTTGCAAAATGATTTTCGATGATACGGCGAGAGGCCGTATTTTTTTATGGCCGCACAGTGCACCCTGGTACCATAACCCTTGTGAAGAGCGAACCCATAGAGCGGATATTTTTTTGCTAGGCGCACCATCATGCGATCACGCGTCACCTTTGCAATGATGGACGCTGCGGCAATAATCGGAACACGCTCATCTCCCTTGATAATTGTTTGTTGAATATACATGGTAGGCGCTTTGAGCCCGCCATCAAGCAAAATCTCTGATTTCCCGGGGTTAATATTTTCCAAAAGCTGCACCATTGCTTTTTTGGTAGCTGCTGAAAGTCCCATAGTATCAATCGCCTGGTGCGACACTGATACGTATTTATATTTGGCATGCTTGATAATTGTTTTGTACCAAACCTCTCGCGCGCGTGGTGTCAGTTTTTTTGAATCTTTGATACCAGAAAGCTTTGAAACAGGCATGCCAAACACGGCGGCAATCACCATCGGGCCCGCAAGCGGCCCCCGTCCCGCCTCATCAATACCCACCACAACTTGCTTTTTCTGCTGTACAATTGACTTCACATTATCTAGTATAGGCGATTGATTTCGACAGACAAAAATACTATAGTCGGTATGGACTTAAAGCTAAGGAGGCTTTCAATGTTTCAGTTCAGAAACAGGCTCCCTACGGCTATCAGGCCTGTCATTGCTCTTGCCGGAAGCGAAACAGAGATGGGAAATGCGACACTTCTCTGCAAAAAAAGGCGTATCCTTGTCACAAATCACCACATCGCAGCTGCGGCAAAAGATGCCTTGCTCGTTGTATTGCCAAACGGCGATGTTGAACAATGTGAAATTATACCCAGTGCAAGCGATGAAAAATCTGATATAGCTTTTTTCAGAATGCGTTCGGATCTAGGATTGCATAACAAGCGCCTTCGGGTTCCTTTTCTTGCTGCTCCAGATCCCGGCATACTTCTTTTCACAAGCGGGTATCTTCTTCGCGAAACTACTTTTTGGAGACTCCTGGTCCCCGGATATCTTTCTCAACCAGCGCTTGAAGGATATCCAGAATTCGATAGATTCTTGGAAGAACTCGAAAAAGTAACAGGAAAAACTCGCGACGAATTTGTAGGTTTCCTGTGTACCTCACATGAGATAACACCCTTTCGGCGCATTCATTCCTTTATACCGTCTCTCACCCAACGTGCCGTAGTACCCGGCATGAGCGGTTCGCCGACCTTTGACCACGAAAGGCGTATGGTCGGAATGATCTGTCGTGGCAATACCAATGCCCGTTACGCGCTATCGATACCAGCACGAACAATCCAAATACTCCTTGATAAGATCTCTTAAAAATGGCGGTTAGAAACCGCCTCTTTTATTCCTATCGAAATGTGCGATACAATGCCAATGTTCGCTATGTCCAAATTTGTCCATCTTCATACTCATTCGCACTACTCCCTCCTTGACGGGCTCTCGAAAATTGACGCACTTGTTGCAAAAGCCAAGGAATATGGCATGCCGGCTCTTGCACTTACCGATCACGGCAACCTCTATGGCGCCATCGAGTTTTATCAAAAGTGCAAAAAAGCAGGCGTTAAACCCATTCTTGGCATAGAAGCCTATATCGCCCGCAGAAACCTGCATGACAAAGTTTCTGGAATTGATAGCAAACGCTATCACCTCATCGTGCTTGCCGAAACCACCGAAGGCTGGCACAACCTTATCAAACTTTCGACCATTGCCCATCTCGAGGGTTTTTATTACAAACCTCGCGTTGATAAAGATACCCTCCGAAAACACGCGCGTGGCCTTATTGCACTTTCTGGCTGCATGGGCGGCGAAATCCCCTCAGCGCTTCTTGCAGGCGAAGAATCGCGCGCAGAAGAATTGCTTCGCGAATATCAAGATATTTTTGGAAAAGAAAACTTCTATATAGAAATCTCCCATCACCCTGGCATACCGAGGCATGATAAACTGCAAGCCACGCTTATCGAATTTGCGCGCAAGCATGGCGCACCGCTTGCGGCAACCCAAGACATTCATTACACCAACCCCGAGGATGCCGCCGCGCAAGACGTGCTCGTAGCCGTGCAAACCAATGCGCGCCTCGATGATGAAGATCGCCTTACCATGCGCGAGGACAATTTTTCATTTCGTTCGAGCGAGGAAATGACCGAACTTTTTAAAGATACGCCTGATGCAGTTTCCAATACGGTAAAAATTGCAGACCGCGTCAATGTCGAAATTTCGCTCGGTAAACTTCAGCTCCCACACTTTCCGCTTCCCCAAGGAGAAACCGCCGAAAGCTATCTCGAAAAACTTGCCAAAGATGGGCTTGCCATGCGATATCAGAATCCGGCAGACGATATTTATAAACGGCTTTTCTTTGAGCTTGGTGTCATCTCACAATCAGGTTTTGCAGAATATTTTTTGATTGTCTGGGATATTGTACGCTGGGCAAAATCAAAGGACATTGTAGTTGGCCCGGGCCGCGGCTCGGGCGTAGGCTCGCTTGTGGCCTATAGTTTGCAGATCACCAACGTTGACCCGCTCAAATACAATCTTCTTTTTGAGCGCTTTATGAACCCGGAACGCGTGAGTCCACCTGACTTTGACCTTGATTTTGCAGACACCCGGCGCGACGAAGTTCTAGCGTATGCTCAAGAAAAATATGGCAATGATCATGTGGCACAAATTATCACCTTCGGAACCATGGCCGCCCGCGCAGCTGTACGCGATGCCGGGCGCGCGCTTGGCCTGCCGCTTGCGCTCTGTGACCAGGTCGCAAAAGCGATACCGTTCAACCCCAATGCAAGCAAGAAAGAAAATTATCTTCGTGATTGTGTTGAAAACGTCCCCGAACTGAAAGATCTCTATACGCGAAGTGCGGATGTAAAAAAACTTGTCGATGCCGCCCAAAAACTCGAAGGCGTAGTACGCCACGCATCGACACACGCCTGCGCCGTTGTGATTACCAAAGAACCGCTTACCAATTATCTTCCTCTTCAGCTTGCGACGAACCATAGCGACGAATCACAAGCGCTCGTCACCCAATTTGAAATGCATGCGGTAGAAGATTTGGGCCTTCTCAAGATTGATTTTCTGGGTCTTTCAAACCTCTCTATCATTGAAGAGACGGTAAAACGCATTCAATTTCTTCACAATAAAAATATTGATATTGATGCACTTGAGGTAGACGACCCCAAAATTTATAAAATGCTTGCGCAAGGTCGAACCGTAGGTGTATTCCAGCTTGAAAGCACCGGCATGACGCGCTATCTCAAAGAACTCAAGCCGACAAGCTTTGAAGACATTATTGCCATGGTTTCGCTCTATCGCCCGGGCGCGCTTGATGCGGGTACTATCCCGCACTACATCGCGCGCAAAAACGGATCAGAAGAAGTTGCCTACCTCCATCCAAAATTGGAACCTGTCCTCAAAAACACCTACGGCATCATGATCTACCAAGAGCAGCTGATGCAGGCAGCGCAAGCGCTTGGCGGCTTTACCATGCCCGAAGCTGATACGCTTCGAAAGGCAGTCGGCAAAAAGATCAAAAAATTGCTCGATGAGCAAAAAGAAAAACTTATCTCAGGCATTATCAAAAATACCAGCAATGAGCACGTTGCCGAAGAGTTTTGGAAGCTTGTCGAACCCTTTGCACGATACGGCTTCAACCGATCACATGCCTCAGGATACGCGACCATTGCCTACCAAACCGCATGGCTCAAAATGTATTACCCCACCGAATTTATGGCGTCCCTCCTCAATGCCGAGGAAAAAAATCTTGACCGTATGGCATTTTTACTTGGAGAAGCGGCAACCGAAGGCATCACGATTTTGCCGCCTGATGTAAATGAGTCGCGCTCGCGCTTTGCCATTTCAGAAGAAAAAACGATTCGTTTCGGGCTTGCCGCTATCAAAAATGTGGGCAGCAACGTAGTTCGCGCCATCATTGATGAGCGAGATGCAAACGGACCGTTTACCTCGCTTACGAATTTATTTGAACGAATTTCATCGCGTGATTTCAACAAAAAATCAATCGAAGCACTGGCACGCTCGGGAGCGCTTGATATGCTTGCCGACCGCAACGAAGTGCTTGAAAATATCGAACATATACTTGGCTATGTTCGCGAGTCGCACACCGCATCAAAAGATCAGCATTCACTTTTTGGCCTCATGCAAGACACTTCGTCCGTGCCAAAGCTCAAACTCAAAACGGTTCCTAAAACATCGCAAGATCAAAAACTCAAATGGGAAAAAGAACTCTTGGGCTTGTATGTATCGGGCCACCCGCTCGACAAATTTAAAGACCTTGCCGTAAAAACAAGGCCTATAAAAATGCTCAAAGAACATATGAACTCGCGGAACGTAAAAATTTTGTGCATGCTCTCGGGGGTCAAGCGCATCCTTACCAAAAACGGTGATCCTATGGTATTCTTGAAATTGCAAGATACATCTGATGAGATTGAGGGCGTAGCCTTTCCTTCTACCCTCAAGATGTACGGCCACATGATTGAAGCAAATAAATATTATATTGTAGAAGGCAAAGTAAATGAACGTAATGGCATCCCGAGCTTGATCTGCAATACCTTTGAACTTTTGGAGACCTCATGACCAACGAACTTCCAGATAATGATCATCGCCTAATCGGGCAGAGGCTCGACCTTTTTTCGTTCCATGAAATTGCACCGGGCGCGCCTTTTTGGCACCCCAAGGGCATGATTATTTTCCGCGAGCTTGAACGCTATGCCCGAGAAATAAATGACCGCGAAGGCTACCACGAAATTGCAACGCCCATCATGGTCAAAAATGAAGTGTTTGAGCGTTCGGGCCATTGGCAGCATTACCGTGACAATATGTTTTGGTTCAAAAACCATCGGGATGACAACGAAACCCTGGTACTCAAACCCATGAATTGCCCCGAGAGCACGTATGTATACAACTCAACCATCCGAAGCTATCGCGACCTGCCGCTTCGTCTCGCAGAAATTGGGCGCCTTCACCGAAACGAACTCTCAGGCACGCTTGGCGGTATGTTTCGCGTGCGGCAAATCACCATGGATGATGCGCATACTTTTGTGCGGCCCGAAGACGCAGAGGCAGAGCTGATTTCGGTACTCAAAATTATCGAAGATTTTTACAACATGTTTGGCTTCAAGGCCGAATATATTTTGGCAACTCGCCCCGAAGAAGCGCTGGGTGAAAAAGCACAGTGGGATGAAGCAGAACGAGCACTTAAAAATTCAATGGAAAAAAGCAACATACAATATGAAGTTGCTGATGGCGAAGGCGCTTTTTATGGCCCCAAAATTGAAGTACATATCAAGGACAGCCAAGGCCGCGACTGGCAAATGGGCACAGCCCAGCTTGACCTTGTGATGCTTCCTGAAAAATTCAAACTCGAATATACCGCCGAAGACGGTTCTCGAAAAACACCGTGGGTCATCCACCGCGCAATATTCGGCTCATTCGAGCGATTTATTGGCATGCTACTTGAGCATACGAGCGGCAACCTTCCCTTCTGGCTCTCGCCTATTCAGGTTCGCGTCATTACCGTCAATGAAAAAGTAACGAACTATGCAGAAAAAATAGTAGCAAGCCTCAAAGAGCAAAAAATTCGCGTTGAGCTTGATAATCGAAACGAAACGATAAACAAAAAAATCCGTGAAGCTGAAATTCAAAGAATTCCGTATCTCTTGGTACTTGGCGAAAAAGAAATGCAAGCAGATACGGTAAGCGTCCGCGACCGCGAAACCAAAGAAACAAAAATAATTTCACTCAAAGAGTTTTTAGCAAATATAAAAAAATAGCCGCTTGATGCGGCTATGACTTGCGGCGACTTGCGAGAGTCGCCACTTTTGCATCGGAAGTCTCTGCATTCGCGGGAGGGGTCGCTGCCTCACCCTCTTTGATTTCAGCGGGTTTCGGCTCAGCGCCCTTTGTTTTGACCTTGGGTTTTTCGTGAGTATCGAGAGTAACTCCTTTGGCCTCGAGCCGTGCTCTGTATACTGAATTTTCCTTTTGCAAGTTAAGCGTCACCTGATCGGTTTTCCCGCGTCGGTATGTTTGCCAGACAAACAACGCAACCGCTACCGCAAGCAGCAACGAAAGAACGCTAACCACCCCCCAGAATCGATCTCGATACGTTTCGGCTTGTGAGGCAAGTGGCTCAAGCACCTCAATGCGTGCCGTGACTTCGCTGATCCCCTTCTCCGCTACTGTCAGCTTTGCGCGAAGGCCGTCTCGATCACGAGTGATCGCTGCAAGTTCTTGCTCGAGCTTCTTGATTTGCTCATCGCGGTCCCGGACATCCCCTTCCTCGAATCGTGAATCGACAATCACGTCTCCAACCTGGAGTGTCCGAAGATTGATCTTCGGGTTTGCGCGACGAAGCTCCTCGAGACTTGGGGTGAACTTCTCGGGCAATTCTCCCGGCGTATCTCCTTCTTCGATCATGTACTCTCGGCGCGCCTCGGCGCTTGTTGCAATCACGCACAGCGCGATCATGAAAAGAACTGTTTTTACCCCCCGCATCGTCTTCTCCACACGTTGAGGGACCATGATTGATCCAAGCGAAACTTTACTATAAAATGCTCCCTATGGCAAGGCCGAAAATAATCGTTATTGCGGGCCCTACCGCGTCAGGCAAATCCGCACTGGGTATTAAACTCGCAAAGAAACTAAAGGGCGAAATTGTGTCTGCGGATTCGCGCCAGGTATATCGTGAGCTCACCATTGGCTCAGCAAAGCTCTCAAAAAAAGAAATGCGCGGCATCCCGCATTACGGCATTGATATTGCAAGCGCTAAGAAAACTCTCGGCTCCGGTGAATTTGCACAATACGCAACAAAAATTATTGGAGATATTTTAAAACGAAGCAAAACGCCAATCATAGTTGGCGGCACAGGTTTTTATATTGATACAATACTTTTTGAAAATTCCCTCCCCAAAGTACCGCCAAGTGCCCGCCTCCGCGCCTCACTTGGTAGTCGGACTACCAAGTCACTTTTTTCCCTGCTGAAAAAGCTTGATCCGGCCCGCGCAAAAACAATTGACACCCAAAACCCACGCCGCCTCATTCGCGCCATCGAAATTGCAAAAGTGCTCGGCAAAGTTCCAAAACTCAAAAAAATCCCCCGTTATGACGCAAAAATTACCTTGCTCGACCCAAAACCAGAAATTCTAAAAAAATGCATCGCTCTGCGTACCAAAAAAATGCTGCAAGCGGGACTTATTGCAGAAACCAAAAAACTTGCAAAAATACTTCCCAAAAAACGCTTCCAAGAACTTGGCTTTGAATACACCACAACGCTTCGCTATATACATAACGAAATCTCAAAACAAGAACTCGAAGAAAAACTCAACACCGAAACCTGGCGCTACTCGAAACGCCAAATGAGATGGTTCAGAAAATATTTATAACTCTTTGAACGGATTTTGAAGCTCACAGCTTCAACCTCGAAGGAACGAGAATGAGTGAAAAGAGTTATAAATATTTTATTTACTAAGCTCCCCTTGCAAAAGCTCTCGAATAGTTTCCGGATTTCCCTTCCCCTTACTTGCTTTCATCGCTTGCCCTACCAAAAACTGCAGCGCATTTTGCTTGCCTTTTTTGTATTCGGAAACGGCAGAATTGTTTTCTGCTATGACTTTTTTGACAATGGACTCAAGCTCACCTGAATCGCTCGTCTGAAAAAGATCCATATCGCGCGCGAGTTCTGCGGGGTCACCACCGCGCTCAACCATATGTGACAGAAGATCCTTGGCTCCGCGTGAGGAAATTTTCTTTTCGGCCAGCAGTGTTATGAGTTCTGCAAAATTTTCAGGGTCTGCGCGCATTTCATCGAACACGATCTTTGTTTCATCGAGCGCGCGCATAAGATCAGTCAGCATATAGTTTCGTACGAGCTTATAGGCATCTCCCCGTTTGTGGCCTGATGCTGAAAGCCACTCCGAAAGTTCAGAAGCTGCATTTTCAAAAAAGCTTGCCATTTTTTCATCACGCACAAAAACCTCTACGGCCTCCGCATCAAGCGAATATTCTTTTTTGAACCGGTCGCGCTTTTGCGCCGGTAATTCCGGAATAGTACTCTCTATTTCTTTTTTGAACTCGCAGGTATCAAGCGGCGGCAAATCAGGCTCGGGAAAATACCGATAATCATGAGCCGATTCTTTTTGGCGCTGCAATACGGTTTCTTCTTTGTTTTCATCCCATCCGCGCGTTTGCTGGATCACCACTTGGCCTGATTCCAAAAGTTCTTTTTGGCGCGCAATTTCATATTCAACCGCGCGCTCAACCGAACGAAACGAATTGATATTTTTGAGCTCTACCTTGGTACCAAATTCTTTGCTGCCTTTGAGCATAATAGAAACATTTGCCTCAACGCGCATCTCACCCATTTGCATGCGCGCGCGTGATGCGCCCACATATTTGAAAATAAGCTGCAACTCTTCAGCCGCCTCGCGGGCCTCCTTGGCGCTTCGCATATCGGGCTCGGTTACCAGCTCCATGAGCGGTATCCCCGACCGATTGAAATCCACAAGCGTATTGCCCTTGGTATCGTGCGCATTACTTGCCGTATCTTCCTCAATATGGACGCGCGTTATCCGAATTGTCTTGCCTGAAGGCAAAATCAATTTCCCATTTTTTACAAGCGGGTTTTCGTATTGCGAAATTTGATACCCTTTGGGCAAATCGGGGTAAAAATAATTTTTCCGGTCAAACTGGCTATAATCAGGAAGCTCGGCGCCAAGCGCCATGCCAACTTGCAGCACTTTTCTGATTGCCTCTTTGTTTGCTACAGGCAACGTGCCTGGGTGCCCCATGCATACCGGGCACACGTTGGTATTGGGCGATTGTTCGTCAGGATTATTTTTACAACCACAGAACATCTTGCTCGCGGTTGCAAGCTCCGCGTGAATTTCGAGCCCTATAACTGATTCATACTCCATCAGTAGCAGTATTGCATAAACGCGAAAATTTGGGTATACTGGGACGCATGTTGAGCTACTCTGAACTGCGCGCAGGCGTAGAATTTATCTTGGACGGCGAGCCGTACCGCGTTTTAGAGTACAATTTTTTGCGCATGCAGCAGCGTAAGCCCGTTGCGCAGACAAAAATTAAAAACCTCAAAAGCGGCAAAGTTACCAGCCGCACATTCCACCAAAACGAATCATTTGCCGAAGCAAATATCGAAAAAGAAAAAGCAACATTCCTCTACGGCCACCGCGATGAATATTGGTTCCGCAGGGGCGATGACCCAAAAAACCGCATCAAGTTTGACAATACTGTCATCGAAGATATCATCCCCTACCTCAAAGCAAATACTGAAGTGAGCCTTGATATTTTTAATGATCAAATCATTTCAGTTGAACTTCCTATCAAAATGGATTTCAAGGTAATAGAGGCGCCTCCCGGCGTAAAGGGAGATACCGCAACCGGCGGCAGCAAAGAAGTAATTCTGGAAACGGGACTCAAAGTAAACGTCCCCATGTTCATTGGCGAGGGCGATATCGTCCGCCTCAATACCCAAACCGGCGACTACGTCGAACGCGTGGAGAAAGCCTAACTAGAGCTTAATTGAATCACCCGGCTTGAGCGGTGCCGATGATGGCATTTCTCGGTGCGGTTTTTCTCCGCTGGCTCCGGGATTTCGCTCAAGCGCCCGCTTGAGAGCATTTTTGAGTCCTGCCATATCGGGTCCGCGCCGCTGCGCAGGAGTACGTGTAAGCTCTTTGAGAGAAATTACTTTGCCCGCCTGCTGGCGCACGGCATACGAGCCTTTTTTGATTTCAGGTGCGGTTTTGCGACGATCATTATCATTTCGCCGTGAATGACGTTCAGGGTGCAACTCGCTGCGCTGTTCATTGGCAAACTCAATGCCAATTGATCCGAGACTTTCTCCAAACGTCGGCTTGGTCATTACCTTCACGGGCGGAATTTCTCCTGACTGTACTTTGGGCAAACATTCCGAGCAATAAATGGGACGCGATTCATCAGGCTTAAAATTGACATGCGCGGTTTTGCCGCACACCGAGCATTTGGCAGTATAGCGCTCCGTTGATTTTTCGGGCCTATCAAGTTTTGGAGCGGGTGCGGCGGCGCCAGATTCTTCACCCAAATTGCTGCTCCAGCGCTCGATATCGGCCTCCACCTCTGTACGCGCGCGCCCATATTTTTTGCGCGACATTTCAATAATAAGGCCGGTAGAATCATCAACGCCCTCAGGAACTTCGGCGGGCAGCGTGGTACCCGAAAACGGCCGCGTCGTAATGCCGTTAACCATAAGTTTTACATAAATATTGCGGTTTGGTAGGTTTACCAGATCTTGAACCTCAAACTCGGGGGCAAATTCATTTTCCAAAAATTCGGCATCAGAAGCCCCTACTCGAAACACAAGCAGCGTACCGCAGTTGCCAAACACGGCATCGCGAACCGCAGTCGTAGTGTCACTCACGAGTTGCCCAATGTACTGATGTGCAATAGTAAGATTGAGACGGTATTTTCGAGCTTCAGACAAAATGCTTGCAAACGAATCGGTGGCAAAGTTTTGGAACTCGTCGACGTAGAGATAAAAGTCTTTGCGTTCATCTTCGGGAATTCGTACGCGTTCCATTGCCGCAAGCTGAATTTTGGTAATAAGCATGGCGCCCAAAAGTTTTGAGTTGTCCTCTCCGATGCGCCCCTTGGCAACGTTTACCAAGAGAATTTTGCGCTGATTCATGATATCAGGAATATGCAGTTTGCTTTTTTGCTGGCCAACAATATTGCGAATGATAGACGTCGTCAAAAAGGCGCCTACTTTATTTTGAATAGGCGCAATAGCTTCTGAACGAAGCCGATCAGTATAGCCTTCGTATTCGTGTATCCAAAACGAGCGAACAACAGGATCTTTAATGTTGTCGACAATTCTTCGGCGATAATCTTTATCGACGAGCAAACGCGGAATGCCAAGCAGCGTCGTATTTGGCGTATCCAGAAGTGCTTTAATGCAGTTGTCTAAAATGTATTCCATTCGGGCGGACCACACGTTCGCCCAAATTTTTGTAAAAATTCCCATCAGGTCAGATGACACGAGGTGCTTGTACTTGGGATCAGGAACCTCAAGCACATTGAACCCAATGGGATAGTCAGAATCAGACGGATTAAAATAAATGACGTCATCAAGTCGGTGCTCGGGAATTTTCTCGAGCACTTCTTCTACAAAACTTCCGTGCGGATCAATAATGGCAAGGCCGTCACCGTTCTGGATATCTTGAAAAGCCATGTTTTTCAAGAGATTGGTTTTTCCGGTGCCGGTCTTCCCGATGACATACGTATGCTGGCGCCTGTCGTGCCTTCGTATGCCGAACGTCCGTTCTGATCCGCGAAAATTCGTTTTCGCAAAATAAACGACGTTGGGATTACCCATACAGGGGTATTATCCCACGCGCTTTCGGATTTGTGAAGTCTTGAAAATTTTTGGCTTGTACGATTTTAGCAGAATATAAAAAAATGTTTTGCCAAAACGTTTTTTGAGATCGCGCGCGAGGCCTTCTTGATCATACCCCAAACAAATAACCTCGGGCTTAAGGCGCCCGAGCACCTTGTAGTCGCCCTCTTGCCTGTCGCCTAAAAAGGCCCTGGAAACGCTTTTTTGTGCTCGAACCTGCCGGAGCCGCGTTGCTTCAGCATGTACCGGCTTTCTCTTCTTGAGACGCATAACGGCAGCATCGCGCGCCACAATTACCATCAATTCAGAGGCGTGTTTCTTTGCTTGCTGCAGCAGATTTTTGTGCCCGTCATGGAACAAATCAAAAACTCCAAACACGACAGCGCGCCTATATTTATGCAACTTCGGCATTATAACAAGCTTCGCAATAGACTATTTCCGGTCGGTCAGGAGCATATGACGTCTCAAATTCGTTAGAACACGAACTATTCCCATGCGCATGGTTTACTGTATTTTGATAAACTCCGTTTTGAGATTTGACACCAACGCATTGGCACTTGCGGTGCCAGAGTTTAATTGGATTACGACTCTCAAATCGCTTTTTATGACGACACTCAGAGCATTGTCGAGGCAACGGTAAATTCTGACGCTTATAAAAATCAAGCTCAGACTGAAGAATTCTATATGCTTTTGTGCAAGTTAGACACCCAAGCTGTTCATTTATAATCGTGTCGGGCACATCCTGAATATGATCGGGTAGATTCTTTGCATACATAGAAATATTAAATTCTCTTGCTTCACTCTCTCTCCAGTGAAATTTGTCTTTATCGGCATCATCTTTGCTCATGGGATAATACTCATTAGCAATGGTTTCATTGTATGCAAACGGAGAAAGTTCGACAGGAAAGAATTCACCATATGCATATTTTCTTCCCCTTGAGTCAATATACGGCATTTGATTCATCTGTTCGATTATTTTTGTTCGCAATACCAAATAATCTTCTTTTGAATATTGTTTGTTCAATATACAATATTCCTTATTCCGGAGACCAATGCAGCCAAATAAATTTGATCCTCCTTCACAATTAAAACAATAGTCTGTATCTCGGGCGCCATAAACAACGACGCTAAACTTTTCTCTTGAACCATTTACTCCTGAATCTATGCCTTCGTATAATAACTCGCAAATACCTACACCATAACCGTCATACGAATCCTTCATGCCAAGACCACCATGGGTCACATATTGAGAATCTTCTACCCCTGCAATATCAAAAGCAAACTTACAATTCTTCATATTACGACAATTATCACCGATCGTGTTGATAGCATTTATTAGTCGGGCGTATTTATGAGGTCGCTGCAACTTAAATTCATTGAATAATTGTGAATACTTCTGAATGCTCTCAAAACTTCCAGTATTAATTTCTTTTAATTTTTTTTCGTAATCTTCCTTAGAATACTGCTCATTAAATATACAGTACTGTTTGTTACGCAGACCGACACAGCCAAAACAATTTTGGCAATTTTTGCAGTCAAAAAGAAAGAAAGAATCAGAACACCCAGAAGAAAAACTTGAAAAAAATAAGCAGTATGAATCCTCAGAGTCTACCACCCAATAGCAAAGCTCACACTTTGTAGCCAAATATACATCGAATGAGTCCTTAGACTGAATTGCCTTGTCAGAATAGTTTACATTTTCGCATTCCCATGTAGCAAACGTAAGGTAACTGTCCTTAAGATTCCCAACGTGATTCGTATATGGACTATCCACGACATTATTAGAAAAAACGCTCGCTACCGGCACAGCTTCTAGCAGTTCTCTAAATTGTGTAAAAAATGGCCTGGTAAAATCGTATTCTCTTCCGTAATCAAGCGGATCCCACTTGTCAGACCACCAATAATCTCGCGGATACACGGTAAACGGTCCATCCGGCGCATAGATACTAATTATATCTTTCCCGAAAACGTCTTTTCTTTTATACAAGCTTCTTTCATTGCGCCAAGCCATCCTTCTCTGCATTCTACAATCAGGACAAAAAGTTGGAGGAGGAGCTTTTATCTTTGCATAAAACTCAAAATCCTCGGGCTCGATTGTGAACGAGTTTTTACAATTCTGACAGTTTCGGGTTTCGACCTTCATAGTATTTCCTTTTTATAGCAATCGAGGCATAAAATATTATCACGACTCTTGTACTTTACCGATGTCTCAATTTTTTCGCCACACCTTGAGCAACTTTTGGTAATAGTAGTAAGATTTTCTGCCCAAGCATTCATTTTCTGTCGCACCCTACAGAGGGGACACTTTCTTGGCAAGGGAAACTTGTTTGCTTTCAAAAAATCATATTCCTGTTTGATTATTCGGAATCCTCGACCACATTCAATACATCCAATAACTTCATTCAGAATGCTTTCATGGGCATCATTGATGTGATCATACTCGCCGCATCCAAAGTTACTGAGTGTTTGTTATCTTCTCTTTCCTGCCAACCATAGTTACTCGCTAAAGCTTCGGCTTTTTCAAGAGGAAAGAAAATGCTTGCCAGTGAGTCATTGTAGGGCAGCGGGCTCAATTCGATCGGGAAGAACTCGCCATATTTATATATATTCCTCCTTTTGTCGACATATGGCATTTCATCCATGTGTTTTTTTATTTTCGTTTTTAATTCATTAAACGACTCCTCATCGTATTGCTTGTTCAAAATACAATATGACATCCTTCGTGCCGAAACACAGCCAAATTGATTTGAGCCCGACCAAGAACCATTGCTATATTCAATATTCGAAGCACCGACGCCGATATCTTTAATAAATTTGCAACTTGAGCAGCCCTGTCCAACAACATTCCCCTCATATAAAAGTTCTAGAGGCCCGGCAGAGGCGGAAATATCATAACTATCATTCTGCGGCGGCGCGAGATTCATAAACATATACTTACAATTTTCAACGCCAATAACTTCGTAACATTCCTTGCAATTCTTCGATTGAAAAATATAATTGCCTGAGCAGTCTTGTGTCATACCTTCGTAATGCGCTTTGACTGTTTGGGTATTCCAAAATTCTTCAGCTTTCCTTTGGGCGGCGAGGTACCCTTTATAAGACCCCAGATCATACTTCGCTCGTTCTTGTTGGTATTCTTCTTTTGTGAGTTGCTGGCCAAACATGACATACTGCTTATTTTTTAAATTCGCACCACCGAAGCAATTCTGACAATTGTCGGAGTCCCTCAAAAAGAAACAATCTATCGATTCTGTAAGCTGCCCTCGACAACCAGCACTATTACTTACCCTATAAGCATTCATCACATCATAACAATTGTTCGAGGAGACAATGAGTGAGCAGTCGAGCACATTATAGGATTGGATAACAAAGAAACCATAAGCGCAATTCTCATTTTCCATTGACTCGAAGAGTAAATAGCAGTTTTTTAAATGAACAGCGTGATTATTATATGGTGAAGATTCCATGCTTTCATTTCCAAGTGAAAGACCTTGGAGCGGTGCTTTACGTAATAGCTCGCTATATTGCTCAAAAAATGGACGCGTGAAATCGTAGTCTCTACCGAAGTCCCTCGGATCCCAATCATCAGAGAACCAGCATTTGGGACAATAGATAGTATATTTTAAATTTGGCGCGAACATCGATACGCAATCCTTCTTACACAGATCACACTGCCTCTTATACAGCGCCACTATATTAAAAAGAGATATACGTCGCTGGAATCTGCACTGCGGACAAAACGTAGGAGGCGGGACTTTGATTTTTGCATAAAACTCAAAGTCCTCGGGCTCGATTTTGAAGTCTTTTTTACAGTTTTGGCAAGTACGTACTTCGGATTTGGGCATACAGCAATACTATATCAAAAAACCCATCCAGTGAAGGGTTTTTTAGAGGATCGGCTCGGGGGCTTTTTCCTGCTTGCCTGAAATACGCTTGTCTTCCCCGCCGAAGATTGCCATTTCTTCCTCTTTGATCTTTTGCTTGACCACTTCAATCGGCATCGCATATTTTTTTCGCGACGCCTCGATCACACGTTGTTTGTTTGATTCGTGTGAGGGTGGTAGCACAGCCAACGACTCTGCCGAAAAAGGGTCATACGTGTCACCATCGATGGTCATTTTGATATAAAACTCCTTCATGCCGAGGTTGATCATATCTTTGGCCGTAAAAACCGGCGTCATCTCTGACTCCATTTTTTGCGCATCATCCCCTCCAACGCGGAACACCGCAATGGTCCCGGTATTGCCAAGCACAGTAGCCAGAGTCCGCTCGGTCAGCTGCTTGGTATACTGGTGCGCCACGGTATTGCAAAGCCCATATTTGCGGGATTCGGAAAACAAATTTTCAAATGTGTCGGTTACCACATTGTGGAACTCATCAACATAAAAATAAAAATCATTTCGCTGGCGCTCGGGCATAGTTGCCCGCGCCATACCCGCCTGATGAATTTTTGTGATAAACATCGAGCCAAAAAAACTCGCATTTTCTTCGCCCAACTTCCCTTTTGACACATTGATCAAGAGGATTTTTTTGGTATCCATAATATACTTGATATCGATACGGTTTTCTTTTTGGGCAAAAATGTGCCGCAAGAGCGGGTTTGAAATAAACTGCCCAAGCTTATTCACGAGTGGAATAATGGCATCGGTATCAAATTTTTCTGACCAGTCAGCAAATTCAATGGCCCAAAAACGCTTGACCATATCATCTTCAATATATTCGACTACTTTTTGGCGATAATTGCGGTCAGTAAGCATCGAAATCATACCGCGCATGGTCGCATGCGGATAATCGAGCAGCGCAAGACACGTAAATCGAAATACGTGTTCCAGGCGCGGTGTCCAGTTGGCACCAAATTGTTTTTGCATAACCTCGATCAATCCTTGTGTCGCCTGGTGCTTGAGATCGGGATGCACATTTGCGAGCGGATTGAACGAAACCGGAAACTGCGTATCGGAGGGGTCAATCAGCACCACGTCATCAATGCGGCTCTCGGGTATAAAATCTAGAATGGCGTTGATGATATCGCCATGGGGATCCATCAGACATAAGCCGTGTCCGTAGGCAATATCTTGCCGTATGAGAAGTTCAAGAAGCTTGGTTTTGCCAACACCGCTTTTACCAACCACATACATATGCCGTCTGCGATCAGCGCGTTTGATACCAAAGACGAACTTTTTTTCTTCAAGCGCGGCCTCATAGTTTGTGCGCCCAAAAAAAGAAGCAGTAGCAGGATCTACCCGCTGATAAATAGGCAGACGCGATGGCGGCGGCGCATATCGAATGAGGTGGAGCTTTCCCTCCTTTGGCATACTTTTAGTATATCACGCAAAAATTATATCGCCTCGAGTTCCTGAAGTACGCGCTCGTATTTTTCGAGAGCATACACGGCATCGCTATAGGTAATGCCCATAGCCCCTTCGTGCGCAACCTGATTCCGCAACTTGTGAACCTCCCAGAGATGGTCAATATTTTGAAACTTTTGTTCTCCCAAGGCTTGCATACGCTCACCCATGGTCGTACCGGGCAGTTTTTTATCTTGCAAAATACGGTCAACGAGGGCATCTGCCTCAATAATGATCAGCGCCGCATCGCTATCAGATGCCGTATCAAGGCGGTTTTTGATAGCTCCCCATTCATAGGCATAGGCGCCCTTTTCGGGAGCTGCTACCGCTTCAAATGAATTTGAGAGGTCCTCAAGCGCTTCTTCCATGGGTATCAAGCTATCACGATACACAATGAGCTGAAATACAACGTATACGGTACCGATCACGCTAAGCGTGCCTACAACGCCAGAGATAATTTTTAATACGATAACGGAATAGTAAATAAAAGCGATATCTTCAAAGCCTGCAAAGGAAGATACAATAGCTCCTGAAGTAGAAAAAAGTAAAAAACCGAGAATGGCTATAAAAAGCACAAGCTCAATTGCCTGATCGTCTCCCCCACCTCCTCCACCAGAACTTTTTGGAGCAGCAACGTCTGCCATATTATGTGTTATCTCCTTCGTCGAATATATCGGAGCTTACCGGCGGGCCCATTCGTTTTGACTCAACTCGACGAATAAGCGGGGCCGTCAAAACCAAATTGGTTGGTGGATGATACAACGTAGCAAGCTCTTCAGTATTGAGTACGAATGTTTTTTGATGAATATTCCAGCTAAAGCCGTGGATGAACAAATACTTGTTTACCAATGTTTCTTCGGGCATTTTACGACGCCGATAGTTGCGCAGCATGATTGCCTTTCGCGTCTCAGCACGTTTGGCAGGAAAAAAGTATGGATAATTGATCCAGCGAGCTTGCGTATATACTCGCTCGTTATGCTTGAAGCGATTGAGGCTTTGATCGGCATGTTGATTGAAAGAAGCCGTCACCCCTCGTTTTGCTACATCAATACTATACACGCTCTTGTCAGCTATATAAATAAACCGAATCAATGTTTCATATCCTGGCTTGGTCAGGCTCGCCTCAATTGCCTTCAACACCTCAGTTTCTCCCGGCGTGCGCACGGGGAACTGCTCGTACTCACCGAACGCGCTTTGACGTACTTGAACATCTTTCTTTTTGAGCTGGTTTACCAGGTCATCGCCGCGTTTTTTCCAATCAGCACCAGCAGGACGCAAAAGCATCTGAAGCATGATATTTTCTTTCCGATCAACCTTACGAAATATTTCAAGTATTGATGAAATAGGGTCAAGACTTCGCTCCTCGTCAACGCCTTCGTACTGAACATACGTACGAATAGGGTATGGGTCAGGTTTGTCCAACACGAGTTCCGTTCCCCACAAATCAAGCCCGCGCGCCGCAAGGCCCGTAAGCGTCTTGGGAAAACGAGACATATAATCCTTCGCCTCTTCTATTTCAATTGACGGGTAATTAGCATACAAATTTGCCTCAAGTACACCACGGTGTTTGGTTGGTGTCCGTATAAAAAAATGAATGTCCCCTCCAAATGTGACAATCTCAAAGCTAAACCACAGGGTAACTTCTCCGTCCAAATAAATCTCGACGATGTCTCCCGGGGAGTTGCGCAAACTATGCAGCGCCGCAAAAAACTGCTCCATCGCCCGTGGAGATTTAAGAATTTCACGGGGAAACTTAATCTCTAAAAGAGTATACTGGAGCGCGGCTTTATAGAGCTGTTGTCGCCATGCGAGCCAAATTGCCCGAAAGAGGACAAAACTAACCGGACCAAACCAAACCCACCAGTAGCGGATCAGATACTGAAATATACCAAACGTTGGTCCAAATAAATCTAAGAAAGACACGATATACTCTTATGATACAAGAGTATAGCGTCCCCCCTCAAGTGTCTTAAAAAGTTTCTTGTTCTGAAGATTGATGAAAACCGTACTTGGCTTTACCTGCCTACGATTCGAAACCTCTTTGAGAATCTCTTCGCGGCTGAGCGCACCCTTTTCGCGGAGCAACCGAACAAGAACATCCTTTACAAAACCGGGCTCGTATCCCCATTCGCCAAGTGCGTAGAGCCCTCGGCCAACGAGCACAAATCGATCATCTTTGATCAATTCATTGTGAACGGTCTGGATATGAACTGGGTGTCCTGCAAAATCTTCAATATGTTTTGCAATCTCACGAAAATGGAGCGGCTTCCCTGCGCGCGCAAGCACCACAAAAGAACTCTCGCGCATCCCGCGAGGTCGGACGAATGGTGAAGAGGCATGGCCGTATTCGTTCCATTTGTTTTGTTCAATATGTTTGGAAACTGCAAGCTGGGTATTGATAACACGCCCCGCTGTATCGCCAAGACCCGAGCGCTTTGCATGCGCGACGTACCGCGTATGCGTTTCTGGCTCGGAATAGGTGGTTTGGGCATTTTTCAAATCGCGTGCAAATGATGCAAGCGCAGATTCGATAGCGCTCACGGGCGCTTGTTTGGTATGCCAGCGCACATGAAACTCTTCATCAGCCTTGCGCTTCGAAAGCATATCAGAAAGATCCAAAAAGAATACCAGCGTATTTTTATCTTTTACCTCTTTAAGCTCTGGGAGCTCCAAAAGCTTGTGTTCGGCAACAAGTCCGCCATGCGCGGCGACCAACTGTGCAAATTCGGTTTCGTACCCCTTGAGTTCAGCAAAAGAAGGCGACTTTCGAAGCCGTTTCATTGCATCGTTTTCGATCTGTCGTACTCGTTCTCGGGTAATTCCCTCTTTATCGCCAATGGCCTCAAGAGTCATTACCTTTCCGCCGCCAATACCATAGCGACGCTTCAAAATAGAGCGTGCTCGGGGTGCCAATTCCTCCAAAAATTTGCCGATTTGGCGTTCAAATTGTGCATTAAAAGTACTCATATTGAGTATGCATAATGTACCATATCTGCCTAGAACTTGCAAGGGGTAGACCCTAGAGGGCATCAGGACCATGCCCAATGGGCGAATTCTCTTGATAGGCCTTGATTTCTGAGGATCTGATGGCTATGGACTGTAAAATTCCGAGCGCTGCCATGAGCATGAGCAAAAATGATCCACCATAACTCATAAAGGGAAGACCAATACCGGTTACGGGCACAATCCCCATATTCATACCCACATGAATTGCCATGTGACCTACCAAAAGGAAGCAAATACCGAGCCCAAAGAGCTTCGAAAAATTGTCTGGCGAGCGTCCGCTGATACGAAGTATGCGCCAAAAAAGAAGTCCGTAAAATAATACAATGACGGTAATGCCAACAAAGCCCCACTCCTCCGCAAATGCGGCAAACATGAAATCAGTCTCTGACTCGGGCAAAAAATCGAGCCGCGACTGCGTACCAAGGCCTACACCCTTCCCCCACAACCCCCCCGATCCGACTGCAATCATTGCTTGTATTGCATTGTACCCTGACCCTCGTGGATCACTCTCGGGGCCAAAGAATGAAATAACGCGGGCTTTTTGATACGGCGCAAGAAGGAAGACCCAACACGCCGCACCGACAAGAATGCCAGCGGTGGCAAAGGCTACAATCTGCCGAAAACGCATTCCAGAAAAAAGAAGCATTGAAAGCCATACAAAAATCAAGATAGCCGATGACCCAAAATCAGGCTGTGAAAATACCAGAAATACCGGCACGGCAAGATACAAAAAAGAGATAGCGATGTGGCGCATCATGGCAATTTCGACATAGCGCCTCGAAAAATATTTTGCAAAAACAAGTATCAGCGAGAGCTTTACCAGCTCGACCGGCTCGAAGGCCGTAGTTCCAAAATAAAACCAGCTCTGAGCACCACGAGTTGCAAGACCAATAATTGCCAAAATAATGAGCAGCGTTACCGAAAATCCATATAAAAGCAAAATAAAAAAACTTGATTTGATACTTCGCCAATCAATAGAGGCCGCGAGCGCCATCACTCCAAAGCTGACACAAATCCATATAATCTGACGATTGAAAAAATAATCATCCCCCGAAAGCGACTTCATCGTAAGGAGCCCAAAGGTCAAAAGCGGCACAATTGCCGCAATCAAAAGCCAGTCGATATAGCGAAGATGCCTTACCATAGCGGCATCCTATCACTCAAGCACGCGGCGGTAAAGAATATCGATACGCGCCGGCCTCGGATAGTGCGACGTAGGCCAGGCAAACGAGACCGTTCGTTGTGATCCCGGGGCAAAATTTTCGAGGTAGGTTCGCGCTGCAGCAAACGCGTTGCCATCGGCACCCTCAAGCACCACCGAAACCTCGATGCGCTTTTCTTCAAAGAGCGAGGCATTCTGCAAGTTGACCTTCACGAGAGGATGCGGATCAGTTTCAAATGACTGCGATACTACCTGCATTTCAAACTGTCGCTTTGAATCAAGGCGCTCCCATGTGATCGGTTCAAATGAAAAATCAACCCGTGCGGGAATCCGCGGACCCGGAACCATGTTCGGCTCAAAAATAAACGTACGATCTTTTGGCAACAAAAAGGTTCGTCCTTCGCGCTCGGCAAGCAATACATTTTCACTATCATAAAGCTTCATTTTATAGCTGAAGTCTCGGGCCCCTATAAAAAGATTCGTATTTTCAATCATGGCGCCTACATCATAAACACCCGGGCGAACCAAAAAATATCTCTGCCACAAACGTTTTGGTTGAGTGGGAATTTCTCCCAGGCATTGCACCTCACAGGCACCGCCGCAATCAACCCCCCCTTCTTCTCCATTTTGTAATCCATCAGTACAGGTTGGCTCGGGTATTTGGGTAATAACTGCAAATACAAATGCCGTAAGCCCAAGAACGGTAACAATGCCAATTCCTATGAGTCGTCGCTTGAGTACCCAGGTACGCATTAAAATATTGTAACACAAATAAAAAAGCTGCTGCGTGAATTTGCCACACGAGCAGCTTAGAAGCCCTTTGCAAAAAGGCTGAGAACGACTCCGAGAAGGAAGATCACCATCCTCCAGGGGTTCATAGGTTCCCCGATATGGGTGGGTTTTGCGCGACTTGCGACGGTAAACCAAATCCGTCGCCCACGGCAATAGGAACACTCTCCCGTGATTCTTCCGAATGGATCTCCATTTGGAAGGAGTTTTACTCGCCGGCGCAGGCACTCAGGATTGACACACTGCCGCCAGCCGAAAACTGTATAGAGCAGAGAAAACAGTACGCTCGCGGTGATCAGCCATGGCGTGTCGTTTTTATAGGACAATGCAAACAACGAAGCGAAAATGAAGTACGGAACAAGAAAAACAAGAGTACTTCGAAGACGCCACAGGATAGTCAAAATCCAAATCATGCTAACCTCCTCAGTGAGTTGTTGGCCCTGCAATTGGCCACAAGATTCTTTCGAGCGCGAACTCGAATACATCGAAACCCGTGGATCGGGCTCGTTCGAGTCGGATTTCTTTAAGTCCCGCCCTTTCGTATGTGAGACGCATCGCCTCCTTTGCTTCATCGATGTTGTTTTCAAAGCACAGTTGGTCGAGTGCGTCGGATTCAGGAACGGTATGGAAAATTGGCCGAAGCCGATACAGATCAGAGACTTGCATAGTGCACCTCCATATTCCACAAAATTTATACTATGAAAAATAAGAAAAGTCAAATAAAAATGCCACTGGAATCTTGCGATTCCAGTGGCTGTCTGTGAGGGCTACTGAAGTTTCCCCTTGAGTGAATTGGCGCGTTTGCGCCAAGGCGTGTCGTCCTGGGCGTAGACCTGGATGCCGGCATCAGGGAACACTATCGAGAAGTCGACGAAGCGTTCCTGAACCTCTCCCGCCTTCACACGAGCGAGGAGATTTCTGAGCACCTCACTGCCCGGTAGGTTGAAGTTGAAACGCGTATGGTTGTCATGCGACTTGGGAATGAGCTTGAATTCGTCTTTCTCGCCCTTCCCCATTTCGTAGCCGTCGTTTCCGCCGTCACGAAATGGCGCAAGCTCACCAACACGAAACTCCCGGAAGAAGATCACACCTTCCTCAGAAGTAGCGACCCGCACGATGACTCGCTGCGCAGAAAAATCCTGCGCCTCGAGATCCATGGGACATCCCTCCTCTACCTGCATTCTGCCGCTGCCCTTGAAGTAGGGGTTGCCTTGCTGATCCGGATAGAGCTCCGGGTCACGGAACATCCGACCCACACAGGAGCGTCGTGGGGTCTGAGTCGGAGTGGGCGTAGGTGTAGGAGTCGGCGTCTGGATCACCGGCGTGGGCGTCTGCTTGTTCGGCGTACGCGTCGGAGTCGGGGTCGGCGGAGTCGGGGTCGGTTTCCGATCTTCCACCTTGATGCAGCATTCGCCCTTGATGATGCTTTTGCAACCCAACGAACGAAGCGGATTGCACATCACGCGCCGTGATGCTTCCTCCTCCTTTTGCATCGTTGCGCAAAGCGCCTCCTGCCAAAAGGTTCCGAACTTCTGTTTGAGGAATTCTCCCCGTGAAGGACTCGGCTCGAAACAAATCGTTCCAGGTGCCTCAGCAAGGAACGAAAACGAGTCATCGAAGATGACGTTCTCCGAATGATTCTCGCTCTTGCACGGCCTCGTGCCGCACAAGATCGTTTCGGTCGCCACCCTGATGCCAAGGCCCTTCGTGCCCGGCTCTGCGAACTTCCCCGCGAGATCGATCTCGGTGATTCTGTATTTCTCTTCCTTCTTCAAGAGAACGAACTTGCAGTCATGCATCGAACCCGTCTCGACCGTGTCGGGACAGTTGGTCACGATCTGGCAAGCACCCACCTCGGCATCTCTGAGATCTGTGGCGACGGGTGTCGTCCAAATGTCAGGCAGAACTTCTTCCTCACCCGTGGCGACGGACGGCGCGCACAACAGCGCTACCAAAATCAGCAACAACAAACGGTTCATGATCACTCTCTCCTTTTTCTTCTTGGCTCATGTGAGCCGGTTCTCAATGATTCTTGAAAAATACTTACACAAAAAAGAAAAATTGTCAAATAAATTATTCCAACCAAAACTTTCGAAAAATTTTTCAAAAACTTTGGTTGGTCCCGGAGCGATTTTGTCGCTCCGGGAACGAGATCCTCTGCGTGAACAAGGCAGGATCAGTTTTCTTACTTCGCGAATGCGAACAAAACGGTGAGCGCTGCTGCACAGCAGAGAACGATGCGGAAGGTGAAACCACTGATCGGAATATGAATTTCCATGGCTCCCTCCATACCTGCCAGAGCAGGGTTAAACATAAGAATTCAAAAACTATTATACTATATAAATATATAAAAGTCAAGTATAAAAACCCTTGCGGGGGTAAGGGTTTTTGGGAATGATATGTGGAAATAAGGTGGCAGCTGCCTACTGTCCCCTTGCGAGTATCATCGGCAGTACAGCGTTTTACGACTCTGTTCGGAATGGGAAGAGGTAGTTCCACTGCCTCAAGCCACCACCATATTTCAACACATCACTAATTTTATTTCGAAATTGGGAAGAAGAGGTCACGCGCGGGTGACCAAAAGTTTTCGGAACGGTAGAGGAATCTGCTTTCAGATTACTCCATGGTTTGGTGTTGCACTGAGTAGGCAGATACAGCCCTTAAACACGTTCCGAATTCGAAAGAACGAGATCTCGGGGAGGTGGGTGGCAGACGTCATGCCACAGCCACAATCTTTATTCCTCGACGAGTTGCGGTCATTGCCACCTCCCCAAGCTTTTTTTCATCTGAAGAAATTAATTTCCGAGAGAGACAGCCAGGTAGCCTTAGAGCCTGTGGGCGCCTCCTATCCTATCATCGCACTTCAACCCAGAACACTTTGCAATTAAGTTCTGGAGGCGATTTCGGATTGTCCGCATACTCGGCGTATGCTTCATCTCGGATTTCTTCTTCTCAATTTCGAAACTTGCCCGAAAAAATTTTTAAAAATTTAGGCGGGTTTTTGTAGATAGTTTTCAAATGTGCATTTTCTAATGGGAAAATCGGACTATTAGTACCCCTCCGCTCAACACATTACTGTGCGTACACGTAGGGCCTATCAACGTGATAATCTCTCACGGTCCTCAAACGATTTCTAATCTTGGGGTGGGCTTCCCGCTTAGATGCTTTCAGCGGTTATCCCGTCCCGACATAGCTACCCAGCGCTGCCGTTGGCACGACAGCTGGTACACCAGAGGTCAGTTCCTTCCGGTCCTCTCGTACTAAGAAGAACACCCCTCAAAAATCAACGCCTGCAGCAGATAGGAGACCAACCTGTCTCACGACGGTCTGAACCCAGCTCACGTACCCTTTTAATTGGCGAACAGCCAAACCCTTGGGAGCTTCTCCACCCCCAGGATAGGACGAGCCGACATCGAGGTGCCGAACACCGCCGTCGCTATGGACGCTCGGGCGGTACCAGCCTGTTATCCCCAGAGTAACTTTTATCCGTTGAGCTTTCGCGGTATCTAATACCCACGATCGGATCACTATGTTCTGCTTTCGCATCTGCTCGACATGTCCGTCTCGCAGTTAAGCCAGCTTATGCCATTACACGTCAGGCGCGATTTCCATCCGCGCCAAGCTGACCTTTGTAAACTCCTCCGTTACGTTTTAGGAGGATAGCGCCCCACCAAAACTGCCCACCAGATACTGTCCCTCTGCGTTTTTTCCGCAGGGGTTAGAACTTAGTTCTTTAAAGATGGGTATTTCACTGGCGACTCCAGAGGGCCCGAAAGCGCTCCTTCAACGTCTCCCCACTATTCTACGCATTAAAGACCTAAGCCCAATATCAAGCTGCAGTAAAGCTTCTGGGGTCTTTTCGTCTAGCTGCAGGTAGCCGGCATCTTCACCGGCATCGCATTTTCACCGGGCACCTCCTCGAGACAGTTTCCCAGTCGTTACGCCTTTCGTGCGCGTCGGAACTTACCCGACAAGGAATTGCGCTACCTTAGGACGATTATAGTTATCGCCGACATTGACGAGGGCTTATACCGTGCAGCCCACACCATTACTGACATGGACCGACAATATTTAACCTTCTCGCATTGGTCAGGCGTCACCCCCTATACATCCTCTTACGAGTTCGCAGGGAGCTGTGTTTTTGATAAACAGTCGCCAGGAATACTTTCGCTGCGGCCTCTTTCTCCTTGCGGAGTGAGGCAGGCCTTATCCCGAAGTTACGGCCGCTTTTTTGCCGAGTTCCTTAAGGAGGTCTCACCCGTTCGCCTTGGTCTACTCGACCTGCACACCTGTGTCGGTTTGCGGTACGGTTCAATCGCATATAATCTTAGAAGTTTTTCTCGGAAGCTCGCTTTATGAAATTTCCCAACCCGAAGGAAGAGATTTTCGCATAGCTTGAGGCGGGATTAAACCCAGCGTCCCGGATTTTCCTAGAACGCACTCTTACCATACGAACGCAAATCCATTCATACGCTCCATATACTGAACTTCGTCCCTCCATCGATATACGACCGAGTCACGGAATATTAACCGTGTGTCCATCAGCTGCGACTTTCGTCATTGCCTTAGGCCCGACTAACCCTTGGATGATCATCATTGCCAAGGAAACCTTGTGCTTTCGGCGGACAGGGCTCTCACCTGTCTTGTGGTTACTTGTGCCAACATTCTCTCTTCCATGCGCTCCACTCCAATCCTCGCGGAGGAGCTTCACTGCACATGAAATGCTCTCCTACCAATTGTTTTGCCGAAGCAAAACAATTTCTCACCTTCGGTACTACGTTTAAGCCCCGATTATTTTCGACGCAAAGTCTTTTGACGAGTGAGCTGTTACGCACTCTTTAAAGGATGGCTGCTTCTAAGCCAACCTCCTCGCTGTCTAAAAAACTTCACCTTCTTAAGTGCACTGAACGTAGATTTAGGGACCTTAGATTGAGATCCGGGCTCTTCCCCTTTTGACCGACGGAGCTTAGCCCCCGTAGTCTGACTACCCAGCCAAAACACCAGCCATTCGGAGTTTGATAGGACCTGTGAGATTTCTCCCTTTCAGGACCTTCCAGTGCTCTACCTGCTGGCTTGCGCTGAGCGCTAGCCCAAAAGCTATTTCGGAGAGAACCAGCTATTACCAGGTTCGATTAGCTTTTCACTCCTTACCACAGCTCATCCGAAGATTTTGTACCATCAACCGGTTCGGACCTCCCCCCGACTTTCGACGGGGTTCATCCTGGCCATGGCAAGCTCACCTGGCTTCGGGTCTATCGCTAACTACGTTCAAATCATATACTTCACTCCGTCGGATGACAGAGTTTAGTATATGATTTGATGAACGCCCTGTTCAGACTCGCTTTCGCTACACCTTCGTCCCGTGACGGGACTTAGATTACGTAGTACACGATAACTCGTTGGCTCATTCTTCAATAGGCACGCCGTCACCCCGGCTTGCGCCGGAGCTTCGACTCTTTGTAGGCATATGGTTTCAGGTACTATTTCATCGCCCTCACCGGGCTGCTTTTCACCTTTCCCTCACGGTACTAGTTCACTATCGGTTTCCAAAAGTATTTAGCCTTGGCCGTTTAGTGCGGCCTGCTTCCTCCGACCCTGTCATGTGTCGAAGTACTCAAGAGTAGTATCAAAGAGTACAAAAAATCATTTCATGTACGGGACTATCACCCTCTTTGGTTTGGCTTTCCAGCCCATTCCATTATAATTTTTGTTTCTCAACTCTCTCTCTCGAAGGAGACAATACTATCTTACAACCCCCCACAAAACATTGTTAACGTTTAGAATCCGAAGACCCTTCGCGAAAACTATTTTATGAGGTTTGGGCTCTTCCCTTTTCGCTCGCCGCTACTAAGGGAATGGGAAATATCGAAATCGCTCGCATCGATCGAAATGTTTGCGAACGATTTTGATATTTCATTCTTTTCTTTTCCTCCGGGTACTGAGATGTTTCACTTCCCCGGGTGCGCTTCCCGACTTATTAATAGTCGGGATCCTATGAATTTTCGTCATAGGGGGTTTCCCCATTCGGATATCGCCGGATCAAAGGTTGCTCGACACCTCCCCGACGCTTAACGCAGCCAAGCCACGTCCTTCATCGCCTTTTAGAACCTAGGCATCCACCATACGCCCTTTCTATTTCCCATTAGAAAATGCACACTTGCACCCCGATCTTGCCTGTCGGGGTACTACCTACAATATGTTTTCAAATTACTTGTCGTTCAGAGAACTAAAAAATCCTCCGAGCGGAGGATCCATCTTACGAAGACCACAAACGGCTTAACGCCGCCCGCTCATGAACATTTTTAGCTTTAAAGTCTTACTCATCTGTGTAGGGATAGTATACTTCCCGCCCTGGGTCCTGTCAATAACTAAAATCCCCTTGCTATGAAGGGGATTTTAGCTTCCTTGGGAAAGGATTTTTAGCGAACTTCTCGCTTCAATTTTTCGATAAATTCTGAAGCGTGCTCTTTGCCTCCAAGGCCAAATGCAAGACCACCGGCAAGCGCAAGCATTGCGACAAATGCAGTGACAAGCGTTTGCAAGAGTTCAACAGCAATTTGGAGCTGGAAAAGCGCTGCCAAAATGCCAAAGATCCAGATTGACCACTTGGCAATAGCGCCAATGAGTGATGCTGCAGGCATGCGTGCTGCGTGCGCTGATGCCTTCGAGACACGCTGCGCCATATCACCAAGCACCGCTGCTGCGATGATGATGATTGCGGCAACAGCAACATTCGGGATGTAGGTGATGACCGATGTCAGAAAGACGCTTACTTCACTCAGCTCAAGGATGCTTGCGGCAACCAAGAGCGCAAGTACGATGAAGAACCACCGAACAAGCCCTCCCAAAAATGCACCCGAGTTAAGCTTTACGCCCCCTCGCGTCAGCACTTCTTCTGCACCGAGCCCTTCAAGCAATGAATCAACCTTGAGCGCTCGAACAATTTGCTCGACAAGCTTTCCGAGCATCACGGCTACAATCCACAAAACGATGAACGCAAAAAGCGCTACGACCAATTTTGGGATAAACGCTGCAACACTTGTTGCAAGGGTATTCAATGCATCTTCAAACGCAAGAATACTTTCTTCGCCTAAATTCATATCGTAAATAATTTAGTCAATATATTAATGATAGAGAAAAAGTTGACCTTTTCGGCCATTATATCACGGAACGGGCGGTTTAGACCCTTTCCTGTGGATAAAGAAAACGCTTGATTGGTAAAGGAGTTTCCGTATAAACAGAGGGAGAATCTCGTGCGCCCTATCGGCGCACCCGCAAAGTGCCCTCGCTAAACAAGTCTCTTGCCGGCAAATGCAGAGCCTGAGCCTGATTTAAGATATTTTTCAAAATTATAAGCTTTCTGTTTGCTGGAGAAAGCACAATACCAAATTAAAGTGAACGGGTATTTTGTCGAAGAATATTTATTGCCACCACGATTGTGTTCGCCAATCCTTCTTTTCAAATTATCAGTGCATCCAATATACCGGGTTCCATCTTTCAAGCTTCGAAGAATGTATACGTAATGCATAGGTACAGTATACAAAACAGTCCTCCTTCGCACAGCCCTTCGTCGCTAAAGCTAGAAGGACTCGCGCTTCGGAAGGACACCCCTTCGTTATATTTTATTCGGTGTGCGCGCACACCGAAGCTCCCAGAGGAGCGAAGGTGTGGACCCGGGGAGAATCGAACTCCCGTCTACCGCGTGCAAAGCGGTCGTTTTACCACTGAACTACGGGCCCATTGATTGATGGGCTCCAGTATAACAGAGGATTTATTGTATTTCTACTGTTGTTTTATCGGAGGAAACCTATCTGGATCAATCGTGCGCAGGAAGCACACGACACCAGTACCATGCGCCCAGTTTGCCTGCGAATCAATGCCGTCATAAATGGGACGAGCAATGCTTTGACTAGTATTATCACTTACGGTTTCAAAATGTGCGCAAAGCTCAAAGGTCAAATCACCCTTTCGCTGGTAACCGTAGGCCTCCCCTGTTTTGGGATCACGAGGCGGAACAAATCCACGGATATCATCGCGAAGCACTTCAAGTGTTTGTGGCAGTGCCTGTTTGGTGCGCCAGTATTCTATGACTTCACTTTGCAACGTTTGCAGATCCCACGTGCGCTGTTCATCAAGCCGGCGAAGGCGCTCTGACTGCGGTGAGCCCGCAACTGAAAATGCACCTACAACCGTAGCAAGTACAACTACCACAACACCCCACACAAAAAACTTCATTTGCGGGTGGCGTGAGGCCATAACATTTTTTCGCAAATTCCAGGTGTAATAGAGAAATACACTTCCTGCAATCAAGAGAACCGTGAGCACTTTCAACAAAAATCGAACAGTAAGCTCGCCATTGAGAAACTGGTAAATCAACGCAACCAAATCACCGGCAATTACCACGGCAACAACCGAAAGTGTAAAGTAAAGCAGCCACTTGCGTATTTTCATGCCGCGTTTTTCGGGATGATCG
>Ga0194121_10001456_pt1 | contig 40152 bp, 39 predicted proteins | sample TA2MahCa50mmetaG_FD_148609 | JGI IMG/M metagenome (GOLD analysis project Ga0194121, IMG submission 148609) | Freshwater microbial communities from Lake Tanganyika, Tanzania - TA2015020 Mahale Deep Cast 50m | ecosystem: Environmental > Aquatic > Freshwater > Lake | place: Tanzania: Lake...
GCCGCTTCTCTGGTTCTGGATCGCCGCGGCAATCAATAGCAGGGCACCGGCCTCAAAGGCCAGGAAGAGCGCCAGCAGCAAGGCGTCGAAGGCGCGCATATCCCCCAGTAGGCAAAGAGGTCCACAATATAATATCGGCCCCTCCGCCCCTGGGGGTTAGGGCCTGTCTGCAAAGTCGCTTTTAGGCCCAAGCCCGAGCGAAAGCAGCGCGGGCAAGGTGCCCGCAACCGAAGGTCGCCAACCCGAAGGGTTGAGCGGCAGCAGGCGTATTGACCCACAAACACGCCGCATGAGGGCAACGCCGATCCGCCCCGCCTGCAACCGGGCGACGCCAGAATGGAGTTTGCAGACAGGTCCTTGCGGCTCAGCAGATCAGCAGCATCTTGCGGGTCTGGGTGAACCCCTCAGTCCAGAAACGGTAGAAGTAAACCCCCCAGGCCGGTCGCCCGCATTCCAGGCCGCCATATGGGCCCCGGCTGGCGGCCAGCCCTCGGCCAGCACCTCCAACCCGCTGCCCGGCGGCGTCGAGGACCTCCAGGCGCACCTGCCCCTCGCGGGGAAGGCGGTACTCGATGAGGGTGGCCGGGTTGAAGGGATTGGGGTAGGTCTGGCCCAGCACGAAACTCTGCGGCCCGCTGCCGGCCTCCTCCAGCACCGCGGTGGGCGGGCCGTAGTCAAAGGGCTGGTCTACCATGTGGTAGAGCTTCTCCTTGCCCCCACTGTACTCCTGCTGCAGGTAGTAGCTCAGCAGCGGCTAGCGCGCCAGTTCTTTGAGGCTGCGGCTCACCGACTGCCCCTCCTCCCAGTGGTTGTCGAGGGTCTTCTGAATCCACATCTCCATGCCGGCGCCGCTGTTCCAGTGGTCGATGCTGCCGGGCCGGTCCCAGCGGGGCACCCCGCCGGCCCGGTGCCGGTCGTAGAGGGCCTGGATCTGGGCGCGGTACTGGGGATTGACGTCGCTGGCCGCGGGGCTGTCCTCGAACTGCCGGTTCACCGCACCGCAGCAGTGTAGGTACGGATGTACGGTGGTGCCCTGCCAGTTCTTGGCTGTCAGGGCGATGCCCATGCCGTGGGCCTTGAACTTGGCGATGTTGAGGTTGAAGGCCCCCTCCTCCTCGATGGGCGCCACGTAGCCGATGCGCTCATACACCACCCTGTCGGGCACCTGGCGCCAGATCACCTCCCCGCCCTCCTTGAGCGTGCCGAGGTTGGCTGCGGATACCAGCCGGCCGGTGTAGAAGGTGCTCAGCTTGGCGCCGGTGCGCCAAGTCATGGGGACAAAGACCTGCATGGAGCTGCTGGTGGGGCAGTAGGCATCGCCCAGGAGGTTCCCCTCGCGCAGATAGAACTGCTCGCCCTTCAGGCCCATTTTTTTCCCTTCATGCCCTCGACCAGGCCCTCGACGAAATCGGCGTCGGTGATGATGCCCATAACCCCCTACGTCGAATCGCCGCCGCAGGTGATATTGGGCTTCATGGCCACCTTGTCGGTCACAGAAAACCCCGGGGTATCCTGTAAGGTGAACAGCTCGCGGGCCAGGGCTTTGCCCTCCGCCATCTTGGCAGCGGCATCCAGTTTGTACACCACCTGGGTGCGTTTGATGAACACTGCCTCGGGATGGGCGGCCACAAAGGGGTGCAGGCCGAAATAACGCGGCCCACCCTGGTAGGCACTCGGCCAGGCCCGGAGGGCTGCAGCAGGGACGCTGCCCCCACCATGCCTGCCGACTTGAGGAAATCCCTTCTTTCCATGGTCAATACTCCTTTCTCGGGTAGCAACCCAACCATAGGGCACGAGTCGTACCACCCTCTGTCCTCTCCCCCACCAGGAGCGCTGCCATCCGTGTGGCCGCCTGCCGGCGGCGGGGGTTGGGACCCCAGTGGGCTGCGCGGGCCCCGGCTGGCTGGCCCGGCAACGGCAAAAGCTGTACTTTCAAGACACCTTCCGCACCCAGGTCCACTGATGAAGACCGCTGCCCGCGCCCTTGGTTTCCGCCTCCTGTTGCCAGTTCTGCTAGCAGCTGGCCCCGCCCTGGCCCAGTATGTGGCCGAAGTGCCCTATTTCCACCAGTACAGCAACCGCCTCAACCCTTCGGGTTCCTGCCAGAACACTTGTGTGGCGATGGTGCTAAAATACTACGGGGCCGCGGATATCACCCCGGACCAGCTCTCGGCCACCTGGGGCACCAGCGTGGCCCAGACCACCGAGGGACTGGCGCGGGTTTTCAACACCGAGGCGGCGGCCCGCGGCCTGCGCGTGCGCGACCAAGCAGTGGAAAGCGGCACCCTGCGCCAGCTGCACGCCCTGCTCGACGAGGGCAAACCGGTGATCGTGCACGGCGGCTTCTCCACGGTGGGCCATCTGCTGGTGCTGGTGGGTTACGACGCGAACTACTACTACGCCAACGACCCGGCCAGCCGCTGGACCGAACGCCTCAACGGGGGGTTCACCCAGACCAGTGATCCGCACATCGGGCGTTATACCCGCTACCAACGGGCCGCCGTCGAGCAGGCCATCCTCTCGGGTGACCACCGCCGCCGCATTCGCATGCATGCCCTCTACCTGGCGCCCGGCCCGCTGGCCGCCACCCTGACCCTGGCCGGCGGCGATTCCCTGGCCGCCGATCTTCCCTTCACCTTGCGGGCCACGGTCCGGCTCGACACCCTGCCCGGTGCCGAGGTCACCGCCAGCGCCGACCTCAGCGAGCTGGGCGGGGCAGCCACCCACCCTCTGTTTCGCCTTGACGAGCGCACCTTTCAGCTCGAGGCCGAACTACCCGGCCCGGCCCCGGGCCGCCGGCGCCTGCGGGTGTACCTGCGGCAGGGCGGCGCGACCGAGGTCCTCCGCCGCATCCTCGTAGTGCTGCCCGCGGCCAACCTGCTCCTCTACGGCGACGACTATGGCGGGGGCTGGCGGCGGGGGCTGACCGTCAACACACGGGTGGATTCGGCAGCCACCGGCCAGGTGCAGCAGGGCGCCCACGCCCTGGCTCTCGAAGCGCAGGGCTTCACCTTCGAGCTGATGCCCCCCGCCCCCCTCGAGCTGGCCGGGTACCGGGCGTTGCGCCTGGCTTTCCATCCCGGCGACAGCACCCCCGGGGCGCGCCCTGCCCTAGCGGTGCAGCTCAACGGCGACGTGCGCAAACTCGTCTCCCTGCTGGGGCCATCCTCCTTTGCCCTCGACCCCCAGCGCCGCGAATGGCAGGAGATCGAGATCCCACTCTCGGCTTTCTATCCGCTCGAGGACTCGCTTAGCTCCCTGCGCCTATTCGGCACCCTGCAGGGCACCTTCTTCCTCGACGAACTGAGCCTGGTCAGCTCCCGTTTCCCGGCCCCGGCCCTAACTGGCGCCTGGCTGCGCCCCGGCCCTGATTCGCTGCTGGTCGGCAGCCATCTCTCCCTGCGCCAACTCATCGCCGTCCAGCGCGGGGTGGCGGAGGGGCCCCCCGCCGAACTAAGCGCCGATCTGAGCGAACTGGGCGGTCCGGCTGCCCTGCCCCTCAGGTCGTATGACGGGCAGACCTATACCCTCGAGGCGGAGCTGTACCTGCCCGCCACCAACGGGGTGCGCCAACTGCGGGTGCGGCTGCGGCAGGGAACCCTGGAGTCCGAGTTGCGCCGGTCGGTGCTGCTCTTGCCTGCCGAGGATCAGCTGATCTTCGGGGACGAATACGGCGAGAACTGGCGGCAGGGATTCGCCGACGCCGTCGGCGCCGGCCCTCGCGCGGGGGAAGAGGTTTTCGCCGGCCAGCGGGCCCTAGCCATCGAGGCCCGCGCCTATACCATTGAGCAGTTGGCGCGCCGCCCGGTGGACCTGGCAGGGTACCAGGCCTTGCGCTTTGCCTTCCATCCCGGCCAGGCCGTGGCTGGCTATGGCGGGGCGATGGCGGTGATGTTGAACGAGGACCCCAACACCCTGCTAAACCTCGGCCCGGATGGCCCAGCCGGGGCGCGTCTCGAGACCAACCGGCGGCAATGGCAGCAGATCGAGATCCCGCTGGCCGCCTTTGGCGAATTGGAGGAACCGCTGGGTTCCATCCGTTTTTTTGGCAGCCTGGAGGGGCTTTTTTATCTGGATGAGGTGCGCCTGGTCGCCGCCCGGCCACCGGCGGCCACCGCGGTCGCCGCCGAACCGGCCCCCTCCCGCCCCCGGACGACGGCCCTGGGCCCCAACTTCCCCAACCCCTTCAACAGCCGGACCACCATCCCCTTTGCCCTTGCCGAACCAGGGTGGGCGAAGCTGGAGCTTTTCGATCTGCAGGGGCAGCGGGTGGCGCGGCTGGCCTCGGGCTGGTACGCGGCGGGTCCGCATTTAGTGGGGTGGGACGCCGACGACGACCAGGGCCGCGCCCTGGCTTCGGGGGTCTATTGCTGCCGCCTCGAAACCGGCGGCCGGGTGTGGTTGCGGAAACTGCTGCTCCTGCGCTGAACTTCTTCCTTTACCTGGCCAAGGCCCCTACCTCGCCATGGGCGTTGCGTACGGCCTGGAGCAGGGGCCAGCGGGGGGCCCATTTCTCGGCCTGCTGGTAGAAGTACCGGGCCTCCTCGGGCCGCTGGGTGCGCTCGCACAGGGCGCCCAGTTCCTGCAGGGCCGGCAGGTAGCCCGCCTCCCGGCGCACAACCTCCTTGAAGGCCGCCTCGGCCTCGGCCTCCTCCTCCTGTTCCACATGGGCCAGGCCCTTGGCGTAGTACAATTCCTCGTCGGCATGGCGGCACACCAGGGAGCGGGCAAAACAGGCCAGGGCCTGGGCCGCCTGTTTGGCCTGGAGGTGGTTGAGGCCCTGGCGGTAGTAGGCGCGGCCCAGGGCGTTGAGCGCCCGGGTGTTCAGCGAGTCGGCCTGCAGCACCTTTTCCAGGTGTAGGATGGCCTGCTTGAAATCCCCGGACCGGTAATAGGCCACCCCCAGGTCGTAGCGCACGCCCCTCTGGGATGGTTCCATCTCCAGGGCCCGCTCCAGGTGCGGCAACCCCTCCCCGGGCAGCCCCAGGCGACACAGCAGGGTCCCCAGTCCCACCCTGGCCTCCACCATCGCCGAGTCCAGGCGCAGGGCCTCCTGGAACTCGGCCCGGGCCTCGGGTAATTGCCCCTGGGCCTGCAGCACCACCGCCAGGTTGCTGCGGGCCGCAGCGAGGGTGGGTTGGAGCGCCACGGCCTGGCGCAACTCGTCGCCGGCCCTGGCCACCTGCCCATCGGTGTAATAGGCGTTGGCCAGCAGCACCCGCAACTGGGCGTTGTCCGGATTGAGCATCACCCGGGTGTAGAAATAGCGGATGCGCTCCTTGCTCCAGAGCTGATACCCCTCGCGGATGCCGCCCTCTCCGGCCCCGGCCAGCCGGGTCAGGCCCAGCGCCAGGACCCAGATCATCGGCCAGCTCATGGCCCGAATACCTGCACGCGATTGTTGAAGGTGTCGGCCACAAAGATTCTCCCGGCCCCGTCGCGGGTGATGCCGCCAGCTACCACCCGGCGCCGCACCTCGCGGCCGGCGGCCAGTTCGTCGAGCACCTCCAGCTCCCCGGCAAAGCGAAACTGTCCTGCCCCCTCGCCCTCGCCGCCCCAGCCGGTCAAATGCTGGTCGCGGCGGAAAACCTCGACCCGGCTCTGCCCGGCATTGACGATGAAGACCCGGTCCCCAGCCGCGTCCACGGCAAAATCACTGGGCCGTTTCAGCACCCCCCGCCCCGGGTCGTGCGGCGAGAGAGCTTCGCGGCCCACCCACCACCGGGCCTGGCGCTGCTCCGGGCTGTCGTAGACCATCAGCCTAGGGGCCTGCCAGCCCATTTCCACGTAGTTGGCCGGTTCGACCAGCAGGGCAAAATGATCGCCCCAGAAGCGCAGGCTGGAAATCAGGAGCGGGGGCACCTCGTACCGGGCCACTTCGCTCCCTTCGGCGTCGAACTGGTAGAGACGGTCGATACATTCGATGTAGACCCGGTCCCCCGGCCCCACGGCCAGGTGGCGGACAAAGAGCCCCTCCAGCGGGCGCTCCCACAGCAGGCGGCCCTGACCGTCGAACTTGGCCCACCGCAACTGGGGGGGCCCTCCGGAGACTGCCAGGTTGTAGGCCAGGTGCAGGGCGCCCCGGCTGTCGAAGCCAAGGGAAACCGCATCCAGGGCGCCGGTCTCCAGGCAGGCGGGAGGGACTGCGGCAAAGGCCCAGTTCTCCAGGGTGCGCCCCTGGCCGTCGAAGCGCGCCACCAGGCCGGTTCCTGCCCCCACCGCGGCGATATGGCCCTGCCCATCCGCGGCCAGGCGGGTGGGCAGGAAACCGGCGGGCAGGGCCCAGGTGGCCGCGTGGCGGTGGATGGCGCCCGCCACTGCGGGGCTGAGGGCGCTTTCCCTGACCTGCCCCGGCCGGCCGTAATGAACCGCGACCCGGTACTGGTACCCCTGGTTGCCCTGCAATTCACGGTCGCTCCACGAGGTGTCGCGCTGGGCGCACAACCGGGCCACCACGGCCCAGGGCCCGCCCTGGGCCCGCCGCACCTCGTACTCAATGAAATCGCGCCCCGCCGGCGGCGACCAGCTCAGGTGGGCCGCCGCTTCCCCGCTGTCGAAGGATGCGCTCAGCGCCGGGGCCGGGGCCGGCGGTCCCGGCGGGCGCAGCAGGCCGCAGGAACCCAGCCACAGACCCAGCCATAGGCCGCCTACCCCCCCCAGAAGCCCCGTTGCGCTCATCCCCTCTCTCCCCCCCGGGTTTCCGTATGGACAGGGGCAAAAACAGAGACACCCGCACCGATCCAGGGTGCGGGTGTCCTGTGGTATCGCCTATGTTGCTGGTGCCGAAGCGGGGACTCGAACCCCGACGCCCGAAGGCACTGCCCCCTCAAGACAGCGTGTCTACCAGTTTCACCACTTCGGCAGGAATGCGTCTGATCTCGTCTTACCGACCAGTCTGGCCGGCCGGAGCGGGCGCCGGGGCCGGAGCCGAGGGCACCACCTCGCCCCCGCCCGCAGCCGGCGGCGGGCTGAAGGGCACCGGGGCGGCACTTTGCTGCTGGAGCATGCGCTCGGTGGCCGAAACGCCCTCTTCGGACCCGGTGTCGTAGCTAATGAACTGCACCAGACAACTGAGGAAAAAGGCCGTGGCCAGCACCGTGGTGGCCTTGGTCAGGAAATTGGAGGCCGTGCGCCCTCCCAGGAACGAAGCCGAACTCAGCCCGCCGGCCACCGAACTGGCCAGCCCGCCCCCTTTGCCGGACTGCATCAGCACCACCACCACCAAGAGCAGGCAGATGAACACGTGCAGAATGGTCAGAAGAATCATCATAGGGATATCAACACGCCGCTTTGACGATGGCGGCAAAGCTGTCGGCCTTGAGCGCGGCGCCGCCGATCAGGCCGCCATCGATGTTTGGCTGGACAAAGAGTTCTGCCGCGTTTTCGGGTTTGACGCTGCCGCCGTACTGGATGCGCAGGGCCCCGGCCACCCCCTCGCCGTGCCGCCGGCGCAGACAGGAGCGGATCAGGCCGTGTACCTCCTCAGCCTGGGCGGGGGTGGCGGTGCGCCCCGTGCCGATGGCCCAAACCGGCTCGTAGGCCAGGGCGATCTTGAGGAGTTCCGCCTCGCCCAGCCCCTGGAGCGCCGCCTCGACCTGGCCAAGGACCACCACCTCGATCTGGCCGGCCTCGCGCTGGGCAAGGGTTTCGCCGACGCAGACGATAGGGGATAGCCCCGCGCGCAGGGCCGCCTTGAGTTTGCGGTTGATCTGCTCGTCGGTCTCGGCGAAGTGCTGCCGTCTTTCAGAGTGGCCTAATATAACGTGGGTACAGCCAGCGGTCAAGATCATCTCCGGCGAGACCTCGCCGGTGAAGGCCCCCTCGTTTTCCCAGTGCATGTTCTGGGCGCCCAGGGCAACAGGGCTACCGGCGAGGGCCGCGCCCACCGCCTCCAGGCTGGTGAAGGGCGGGCACAAGACCACGTCCACCGGCCCGCGTTCCCGCCCCACCAGGGCGAGGATAGCCCGGGCCAGTTCCCCGGCCTGGAGGGCCGTCTTGTACATCTTCCAATTGCCCGCCACCAATGGCCGACGCACCTTCAGCCTCCCTTCGCTTCGAGGACCGCCACCCCAGGCAGTACCAGCCCGCTCAGGCATTCGAGCGAGGCTCCGCCCCCGGTCGAGACGTGGGTCATCTTGGCGGACAAGCCCAGTTGGGCGATGGCCCCGGCCGTGTCCCCCCCGCCGATGATGCTGAGGGTCCCGCGCTCGGCGGTGGCCCGCGCCAGGGCCTCGGCCACTTCGCGGGTGCCCGCGACAAAGGGATCCATCTCGCACACCCCCAGGGGGCCGTTCCAGATCGCGGCGCCGGCGGCGCCCACCCGCTCGGCAAAGAGCCGGCGGGTCCGCGGGCCGATGTCCATGCCCTGCCAACCAGGGGGGATCTGTTCGCGGTCCACTACCTGGGTCTGGGCGTCGGTGGCGAAGCGGTCGGCCACCGCGCAGTCCACCGGCAGCAGGAACTCCACCCCGCGCGTCTTGGCCTGTTCCAGGGTCTGCCGCGCCGTTTCCACCTGCTTGGCGTCCAGCAGGGAGTTACCGATCTCCAGGCCCAGGGCCTTGAAGAAGGTGTAGGCCATACCCCCGCCGATGAGCAGAGAATCCACCTTGGTGAGCAGATGCTTGATCAGTTCGATCTTTCCAGAGACCTTGGCCCCGCCCAGGATGGCCACCAAGGGCCGGCGGGGTTGCTGCAGCACGTCCTTGAGGTAGCGGACCTCCTGCTCCATCAACCGGCCGCTGGCCACCACCGCTAAGTGGTGGGCCACTCCTTCGGTGGAGGCGTGGGCGCGGTGAGCGGTGCCAAAGGCGTCGTTGACGTAGACCTCGCCGAGGGCGGCAAACCGGCGGGCGAACTCAGGGTCGTTGGCCTCCTCCTCGGGGTGGAAGCGCAGGTTTTCGAGCATCAGCACCTGGCCCGGCTGCAGCCCCGCGGCCAGCCGTTCCACCTCCTGCCCCACGCAGTCGGGGGCCAGGTCCACTGGCCGGCCCAGGTGTTGGGCCAGCCGCTCGGCCACCGGCTTGAGGGACATGGCCGGCGCCACCTTGCCATCGGGGCGGCCCAGGTGGGACATCAACACCAGGGAGGCTCCCCTGGCCAGCAGCTCCTTGAGCGTGCCCAGGGCTGCAGTGATGCGGGTCTCGTCGGTGATGCGCTGCCGGCCGTCGAGGGGGACGTTGAAGTCCACCCGCACCAGTACCCGCTTGCCCGCTACCTGGATGTCCTCGATCGTCTTGCGCTTCATGGGTCTTTCAGCCGAAGAAGATGCGGGCGATGTCGTAGAGGTCGTCGTCCACCATCTTGAGCTGGCCCACGGCCTCGCTGATGGGGATGGCAACGATCTGGGTGCCCTGCAGGCTGACCATCTTGCCGTACTCGCCCCGGTGGATCAGGTCGATGGCCGCCACCCCGAAGCGGGTGGCCAGCACTCGGTCGAAGGCCGTGGGGGTGCCACCCCGCTGCAAATGCCCCAGCACCGTCACCCTGGTCTCGAAGCCGGTGCGCTTCTCGATCTCCTCACTCACGATCTGTCCCACCCCGCCCAGCTTCACGTGCCCGAATTCGTCCCTGCCGGCCTTCAAGACCACCAACTCCTCGCCCTTTTCGGAGCGGATCTTGACCCCCTCGGCCACCACCACGATGCTGAAATCCTTGCCCCGCTGGTGTCGATCCTTGATGGAGGAGACGATGTCGTCCACGCTGTAGTGCTTCTCAGGGATAAGGATCATGTCGGCGCCGCCGGCGATGCCGGCGTGGGTGGCGATCCAGCCGCTGTGCCGGCCCATCACCTCGATCACCATCACCCGGTTGTGGGACTCAGCGGTGGTGTGGATGCGGTCGATGGCCTCGGTGACGATGTTGACCGCGGTGTCGAAACCAAAGGTGTAATCGGTCATGCTGAGGTCGTTGTCGATGGTCTTAGGCACCCCGACCACCGCCGCCCCCTCCTGATGCAGCCGGTTGGCCACGCTGAGGGTGTCGTCGCCGCCGATGGCGATCAGCGCGTCCAGCTTCATGCGTTTAATGTTCTGGATGACCCGCTCGGCCCCGTCGGCGTCCTTGAGCGGGTTGGTGCGCGAGGTCCCCAGGATAGTGCCGCCCTTGGGCAGAATGCCGGAGACCTCGCCGAGGCCCAAGGGCTCCCACAGGCACTCGACCATCCCCTTCCAGCCCTTCTGGATGCCCTTGAAGCCGTAATCGTAGGCCGAGATCCCCTTGCGCACCGCGGCACGGATTACCGCGTTGAGACCGGGACAGTCGCCGCCGCCCGTCAGGATACCTACTGTTTTGGGGGCCATCGTCAACTCCTTCTTCTGCTGGAAAAACGCCTGGGCGGCCGCGCAATATCTCCCTGCGGGCCAAGTTTGAAAGCTATGCTGCTGGCTAGATCGCGTCAAGGAATGACAGGGCTCAGGAAGGGGCAGGCCCCGGCCCGCTCCACGGCCCGGGCGCAGGCCGCCAGGGTGGAGGCGGTGGTCACCACGTCGTCCACCAGGCCGATGCAGGCGTGGTTCGGTAGCGGCGCCGCCGCCGCAAAGGCGTCGCTGAGGTTCTCGCGCCGGCCCGTCCAGCCTGGCCTGTTGCAGGGTGGGAAGGCGGCGGCGCAGGTAATCAGCGCAGAGGGGGACCTCAAGCACCCCGACCAGTCCCCCGCGCCAGTTTCTCGCTCTGGTTGAAGCCCCGCTCCCGCTGCCGGGCCGGGAACAGGGCCCCCGGGATCAATAGGCCACTTCCCTTAGGGCGCCAACGAACTCCGGGGCCAGCCCCAGTCAACCCCACAGCGCCGCGCCCCGTTGCCGCTGCCCCTTGAACTTGAACCGATGGATGGCCTCGCGCAGCGGGCCGGCGTGGTCGCCCAGCACCAGCACCCGCTCCAGTTCCTACACGGCGCAGTTGGCGCAACCTCTCCCAGCTCCGGGGCAACTGCAACGCGGGCAGCGGTCCTCCCGCGCCTTCAGGATCGGGGCCCAGCAGCGCGGGCACACGTATTCGGCCGCCGCATCCAGGGGCTGCCGGCAGGCCAGGCAATGGGGCGGCAAAGCAAAATCCAGCAGCGCCGCCCCGAACTGGCGGACCCGTGACCACATGAACCCACTCCTGTCACCTGGGAGTTACACTGGAAAAGGGACTCGTATTGTTGCGGAGAGGAAATAACATTCCGTGCCGCCGAGCGCCCAAACTCAGAAAGCGCCAGGACCCCAAAGGCCCTGGCGCATCTGAATGCTGGCGTCAACAGCAGCCGGATCGGACCCGGACTCAGGCCACCAGATCCAAGGTCAGCTTCTCCTCGGCGGGCTGCCCCTCGCCGGGCTCCTCGCCGGGTTGGTGCTGGTCCTTTTCCTGCTGTCGACGGCGTTCCCGCCGCGCCTGTTTGGAGAGCGCATCTGGCGTGCGCACCCACGCGGACTCCACGCGGTAGATCATGGCAACCTCCTTGTCACCCTTGCCATCCTTGGCGATGCCGGCCCGCAACCGGCGCGGAGCGGATTAAGCTACCTGTCCGCTCTATCCATAATATCGGCCCCCCTGCCCAGCCCTTGAGTTTTGTCGCGGTTTGACGCCCCTGGAGGCGCGGTTTTAATTGTATCGTTCACTTCATCCCCAACTGAGGCAAAAACCATGCGCCAGATCCTGTGCCCCGCATTCTGGATGCTGCTGTGCAGCCCCTGGCTGACCCTGCCTGCTAGCGCCGAGCACAAGCTGGTACACGCGCCCAGCCCCACCGACCCCCTCCAGGTCCACATCTACGAGCTGGGCAACGGCCTGAGCGTGTATCTCAGCGAGAACCACCAGGAGCCCCGTTTCCACGCCGAGATCGCCGTGCGGGCCGGCAGCAAACACGACCCGGCCCAGGCTACCGGCATCGCCCACTACCTCGAACACATGCTCTTCAAGGGCACCACTCGCATCGGCACCCTGGACTACGACAAGGAGAAGGTCCACCTCGACAGCATCGAAACCCTCTACGAGCAGCACTCCGGCGAGACCGACCCCGAAAAGCGCAAGGCCATCTACGCCCTGATCAACGAGCAGAACCAGTTCGCCTCCCAGTATGCCATCCCCAACGAGATCGACCGCCTCTACTCGGGGATGGGCGAGAACGGCCTCAACGCCCACACCTGGGTTGAGGAGACCGTCTACGAGGTGGACCTGCCGGCCAATCACCTGCGCCAGTGGGCCGCCGTCGAGGCGGAGCGCTTCGCCGGACCCGTATTCCGCCTCTTCCAGACCGAACTGGAGACCGTGTACGAGGAGAAGAACCGCTCCACCGACAACAAGGACCGGTTGATCAACGAGGCGGTGGAGAGGGTGCTCTATAAGAAACACCCCTACGGGCAGCAGACCACCCTGGGCTCAATCGAGCACCTTAAGAGCCCCTCCCTCAAACGCATGTACGAGTACTACCGCACCTATTACGTGCCCAACAACATGGCCATCTTGATCTCGGGAGACATCCGGGTCAGCGAAGCCATCGGCGTCATCGACAGCGCCTTCTCCTCCTGGAAAGCCGAGAAACTGCCCCTGCCCCCCAAATGGAAGGAGGAAGCGCTCAAGGGCGCCGAGGAGATCACCGTCCAGTATCCGGGAGAGGAGATGGTGCGCCTGGCCTTTCGCACCGCGCCCCGGCGCCACGCCGACGCCGCGGCCCTCGAACTGCTCGACATGGTGCTCAACAACCGGGTGGCCGGCCTCATCGACCTCAACCTGAACCAGCAGCAACGGGTGCGCCAGGCCGGCTCCTATCCCTCTTTCTACAACGACTATGGCGCCCAGTACCTGTACGGCATCCCAAAGCCGGGCCAGACCCTCGAAGAGGTGCAGCAGTTGCTGCTCGACCAGCTCGAGCTGATCCGGCAGGGCGCCTTTGCCGAGGATCTCATCCCCGCCATCATCACCGACTTCGAGAAAACCTATAAGGAGCAGTTCGAGCGCAACGGCTCCAGGGTCGAACTGATGACCCAGAACTTCATCGGCTTCGAGGACTGGGAGCGGGCGGCGCACAAGATCGACCGGATGAAGAAACTGGCCAAGACGGAGGTGGTCCGCGTCGCCCACAAGTACTTCGGCAAGGACTACGTGGTCGGCTACCGCCGCGACGGCAAACCGGAACTCCCCACCATCGACAAGCCGGCCATCGACAAGGTGGAGATCGACCCCTCGCGCCAGTCGGCCTTCTTCGCCCAGGTGATGGCGATGCCGGTGTCCCAGATCGAGCCGGTCTTCCTGGCTCCGGAAAAGGATTTCCAGATCCGCCCGGTGGCCGAGGGGGTGACCCTCTACTACTGCCCCAACCCCATGAATGACCTGTTCAGCCTCAGCGCCTCGCTGGACCTGGGCCTGCTGTCCGACCAGCGCCTGGCCATGGCCCGCCACCTGCTCGACAAGGCCGGCACCCCCCGCCTCTCGCCCGAGGCCCTCAAAAGGGAGTGGTACCGGTTGGGCACCGACTTCAGCATGGGCGCCAGCGACTACGAGACCTCCTTCTCCATCTCCGGATTGGACGCCAATCTCGGCGAGTCCCTGGCGCTGATGGACGAGCTGCTGCGCCAGCCGGTGGCCGCCGATTCGGCCCTGGCCGAGCTGATCGCCAACACCCTAGCCCAGCGCGCCGACTCGCAGAAGGACCACCGCACCCTCAGCCAGGCCCTTTACCTCTTCAACCGCTTCGGCGAGCAGTCCCCGTTCCGCCGCGAGCTGTCCAATCAGCAGCTTCAGACCCTCCAGAAAGACGAACTGCTCGGCCTAGTCAGCGGCCTGCGGGGCTACCGCCACACCCTGCTCTACACCGGCTCCTTGCCCATCGACGCGGTGCTGGCCCAGCTCAAGCAGCACTACACCCTGCCAGCGGAGCTGAAAACGTCCCCGCCTCAGTCCCCGCCCCAGGTGCGCCGGCCTGACTCCACCGAGATCCTCCTCTACGACAAGGAGATGGCCCAGGCCCTGGTCCGCATCGAGGCGGGCGACACCCCCTATGACGAGACCAGGCGGCCCCTGATCCAGCTCTACAACGAATACTTTGGCGGCAGCATGGCCAGCATCGTCTTCCAGGAACTTCGCGAGGCCCGGGCCCTGGCCTACCAGGCCTGGGCCCAGTACTTCACCGCCGAGCGCCAGGGCGAGCAGAATGTGATGGCCGGCTTCATCGGCTGCCAGGCGGACAAGACCCCCGAGGCCACCGCCGTTTTCCTCGAGCTCCTGGACCAAATGCCCTCCTCGGAGGAGCGCTTCGCCGCGGCCAAAGACGCCCTGCTCAGCCAGTACCGCACCTCCCGCCTGGGTTTCCGCCAGATCCTGGGGGCGGTGCGCCAGTGGGAGCGGCAGGGCCTGCCGGTGGACCCGCGGGCAGGGCGCTTCGCCCAGTTGCAGCAGGCGTCTCTCGAAGGGATGTTGCAGTTCTACCGCGAGCAGGTGCAGAGCCGCCCGCGGCTGATCTCTATCGTCGGAGACAAACGCAAGATGGACCTGGCCGCCCTCGGTGCCGCTGGCACCATTGCCGAGGTGGGGCTGCCCGCGCTCTTCTCCTATTGACAAGAACCGCGCAGCGGCCTAGTTTCGAGACGCCGCAAAACGGCGGTGTAGCTCAGTCGGTTAGAGCAGCGGAATCATAATCCGCGTGTCGGGGGTTCGATTCCCTCCACCGCTACCAGATTAATAGAGCGCAATCCCCTTGAAACCGCGGGGTTGCGCTTTTTTTCGTTCGGCCCGCGGTCCACAGTTGACCTGTCGGGCTGGATTTTGTTTATTGCAGAGCGGGGCCGGCGTACTATTGAGGCGCCGGGGACTGGGGCGATGAAGGGGATTGGCGCGGAAAACCCAGGAGGAAAACATGAAGATTAACGGCAGGTCCGTGCCCATCGTCACGGTCGAGATCAAGCTAGCCGGCAACGGCCCGGCCGCCATCATCGCCAGAAAGCAGGCCGATACCTTCATCGACAATCTGACCACCAGAATGACCGTTCCTTCTCCCCCCTCCAGCGGGGGCCAGGACAAGGGCCGCCGGCTGAACATCGTCGCCTGACTCCCCGATCCCACCTGGAGCCGCCCGACTTGCGGTCGCTGCCCCGCAGGCCCTCTGGCCTATCCTGCCCCCGTTCCGGTTGGCAGGGCCGCGACACTCACTCCACTAAATACCGCCGCACGGCATCCTCGTCCAGTTCCACTCCCAGGCCGGGACCTTCGGGCACGGCGAGTTGGCTGTCCTGCATCTCGAAGGGCCTGGCCAACAGATTATGCACCCGCTGGTGGCTGAGGATGTCGCTGGGATAGGTGCAGTTGGGGGCCGCGGCGCAGACGTGCAGCATCGCCGCGTCAAGGATACCCAGCTCGTGGGCTGAGCCGTGCCAGACCGGGATGCCCGCCTCCCCGGCCAGGTAGGAGCGGGCCACGAACTCGGCCATATTCCCCGCTCCCAGATTGAAGATGGTGCAGGCCTCGGCGTTGATCGCCTTGACCATGCCGCGCACCCCCTCGCGGTTGAGGTAAAGGTGCATGGCGATGGGGATGCTCATCTGCTGTCGCAGTGCGCCGTATGCGTCGAGAGCGTCGGCGGCCGGGGGCGGGTCCTCGATCAGCAGCACGTTGCCGATGGCCTCCAGTTGGCGCACCACCGGCAGGAAATCCCCCGCGTAGTGGCCCATCAGGTCCACGGTGATCTTCAGCTTTGGCGAGACCGAGGCAAAGATCTCCAGGGCCTGGGGCAGCGGATTGAAGCGTTTCATCTTCACCCCAGCAAAACCCAGGGCCACCGCCTTTTCCGCCAGCGCCCGCAACTCCTCGGGGCTGAGGCCCTTGCCGGCCCAGTAATGCACCGGGATGCACCGCTGGCCCAGCCCGCCCAGCAGGCGCCACACCGGCCAGCCCACCGCCTTGCCCAGGATGTCGTAGAAGGCGCATTCGAAAGCCCCGGTGTCGGTGGGCAACGGTAGTTCGAGCCGGGACAGGTTGAAGTCGAGCACGTTCCTGCCCTTAAGGGCTTCGGCGGCCTGGTGCAGGCGGATGGTGCTCTGGTTGCCCGCCCCGCCGCGCATGCGATGGGTCTCGCCCAGACCGACGATGCCGGCGTCGGTGTGCACCTTGACGATGTACTTAGGGATGACGTCGAAGTCCGGGGCGGCGCCCGCCGGCAGGATGCCCGGTTGCAGCGGCGGGCAGACCCGGAAGAGCTCGACCTGGGTGATGGTCAGGCGCTCGCGGCGGCCGGCCGCTGAGGCGGGCAGGGGCGCCACCCCCGCCAGGGAATCCCCCCGTGGCTGTGCCTGTTCATAGGTCATGGCTCCTCGCTCTGGTTTCGCGGTCAGATGCCCGGGCGCCTGCTCGTGCCGTAACCTGTCAGCTCCACATACCCTTTGCCGCATTCCCTGCCGGCCTGGTCGCGCACCGCCACTGCCCCCTCCCAGTAAAAGAGGTCGCCCACCGCCCTGCTGCGGTTCTCCTGGTCGGCCAGCAGGGGCGCCAGGGTCCAGGTTTCGCCGCCCAAATTCAGGGTCCAGCCGGCCGGGTAAGTTGCCCCGGTCTGCCGGCTGGCCCAGGACCCGGTGGCCCGCACCGCAAACTCGCCGCGCTCCAGATAACGCGGCGCCCCCTCGGCCCCCACCAGAGTACCAAGGGCGAAATCCACGCCGTCCTTGTCGCGCAAAAGGTACAACATCAGCTCCCTGCCGTCATCCAGCTGCACGCTGAACCAGTCCCAGCCCACCTGCTGCGGGCCCAGCTGGTTGGAGCCGAACTCCTGATCCATCCAGCTCTCCCCCTGCACCGCCAATTGCTCTCCGCCAACCCGCAGAGTGCCCTGGGTCGCCAGCCGGGTGAAGCTGTAGTACTGGCTGGCGGCGCTGGGGCCCTCTCCCTTGCGGCTGTACCCGCCGGGCCCCTGGAAAACCGGCGGCTTGAGCGGCCGGGTCTGCAGCTCGAAGGCCAGGCCCTGGACCTCGTCGGCCATCTCCAAGTCGAAGGCCGCGCCGTTCCACCGCAGGGTCCAGCCCCCCGCCGTGCCGGCCGGCCCGCGGCTCCACCCCATCAGCGAATCCGGGTATACACCGAAACCGCCCAAGAGCGGCGTCGCCCGGTACAGGACCTCGCTGAAGTAGTGCCGGCCGCCGTCCAGATCGCTGAGGGCCGCGTGCCCCATGAGCAGCTGGCCGGCCGCCCACTGCGAATCCAAAGGCGGCCGCTCGGCCAGCAGGCCCAAACGGAAGAAGGTGAACTGGTACCCGAAACGCCGGCCATCGGCGGCCCGCAAGTGCCCGGTGAAGTACCACCACTCAGTCTGGTACTCGGGGTGGGCCCAGTGGTCGCGGGGAAAGGACCAGCCGTAGTCCGGCCGGGCCAGGCGCCACGCCGGCTCCCCCTGGGCCCAGGCCAGGGCCAGGGTCGCCGCCACCAGGGTCGCCGCGCTCCATCCCAAATACCGCCGGGGCTCAGCCATCCTCGCGCCTCAATTCGCTGGCCAGGGTCCGGCTGGCTTTGCGCCGGCTGGCTTTGCGGGCCGGGTACAGGCTGGCCAGCACCGCCGCCCCCAGGATGGTGATCCCTTGGGTGGCCAGCGCCGCCCAGGGCCAGTGCAGCTGGATGGTCCAGCCGAAATAGACCCGGTTGATGACGAAGATCAGGATCATCGCCAGCAGCACCCCCCCCATGCTGCCCAGCACCAGGCCGAAGATGCCCATGCCCAGGCCCTTGCCCACAAAGAGCAAAAACACCTGCCGCGAGGTGGCGCCCAGGGCGCGGTACAGGGCCAGCTCCGGGATCTGCTCCCGCGCCAGGACCAGCAGCATCAGAGCGATGCCGCACACCGCGATCAGCCAGCTGATGCCCTGCAGCAGCTTGGTCACCGCAAAGGTCTGGTCAAAGATGTCCATCGCCTCGCGGCGCAGGCGCTGGTTGCTGCGGATCTCGAGGGGCGCGCTGCCGAAGTGGTCGCGCAGCCCGTCGGCCACCCGTTCGGCATCCAGGCCCGGGTCCAGGTACAGGGCCGCGCTGCTCACCGGGCCCGGACCCCAGTGGGCCTCCAGGGTCTGCAGGTCCATGACCACCGCCCCGCCCTGGGCGTTGTAATCGTAGTAGACTCCGGCGATGGGAAAGGACCGCACCCCGGCCGGCACACAGATGGCCAGCATATCGCCCTGCCACAGGTGCTGCCGGCGGGCCAGGGTCTCGCCGATGAGCACCGCCCCCTGCCGGTGGACCTGCGCGAAGGCTGCCCCGGCTTCGCCCTGCAGCAGCGCAAAACGCCCCGCCCCGCTGGGCAGTCCCATGTCCACCCCGGCCAAGGCCAGGGGCTGGTTTGCGGGAGAGTACCCGGTGAGGCCCCGCAGCCGGTCTACCCTGCGCACACCGGGCTGGGTGGCCAGCCCCGCCACCACCCCCTCGTCCAGCCCGCCCCCCTCCCCCTGCCCACGCCACGAGGCCGGGGACACGTACACGTCAGCCTGCACCGTGGTCTGGATCCACACCTCAAGGGTGCGGCGGAAACTGCCGATCATCAGGGTGGTTCCCACCACCATGCTCACCGCCACGGCGAGGGCCGCCACCGCAAAGGCCGTGGTCTGCAGGCGCGTGCCCAGGCTGCGGAGGCTGTAGGCCAGGCCGAAGTTGCGCACCCGCATCCACCCGGTGAGGGCTTTCACCACCAGCGGGGCGGTCAGGGGCAGGCCCAGCAGCAGGCTTAAGGCCAGGACAAATCCGGCCGGCTGCCAGTCCCGCCCCAGGGTCCAGTACCAGACCCCGGTCACGGCCATCAGCAAAAGCCCGCCGGCCCCCAGCGCCGGGGCCAGGGAGCCGATCTTCTCGTGCAGGGTGAAGGCCGAGAGCAGGGAGCGGGTGTCGCGGCGGCACATGTCCAGGGCCGGCATCAGCGCCCCGGCCACGGCGCCGCCCACCCCGACCAGCGCCGCCATTCCGAAGAGCCACCAGGGCAGTTCGAGGGCATGGATCTCCTCCAGCAGATAGAGGTTGCTCAGCGCTGTGCTCACCACGCCAACATTGGCCCTGGCCCCCCAGTACCCCAGCGGCAGGCCCACCAGCACCCCCAACCCGCCCAGCAGCGCCACCTCGCCCACGATCAGCCCGAAGACCTGGGCCCGCGTCGCCCCGAGGGAACGCAGCATGCCGAACTCGGCCCTCCGCCGCACCAGCGAGGCCTGAGTACTGCTGTAGACCAGGAAGAGCCCCACGAAAAGGCTGATCAAACTGAGGGCGGTCAGGTTGAGCCGGAAGGCCGAAAGCAGGCCTGCAGTCTGCTGCACCCGCTGCTCGGGGGTGGGCACCCGGACAGTCGGCCCAAGTTCTTGCTCCAGGCGGGCCTGCATCGCCGCCACATCGGCCCCTTTGGCGACCACCACGTCGATCTGGTGCAGCTGCCCGGTGCCGCGCAGCAGATGCTGGGCCTGGGCAATGTCCATCACCACCATCCGCGGGCTGGCCAGGGGGCTGAGCTTCTGGAAGTCCACCAGCGCCCCCACCCGCAGCCAGGCCGCCTCGGCGCCGCGGTGCACCTGCACCGAGTCGCCCGCGGCCCAGCCCTGCTCCTGAGCCAGCGCCGGCGAGAAGGCCGCCCAACCCGGCCGTCCCAGGGCCCCGGCCAGCTCCGCCCCCTCGCCCTGCCAGGGCACCCGCAGCGGCGCGAAGAGGTCGACGCCGATCACCTCGAGGTAGAAGCGGCGCTTGCCCGCCAGGGCCACGTTCGCCCGGTAGAGCGGCCAGGCAGCCTGCACCCCAGGGGTGGCCAGGACGCGGACATAGAGGGAGTCGGGCAGGCTGGGGGTGCGGCCCAACACACTGAGGTCGGCGTCGCCGCTGAGGGCGTGCATGCTGCCCTCGAAGGCGGCCAGGGCATTGCGGTTGATGATCTGGATGGACAGCACCGCCGCTACCCCAAGGGCCACCCCGAAGATGGTCAGCAGAAAGAGGCTGCGACCGGCGCGGAAATGCGCCCCCAGTGCACAGGCGAAGTAGCCGATCATGCCCCCGGCTCAGGCACCCTAAGCTGGCCGCTCTGGATCTCCCAGACCTGGTCGGCGAGGCGGGCGAACTCGCGGCTGTGAGTGACGAAGAGCAGGGCGGCCCCCTCGTCGTCGGCCAGGGCCAGCAGCAGGTCCATCACCCGCCGGCCGTTGTCGTCGTCGAGGTTGCCGGTGGGTTCGTCGGCCAGCAGCAGGCGCGGCCGGCGCAGTAGGGCCCGGCAGATGGCCACCCGCTGCATCTCGCCCCCCGAGAGTTTCTGCACCGGATCGCGCCGACGGTCGGCCAGGCCCACCCGCACGAGCAGTTCCTCCACCCGCCGCTGGGTGGCCGCGCCGTTTTCCCCGGCGATCATCGCCGGCAGAGCCACGTTGTCGGCCACCGAGAGGTGGGAGAGCAGGTGAAAGAATTGGAAGATCAGCCCCACCTCGTGGCGGCGGAAGAGGGTGCGCTCCCCCTCGGAGAGGCGGCCCAGGTCACGGCCCGAGACCCACACCTGGCCGGTGGTGGGCACGTCGATGCCCGCCGCCAGGTGCAGCAGGGTGGACTTGCCGCTGCCGCTGCGCCCGACAATCGCTATCTTTTGCCCTGCTGCGACGGCGAAGGTGGCCTCGCATAGGGCATGGCGGCTGCCCTTGCCGCCGCTGAGCGGATAGGTTTTTCTCACCTGGACAAAGGCCAGTACTGGCTTCATCTCGTCTCGCATGGAAAACATCACGTGGGTATTACTGTACGGTTCCCCTGCCCTGGCTCCGGCCAGCGCGGGGCCAGTTCCCGGAGGAGGAAATACCGATGAGCGCCCCAGAAACACCCAGAGGCACCAAACAGCTCTTCATCGACGACTTTGGCGTGGAGCGCATCACCAACCTGGCCCGCAAACTCCACCAGCCCGCCCGCTTCACCGGCCACGCGGTGCTGCGGCCCGAACACCGCTGGGAGAACTGCGGCATCCAGATCCGCACCATCCCGGCCTGGGACCCCGACGAGCAGCTCTACAAGATGATCTACCTGGCCAGCGCCGAGGGCCCGGACCTGGAGGTGAAGCTCGACCCCACCGGGGCCCCGGCCGGCGGCCAGAGCTTCTACTGCTACGCCACCTCCCCGGACGGGGTCCACTGGGACAAACCCCACCTGGGGCTGCACGACTACCCAGTGCCCCTGTGGAACGGGGTGCCCATCGGCGGCAGGAACAATATCTTGCCCTCGGCCAGCGGCCTGCTCCTGGGCCCGGTGCGCGACCCGCACGACCCCGACCCCGGGCGCCGTTTCAAGGGCCTGGCCTACCGCGGCGGCTCCCTGGAGCCGCTGGTCTCCCCCGACGCCATGCGCTGGGAGAATCCCGGCCTGGAGCGCCTCTCCAGCGCCGACGAGTCCCACCTCACCCTCGACGAGGAGCGCCGGCTCTTCATCGCCACCGTCAAGCACCACGGCCCATACGGCCGCTCTTTCTTCCTCACCACCAGCGAGGACTTCTCACACTGGACCGCGCAGGAACTGGTCTTTCACGCCGACCAGACCGACCAGGAGAACGGCGTCGAGCGCCTGCAGCGCTTCTTCGACGACCCCGGGCTGCTAACCCCGGTGTACAGCCGGCCCGAGGAGTGGCGCACCGACATCTACAATTTCCCGGTATTTCGCTACGAGGGCCTGTACCTGGCCCTGCCGGTGATGCACCACTGGTCGGCCAAACACCCGCCCATGTACGAAAACGTCGATGGCCGCAAAAGCGTCGAGCTGGCCTGTAGCCGCGACCTGCGCCGCTGGGCGCGGGTGGCCAACCGCGCCGTCTTCCTCGACCAGGCGGGCCCCGGCCAGCACCATGCCTACGACACCGGCCAGCTCGTCACCACCAACGGGCCCCTGGTGCGCAACCGCGAATTGTGGTTCTACTACGTGGGCCTCAAGTACCGATGTCTCACGCTGGAGGCCACCCGCCAGCGCCAGTATCTCGATTCCAGCGCCGTGTGCATGGCCCGGTTGCGTCTTGACGGCTTCGTCTCGCTGAAAGGGGGGTTCGAGTGGGGCTCGGTGCTGACCCGGCCGCTCAAAGTGGAGGGACGGGAGTTGCGCCTCAACCTCGATGCCTGGCGGGGGCAGGTGAAGACCGAGATCCTCGAGACGGAGGAGGACCGCGTGTTGACCGGGTTCGGCGCCGAGGACTGCCTGCCCCTGAGCATCGACAACATCGACGAACCGGTGCGCTGGCGGGATGGGCGGGACCTGTCGGCCCTGCGGGGCCGCAGCGTGCGCCTGCGTTTCTCGCTCCTGCGGGGGGAACTATACGCCTACTGGTTTGCCGGGTAGGCCAGGCCCTCGCGCTCCAGCAGCCCCTCCACCGCACTGCGCAGGGCCTCGGGCTCGCCCCCGGACACAGCGTCGAATCCCTTTTCCGCCGCGGCCCCGGCCTCCTCCTCGCCAGCCAGGGCCACCACCGGCAACTGGGGCTGGAACGCCCGCAACTGCTCCAGTAGGGCCATCCCGCCCATACCGGGCAGGGCCAGGGTGGTGAGCACCACGTCGGGCAGTTCCTGCTTGACCGCCTCCAGGGCCTGGCCTCCTTCCTCGGCCTCGGCCACCGCGTAGCCGGCCAGGATCTCCTTGAGAGCGGCGCGCTTGTGGGGATCGCCGGCCACGGCCAGCACCCGGGCGGGGGGCTCCTGCGCGTCCACCTGGGAGCGGGCCTCGGGGTAGTCCATTAAGCCCCGGCGCGAGATGAATCCGAGGGTAAAGTGGAGGCGCTGGTGGTGGACCTTAAGCTGGCGCTGAAGCACTGCCTGCCGGCTCTGATACTGTTCCTGCTCCCCTTGCAGGTCGCGCAGGCGGGCGTTGTCGGCTTTGACCTTCTCGGTCAGGATGTTGATCAAGTTGCGGTAGATGCGGTTGCGGGAGACCGGGTCGGCGTTGAAGAAGCGGTCGAGCTGGCTTTTGCGCAGCACCAGGACCTGGGTGGGCTTGAGGGCCTTGAGCGCCGCCAGGCGGGGCTGCCCGGTGATGGCCCCCACCCCCAGGGCGTTGATCGGCTCGACCGCAGCCACCTGCAGATCGTCGGCGGTGTACACCCCCAGCTCGCCCACCAGCAGGATGAACATGGCGTCGCTGATCCCCCCGGCGGTACAAAGCACCTCGCCCGGCTGCAGGGTGCGGCCCTCGCACAGGGTGATCAGCGTCCGGCTGCTCCTGGGCGAGATCCCGTAAAGCAGGGGGATCTTCTTGACCGCCTCGACCAGGGCCAAATGGTTAATCTTGCGCAGCACCTGTTTCCTCCTATGCCGGGATCAACAACAGCAACACCGCGCCCGCCCCCGCCAGGACCAGGGCCTGCAGGTGCAGCCGGCGGGCCCGGCACTCCAGCTCCCGTTGCTCCTGGGCGCCTTCAACCGGGGAACTGCCCGTCGGGGTCTCGCGCCGGCCGCGCCCGGCCAGGAAGACGCAGGTGCGGGCCCGGGCCTGGAGGAAACACAGGGCGCAGCCCCACAGGGGCAAGGCAGCGAAGAGGCGCCACGCCGGCGGGACGCCCAGGCCCAGCAGCAAGGCAAGAAGGCCGCCGCTAAAGGCCCCCAGCAGACCGCCGATCATCAGTCGCAGCCGGCGACCGCCCTCCAGCAGGTTGTGCGGAACCGTCTCGCCCATGCTTTAAGCTCCCAGTCGAGGCTGCCACGCCGCCAGGGCCCCGGCCACTTCGGCGGGGCATTCGAGCTGGGGGGCGTGGCCGCAGCCGGGGATGAGCCGCACCGAGGCGTGTGGCATATCCCCCTGCAACCGGCGGGCAAAGGCCGCCGGGACCACCCGGTCCTCCTCGCCCCAGAGAGCCAGCACCGGGCAGGAAACCTCGCGGTAGGAGTGCAGCAGCCCCTCCCAGTCGGCGGGCATCAGATTGCGGGCCGCCTGTCGGTAGGCATAAGATACGCCGGGCTCTTGCAACCGGGCAACTATCCCTTCCGCCGCCCCGGGTGGGATCTTTGCCGGATCGGCGAAGCAGCGGCGCAGGGTCTGGTCCACCAGTCGGCGAGTGAGGCCCAAGTGCAGGGCCAGCCATTGCAGCGGGCGCTGGTCCAAAAGCGCCCCGGGCCACCCGGCCATCTGGCGCACGTACCCAGGCAGAGGCTGAGGGTAAGAGGCCGGATCCAACAGGGCCAGGCCGGCGATGGCCGGGCGCAGTTGCGGCTGGGTACACCACAGGTAGAGGGCCAGGCCCCCGCCCAGGGAATTGCCCCCCAGCACCACCCTCTCCAGCCCCAGGTGGCCGATCAGGCGGACCAGGTGTCCGGCGTGCATGTCCAGGGAATAGCGGTGGCAGGCCGGGTGCTGGCGCAGCCGCGGTTTTCCGCTCTCCCCGAAGCCCACCAGATCCGGGGCGATCAGGCGGAAGCGACCCACCAGCAAGGGCCAGACTAGGTCCCAGGTGCCGCGCTGGTCAAAGAGACCGTGGAGCAGCAGCAGGGCCGGCCCAGGCGTGCGGCTGTCCTGATACGCCATGTGGATGGGGCGGCCCTCCTCGTCGCCCACCACCAGGAATTGGGGAGGCGGCGGGATCACTCCTTGTCCCGCAGAATCAGGATCTGCCCCTCGCGGCGGGCGATATAACCCTGGGATTCCAGTTGCTTGAGCACCCGACTCACCGTCTCGCGGGTGGAGCCGGTCATGTTGGCCAGTTGCTGGTGGGTGGGCGGGGTTTCCAGGGCATACCCCTCGGGCACCTCTACCCCTCTTTCGAGGGCCAGGCGCAGCAGGGTCTTGGCCAGGCGGCTGGCCACATTGAAGAGAGCCAGCCCCTCCAACTGCTGGTCGGTGCGCCGTAGGCGGGCGGCCAGCTCTTCAAGCAGCGCCGCGGCGATCTGGGGCATCTCCGCCAGCAGGCGCAGGAAATCGCCGCGCCGCAGCATCAAAAGTTGGGTGGGGACGTTGGCAGTAACCGTGGCCGAGCGGGGCTTACCGTCGAGTAGGGAAAGCTCGCCAAACACCTCGCCGGGGCCCAGGAAGGAGAGGATCACCTCGCGGCCGTCCTCGTGGATCAGGCCCACCTTCACCTGCCCCTGCTCAATGACGAAGAGGGCGTCGCCCTCGGCCTCGGCCAGGATGATCAACTCGCCCTTGGCGAAACGCCGCTCGACCACCGCGCCGGCCAGGGCCTCCAACTGGGCTTCGTCGAACTTGCGGAACAGGGGCACCTGGCGCAGAAAGGCGGGAACCACGCTTCGCTCTCCCTCGCTGGGGCGGCAGTCCGGTCTAGTAGGCCACGCCCACCAGCCGGCTGGCCCTTTCGGTCTGCGCGTCGCCTTCGGCCTCGACCCGCAACACGTACAGCCCTGGGGGCACCAGCCGCCCCGCCTCATCCAGGCCGTCCCATTCCACCCCAACCTGGCCGGCCAGGGCCTCGGCCTGACTAAGGCAGCGCCGTTTTCGGCCCCCCAGGTCGAAGATGTCCACCCGCAGCGGCCGGGGCTGGTAGAACATCAGCAGGTTGAACTCCAGGCTCAGGCGGTCGCCGATCCCGTCCCCATTGGGAGTGAAAAGGGGGGGGGAGAGGCGCAACTGGTCGATGAGCCGGCTGCTGGCGGGCAGGGCCACGGCCACCGCCTCGCTGGCCACCTCCGGGTTGGCGTTCCCAGCGTCGGCCTGCTGGCGCACCGCCTCGCCCAGGCCGCTGTTGAGCAGGTAGGCGTCGAAGCGGGTCTGACTGAGGAAGAGGGTGCTGCGAAAATCGACCTCGATCAGCGCCGAGCGTCGCAGCACCTGGGGCAAATCCAGGCGCACTCCGCCCTCCTGGGCCACTGGTGTCAGGGCCACGGCGGCCCCGTCCAGGCGCAGGCCGAGGACCTCCACTCCCGCCGAGGAATGGAGCAGGATCTGGTCGAAGCCCCGGCTCTCGGACGAGAGGGTGGCCCGCAGGTAATAGGTGAAATCCGTGGGCTGTCCGGGCAGGGCCTGGGCCGGGGCCACCTCGGCCCAGGTCTGCTGAGCCAGCGGCGGGCCATAGCGCAGGGTCAGGGATTTGAGGGCGGCGGCCTGCAGGGGATCCTCGGAGAGCAGGCGGGCCTCCACCTGGACGTAGCGGCGCGGCCCTGGGGAGGCAAACTCCTGGCCCGGCCGCTCGTAGGGACGGCTCCACGGGCTCCAGTCGGTGCCGGCGATGCGCAGGGTATCGATGGGGCCGCGGAAGGAGGGGATCAGCTTCTCCCACTTCTTCTGGGTCACCTCTTCGCCGTTCTTGTCAAAAAAGACGTAGCGCTCGTCCAGCAGATTTCCGGTGCGGGTGCGCAACTCCACCCGCGCCCCAGGGGGCACCTGGGCTTCCCAGTCAATGGCCGAGACCACCGCCGGGCCGCCCAGGTCGTAGATGGGGGAGGTGGCAAGGGCCTCGGCGGGGTATCCCTCCCCGAAGATCTGGAACTCGGCGGTGGTGCCAATGCGGCCATTGAAAGACCATTGGCGATCGTCGGTCATGGGGAAGAACAGCCGCACGTAGCGCAGCCGCTGCAGGGGGAACTGCTCGTCGAAGTGGCGCACCCCCTGAAGGTTCCTGGGGTCGGAGAGCAGTTCGCCCAGCGGCACCCAGCGCAGCGAGCCGTCCGGGGCCCGCGAGCCGTCTGAGCCGAGGAGGTTGTACCACAGGAAATTGAAGGCGTAGTTCCGGCCGCGCAGCTGGTCCACCCCGCCCGGCGGCAACCCGCTGGGATCCCCCAGGATGCGCACCCGGTCCACCCAGAACAATGCCCCCAGGTCGAACTCGAACTGGGCCACCTGGGCCTCGGCCTGCAGGCCATAGCCCCCGCGGTGGGCCACCCCCCAGTATGAGGTGATATCCCCGTCGATGAGGGTGTTGCTGATCCCCGCCGACTCGATCAGCTCGCGGGTCTTGGAGCCCACCTCGCTGATGATGCCGACGCTGCCCCCCCGCTGGTGGATGCCCAGGGAGAGGTTATCGCCCACGCTCCGCACCTGCACCTCGGCGAGGCGCACCCCGGGGATAGCCTCGTCGGCCTGGACGCGGATATAGCGCAGGGGCTTGAGGCCAAAGTCGAGGCGGAGCTCGTGCTCCTGGTTGAAGCTGAAGGTGTTGCGCCCATTGTAGCGCACCGTGCCAGGGATGATGGAGTTGGCGTTGGTGAAGAAGGGCTCCCCGTCGGAAGTTAGTACCTTGAAGAAGGCCAGGGGAGGCCCCTGGGGGTCGAAGCTGAGCTTAATGGCGGCGGCGGAGACCACCCGCCCCAGGTCCACCTCCACCCACCACTCCTTCGGCGGGTCAGCCGCACCAGGCTCCCACGCGGTGGCCAGGTCCCCGTCCATGAGCATGGGGGCGCCGGCCAGGTCGGTGCCGGCGCCCCGGATCCCCCCGCCGAAACCGGGCGCATCGGCCACCACGTCCACATCGCGGCGCACCTGGACAGCCTCCAGTCCCTGGCGGGTCGCTGCCAGAGCCCCTTCGGGCATCGACCACCGCTGCCAGTCGCTCCGGGTGGAGACGCGCAACTCCTGGGCGCCGGCGCCCAGGACAGCACCGCACAAGAGCAGGGGCAGGGTGCTACGGAGGCAGTAGGACACGGGCTGCTCCTCGGCATATTGTTCAATTATACTTTCCCGGCAGAGGGGCAGCAAGCGGCTGGCGGTCGGGGCTACCGCGCTTAGGGGGAACTGTGTACAATTCCCCCTCATCGAAGACGCCTGCCGGCCGATCGGGAGAGTACACCAGATGAGCGCCGAACGCCCCCTGGGAGCGATCCAGGACAAAAATCCGCTGTGGCGGGCCGAGTTCCCGCGCGCCTCGCAGTACGATCCGGACTGGGTCCTGGCCCATCAGATGGGACCCACCGTGCTTTGGCTGACCGAGTGGCTCTGCCAGGCCATGGATCTGAAACCAGGCATGCGGGTGCTGGACATGGGCTGCGGCAAGGGGCTGTCCAGCATTTTCATGGCCCGCGAGCTGGGCCTGCGGGTATGGGCCAACGACCTGTGGATCAAGCCAGGCGACAACTGGAAGCGGGTCTGCGAGGCCGGCCTGCAGGACCGGATCTGCCCCGTCCAGGCCGAGGCCCGGGCCCTGCCTACGCCGAGGAGTTCTTCGACGCCATCCTCTGCGTCGATTCCTACAAATACTTCGGCACCGACGACCTGTACCTCGAATACTTCAGCAAGTTCGTCAAACCCGGCGGCCAGATCGGCATCGTGGTGCCCGGCATGACCCACGACTTCTGCGGCCCGGTCCCCGAGTACCTCACCCGCATCCAGCGCAGCGGCGGGATCTTCTGGGGCCAGGACTGCTGGTGTTTCCACACCTCCCAGTGGTGGCGGCGCCTGTGGGCCCGCACCGGCCTGGTGGAGGTGGAACTAGCCGAGGCCATGCCCGAGGGCTGGAGGCTGTGGCTGGAATGGCAGCAAACGCTCGAAGAACTGGGCGCCAACCACTTCCCCTCCGAGGTCGAAGCCCTCGCCGAGGATCAGGGCCAACACATCGGCCTCCTGCGCATGGTGGCCCGCCGCACCTACCCCTCGCTGCTCAACGCCCCGCCCCCGTCCCTGCGTACCGCCAGTTGAGCGGCCGCGGCGCTTTTCCTTGCCATTGTCGATCGGCTGGTAAAGATTCCCCTCTATCGGTTGATAGAGAAAGGACTCTGCCTATGCTTGCCCTTCGGGCCCTCGCCTTCCTGCTGTGCGCCCTTGGCCCGGCTCGGGCCGCTTTGCGCCCCGCCGTCGCGGTGGTCCCCAGCGATGAACTCGTAAAGCCCTACGGTAAAATGGACCGTGGATTCGTGATTACCCAGCCGCTTCAGCGATCCGGGATTGGCTCAGGTCGTGCCGCACTTGGAAAGGCGTTCGGTAGCCGTGGCGTTCCAAGTAAATCCTAGTGGGTGTATCGGAGACTGGCTTAATTGGGTACCGGCACTGTGACCGGGGTTCGTTGTTGCTGGTAGTAACGCTGCTCAAACTCGACCGGTGGCAGGTAGCCGAGGGGTTCGAGAGGGCGCCGGTGGTTGAACCAATCCACCCATTCGAGGGGGGCAAATTCGACCTGCTCCAAGTGACGCCAGGGACCGCGATGGTGGATCAGTTCAGTCTGATAAAAGCCGATGAGGGTCTCGGCCAGGGCGTTGTCATAGGAATCGCCAACGCTGCCGACTGGGGGTTCGATGCTGGCCTGTGCCGGTCGCTGAGAGTAGCGGATAGAGACATACTGATTGGATTCAAGCGGTCGTCGCAACGTCTCAAGAATGAGGAGTTGCGATGGGAAAGAAAAGGCGCGGAACAACAGCTGGTTGTTCGGGTCGGCCACCGATGCATTCGCCAGGTCGCCACATGGGTCAGGGTGGTGACCTGGAAGCAGCGGCCTCGGGTAACCCCCCGACGCCCTAGCTGGCGCATCAGCCGTTCGACGGTGCAACGGGCCACCTGATGGCCTTTACGCTTCAACTCCTGCCACACCTTGCGCGGACCATAGACCTCGAAGTTGTCCTTCCACACCTACTCGATTTGGGGGCACAACCCCGCATCGGGGCGGGACCGGGTCGACCGGCGATCCGGATCCGCCTGCAGGGCCTTGTGGGCATAGTAGGTAGACGGGGCCAGAGGCAACACCTCGCAGATGGGCTCGACCCCACATTCGCCACGACGCGCATCCACGAAAGCCACCATCAACGCGGTCGGCGATCGAGCTCCGCCCGACGGACCCGGGTGCGCCGGGTCTTGGGGGTACAGCCGATCTTGGCCGCGAGCGAGAACAGGGCTTCCCACTGGGAACCATACTCTTTCTGGTGCTCCAGCACCATCCGTACGGCCCGGTCGCGCGCCTCTGGAGAATACCTCACTGGTCTTGTCATGACTCCAATCTCGCAAGAAATGGAGCCTCCGGCAATCCCAATACGATTCATCCTGCAGGGCCAGTTCTCCCCCCTGGTCATACAACTCCTGGAACCGGTAGAAACTGTCTCGCAAGTAGCCCAGCACCTTGCAGGCTTGCGAGACATTGCCCAGCCGTTCGGCCAGTTTCAAAAGCCCCAACTTGTTCTTGTTGATCTTCTCCGAGGTCGTGATCTGACACTACTCCTTTCGGCAAACCAAAAATTAAGAAATGTCAGATCAGTCTCTAACTAGTACAAATAGTCACCTGAATGGCTATAATTGGCAAGATAAATATGGTAGATGCTCGTCTGCCGCCCTATCTTTGGGGCCATTCACCCACCCCAAGGAGGTAAAGCCATGCAGAAACGTCCCTACGGCAACACCGGCGAGCAGCTCTCGATCATCGGTTTCGGCGGCATCCTGGTCATGGACACCCAGCCGGCGGAGGCCAGCGCCCTGGTGGCGGAAGCAGTGGACCGGGGCATCAACTACTTCGACGTGGCCCCCACCTATGGCAATGCCGAGGAATGCCTGGGGCCGGCCCTGGAGCCCTATCGCCAGCAGGTCTTCCTGGCCTGCAAGACCACCCAGCGCAAGGGTGAGGAGGCCCGCCAGGAGCTGCACCGCTCCCTGCAGCTGCTGCGCACCGACCACTTCGACCTATACCAGCTGCACGGCATGACCAGCCAGGAGGATTTCGACACGGCCACGGGACCGGGCGGAGCGCTGGAGGTGATCGTCAAAGCCCAGCGGGAAGGGCTGGTGCGGCATGTCGGCTTCTCGGCGCACTCGGCCGAGATCGCCCTGGCTCTCCTGGACCACTACCCCTTCGCCTCGGTGCTCTTCCCCCTCAACTGGTCCAATTACCTCAATGCCAACTTCGGGCCACAGGTGGTGGACACGGCCAGGGAGAAGGGGGCGGCGCGGCTGGCGCTCAAGGGCATGGCGTACGGCCGGCTGGCCCAGGGGGCGCAAAAGCGTTACGCCAAGTGCTGGTACGAGCCCATCGACCAGCCCGAACTGGCCTCGCTTGCCCTGCGCTTCACCCTCTCGCAGTCCATTACCGCGGCCATCCCGCCCGGCGAGCCGCCGCTTTTCCGTTTGGCGATGGATATCGCCGACAGGTTCGCGCCTCTCAGCGAGGCGGAGATCGGCGCCCTGAAGCAGCAGGCCCAGGCCAGCACCCCACTCTTCCGGTTGCAGAGCGCGGCCTGAGCGCCTTGCAGGTCGGCCTCTATCGGGATGCCTGCGTCTGCCGCCCGGGGACACTTCGGCGCTGCTGGCGACCGTGGAGGCCGAAGGGGAGCTGCTGCTGTCCGGCCTGATGACCCCGCCCAGCAAGTTGAATCTTTACAGCCATCTGCCCGAGCCGGGAGCCCTGGCCGTGGCGCTGAGCCAGAGCCCCTGGCACCTCCCCGCGCGGTGGGCGCCGCGTCCCTGGCCCTGGCCTTTGCCCAGGCCTGGCAGGAGGTGACGGGCCGCGATTTTGCGCCGGGTGCAGCCCTGGTCCCATCCGCCCGTTAGGCTGCGCCCGGCAATTGCCGGGGATTTGGACCTGCTGGCAAGGTAGACCGTGTGTTTCGACTAGGAAGTATGGCAGCAACCTCCGGTCGCCGACGCCCTGGACCAGGCCCGCCGCCAGGTGGAGGACAAGGTCGCCGCCGGGGATCTCTGTGTGTGGGAAGTGGAGGGGATGGCGGCGAGCATGGCCAGCCGCGCCCGCCCGGCGAGCCGCAGGATCGCCGTCAACTACGTGTACAACCCCGCCCCCGCTGCGGGGCAAGGGCTACGTCCGGGCCCTGGTGGCCAGGCTGAGCCAGTTGTTGCTCGACGGGGGTTTCGCCTATGCACCCTCTTCACCGACCTGGACAATCCCGCCTCCAACCGCATCTACCAGCAGGTCGGCTACGAACTGCTGGGCCGCGTCGCCGAGTACAGGTTCGCTTAGATGCTAGACCCCGCCGGCCGGCTCGGGCTCGAAGTCGCTGAACTTGGCCCTGGTGTGGGGCAGGTGGGTGGTGCCCCTGGCCAGGATGTGGGCGCTGTTGCCTCCGCCCCACTCGGTGTAGGCCCGCGCGTTGGCGTAGTGGCAGACGTAGCAGCGGCGGAAGCGGTGCTGGCTGCGGTTCTGGCGCGAGCGGTGCAGGAGGTGGCCGTGGAAGAAGACCACGTCGCCGGCCCTGGCCTCGGCCAGGATCTCGCCGCCGGTGTCCACTCCCTGCACCTCGGTGAGGCCGGCCTGGAAATCTTTGGTGCTTTCGGGCAGGCCCACATCCTGGGAGATAGGGTCGAACTGGGTGCCGGGTACAAAACCCATGCAGCCGTTCTCTTCGTCGGCGTCGTCGATGGCGATCCAGGCCCCGCACAGGGTGTCGGGGAAGGTCTTGATGTAGTAGGAGTCCTGGTGGAAAGCCTGTCCAGGTTTGCCGGGGGGCTTGAGGAAGAGCATGGACTGAATGGCCATCACGTCGGGGCCAATCAGAGCTTCGAGCACGTCGAGGATGGGGGGGTGGAGGATGTAGCGCTCGTGGATCTCGACGTGGCGGTGGAACTGGATGAAGCGGAAGTATTTGTCCTCCATGTCCGCGGGGGTGGTGCCCTGGGTGCGGGGGTTGAGGCCCTCGACGCCGCTGAAGTCCACCTTGTTGAGGGCCAGATCCATGGAGTACTGGTCGAGTTCGCCGAGTTCCTGGGGGGTGAGCAGGCCCTCGACCTTGAGGTAGCCTTGTTGGCCGTAGAAGCGCCGCTGCTGGCAGCTGAGGCGGTGTTTCTCGCGCTGGGTTGCGGTGGTCATAGTGCTCCTCGCCGGTGGAGTGGTCGGCTGTCTAAGGTAGGTAATGTTGATTAGGGCGTCCAGGAGCGACCCCCGACGCCTACTCCTTGCTCGGCACGTTCACCACCCGGTAGGGGGTGCCGCATATCTGGAAGAGGCGCTTGAGGTCCTCGCAGGCGATGGCCAGGGTGGCGGTGTTGACCAGGGGGTAGCAGTGGAGGGCAGGGGCCTGCCACAGGGGCGCGTCGATCACCACCTCGACGACATGGTGCAGGTCGTTGACGATGCCCAACAGGGTCACGGCCCCTGGGTCCACGCCGAGGTATTTGCGCAGGCGCTCGGGAGAGGCCATGCCGAGCTTGTCCACCTGCAGGACCCCGGCCAGGGCCTTGAGGTCCACCTGCTTCGCCCAGTCCACCACCACCAGGAAGTGCTACTTGCCCTTGGCGTCGCGCAGGAAGAGGTTCTTGGTGTGGACCCCCGGCAGTCGGGGGGACCAGGCCGTCGGCCTCCTCGCAGGTGCAGACCGGGGGGTGATCCACCCGGGCGTAGTGGATCTGGTGCTGGTCGAGCAGGGCGTAGAGGTTGGTCATGGCATCCTTCCGGTTTGCACGAAGAGGCGCAGTTGTCCCAGGGTTCTCGCCACCACCTGGGGGGCCCGGCGGCGGTTCTCGGGGTGGTCGGGCACCCCGGCGGTCCAGATGGCCAGGCCCAGGAGGCGGCCGGCCATGAAGGTCTCCAAGTGGTGCTCGCAGCCATCGGGCAGGGGCCGCAACTGGCAGTAGCCTTGCAGCAGGGCCCGGCGCAGCTCGGGGTAGGCGGGCCGGCCGCGCAGCCCCGACAGCATCACAGCTAGGTCGTAGAGATAATAGCCCCAGCCGCAGTCGTCGAAGTCGATGGCCCCCACCTCTTTGCCGTGGAAAAGCAGGTTGCCGGGGTGCAGGTCGGCATGGATCAGGCCCCAGTGCTCCTTCCCCTCTCCCAGTTCCCCCAAGGTCTTTTCCAGGCGGTTGTGCACCGCCCCGATCACCCGCCCTTCTCCTCGTTTCAAGTAGGATCTAATCGCCTGGCGGTCTATCCCTGGATCGCCGCCCATCAGGGTGTGCAGGTCCCAGCGCTTGCGAGCAAAGCCGGAGGGCAGGACAAAGGGGGTGTTGTGGAGGCGGGCAGTGAAGTGGCCTACGGCCTCCAGATGCGCCGGACCCAGGCTGCGGTCGAGGAAGCGGCCGGGCAGCCAGGCGAAGAGGGCGCAGTCCCGGGCTTCGGGCACTCCGCGGACGCTGGCACCGACCACCAACGCGCCGTTGCGCGTGGGCACGGGCGCGGGCACGCGCAAACCGGCGGCGGCCAGGGCCTGGAGCCAGTGTAATTCGGAGCTTATGGCGGCCTCGTCCTGAAAGCCGGGCCGGTTTAGGCGCAGCACCAGGCGGCGGGGGCCTGCGCTTACCGCAAAGGTAGTGTTGTTCCAGTGCTTGAGCGGGCGCAGGGACGCCCTGCCCAGCCCGTGGACTTTCAGGGCTTCCAGGGCCAGTTGCCGCAGCCGGCGCACCTGGGCGGGGCCGGAGAGCAGGGCAAAGGGCCTCATGCGGCGGGTGGTTTGCCCAACAACAGGTGGGGATTGAGGCGCAGCAACTCGCTCAGCAGGTGGGGGAAATCGATGCTCAGGGCAATTTGCAACCCTTTGGCGCGTTCCCGCAGGACTGGCAAAGAGGGAGGCAGCACACTCAGGCCCAAGGCCACGCAGTTGCGCTTGCCGGCCACTGGCAGGTAGAGGATCTGGTGATCGAAACAGAGGCGCAGATGGCGCATGATCCGCTTGAGGTCGTCATCGCGGCTGCCGGCCCACAGGTTGACGGCCAGGACCCCGGCCGGGGCCAGATGCCGCCGGCACTGGGCGAAGAAGTCAAGCCTGCTCACCAGAGGGGCCATGCCCTGAGGGTCGTGCAGATCCACCAGCACCAGGTCGTGGGGGGAAGCTGGGCCGCGCAGAAAATCGGCCGCGTCGGCCAGGTAGAGCCGCAGGCGCGGGTCCTCGGGCAGGCTGAAGAAGGCGCGGGCCACGTCGATGACCAGGGCCCGCCGCTCCACCGCCACCACCTGGCATTGCGGGAGGTGGCGAAGCAGGAAGCGAGCCAGGGCCCCCCCACCCAGCCCCAGGATCAGCGCCGCCCCCGGCGAGGGGACCAGGAGCAGGGCGCTCATCAGGCATTGGGTGTAGTTGAGGGCCAGGGCGCAGGGGTCGCGCAGGAACATGGTGGTCTGCCGGGCCCGGGTGCCAAAGTGCAGGGAGCGGGCGGTGGGCTCGTCCACCACCTCGATCACCCCTTCGGCGTCGCGGCAGGTGTAGATAAGGTGGCCGGCGTAGTGGGCCATGGACTCAGGTGGCGTGGCTCCAGCGGCTGGCGAGCAAGGCGTCGAGGAAGATCTGGCTCAGGTGGGAGGTGACGCAGGGGATGGCGATCAGGCCCTTGGTCTCGGGGGGCACCGGCAGAAAGGCCAGGACCGTCATGGCCACCGGCAGGCTCTTCTGGCTGGCCAGGAGCACCAGGGCCTTGCGCACCTCCAGGGGCAGGCGCAGCGCCCGGCTGGCGCCATCGTTGATCGCCAGGTAGAGCAGGTGGATTAGAACCCCGGCCAGCACCACCAGGGCCAGGCTGGCCCCGGCGGTGTGGGCCAGCTTGTCGGCTGACTGGCTGAATTTCATCCAGGGGATGGAGATCAGCGCCAGGCTGCTGATGGTGGTGATGCGAGCCCGGTTGCGGCTGATCCATTCGCTCAGGAAGCCCTGCAGGAGCCGGCCCAGGGCCAGGGGCAGCAGGATGGACAGGCACAGGTCCAGCAGCAGGTCGCCGCCGGACAATTCCACCGCGCCGGCGGTTTCGAGCAGTTGCTCCAGCACAAAGGGCACAGTGAAGATCCCCATGGTGTTGGTCAGCACGGTCAGCAAGAGGGCCAGGGCCATGTTGCCGCGCGCCTGGTTGGTCAGGGCGATGCCTGAGGAAAGGGTGGTGGGCACGCAGCAGAAGAGGGCCAGGCCCACCTGGAAGGCGGGGTCCATGGGGAGGCGGAAGATCAACAGGATGCCCACCAGGGGGGTGAGGAAGAGCACCGAGAAACAGCCCCAGGCCGTGGCCTTCCAGGCGCTGACGGCGGTGCGGACCTCACTGGTGCGCAGGAGCATTCCCGAGCAGATGAAGATGATGCTGACGGCGAGGTACTGGGTGGGCAGCCCGGCCATGTACATACCGGGTCGGGGGAAAACCAGGCCGATGAGGGCGACGCCTACCAGGCCGACGGGGAGAAAGTGTTTTTTCAGGAAGGCCGGCAGACGATCCATTCAGGCCCTGTCGCGGACCCTGGCAGGGGGGGCGCCGGCAAAGACCTCCTCGGCGGGGAGAGGTTCTCCCAGTTCGAGGGTGTGGGTGCGCAGGGCTTCGAGGAAGGCCAGGGCCGCCGGCTCGTCGGAGTAGAGGAAAGCCAGAAAATGGGTCAGGCGGCTGCGGGTCTCGGCGCTGACCAGGTGCTCCACCTTGCAGGCGTCGATCTCAGCGTCGTCGCCGTCCATGCCCAGGGCATGGGTGAAGAAACGCTGGAAAGCCACCCGGGTAGCCTCGATCTCCGCCACCACCCTGGCACCCTTCTCGGTCAGTTCGAGGAACTTGTTGTGGTCCTCCCGCACGTAGCCGCGTTCCTTAAGGTGCTTCATGGCCGAGGAGACACTACCCTTGGTGATCTTGAGGTGCTGGGCGATGTCGGAGACCCGGGCGTAGCCGTGGCGGGAGCGCAGCTCGTGTACGGCCATTAGGTGGTGCGCCGCGCTGTGGGTCAGCTCGTTTTCTTCGTAGCTCTTCCAGACTCCCTGAAACATGGCCGGCTCCCCCTTTGATAAACGGCTTAGAACGTTGCCACCTCCGCTTCTTCCCACCTGGACTCGGCGGCCGGTTTCTTTTCGCAAGAGCGGGATTGCCGGGAGTTGTTGTTCCGCGGTTCGCTCATGGCGATCCGGAAACCCTGGACCTCGCGGGTGATGTGCTCGCCGGTGCCTTCGCGGTGGGTGGTGCGCACCCCGGGGCGGTTGCCCCCGCACACCACCCGCTCCTGGCCCCCCTCAGGGCCCTTGGGATTGCTATTGGGGCTGTTCTTGTAGAAGTTCTCGTCGTAGAAGTCCTCGCACCGCTGGTACACGTTGCCCGACATGTCACATACCCCGGAGGGGCTGCGGCCCATGGGGAGTTCGTCCACCGGCAGGGTGCCGCCCATCATGTTGTTGCGGTTGTAGCGCTCTTCCATGAAGCGCGAGCCCCAGGGGTAGAGCCGCTTGTCGGTGCCGCGGGCGGCCTTCTTCCGTTCAACCTCGGTGGGCAGGCGGGCTCCCAGCCACCCGGCGTAGGCTTTGGCGTCGTACCAGGAGACGTTGGTAACGGGGTGCCGCTCGGTAACGGTGGGATAGTAGCCGAGCTGCCAGTGCATGGGCGCCTTGTACCCGGTGCAGTTGACGAACTCGCGGCATTCGAGGTCAATCACCGGGAAGGGGCTGATGTAGTCGGTGGGCAGATAGACCACGGGTACGGGCCGCTCGTTGCTGGGGCTGTCCTCGGCCCGCGAGCCCATGGGGAAGGGGCCGGCCTTGATCTCGACCATGCACCGGACGTTTGCCTGGGGCGACACGTCCTTGCGGCGGTCCTCCAGTTGGTCCCACTCGCCTTCGAGGGCTTCGAGCGCGCCCCGCAGGGTGGCGGCGTCCACATGCATCTTGCCCAGGCGCTGCTCCATGTCAATCCAACGCTTCTCCTGGGCGTCGATCTGCTCCATGAGCTTCCTGGCTGGCTTGTTGAACTCGAGCAGCAGGATGACATAGCAGAGGCTGAAGGCGCAGGTCAGCACCCACCACATCCAGCTATCCATCGGCGATCTCCTTGTGAGCGTCTAGCCCAGCCGCTCCAAAAGCTCGGCGCAGCGGTTGGCATAGCCCCACTCGTTGTCGTACCAGCCGAGGACCTTGATAAAGTTGCCCTCGACCACGTTGCTGGAGAGGGCGTCGAAGACGCAGGAGGCCGGGTTGCCGACGATGTCGGCCAGCACCAGTGGTTCCTCGGAGTATTCGAGATAACCCTTGAGCCCGTTGTTGGCCGCCTCCCTGAAGGCGGCGTTGATCTCTTCTTTGGTGGCCGCGTGGGCCAGTTCGGCGGTCAGGTCGGTCAGCGAGCCGTCCGGGGTGGGCACGCGGATGGAGAGGCCGTCGAGCTTGCCCTTGAGTTCGGGCAGCACCTTGCCCACCGCCACCGCCGCTCCGGTGGTGGTGGGGATCATCGAAAGGGCCGCGGCCCTGGCCCGGCGCAGATCCTTGTGCGGCAGATCGAGGATGTTCTGATCGTTGGTGTAGGAGTGGATGGTGTTCATCATGCCCTTGACGATGCCGAAGCGCTGGTGCAGCACCTTGGCCATGGGAGCCAGGCAGTTGGTGGTGCAGGAGGCGTTGGAGATGATCTGGTGCTCGGGCTTGAGGTCGGCGTCGTTGACGCCCAGGACCACGGTGAGGTCCTCGCCCTTGGCCGGCGCCGAGATCAGCACCTTCCTGGCCCCGGCATGTAGGTGGAGGGCGGCCTTGTCGCGCTCAGTGAAGAGGCCGGTGGATTCCACCACCACCTGGACGCCCAACTCCTTCCAGGGCAGGGCGGCGGGGTTTTTTTCGCTGGTGATGCGGATGGCTTTGCCCTCGACGATCAGCTGGTCCTTTCCGGCCTCAACCTCACCGGGGAAGCGCCCGTGGATGGAATCGTGCTTGAGGAGGTGGGTCAGGGTGGCGGCGTCGGTAAGGTCGTTGATGGCTTTGACTTCGACCTTGCCGCGCTTGAGGGCGGCGCGCAGTACCAGGCGGCCGATGCGGCCAAAACCGTTAATCGCTACAGGGATACCAACCATGGCACTCCTATCTGTGGACTAGTTTTGGAGGCAATCTTCATCTATATATTATATACGTGTCGCTTGAAAACGGGCAAGGGCTTATCTCGCCCGCCAAAAGGAGGGAGGCCAAGGTGGTGCAATTGGAAAAGGCTCTGCAAGGGCTCGACGCGCAGCAGCGGGTCTGCATCGACGAACTCAGGGAATGGGTGCGCATCCCCAGCATCAGCGCCGGCGCCCAGGAGGACAGCTCCGCAGCGCTGGGCCGGGCCGCCGACTTTGCCCTGGCCCAGTGCGAGGGCCTCGGACTGAGCGCCCAGAAGGTGCAGGTCAGCCCGGACACCAACCCCCTGGTGGTGGCCCGCCCCGCCTCCTTCTCGCCCCAAAAACCCACGGTGCTCATTTACGGGCACTATGACGTGCAGGGGGTGGACAACCCGCGCTCAGCCTGGGCCTGCGACCCGTTTGGGGCCGAGGAAAAGGAGGGCTATCTGATGGGGCGTGGGGCCAGCGACAACAAGGGGCCCTGCTTCGCCCACCTCAAGGCGGCCCAGGCGCTGCGGCAGGCTGGCGAACTGCCGGTGAACCTGGTTTTTCTCATCGAAGGGGAGGAGGAGTGCGGCAGCCGCGCCCTCTCGCAGTACATCGTTGGGGGCGGGCTGGAGGGCTTCGGGCCGGTCCGCGCGGTGGTGATCTCCGACACCAGCATGTACGGGCCGGAACGCCCTTCCCTGACCCTGGGCCTGCGGGGCATCCTCTTCTTTCAGGTAACGGTGCGGGGGCCGCGCCAGGATGTGCATTCGGGGCTTTTTGGGGGGATCATCCACAACCCCAACCAGCTGCTGGTCCGGGCCCTGGCCACCCTGCACGACGGGGAGGGGCGGGTGCGGGTGCCCGGCTTCTACGACCAGGTCCGGCCCCTGTCCAGACGGGAGAAGGTGATCTACGACGCCTTGGAGGTGGACGAGGCGGCCTACTGCCGCAACCTGGGGGTGCAGGGGCTGACCGGCGAGCCGGGGTACTCGGTGTTGGAGCGGCGCTGGACCCGGCCCACCCTGGAGATCAACCACCTCAGCGGGGGCAGCCCGCGCACGGTGATCCCGGGCCGGGCCAGCGCGGTGATCTCCTGCCGGCTGGTGCCCGACCAGGACCCCGGGCCCATTGAGGAGGCCCTGCAGAAATACCTGCGTGCCCAACTGCCGCCCGGCACCGAGGTGGAGTTCGGCAACCGCCACTCCTCGCCAGCCTACCACCTGGACCCCGACCACTCTCTGGTGCCCCGCGCCCTGCAGGCCATCCGCACCGGTTTTGGCCTGGATCCCCTGCTCACCCGCGAGGGCGGCTCCATCCCCATCGTCACCCAGATCCACCAGCGCACCGGGGCACCGGTCCTGCTGGTGGGCCTGGGCCAGATCACCGACAACTGGCACGGCCCGAACGAACGCTTCAGCCTGCGGGATTTCCACCGCGGGATGCGCAGTTCGGCGGCGCTGCTGTGCGCCCTGGGCGAGGCGTGATCCGCCGGCCAGCCCCTTTCTGAGCGCCCTTTTCCGAGGCATTGTTGCATGAATCGGCGTGAGGTCGTGGTCTCCCCCTATCTTCCATTTCTCAGGCGGTGCGCAGGCTTTTGTCAGATTCCGGTTTTGCGAGATGGATCCTGCGATCGAGAATGGCACCGCCAATGC
>Ga0194121_10001459_pt1 | contig 40112 bp, 25 predicted proteins | sample TA2MahCa50mmetaG_FD_148609 | JGI IMG/M metagenome (GOLD analysis project Ga0194121, IMG submission 148609) | Freshwater microbial communities from Lake Tanganyika, Tanzania - TA2015020 Mahale Deep Cast 50m | ecosystem: Environmental > Aquatic > Freshwater > Lake | place: Tanzania: Lake...
GAGGAGAGACCGAAGAAGTCCCTGGCTGGCATGACGCCCAGCCAGTACGCAAAGCAGCTGGCCATGAGGCCCATTACAATGCCGGAAAACTCTAAATCAACCTGCTACTGAAAGCGGGGGGACGTCGCTACGAACGCATCAGTCTCGTCGGAGTAGGAAACGATGCAACGCAATTCAATCGCAACATCAATCTCGATCCTGCTTGTGGCGACCGGTACATGCAGCGCCCAGGAAAGAGCCGTGCCGGCCCCCGTAGCGGAAGAGGACAAGGCGTTCCTGCTGATATACCCGAACCTGGAAAATTCCGACGGAGAGGTCGTGCTGACGAACGAACACGTCGTGCTGCAGCGGCTCGTTGTCGGTCCTGGGGAATGGGAGGGTGTCCATAGCCATCCTGGCAACCAGATCTACGTTCATATCAAGGGCGGGGAATGGTCCGGCCGTCTCGGTGGTGAAATCGAGTACTCGGAAATCATGAGCCCGGACGGAGAGGTGGGCTGGATGGACGCGATCCCGCTCAGTGCTCAACATGATTCCGGAAATACCGGTGATACCCCGATCGACTTGATTTACGTCACTCTCAAAGACGATGCACCCATCGCTCCGCAGGTCGAACATAGGCCGCAGGTCTATCCCAACATCCCTCTGAAACTGGTGTTGGAGAATCACCGGATGATCGTGCAACGGGCGCAGATCGAGCCGGGGGAATGGACCGGCATCCACAGCCGTCCCGGTAACCAGGTTTACATCCACATCACCGGCGGCACGTGGTCGGTGCGCCACGGAAACGCGCAATCTGCGCCGGCACATATGGAGGCCGGCTCGGTTGGCTGGCTGGACGCCATCGATCTTAGTGAAGGGCATAGCGTGGGCAACACCGGTGACACTACCCTCGACTTTGTCCTGGTTACGATCAAGTAGGATGTCAGGTGCGGATGCCCGTGCGATACACGTAAGACTCGCGATGCAGGCGCACGTGGTGACGATATGAAAAGCGACCCAGCCGGGCCGGATGATCACGCTGACCGGGAACTCGAGATCCGGCCGCTACGGCGAGACTAAGAAGGTCACTGCGAGCAGATGGACACAGCGGCAGAGGGTCAGCTACGCAACGTCCTTGAAGGGATTGTGGGTTGTATTCGACTGGGCAATCCCGCGAGAGCGGAAGCGCTGGCGCAGGAGGCCCTCCAGGACCATCCGAACGAGCCAAACATACTGCGTGCACTGGGCATTGCCTTGTTGAAGCAGCGCAAGTTCGACGAGGCCCTGAGTCACCTGTCGGCCTCGGTCAGGATCGACCCGGAGCACGCGTCCAGCCATGAGCAGCTTGGCTTGGCGCTGGCCGCATTGGGCCGACTCGATGAGGCGGAAGTGGCTCTCCAGACCGCCTTAAGGCTCGACCCGAAGAGCGAATCCGCCTATTCCAAACTCGTACGCCTCCAGGTGATGCACGGCAAGGATGACGAGTCCCGCAAGACACGAGACCGCCTGTTTGCGCTCAATCCACTGCGGCGGCAATTGAACGATGCGATGCAGCTTCTGGCGGAACGCAAGCTGGTTGAGGCACGTCGGCTCGTCAAGAAGGTATTGCGCCAGCACCCGGACGACATCAACGCATTGCATGTGATGGGCAGTATTTGCATGGCGCAGGAAGCGTTTAATGACGCAGAGGCATTCCTGCGAAAGGCGGTGGAGCTTGCCCCTGATTTCGCGATTGCCTGGAGTGCCCTGAGCGCATCTTTGAAGGAACAGGGCAAGTTTGAAGAAGCCGTCGAAGCGTTGGTGCAAGCGTTGGCCCTGGAACCCGGGAATGCGGAAGGGCATTGCAGTCTGGGCAACATTCTGATGGCGTGGGGTAAGGAAGAAGACGCGCTGTCCTCGTTTGAAACGGCTCTGGCCATCCAGCCGGATCTTGCAAGCGCCTTGCTCAGCAAAGGCCATGTCTTGAAGACCTTGGGCAATCAAAGCGATGCCATTCGAGCGTATCGGGCATCCGTCAAGGCACGACCCGATCTCGGTGAAATCTATTGGAGTCTTGCGAACCTGAAGACTTTTCGCTTCGACCCTGACGAAGTCAAGGCCATGCAAGCCCAGCTTGACTCAGGGCGACTCGCAGCCGGATCCGAGGCGCACTTTTGTTACTCCCTGGGCAAGCACTACGAAGATCATGAAGAGTATTCGAAGGCATTCGGGTTCTACGCGCGGGGAGCCGCGATAAAACGCCGCGAGGTCAACTTCGACCCCGTAGAGTTTGTTGTTCAGTCGAACAGGATGATCGAGGTATTCACACGGGAGTTTTTCGAGCAGCGGAAATCGTTCGGGTTTTCCGACCCATCGCCGATATTCATCGTGGGATTGCCACGCTCCGGATCAACCCTGATCGAACAGATTCTTTCCAGTCACTCCCAGATCGATGGCACTGCGGAATTGCCGGACCTCATGGCACTGGCGTTTCAAACCGGACAGAATCGATTCGACAAACTGATATACCCGGAGACCCTGGTCGATATGGAATCCGGACATGTGGAGGACCTGGGCAAGGAGTACATCAAGAGGACGCTTCGCCACCGGCAGGGCGCGGCGTGCTTTACCGACAAGATGCCCAACAACTTCTCGCACATCGGATTCCTTCATCTCATCCTGCCGAACGCGAAGGTGATTGACGCCCGTCGCCATCCTCTGGATTCCTGTTTCGGCACGTTCAAACAGCTATTCGCGAAGGGACAGCCGTTTTCCTACGACCTGTTTGAGCTGGGTCAGTACTACAAGTGCTACGTCCAGTTGATGGATCATTGGGATCGGGTGCTGCCCGGAAAGGTCCTGCGGGTCCAGTATGAAGACAACGTAGCCGACCCGGAAAAGCAGGCTCGGCGGATGATCGAGCATTGCGGCCTTGAGTGGGAAGACGAAGTCCTGCGCTTCTATGAAACAGAGCGTTCCGTGAAGACGGCAAGCTCCGAGCAGGTGCGTCAGCCGATCTACAGGAAGTCAGTCAATTCGTGGAAGCACTATGAGACGGAGCTGGCGGACCTGATACTGGTCCTGGAGGATGTTCTGGCGGGCCTTCCGGACCACTTGGAGCGACCTGGGAAGTCCTTTTAGTTGTAAGGCCAGACTTCAAGGGCATGGATGGTGTTGCGAGTGTCCTTTGAAATGTTCATGGCCTTGAGAATCTTCTTCTGCCCAAGATCATATAGTGCAACAGTTGCGGGAGATGATCCTGCAGCGATCAACGTATCGCTGCACGCGCACAGTCCGCGGCCAAAACCCTGCCGTGCGACTGCCGAACTGATCGAATTCAAGGACATCGGCACGCCGATAGCACAATCGTCCCTGCCCGAGCGGGTCGCGTAACGCAGTGTGCTGCTTTGGGTATCGTGAAACAGGACGCCGTCCCGGAATGGGCGCGCGTTGTTTGCTCCGGCCGGCAACGTGGCGCTGACTCCGATTCGCTTGCCATTGTAAAGGAGCAATCCATTGGTCCTGAGGCCAGCGACATACATGCCGCCTCTCTCACAGAAAACCGAGTTGATCCCTAGCTTGTTCATTGGCAGCGGGCCTTCACCACTGGCCGGGTTGAACAGGCCCATGGAGAAGTTTCGGCCGTCGGTCTTGACCATGAATGCCTTGTCGAAGGCATTCGTTGTCAGGTTGAACGCGAGGATCGAGTCGAAAGCGGTTGAGGTAACGAAGAGGTGCTGCTCGTAGACCTGTATGTCATGGCAGTGCTTGAGGTAGGAATTGCGGTAGCACGCAACGAGTTCAAAATTCGGGCTGAATTCAAGCAATCTGTCACTGGCAACAACGAATACGCGATTCTTTTCAATCGCGACTCCCCTGAGGCCCCGGTCCCCGCCGTGGCCTCGCCAGTCGATATCCTTCGCCTTCCAGTCAATCGGCTGATAGACACGCTCCGTTTCGAAATCCATGACGTACACGCCACCGTGACTGTCGCCCGGGCTGCTGCCCCTGACGACAGAGGTGGCCACGATCCTAACCATTCACGAATACTGCATTCTGTTCTTTGGCGGCATCTGGCGGAACGTAGTCGAAGATGAAGCTGATGCGGTCCTCTTTGCCGGCATTCATGACGCTATGGATCTTCTGATTGTTGATCTCATAGACATGCCCTATCTCAAAGCAATAGGGACTCCCGTCAATCATGAATCGCACGAGTTTGTTGGTGGTGACGGGAATGTGAATGCGATGGCCGTAGGCGAAGGATGTCAGTGAATCAATGTGAGGCGTAATGTTTCCGCCCGCCATGAGTTTTGCGGCGACAGCCCGGATGATCGTGCCCCCTGGCGGGTAAAAGCGCCTGATGACTTCTGCCATTACGGGCTCGGCGACGTCCGCGATGCGATCCCAGCCCTTTTCCCGCGTTATGGTCACCCGAGGCCACGTCTGGGAGGCGAACAGCATGACGATCGACTTCGTCTGCCTGTGGACGTCATAGTCGACTTGCCGCTGCTTGTCTTCGTCCCAGGCCACATCGGGTTGGCGAACGATGGCTTCACGCAGCCTTGCCGTGTCCACCTCGCCCCAGTCTTTGATGGGTACACCGATATCCATCTCTGCTTCGGTTCCGTCGGCCGCCCCTAACTTGCAGATTCTAACCACAATTTCTGCAACGTTCGCACTGCCCGGGGCCGTGCGAGTCGCCCGCTATTGGCCTAGTATCTACCAATCCCCCAGCTCCTGCCCGCAACTCAAGATAGGGCTCTTGAACCGGGGGGGGGGTGGTGCCCATAGGCATCGATTGAATTTGGGTCTGGTCCGGACTAGTCTCGTCTAGCTCCGACTGCGAGCTTAGTCGGCGTGCCCAGCTACATCTGTATCTATTGGGGGACATTCATGACGGCCAGCCTTGGTAAGAGACAGAAAGCATTCGAGCTGACACCTGTCAGTCGCGCAATAGCCAGTGCTTGTGGAGCATCGGTTGCGGGTCTGGCCGCTCCAGCAGTGATGGCGCAGGACGTATTGGCGCTTGAGGAAGTCACTGTCACAGCCACAAGGCGTACAGAGAATCTGCAAGACGCCCCTGTGAGCGTCATAGCGCTTGGCGCCGACGCAATCGCCAAACAGGGAATCAAGTCTCTTGAAGACTATGCGCGACTCGTCCCAAGCCTGACCTATTCGTCCTGGCTCCCTGGCAGTTCCATCGTGGTGTTTCGCGGCGTAACCGTTACCGCAGATGCATTCAGCGGAAATTCTTCAGCCGCAACCTTTTTCAATGAAATGCCGATCACCTCTCAGGGAAGTAACCCTGAAGTGGCATTGGTCGACATGGAGCGTATTGAAGCCGTGTCCGGTCCACAGCCGACCACCTACGGCGCAAGCGCCCAATCTGGTGTATTGAAGTTTGTCACTGCCAAGCCGGATCTCACGGGTTTCAGCAGCTTTGTGGATTTTTCCAGCACCAGCATGGAAGAAGGCGAACCCGGATACGAAATACAAGGAATGGTGAACTTTCCGCTTCTTGATAATCAGGTTGCGGTACGCCTGGTCGGTTATCAGTCGCTGCAAGGCGGCTTTGTCGACAACATCTCCGGCTCCAGCACACAAACCCATGACTGGCGGCCGGTTTTCGAATCCGATATCGGCCAAGTTGTGTATCCCGGCGGCTTTGATGGCCCATCGAATATCGGGCATTTGACGACAACGAATGACGATGTTGCAGAAGACGATATCGGGGATGTCGAGACGACGGGTCTGCGTCTCACGGCCGCATGGGAACTGAATGAAAACTGGCTGACTACCGTCATGTACCAGTATCAGGATACGGACGTAGACGGTATTGCCAGCTGGCACCCGGAGCTCGGAGACCTTAACCAGATTCGTTTCAACAAGGAAACGAAGGATGACGACTGGTACCTCACCACGTTGACAATCGAGGGCGACCTGGGTTTCGCCGACTTCACATCGTCAACGGGATTCATGAAACGAGACATTGTTTACGATCTCGATTCCTCCACCTATCTGCATCAGTTCCAGGGGATTGGTGGCACTTACTACAACATGCTCGATATCTACCAGTTCGGTTCGGTCACTCCTGGCGTGCCTGTCAGCACCTATACGTACAGCATCCCTGCTTACAACGGGGGAATCCGGGGGTGGGCTCCAGGTCCGGGTGCGAATACCTACTACATTACCCAGCTCGCCGATGTGACCTCGAGTATGCGCAACGACGGCACAGAAGAGCGCTTCGCGCAGGAACTGCGACTGACGTCCAAAGACAATGGGCAGCGCTATCAGTGGATGGTGGGCGGTTTCTACGAGAAGATTGAAAGCTCCGGCGTATTCCGGGGCCGCCTTGACGGCTTTGGAGATAGCCTTGCCGCGCACATTATTCAACAGGTAGACGGACTTGTGGTTCGAAACCCTGGCCTCTCCTGGTTCGGCCAGAGCGATTCGGAAGAAACGCAGTGGGCAGTCTTCGGCGAGTTCGGGTTTGATCTGACCGACAAACTCAATGTTCTGGTTGGTCTTCGTTATTATGATTCCGAAGCAGAAGATAACGATTTGACCTTGAATGCGGATGGCGCCCGAGCAATAACCTGTCTCGAAGATGAATCGGGTGTCTGTATCCTGTCTCCCGAAAACATCACTGACGACAACAGGATTGGCACTGCCCAGGCCACCAACAAGTCTCCGGACAACGGTGTTTTGCCGTTATTGAGGGTTTCCTATCAGTTCAATGACGACGTCATGGGCTATTTCACACGGGCCGAAGGCTTCCGGACAGGCGGGACGAATCTCATTCGTAGAACCAGCACGGCAAACGAAAGATACGACGAGGACATCGTCGTCAACAACGAAATTGGTCTGAAGTCGACCCTCATGGACGGCCGCCTGATAGTCAATGTGGCTGCCTACCATATGACATGGGAAGACATGCAGCTGGTTGCTGCTGACCCGACCATTGATTTCGGCTGGGGCCAGATCACGGTGAACGCCGGTGAAGCCGAAATAAACGGAGTTGAAGCAAACTTTGCTATTGCAGCGACCAACCGGCTGAAGTTCGACGGCTCCGTTGCCTATAACGATTCCAAAGTGACAGAGGGTGCATCGATCGGGGACGAGGTGGTCATCACCAGAGGCGAGGAGTTGCCGCTCTCGCCGGAATGGAAAGCGTCCCTCGGCGCCGAGATCGGCTTTCCGATCGTCGGTAAAGACGGTTACCTGAGACTTGACTACAGTTATGTGGGCGAGCAAACGAACGGGACGCAAGGGTCATCCTTGTTGACCAGCAGTGACTTTCTGCGCGGCAACATAACAACCATGGATTCGTACTCGATAGGAAACCTGGTTTTCGGCGTGGAAGGCGACCGTTGGGGTGCAAGTCTGTCGCTCAACAACGTTACGGACGAGCGCGCCATCACCTACGTTCCGACACGCTGGACGGATGGTCGACTCTACTCGGCGCGCCCTCGCGAGCTTGTTCTCAATTTCCGCAAGAACTTCTAAGACTGATTCTGCGAATGCAGCATGAAGCCGGCGACGAGTTTTCTCGTCGCCGGCTTTTTTCTCTTGACTGCCGTGCCACGTTTTCCAACATGACGCACGAGAATGCATATCACGACGAGATGATCGCCATGCTGGAGATCACTCCTCGGGAGTCAGATCGCCGAGCGAGCTGTGCGGCCGCCTCAGTTAACCGACCAGGGGCCGGTCGTGATCGAGCGGTTCGTCGCTGTCGACGGTTGCGTCGAGTTCGACGGCATAGCGGTGTCCGGCATGGGTCGCCGCTGCGATGATGGCCGGGGCTTCGCAATCACCGATCCTTCGCAGGCTGAACGGCAGCCGCCCGGCGTCCCCGCCCACGCGATCGAGGATTTCGCGGTAGAGCTCGTCGCGCGGCGCGCGCTGCGTCACCAGCACGGCACCGCGCGCAGCGATCCTGCGCTCGGCACCGGTGTATTCGCAGGCAAGCCGCGCGGTTTCGCCGTCATGGGCGATCAACGCGTGGGCGGTGACGATCTCGACGCCGATTTCCATCAGCCGCTTGCGGATGCGCCACCGTTCGGAAGTCTTGCCGGCCCAGTCCGAGACGCTGTCGGCCTTGGTTACGTAGGTCACCTCAAGCCCCGCGGCGCGCAGCCGCTCCGCGATCACGCCGGCCATGTAGTAGTTGTCGCCGTCGAATACGACCACGGGCCCCGGCGGCAGTCGCCGGTCCATGATGTCATCGGGCGTCAGCACCACGGCTCCGCCGGTGGCGACCGGCACATAGGTCTTGCCGTCGAAACGGTCGCGCCGCCAGTCGGCGCCGGTGGCGATGGCAACATGACTGGCGCCGACCTCGAACACATCGGCGGCGGTCAACCGGCTGTCGCGGAAGATCTCGACATTCGGCATCTTCAGCAGCTGCTGCACGCGGTAGTCGCGCACGCGGATGTACTCGCTCATTCCCGGCAGCGTGGCCTCGCGTGCGACCCGGCCGCCCAGCGTGCGCGTGGCTTCGGCGAGCATCACGGGATATCCGCGCAGGCCGAGCGTGCGCGCGGCCTCGAGACCGGCGGGCCCTGCACCGACGATCAGCACGCGCTCCTGCGAGGCGCGGGGGGCCGCCCGTTCGGGGTGCCAGCCACGACGCCATTCCTCGCCCATCGTCGGGTTCTGCGTGCAGCGGATTGGCACGCCGATCGTGTCGCCCGAATAACAGACATTGCAGCCGATGCACTCGCGGATGTCCTCGAGCCGCCCCTCATCGATCTTCCGCGGCAGGAACGGGTCCGCGATCGACGGGCGCGCAGCGCCGATCAGATCGGTGATTCCGCGGCGGATCTGGCTGACCATGGTGTCCGGTGACGTGAAGCGGCCGACCGTGACCACGGGCTTGGTGGTGGCCGATTTCACCCAGGCCATGTAAGGCTCGAGTGCGCCCTCCCCGGTGAAGCGCGAGACGCCCATCTCCAGCGAATAGTCGGCGATGTTGATGTCCCACAAGTCGGGCAACTCGGCCAGCATGGCGAACATCTCGCGCCGCTCGCCGAATTCGGGCTGCCCGTCCGCGCCGATGGTCTCGTCGGCCTTGAAGCGCACGGCGACGCCGCACCTGTCGCCCACTGCCTCTTTAGTGTCCTCGATCAGCTCACGCACGAGGCGCACGCGGTTCTGCAGGCTGCCGCCGTATTCGTCGCTGCGCGTGTTCATCCGCGGATCGAGGAAATTGGCCAGGAGGTAACCGTGGGTGGCATAGACATAGACGATGTCGAAGCCTGCATCACGGGCCCGGATCGCCGCCTTGCGGTGCCAGCGGCGGAATTCGAGGATGTCGGCGCGGTCCATCGCGCGGGTCTGAAAGGGATTCCCTGCCAGGTTCGGCAGGCTGGCCACATCCATCTGCACCAGCCGCGTGAAGTGATTGGGACTGCGTGCTCCCCCGTGCCAGAGCTCCGCCCCGGCCAGCGCACCGTGGGCGTGAACCGCGTCAGTCATGAGCCGGTGGGCACGGATGTCGTCGTCATTCCACAGCGAGGCGTGCACGTGCGGCAGGTCGTCCGATGTGGGGTGGATCGAGTTGTACTCGGTGCAGACCACGCCCCAGCCGCCCTCGGCCTTGATGCCACGCATGGCAGCCAGCATCCGCGGGCGCAGATAGCCCATGCCGGTGCAGTGCGGCACCTGGTAGAAGCGGTTCTTCGTGCGCACCGGGCCGATCTGCACCGGCTCGAACAGCACGTCGTAGCGCGGATCACGGCCCGTGCGGCGTACCGCGTCGTCCTGCTGGTTCATGCCGGCATTGTAACGCCGCGATGACCGATTGCTGCCAGTACAGCGCGATGCACTTTCCATCGTGCGATCTCAGCTTTCGGCTTTGTTGCCCAATCGTGGATCGAATAGCATCCAAGGTCGGCTCAAGCGGAGGATGGCATGTCGCTTCACCCTTTGTTCATGATTTTTGCGTCGGCGATCGCTTTGGTCGCCTGCGGCGCCGAGGCCGCAGCTCCGGCAGGCACCGTGGGGCGCGAGGCCTGGCTTCGCGCACTCGTGGATGATGAGAATAATCCGAGCGAATTCGGGCCGTTCAAGTGGCTGGACGAGGGCAATTCTTATACGACGGTCGAGGACTCGCCGCTGATCAAGGACGCCAAGGATATTGTCCGCTATTCGGCAGCAAGTGGCGCCCGCCGCGTAATTGTTTCGGCCGAGCAACTCAAGCCACCCAATGCTTCGAAACCCCTTTCGATCGACGACTACGAATGGTCAGCGGATCACAAGCAGTTGCTGCTTTATACGAACGAGCAGAAGGTCTGGCGACGCAAGACCCGCGGGGACTACTGGGTCCTGAATCTCGAGACGCGGGAACTCAGGAAGCTCGGCGGCCAGGCGCAACCGGCAACACTGATGTTTGCCAGCTTCGCGCCGGATGGCCGGCGGGTCGCATGGTTGCGCCGAGACCTCGGCCCGACACAGATGGCAACCAACCTCTATGTCGAGGACCTGACAACCGGGGCAATCACGCAACTCACACGCGACGCCGAAATCCGCCGCGGGGATGGAACAGGAAGGACAATCATCAACGGGACTGCCGACTGGGTCAATGAAGAGGAGTTCGGTCTTCGCAAGGCATATGAGTGGTCACCCGATGGCCAGAACATCGCCTACCTGCAGTTCGACGCCACCGCGGTCAGGGATTTCTTCCTGATAAACAATACCGACACACTGTATCCGGTCGTGACCGCGATTCCCTATCCGAAGACCGGCACCGGGAACTCATCTGCACGCGTGGGAATCGTAAGCGTCACCGGTGGCGCCACCCGCTGGCTGACCCTTTCCGACGATCCCACGGACCAATACATCCCGCGCATGGCGTGGTCGCTGGACAGCAGTGAGCTATTCATTCAGCAATTCGATCGCCCCCAGCAGAATCTGGAGCTGCTGGCCGTGGAGGTTGCCAGCGGTAACGTGCGGCCGGTCATTCGCGAACGCTCCGTCGCATGGGTCGACGTGGTCGACGATTTCAAGTGGCTGAATGGGGGGCGTGACTTCCTGTGGGTCAGTGAGCGGGACGGCTGGCGGCATGTGTACCTCGTACCGCGAGGCGGCGGGGCGGACACTCTCGTGACCTCGTGTGCATGCGACGTCATCAGTGTTTCGGGCCTCGACGAGAAGCGCGGCTGGCTTTACTTCATCGCATCGCCCGATGATGCGGCGCGGCGCTATCTGTACCGCGCACCCCTCCGCGGTGGACCGGTGGAACGCATTACACCCGCGGATGCGCCGGCCATTCACGCTTATGACGTATCTCCCAATGGACGTTGGGCGATGCATACCGTGTCTCGGATGGAGGTGCCGCCGGCAACCAGGCTGGTAGACCTCCCGGCGCATCGCGAGATACGCGCGCTGATCGACAACGAGCCGCTGCGCAGGAAGTTCGAGCCACTGCTGACGCGGCCTGCGGAGTTCTTCAAGGTGACGATCCCGGGCGGGCATGTGCTCGACGGCTGGATACTGAAGCCCCCGGGCTTTGATCCCGCGAAGAAGTACCCGGTACTGGTGTACGTTTACGGCGAACCCGCCGGCCAGACCGTGCTGGACCAATGGGACGACGAGGGCACGCTGTTTCATCACTACATTGCCGAGCAGGGCTACGTCGTCCTGTCCATCGACAATCGCGGCACGCCCGCGCCGAAAGGCTCGTCCTGGCGGTATTCCATCTACGGTGCGATTGGCGTACTCGCCGCTGACGAGCAGGCAGCGGCGCTGCGCGCACTGGCCGCCGGCAGTCCATTCCTCGACATTGACCGAATTGCAGTCTGGGGCTGGTCAGGCGGCGGTTCGATGACCCTGCACTTGATGTTTCGCTACCCCGAACTCTACAAGGTCGGTATGTCTGTGGCCGCCGTGCCCGATCAGCGTTACTACGACACCATCTACCAGGAACGCTATATGGGCACCCCGCAGGGAAATCCGGACGGATACAGGAACGGATCTCCGATCACCTATGCCGAAGGCCTCACTGGAAAGCTGCTCATTGTCGGCGGTACCGGCGATGACAACGTGCATTACCAAATCACTGAAATCCTAATCAACCGGCTGGTGGCGCTCGGCAAGTCATTCGATCTGATGATCTACCCGAACCGTAGCCACGCGATCGACGAAGGGGAGGGTACAAAGCTTCATCTGTACAGTACCCTGACCCGCTTTCTGACCGAGCACTTGCAGCCAGGAGTGCGATGAAGCCTGGCCTTTCAGTCATTCGACGGTCAGCACCGGCTCACCAAGTCTGTCCATCCGCGGCGTCACTCCAAGCCCCGGACCGGCTGATGCGGCCATACGTCCATCCACGCGCTGCGGCGCGCCATCGGCAATGCTGACCGTCACGTAGCTGTTGAAGTCGGTGCTTGTAAAGCGGAACGCCTCGGGAGTGCTGTGCGCGAGGTGAGCAATCGCTGCCGTGACGATGTCGCCCCCCCAGGTATCCTCAAGAGTCATGGCGATGCCGAGCTCCACGCACAGGTCACGCGCGAGCTTTGTCTTCGTGAGTCCGCCGAACTTGCTGATCTTGAGATTCACGACGTCCATCGCATGATCGGCGTATCCGCGCAACAGGGTCGGGATATCGTTGATCACCTCGTCGAGCACGAACGGATGGTCGCAGTGACGGCGGACGCCAAGACACTCGTCGTAGGATGCGCAGGGTTGTTCGATGTAGACGTCCACATCGCGCACGCCACGAACGACGCGCATGGCATCGTGAGGCAGCCAGCCGGTGTTGGCATCCGCCACAAGCCGATCGCCGGGCTTGAGTTCACCGGAGACTGCGCGTATGCGCGCGATGTCAATCTCGGGATCTTCACCGACCTTCAGTTGAAACCGCGTGTAGCCCTCCGCCCGGTAGCCAGCTACCTTTGCGGCCATCGCCTCAGGCGATTCGCGCGAAATGGCGCGATACAGCTTGACCGACTCGCCGTACCTGCCGCCGAGCAGCGTGCAAACGGACTGGCCGGTGGCCTTGCCGAGGATGTCCCAGCAGGCCATATCGACGGCGGATTTCACGTATGGATGGCCTTTCAGCTTCGCATCCATCAGGTGGTTTAGCGGCCCAAGCTGGGTCGGGTCCGCGCCGATCAGATGCGGGGCGAGCTCTGCCAGTCCAGCGCGGACACCCGCGGCGTAGGAAGCCAGGTAAACCGGGCCCAGCGGGCATGACTCTCCGTAGCCGCGAAGACCGGAGTGCGTTTCAACGCACACGACCGTGCTGTCGAATACGGATACTGACTTGCCACCGGACCAGCTGTACTTGCCTTCCCTGAGGGGCAGATCGACCTGCCAGGCGATGATCCTTGAGATGCGCATCGGGCTTCTCCCGCCAGGACACAATTGCCCGGGGGCTTCATGGATCGTATTCGATCTACGAAACGCCCTCAATTTCCTGAGCGGCCTGCACAGGCGGACAGGCCCCGGAGCAGGCGCGCGCAGCGCGACCGGATCTGCAAGCCATACTGAAGCGTCTCAGGTACCGAGCGCCCGTGGCAGTGCTTCGAGGAAACGGTCGACCTCGTGCCGGACGCCGATCGTGACCCGTGCCCAGTTGTCGTAGCCGTCGAAGCGGCGACCGACCTTGATGCCTTCGGCCAGCATCCGTTCCTGGAACTGTTTCAAGGGTCGCCCGGTATCGAAGAACACAAAGTTGCCCATGGCATCCGCCCGTTGCACCCCCAGCCTGTCGAGCGCCGCGTGCACACGAGCGCGGTCTCCGACCAGTGCCTCACGCGTGGTTTTTAGGAACACCTGGTCATTGAAGCTCGCGATCGCCGCTGAAATGCCCGTCGTGTTGGGCCACGTCAGCGAGAAATCCGCAAAGCGCTGCCCGAGGGCCGCGGGCGAGATCGAGTAACCGACGCGAAGCCCCGCGAGTCCGTGGATCTTCGAAAACGTGCGCATAACGATCACGTTCGGCACGTCCTTGACCAGGCCCGCGGCCGTTTCGAAGCCTGGCTGATTGATGAAATCGATGTACGCCTCGTCGACGACCACCGTGCAATGCGCAGGAACCGATCGGACGAAGCGCTCGAGCGCACCGCGCGAGACCGCGGTCCCGGTGGGATTATTGGGGTTGCAGACATAAACAAGGCTCGTCGCATCCGTGATGGCGCTGCGCATGGCTGAGAGGTCGTGGCGATGCTCGCTGTCCGGAGCGACCCAGCGGACCTTCAGGCCGAGGCTTTCGGCGAAGCGCGGCAGCTCTTCATAAGTGGGCTTCGAAGCGACGAGTTCGCTCCCCGGCGCCGCCGTCACGGCGAGGAGCCCCGCCACCCGGAGCAACTCGCCGGATCCCGTGCCGACCAGGACCTGTGAATCCGCAACACCCTCGTGCGCGGCCAGCAGTCCGGTCAGGGCTGTCATGGATGCGTCGGCGTAGCGCGGTGCCTCGCTGACACTCGCGAGAATCGCCTCGCGGGCTGCGGGCGAGGGACCGTACGGGTTCTCGTTGCCGTCGAGCTGGATCAAGCCCCCCTGGCTGGCCGGGGCATTTGCCGCTGCAGCGAGGATGCTCCTGGGGAGCGGGGCGAAGAGTGCGGCAGCCCCGAACAGGGCATTGCGGCGTGTCACGTTCATTGGCAACTCCTGGCAGGATGCCGCACGCTACCATGCCGCGCCGCGCGCGACACGCGTCGTCCCTTGGGCGTGGCTGCCAGTCAGTGATTCTTTGCCCTGGTGAAGCAGGCTCCGAAGAACATCGCCGTCATTGGCGCCGGTATCAACGGCCTGGTAGCCGCAAATTACCTGCAGCGTGCCGGACACCAGGTTACGTTGCTCGAGCGTAGCGACCGGGTTGGCGGATCGATTGCAGATCTGGGCGACCAGCCATCCGGACCTCGTGTTCTTCCCCGGGGACCACCGGCCGGCCACCGAGCGTCGCGGAAGCCCCGTCGGAGCTTGGAGCGCAACTCGTGTCACTCCGGATACGCCGGCCTACATGTGCGTCAAGGAGCTGCTGGGGAAGTTCCGATGACCGATCGGGCCTGCGCCTAACCGACCAGGCTCTCGATTGCGAGGTGCGCCGCCCGAAACGCGCCTTCCGTCATTGCGTCCGCGGTCGCATCGGAGTTGGCGATCGCAATACGGCCAAACGGTTTGCGTGCCACGATCCAGGGCGATCGTTCGGGCGGCAACTCGTCGAGCATGAAGGCTACCTGCCCTGATTCCGGGTCATGGCCGTACGCATAACCGTGCGGCCATCGATTCACGGTAATCGCAGCGATGTCTCGCGAGGCATCGAACCCGCCGTCGCGCAACATCCGCGCTAGCTGGTCCCGGATCTTCATCTCGAACGTCTCGAAAGTGGTTGTGAGCAATTCGGCGCGGCCCGCCCTCCATTGATCAACGATGGGTTGACCGCGCAGGTCCGGGCCGAGCGGCGCACGGACCATCCGCAGGACTACCGGCTGGTCGGGCGCGCTCGAATGACGGTAGCCCCCGATATTGAGGGGCTCCGTGAGTCGAACTGTTTCGAAGTAGCTGTTCGGGCAACGCGCGTATCGCACGCCGAGCCGGGCCAGGGAGTTCCAGTTCCTGAGAAGCACGTTGGTATAAATCAACGGAGCTCTCACGGCCTGTGACAGTGCTATGCGCTGCTCTGCCGGCAACTCGTCGCAAATGTAAGGTATCGAAGCATTATAGCAGGCAAGCACGCAACGCTCGCCCCGGACCCGGAACGCGCGATCATTCAGTACATAGGTGACCTCGACGTCGTTGTCACTCCTCGGGTCTCCCCGGTGGCGGACGTTGACGACCGTACTGTTGAGCCTAACTCGCGCACGTGCGTCGGCCGAGTCCAGCGCACCATAGTCGAAACGCGTTGCAACGACGTCATCCACCGTGTTGCCCGGCGCAACACCCGGCACCAGTGCACGGACGATCAAGCGGGCGATCGTGGCATTGCCATCGGGAAACTGGCAGAACAGCGGTTCTTCGTCCGGAACAGTCCCGGTCTCGAACGCATCATCTACACCGAGCCCGGCGGTACCGGGCCAGCCTTCGCTAGCAGCCACCCAGGCGGATATCGAATCGAGGCCCGTCGCCCAGGTTGTGGATCGCCACAAGTAAGCGACGGCCTCCTGGCCTATGCCGACTGTCTCCCGAAGATACCTCTCATAGGATGTCTTCTGAAGAAACCCGATCTTTTCCTCTTGAGTAAGACTCTTGAGGTAGTCCGCGTCGGATTCATGGAGGGCGATGAGCTGCTCTCGTGCAGTTTCGGACAAGGGTGCGCTCGCGAAATACTCGCGCCATGAAGGCTTGCCATCCCCCACCAGGAGGTGGTCCCTGCCGAACGTTTCCCTGCAGAGAAAAACGGAAGATCCCATTTTCCGGGAGCCGTAGACTGAAGCGTCCTGAAACTCGGGATAGCGCGCTACATCGATGCCAATCGACTTCAGGAGCCGGCGTCCAGCCGCGTCGTAACGCCTCAGGTCCTCTATGTTCTCGGTACCACCGTGCGACAGGACCATGCGATCACCGACCCAGAATTCATTGCGTTTGGCGTGACCGCCGAAGTCGTCGTGGTTATCGAGGATCAGGATTCGGGATTGAGGTTGTGCCTCGCGAAAATACCAGGCCGCCGCGAGGCCGCTCAGCCCGCCACCCACGACGACGAGATCGTACTGTTCGCCCGTGTCCGCCGGATCTTCCCAGCGGGCGCCATTGCGCATGGCGTGGGCGACTTCAAAGGAGCCATCGTGGCTGCCGCGCATGCCGGTCAGGATCGGCGGATAAGCGCTGGATGCAGCCCGGGCCTCCGACCAACGCCAGGCCATGCTCCCGCTGATTGCCACGGCGACCCCGTTGATGAAGTCGCGGCGAGTGATCGGCCGATTCATCCCCTGGCTACGGTGTCTCATGACTCTCCACTCCTGGCCTCACATAGCTCGAGAATCCAGTTCTGCAGATGCTGCAGATTCCGCGAACCCGCGTGGTCGGGCCGATCATGGTACCAGCCGAGAGTCGCCATGCCACGGAGCAGGAGGAAATCAGGAAGCATTTCCATGTCTTCCTGCGCAAGCGGCCTGTGTTTCCGATATCCCTCCAGCATTGCCGCACGCAGCGCTGCAAAATCGGAGTCCGAAAGGTATTCGATCAACGTCGAGGCGACATCGTACATGTGCCAGCCATAGGCCGAGTCGTCAAAGTCGATCAGCGCCAGTTCGCCGCGATCATAGATGATGTTGCCGGGATCCAGGTCGGCGTGAATCAGGCTGAAGTTGTCAGGCGTCATTCCGTAGTCGGAAAGCGCCGCGCGTAACCGTTCCCTGGCCGCGAGCAGCCGCTCCCTTGCGCCAACGGAAAGCTCCGCGTACTCCCAGAATCGGCCCCAGCGCGGGGCGTCGCCCAGCAGGCCATCGAGGTCGAGTTTCGGGCGAGTGAATCCTGGTCGTGCTCTCCAGCGGGTCGCCTGATTGTGCATTGCCGCGACGATCTCGCCGATCCGGTGAAAAACCCAAGCGCGTTTTCTGGTGTCCGAGAGGATTTCCGGGCAACTCCGCAGTGGCACGCCCTCGAACCAGGTGGTCATTCCGACATAGCGCTTCTCGTTCGCACACGGGATATCGATCGGCACGAAATGGGTTCCATCGCGGGTCATGAGGGGACCTGGCACCGACAGTCCGGCATCGAGCAGCGCGCTGACCCACTCTCTTTCGCACTCCAGTTCCTTCAGGGAGTTGTATCCCGGCCGGTGAAACCGCAGCACGTAGGCGGATGTTCCGTCTCGCACGCGGACCCGGTAGGTCAGGTTCTCCGAGTGGTCGACGAGTTCGATCGATTCCGCTTGCACGGGAAAATGTTCGAGCGCCCGCCACGCCGCCGGCGTAAAGGTCGAGGCCAGGTCATTCTTCAAGAATTGCCCTCACTCTCTCATCGGCTCAAGCATTCATCGAAAGCCGCCAGGAACGCCTCTGCGTTGTCGTGCGAGAACACGAGCGGCGGCCTGATCTTGAGCACGTTGTGGTACTTGCCCGAGTAGGAGAGCAGGAATCCCATGTCCTTCAGTCGATTGGACAGCGACAGTGCCAGGGCGGCATCGGGTTCCTTGCTCGCTTTGTCCTTGACCAGCTCAACCCCGATAAACAACCCGTAGCCGCGCGCGTCACCGATCACCTCGTATTGGGATACACGTTCCTTGAGTCTTGCGGTCAATCGGTCTCCGACCTCGGCGGCGTTCCGGACCAGGTCGAAACGCTCGATTTCATCAAGCACGGCCATGCCGACCGCAGCCTGCAACGGTGTCGCCGCACAGGTATTGAAGTAGTCTTTCCGGGCACGAAAGGCGTCGACTAGGTCCTTCCGGGCGCCGGTGGCCGAGATTGGCAGTCCGTTGCCCATCGGTTTGCCAGTGACCACGATGTCCGGCACAAAATCCGTTTTCTGGTATCCCCACCAGCGTCCGGTCCGGCCATAGCCGGACTGAACCTCATCGGCGATGACCAGCCCGCCCTCCCGGTGGACGAGGTCCGTGACTTTAGCCATGAAACCGGAGGGGATTTCCGGCGGCCCTTCGTTGGCGAAGATCGAGCACATGATGAGCGCTGCGAAGCCTCGCCCTTCCGCCTTGAGGCTCGCGATGGCATGCGCAACCCGCTCGAGGTAGGCGTCGCACAACTCGCCCTCGCCAAGACCATCTTTCAGCGGTCTGTAAAGATCGGGATACGGAAAGGCGCGAATCTCGCCCGATTGCGGTGGAGCGCGCCAGAGGTAGCTCATTGAGCCGACCAGCTGCGTATTGCCATGGTAGGCGGCGTCGGTGCAGACCAGACCGCGTGCGCCTGTCGCCAGGCGAGCGATCTGGACAGCAACTTCGACAGCCTCGGTGCCGCTGCAACTGAACACGACGCTCTCTATTCCGTCGTGATGGAGTCCGGCGTACCGCTCTGCGAAGGCAATGATGCCTTCGTGAAGGTAGCGACTGTGGACATTCAAGGTAGCCTGTTGCTCGGCCATGGCAGCAACGATGGCCGGGTTGGCGTGTCCGACAACAGGCACGTTGTTGTACATGTCGACGTAGCTTCGCCCGTCACGGTCGAACAGGAGAACACCGTCGCCCCTGACGATTTCGAGCGGGGCGTCGTAGAACAGCTCCGCGCCGCTTCCGAGAGCACGATCCCTGCGATTCTGGAGCGTCTTTCTTCCCATCTATGGCTCCCCCGGCAGTCTGACCGTGTCCCGCGTTCCACGTACTGATCTTCGAGTAAATGTACCAAGTTCTTGAAGACGAGAAATCAAGCGATCTGCAGTTGCCTCACTTACACTACGCATCTCTGTCGGGAGCAAGCCATGATCCTTGCACGTTTCGGCCCCCTGGCTCTGTTGCTACTGGCGGTCGCTGCCCCGGCCGACGAACTGCCCGTGCGCCGCATCGCTTTCGGCTCCTGCCTGGGCCAGGACGGCGTCCAGCCAATCTGGCAGCACGTGCTGGAGCAGAAGCCCGACGCTTTCGTGTTCCTCGGCGACAACGTGTACGCGGATACCGCCGACCCCGTTGAGCTGCGCGCCGCCTACGCCAAACTCGGCGCGCAGCCCGGTTATCAGGCGCTCAGGAAGGCCACGCGGATCCTCGCCACCTGGGACGATCACGACTACGGGGAGAACGACGCGGGCGCCGAGTATCCGCTCAAGGAGACTTCCAAGCACGTCTTCCTGGACTTCTTCGGCGTGGCTGAGGATTCGCCCCGGCGCGAGCGCGACGGGGTGTACCACGCGGAAGTCATGGGTCCGCCCGGCCAGCAGGTGCAGATCATCCTCCTCGACACCCGCTACAACCGCTCGGCCCTGGTGTGGAAGAAAAACCCCGCCGATCGCGTCGTCGGCGGCCGCTACCTGCGCAACACCGACCCCGAAGCCACGATCCTCGGAGCGAAGCAATGGGCCTGGCTCGAGGAGCAGCTGCGCGTTCCCGCCCAGATCCGCATCATCGGATCGAGCATCCAGGTGGTGGACGAGGACACGACCGGCGAGACGTGGGCGAACTTCCCTCTGGAGCGCAAGCGGTTGTTCACCCTGCTCTGGCGCAGCACGGGCTCGATCTTCATCAGTGGCGACCGCCACATCGCCGAACTCTCGATGATGGACAGCGAGGCGGGCTACCCGACCTACGACCTCACGTCGAGCTCCCTCAACTGGTCCGAGCACATGTTCCGGTTGCCGGCGCGCAACCGGCACCGGGTCGCGGTCCTGAACCGCGGCGACAACTTCGGCGTCATCGAGATCGACTGGGAGCGCCGCGATCCCCTGATTCGCTTCAAGATCATCGACGGGGACGGCGAAGTCATGGTCCACCACAAGGTGGAGCTGAGCGTCCTGCGTGAGTCCAACCTGCCTTGGTGGAACGCGGTGCCGCGGTACGAGGAACAGACCGAGCCCTGAGATCCGGATCCGTAAACTCCCGCCCGCATAGGCATTCCGAAACTGCTTAGTGGCGCCAGCCTGGCCAGTCGGGCGGTGGGCGGTTGTTTCCCGGCTGATTCGCATGTTTCCCGACGTTATGATCACGCACACGGGCCAACAACTTCAGGAGACGCCAGCCATGCGTCTGCACGCCGCGATGCTCGCTGCCTTGATCGCCTCGCTGCTTACCACTCAGGTCGCAGGCGCACAATCGGCCAGGCGACCGTTCGAACTCGCGGATCTCGCGCGCCAGAAAATCGTCGGCAACCCGCAGTTCTCGCCTGACAATCAGTGGATCGTCTATACGGTGAGCACGATCGACTCCGAGCGCGACAAGGAGCAGAGCGACTTGCACATGGTGCGCTACGACGGTAGCCAGCAAGTCCAGCTTACGCGCACCAAGGATAGCGAAAGCGCGCCCAGCTTCAGCCCCGACGGCCGCTATATCGCGTTCATCGCGGCGCGCAGCAGCGGCGACGACAAGGACGACGACGAGCCGTCGCAGGTGTATCTGCTCGATCGCTCCGGCGGCGAAGCGATGGCGGCCACCGAGGTGGCAGGTGATGTGCAGAGTTACGCCTGGTCGCCCGACGGCAAGCGCCTGGCGCTGATCGTGCACGATCCCGATCCCAACAAGCCGAGCCCCGAGGAAGCGGCGAAGAAGCAGCACGAGACGCCAAACCCGATCGTGGTCGATCGCTATACCACCAAGAGCGACTACGTCGGCTTCCTCACACGCCGCCGCTCGCACCTCTACGTTTTCGATCTCGGCACCAGACAGGCCGAACTGATTACGCCGGGCGACTACGACGAGGGTCAGGCGGTCTGGCTGCCCGATGGCAAGACGATCATTTTCACCAGCAAGCGCGGAGGGGTCCGGGGCGGCGACCCCGACCGCGACTACAACTGGGACCTCTACGCGATCGACGCGCGCGCCGGGTCGGTGCCACGTGCGCTCACCACATATGCCGGTGAAGATGGCGGCGAGAGCAGCGGTGAGGTTGTGGTCTCGATGGACGGCGCCACCATCGCTTATACCCGCATGAACTCGGCCGATATCATTGACCAGTTCTACGAGGGGCCGATGCTGGCGCTGATCTCACCCGCGGGCGGCGAGCCGCGGCTGCTCACCGAGGCGCTTGACCGGCACGTGCGGTCGCCGCGCTTCTCGCCCGACGACAAGTCGGTGTATTTCACGTATGAGGACGACCGCAGCGTCCAGATCGCACGAATGACACGTGGCGGCGGCAAGCTCGAGTTGCTGACCGCGCGTGGCCAGGTAGTGCGTGAATTCGATGTCTCACGCAGCGGAAAGATCGTCGCCGCCATTACCGCGCCGCACCAGCCCGCCGAGCTGTACGCGATCGAAGGCGCGAACCGGCGCGCGCTCACCAGCCACAATGACGCGTGGGTCGCATCGCTCGCGCTTGGCGCGGTGTCTGAGGAAGACTACCAGGCCAGGGACGGCACGCGGATCGGCGCCATGGTTGTCAGACCGCCCGACTTCGTCGCCGGCCGGCGCTACCCGACCCTGACCTGGATCCACGGCGGTCCGGTGAGCCAGGATCAGAACGCGTTCGACGCAGAAGCACAATTGTTCGCCGCCAGCGGCTACGTCGTCCTGCAACCGAACTACCGCGGCAGCTCCGGTCGCGGATTCCGCTTCTCGCGCGCGATCGCCCAGGATTGGGGCAACCTCGAAGTCAGCGACGTACTTGCCGCAGTCGATGGGCTGGTGGCCCAGGGCATCGCCGACCCCGATCGGCTGGTGATCGGTGGCTGGAGCTACGGCGGCATTACTACCAACTACACGATTGCCAAGGACACGCGATTCAAGGCCGCGGTCTCTATCGCCGGCATCTCCAACATTTTCGCTGGCTACGGCACTGACCAGTACATCGTCCAGTACGAACATGAACTCGGCTTGCCTTGGGAAAACACCGAGCTCTACCTCAAGTTGTCCTACCCGTTCTTCGAGGCCGAGAAAATCAAGACTCCGACACTGTTCATGTGCGGCGAGAAGGACTGGAACGTGCCGCTCATCCACTCGGAACAGATGTTCCAGGCGCTCAAGAGCCTCGGAATCGAGACCCAGCTGATCATCTACCCGGATGCTCACCATGGGATCGACGCGCCGAGTCATCGCCAGGATCTGTTCGGTCGCGCGATTGCGTGGTACGACCGGCTTCTCGGTCGCACGAGGTGATACCCGATTGGCCGAACCGGTCCGGCGCGTGATGCGTCGGTGGCCGCCGATCAACACAGATGCTCAGCGTTCGCTCAGCCTCATCCACAAATGCGCATACGCCAACGCCAGCCTGTGCGCCAGCTGCTCGTTCGTCACGCTCGCCCCGTGGCCGCCCTCGATCTCCTCGTAGTACGTCACGTCGTACCCGAGTTCCTCCAGCCGCGCCGCCATCTTCCGCGCATGCCCCGGGTGCACCCGGTCATCCCGCGTCGACAGATAGAAGAACACCGGCGGATACCCCAACCCCCGCGCCGCGTTCTGATACGGCGAATATGGCGCGATCCAAGACCATTCCTCCGGCACGTCCGGATCCCCGAACTCGTCCACCCAGCTCGCGCCCGCCAGCAGCTGGTGATAGCGGCGCATGTCCGCGAGCGGTGAGCCGCTGATCACCGCGCCATAGAGGTCCGGCCGCCGGACCATCGTCGACAGCACCAGGAGGCCCCCGTTGCTCCGGCCCTCGATGCCGAGGCGCTCTTTCGAGGTCACTTTCCGCGCGATCAGGTCCGCCGCCACCGCCTCGAAGTCCTCGAACGAGCGCACGTGGTTCGCGCCCACGGCGCCCTGGTGCCAGGCCTCGCCGAACTCGCCGCCGCCGCGGATGTTCGCGAGCACGAAGACGCCCCCGCGCTCCAGCCACATCCGCCCGTAGGCGCCGTAGAGCTGCTCGTAGCTGCCCGAGTACGACGGCACCAGCGCATTCCGGAACCCGCCGTACGAGAAGATGTGCGTCGGCCGGCTACCGTCCAGCGCCATCCCCTTCGGCGCCACCTGGAAGTAGGGCACGCGCGTGCCGTCCGTCGAGACCGCCCAGTGCTGGCTCACTTCGAAGCGGCTTCCGTCGAAAGTTGGCGCCTGCAGCTTCACCGACTCCGGCACCGGACTCGCATCCGCGACGTAATAGAGTGTCGGCGGCGTCACGAAGTCCTCGAACGTGACGAAGGCATCGCCACTCATGCCATCCACCGATGCGATCGCGAGGCTGCCGTTGTCCGGCAATGCGATCTGCCGTCGCGTCCAGCCTGACTCCGCCTGCTCGTACCGGTAAAGCCGGCCCTGCACGTTGTTGAGCGCCGAGACCAGGATCCCGCTTTTCGCCGCCACGGCCCCCAGAACCACCTCGCTCCCCGAGGATTCCGCCAGCAGGTCGAGACCGCCGCGGCGGGCGCCTTCACCCGTCGCGCGCAAGACGGTCGGATCCACGAGCAGGATGCTGTCGCGCGTGAACCTCCGCTCGCCGCGCTGCCAGTCGTCCTTCATTGAGACGACCAGCCGTCCCGCGTACGCATCGCTGACCTCGGCGGTCGGCGGCAGCTCGAACTGGTGCAGGCTGCCGTCGGCGAGCAGCTGGTAGTAGTCGGTCTCCCAGAAGCTGCGAGCGTCGGCGACCAGGTCCACGTCGCCGCCGTCGGAGCGCAGGCGGAAGCCGTTCACGCCCACGGAGTCCAGCTTCGACTCGTACAGCACCGGCGCATGGGCGCGCGGTGTGCCGCGCGTCCAGAGCCGGACCTGGCGCGGATAGCCCGATTCCGTCATCGACCCCAGCCCGAAGTCCGTGCCGAGGAAGACGCTGTCCGCATCCCGCCAGGCGATCGAGGTCTTGGCGGTCGGCACGAAGAAGCCGTCGGGCACGAAGGCGCGCGTCCGCGGATCGAACTCGCGGACCTCGACGGCGTCACCGCCGCCCGGCGAGAGCGACATCAGGCACCGCTCGTATTCCGGCGCCAGGCATTCCATGCCGTGGAACACCCAGGGCGTGTTCTCCTGCTGCGCGAGTGCGTCGATGTCGAGCACGATCTCCCAGGCGGGCTCGGGCTTGCGGAACTCCACCAGCGTGGTACGTCGATAGAGGCCGCTCGGGTGTGCATCGTCCTTCCAGAGGTTGTAGATCCACGGGCCCATTTGTTCTACGTCCGGCAGGCGCGACGGTGAGTCGAGCGCTGCCAGCGCCTCGCGCCGCAGCTCCTCGTAGATCGGCTGCGACGCCAGCTTCTGCCGCGTCTCCGTGTTCTTCGCGCGCACCCAGTTCATCGCGCGGGCGCTGTCGATCTCCTCGAGCCAGAGGTAAGGGTCCGCCTCGTCGGTGGAGGCAAAGGCCACACGCTGTGCGGCCGACTCGCCTTCCTCGAACGCGGCCAGGATCGACTGGTACTTCTCGATGTACCAGCGGTTCTCGTTGTTGTAGCGCGGGATCGAAACCGGGATGACATCCGAGGCCACCGTCTTCCACACGCAAGGGCAGGGCACCAGCTTCGCCGGCTGCTCGCCGGGGCGACCCAGCTCCGTCACGCCCACTCTCATCCGCTTCAGCACGCTGGCGAGCTTCGTCACGTTCCGCGGCCCGCCGTTGTACGCAGCCACCGGGAAGATGCCGAGGACCTCCCGGTTGTCAAGGTACGCGTCGCGGATCTCCGCGCGCATCTGCTTCAGCTCGATGTCGAACAGGCAGATGGCCGCCTTCATGGCGTTCAGCAGGTCCGTCGCGCCGCGTTCGAAGTTCGGGTCGAGCCGCGCCATAGGGCAGCGCCGAACCACCAGGGCATAGGTGCCGTTGCCCCGGCGGTTCGTGAACTGCATCGGGCCGATGGCATTGGCGCTGGAGACGCTGTATCGGTACGCCTCGCCGCGCTTCAGGCCGTACTGGTTCAGCACCTCGTTGAATGCCTCTTCTCCCTTCTCGACGAACTCCGTGTCGTCGGTCTGCTCGATCACGGCCAGCGTCGCGATGACCGAGGGGGGCACGACGTCGGCGAGCAGCTCGCCTGGGAACGCGGCGGAGGGTGCCTTCGCGAGGCGCAGCTCGTCGATCGCCTGCTGCGCGGTCGCCAGCAGGAAATCACGGCCGCCGCTGACGAAGTCCGGATCGAAGGTGTCCTCCGTGAAGGGCAGGTAGACGATCGGCTTCGCGGTCTCGGCGACTGCCCGCCAGTGCTTTTTCTTGAGGAGCGCCGCGTCGAACACCGGGAACTTCCGGCCGTAGACTTTGAGCGGCTCGCCGTCCTTCGAGAAGGCGAACATCAGCCGCTCGGCGCCCGTGCCCTTGATGTGCTGCGCCTGGATGCCCGGAGTGAGCAGCGTGAACTTGATCGGCTTGCCGCCCGGCTTCCAGCGGATCGGCGGCTTGGGGATCTCGATGCGCGCGACGATCCAGTCCTGCTCCGCCTCGTCCCACAGCGCAAAGGCGACCGGGCGGCCCCGGAGCGTCTCGCTCCGGCCCTTGCCCGTGAACACGTACTGGAGCTCGTGGTCCTCCAGCAGCTCGCGCGCCTGCGACACCAGGTCGCGGATCTGGTCCTCTCGCGTGACCGACACGACGATCGCGTCGAGTTGCACGTCCGCAGTGGAGATCTCGGGGGCTTCCGACTCGGCGACCGAGAGCGGGACTTCGCCTTCCGTCGCCGGCGCCTCGGGGGCAGCTTCCTCGTCTGCAGGTGACTCCAACCCCGGCGGAGCGGGCGCCTCGATGCTTTCAAAGAGCGCCTCGGCTTCGTCCTCCGGGTCCTCCAGAGTCGTGCACGCTGTGAAAAGCAGCGACAGGGCTGCAACGATCAGTCCGGGCGGCACTTTGAGTCGCTGAAGTCTCATGGGTATCCGTGATCGCGGATGCTATCCATTTTGCAGTGACTCAGATACCTCCAGCCAGCGCGTTTCGACTTGATCCAGGTCACGCTTCAGCGCGTCCTGCTGATGAAGCAGTTCCCGCAGTCGCATCTTGTTGACGGATTCGTAGATATCCGGGGCGGACAGCAGTTGCTCGAGCTCCTTCTGCTGCGCGTGCATCGAGGCGAGTTGCTTGTCGAGTTGCGCGAGCTCGGTCATCAGCGCTGAGCCGCGCTTGCGCGGCGCTGCCGCCGCGGGCAAAGCCCTGACGGCATTCGCCGGCTTCTCCGTGGCTGCCCTCGGATTGGCAGCCGCCCACTTCGCGTAGTCGTCCAGGTCGCCGTCGAACGGCTTCGCGCGGCCATCGGCCACGAGGTAGAACTCGTCGATCACCGTGCGCAGCAGGTGCCGGTCATGCGACACCATCACCACGGCGCCGGCATAGTCCTGCAGCGCGAGCGCCAGGGCCTGGCGCATCTCCAGGTCGAGGTGATTGGTGGGTTCGTCCAGCAATAGCAGGTTGGGGCGCAGGAAAGTCAGCAGCGCCAGCACCAGACGCGCCTTCTCGCCACCAGAAAATGGCCCGATGGCCTCGAAGACGCGATCGCCCCGAAAGCCGAACGTGCCCAGGAAGTCGCGCAGTTCTTGTTCGGTCGCCTTGACCGCCGCCGGACCGCCCATCTCGCACAGGTGTTGAAGGGGCGACGACCCCTCCTTGAGCTGCTCCAGCTGATGTTGCGCGAAATAGCCGATGCGCAGGTCCCGGGCCTCCACGCGCTCGCCGCCGAGCGCGTGCAGCTCGCCTGCGAGCAGCTTGATGACGGTGGACTTGCCCGCGCCATTGTGGCCCAGGAGGGCAATGCGCGCACCCGGCGAGATTGTGAAGCTAGTGCCTTTGACCAGTGGGATGTCGCCATAGCCGACGGCCTGATCGTCCAGCGTCAGCAGCGGGCGCGGCAGCTTGTACGGTTCCGGGAACGAAAAAGTGAACTCCGAATCCACGTGCGCCGGCGCGATGCGCTGCATGCGCTCGAGCGCCTTGATGCGGCTTTGCGCCTGCCGCGCCTTGCTGGCTTTGGCCCGGAACCGGTTGATGAACGACTCAATGTGCTCGATCTCGCGTTGCTGGCGCTCATACAGCCCCTGGTTCTGTGCCAGCCGGGCCGCGCGCGCTTCCTCGAAGGCGGAGTAGTTGCCGCGATAGACATCGATCTTGCCCTGTTCGATGTTCACGATGCGATCGCAGATCTGATCGAGGAAATCGCGATCATGGGCGATCAGGAGCAAGGTGCCGCGGTAGTCCTTCAGCCACTGCTCCAGCCACAGGACGGCGTCGAGATCCAGGTGGTTCGTGGGCTCATCCAGCAGCAGGAGGTCCGAGCGGCACATCAGGGCCTTGGCGACATTCAGACGCACGCGCCAGCCGCCGGAGAACTCGCACACCGGGCGTTGTTCGTCGCGGGTCGTGAAACCGAGGCCATGCAGCAGCGTAGCCGCGCGGCTGCGGGCGTGATAGCCGCCGATCGCATCGTAGTGGCCGTAGTGTTCGGCCAGGCGGTGGCCATCGTCGGCGACCTCCGCGGCAGCGATCTGCTGCTCCACCGCGCGCAGCTCGACGTCGCCGTCCAGCACGAACTCGATCGCCAACTGGTCCGTGGCGCTCAGTTCCTGGGCGACGTGCGCCACTGCGAGGTTTCCGGGCATGTCGAAGCTGCCGGTCTCGGTGGCGACCTCGCCGCGCACCAGCGCCAGCAGGGTCGACTTGCCACTGCCGTTCTCGCCGGTGATGCCGACCTTCTCACCGCGATACAGGTTGAAGGTGGCGTGCTCGAACAAGAGCCGCGAGCCGCGGCGGATGGAAAGGCCGGAGAAATTCAGCATGGCCGGGCGGCAGCCGCCTCCAACGGCAAGATCGCGAACGATTCACCGGCCGGCGCCGCTTTCGGCCCGAATCGCCGCTCGGCAAACACGCAGTGATCCGCGCCGATCAGCACGACGCTGCTGCAGCGCGTACCGTAGGCATCGCCGGCCACGAAAGGAGGCGACAGCGTGCGTTCGAGTTCCATCCCGACGCCGGTGTCCGGGAGGAGGGCGTCCGGCGCCAGCGTCGTGTCCGCAAGCGCGTCGAAGAGCGGCATCAGCGCCGCTCGATCCATCCGATGCGCATTTCCCGGCGCCGAGGCGAGCCAGGCCTCCACTGCCCGCGTCGCGTGGCCGCTCTTTGGCCACGGCGCATCGAAGGCGCCGTTCGACATCGCGTGCAGCCCCGACGCAATGATGCGGTGTGCAAACCCCTGGTGATTGCTGGCGAAGGCGAGCGCAACGCCATCCCATATCAGCAGGTTGAACGCACCGTACTCGCTGGCTGCAGGCTCCGTCGCGGCTGCGAATCCGCGGACTCTGTCATCGCCTCGCACGAAGTCGCGCACCAGCCAGCCGCGTGAGCGCGGTTTCTTCGCGGGCTGGAGCCCGGCTCGCACGTTGGTCACGGCGGCCAGCCGCCTGCGGGTCGAAACCTGCAGCCAGCTGCCGCCCTCGACCAGGTCGCGGCCGCCGTAGACCTGGGAGGCCTCGGGATCGAGTCCTGCTGCGGCCGCGGGGCGCGCGTGGAACTCGTCGCGGTTGGCGATCAGGACCAGCGGGTAGCGGGGGTGGCTCTGCCAGGCGAAGGCGATCAGGCACATCGTAAAATTCCGTATCGTTCGCAGCGCGCCGGCCAGCAGCAGCGACGCGATCTGGTCACCGAAGCACTAGAACCTGTCGAAGTACGACTTGACGGCACTCAGGCAGAACGGCGCGACCAGGCCCGCGTGATAGTTCTCCAGCACGGCGGTATCGCCGCCGGTGAGCTCGACGAGTTCCTTCGCGACGGCGAAGGCGGTCTTCTGCGCCTCAAACGGGTCACCGGTCGTGACGTCGGAATCGATGTCTAGCACGCTGACCGATGTGGAGGCAGACCAGTAGCTCTGCATGAGTTCCGTGTTGAGATAGAGCACGGCAGGGTCCGCGTTGCCCGCGCAGAGCAGCATCGGCGAAGTCGGCGTCCACGCACGCTGGTCGTTAATCTTCAGCGCCCGCCGCAATGGATGCTGAGGGGCTGCGGGCGGCATTCCGTTCGCCAGCGTCGGAAAGCCGCCATCCGGCTGGTTGTCCGCGTCCCGCAGGTAGGCGAGCCGGAAGGCGTTGGTCAACAGGTGATCCGTGCCGAAGCCCAACGCGAAGACCGGAGCTAGGTTCGCCGGCGTCGTCGCGGGCGTCATTCCCGCATAGGCTGCATCCGGCGGCGTGCTGCTGAAGAGCGCGCTGTCGGGTATCCGCCCCTGAGCCACCAGGTCGCTGAGCGACGACGTGGTCGGGAGGAGGGATTCGATGTCCGTGGCGTATTGCGGCTCGTAGGCTTCGATCGGGGTCGTGTAGAGGTCGCCGTAAGCATTCTGATAGCTCGTGATGAGGAGCGTCAGGTTCACCGGCGACCCGCCCGTCACCCGACCCTGGAAGATGGCGTCGCTGAAAGCCGAGAGCGCATACGGTCCCGACATCGGCGCAGACGCGGTGACGGTCTCTCCGGCATCCCGCAGCGCCCGGTGCGTCGCCATGGCGACATAGCCGCCCTGCGAATAGCCCGTGACCAGCAGCCGGCCGTCGTCCGTCGTGGCGGGAGCGCCCGGAGTGGGCAGGGCGCTGCGCGCGGCAGCCAGTGCATCGATCATGTCCTTGGATTGTTGGTCGCCGTTCAGGTAGGGGTGGTAGCCGAGCGTCGACGTGTCATAGCCCGCGTAGTTCGGTGCCACGACGATGTAGCCTTCCGCGGCAAACATTCCGGCCATCAGCAGCGCCTCGGTGTTGTTCGCGGAAGCGAGGTCGGCGAGGTTGAAGGCGATATCCGTGTTCGTACCGTGGGCATAAAGGACGATAGGTCTCGCGCCCTGACATGGGGTTGCCATATCGTTCGGAACCATCAGGGCGGCGGAGACCGGGATGAGACTTCCTTCCGGATCCACCGTCCGATAGACGAAGCGATAGACCTCGATCCCGCACTCCGGTGTCAGGATTTCCTCCAGCAGTTGCGTCACGCGGTTGGAACCGGCGAGAGCCAGCAACTCGTCGGGCGAGTAGCTTGCCGTCAGCTGCGGTTCGCCGATCAGGTCGCCACGCCGCGCCACCGGGTCCGGGGGCGGGTCATTATCGTCGTTACTGTCGCCGCAGGCAGAGAGCAACAAGAGTGCGAGAGGCAGTATGCGAATTTGAAGATTTCTTGATGTGACCATCATCTACTGCCACATGCTGTCTGGCGCGGCGGTGTTCGCGTCGCCGGCGCCGAACCGTACTTGACGATACCCCTTCAGGCCTTGATCCGCGTCATGTCCGGATCGTAGAAAGGCCGCAGCGAAACTTCGGCCGCGTGGATTCGCCCGGCGATGTCCACTTCCCACCGGCCGTTTTGCAGGTACGCGGCATCCACCAGGTCGCCGCTCACCATCGCGAGGCCCACGGCGGCTCCCAGGGTGTGGCCGTAAGAGGCGGAGCGCACATTGCCCACGGGATGACCGTTACGCAGGACGATTTCGTGATGGATCAGCAAAGGTTCCGGGTCGAGCAGGCGAATGCTCACCAGCCGTTCGCGGAATCGGCTCTCGGCCTTTTTCGCGCGGCAGGCCTGCTTGCCCATGAAGTCGCTCGTCTTGTCGAGCCGCACGGCGAAGCCCAGGCCGATGGAGTACGGGTCGTCCAGGTTGTCGATGTCGTGGCCGTAGTCGCGATAGCCTTTCTCGAGGCGCAGGCTCCCCAGGGATTTCAACCCGGCGTGGCGCAGGCCGAAGGCCTGCCCGGCCTCGACGATGCGGTCATACACGTGCAGGGCCTGCTCGGACGGGATGTTGAGCTCATAGCCAAGCTCGCCCGCATAGGTGATGCGGATGCACATCACCCGCGCAAGGCCGATGTCGATCTCGCGCACGCCGCGGTACGGAAATGCCGCGTTGGACAGGTCTGCATGCGTGACGGACTGCAGCAACTCGCGTGAGCGCGGCCCCTGGATGTTTAGCTGCCCGTAGCCGGAGGTGACGTCGGTGATGAACACGTGCTGGTCGTCGCGCAGGTTCCGCCGCATCCAGGTTTCGGTGTGGCGGTGCGCGATGTCGGAGGTGACCACCATGAACTTGTCATCGCTCAGCTTGATGACGGTGAGATCGGCTTCCAGCCGGCCCGCGTCGTTCAGCCACTGCGTGTAGGTGATCTGGCCGGCCTGCTCGCTCACGGCGTTGGCCGAGAGCCAGTCCAGGAAGGCGCCGGCGTCGCGGCCCTGCACCAGGAACTTGCCCATGAACGACATGTCCATCGCGATCACGCCTTCGCGGCAGGCCTTGTGCTCGGCGGCCCACCAGGGAAACCAGTTGGCGCGGCCCCAGGTGAGCCGGTCGGCGACCGGCTCGTGGCCTTCCGGCGCATACCAGCCCGGGCTCTCCCAGCCGCTGACATCGCGAAAATGCGCGCGCCGTGCGGCCAGGCGCTCGTGAAACGGCGACCGGCGCGCACCGCGCGCAGTCTTCGGCGAACGATCGGGATAGTGGCAGGCGTACACCAGCCCCAGTGATTCCAGCGCCCGCTGCCGGCGATATTCGGGGTTGCACTGGTAGGCGTGGAAGCGATCGATGTTGATTCCGGTGACGTCCACGTCCGGCTTGCCCGTCAGGATCCAGTGGGCCACCACGCGGCCGACGCCACCGCCGGTGATGATGCCGACGGAATTCAGCCCGGCGGCGACGAAGTAATTTCGCAGCTCCGGTGCCTCGCCGATGATGGGGGCGAGGTCCGGCGTGAAGCTCTCCGGACCGCAGAAGAATTTCCGGATGCCGGCCTGCATGGTGATCGGCACGCGCTCCATGGCCTTTTCCAGGAACGGCATCAGGCGTTCCGCGTCCGGCGGCAGCTCGCCGAAGGAGAAATCCTCGGGAATGCCTTCCACCTTCCAGGGCGCGCAGTCGGGTTCGAACATGCCGACCATCAGGCCGCCGGTCTCCTCGCGGTAGTAAGCGTGCACGGACGGGTCTTCCAGCACCGGCAGGTCGGCGGTGACGCCGTCGATCGTCTCGGTGATCAGGTAGTAGTGCTCGGCCGCCTGGTTGGGAATCACCACGCCGTTCTTCTCGCCGAGCTGGCGCGCCCACATGCCGGCGCAGTTGACCACGAACTCCGAGCGGATCTCGCCCCTGCCAGTGCGCACGCCGGTGACCGTGCCGTTGCGCGTCAGCACGCCGGTCACGGGCGTGTTCGGAATCAGGCGCGCGCCCTTCATGCGTGCGCCCTTGGCGAGCGCCATGGTCACGTCCACCGGATTGATGCGGCCGTCGTTCGCGGCGTAGAAGCCGCCGCTGATGTGGTCGGTGTTCGCGAACGGGAACAGTGACTTGACCTCGGACGGCGTGAGTTCCTGGATGTCCATGCCATGCAGGCGGTTGAAATTGGCGATGCGCCGGTACTCCTCCAGGCGATCGGCATCGGCGGCGAGCTCGATGAACCCGCAGCCGTTGAAGCCGGTCTTCTGGCCGGTTTCCTGTTCCAGGCGCTGGTACAGCGCCATGGAATGCTTGCGGATGCTGATGGTGGTTTCCGAGCCCGAGCCGAACGTGGTCATCAGCCCGGCAGCGTGCCAGGTCGTGCCGGAGGTAAGCTGGTCGCGCTCCAGCAGGACCACGTCGCAGCCGCTCTCGGCGAGGTGATAGGCCACCGAGCAGCCGATGATGCCGCCGCCGATGACGACGACGCGCGCGTATTCCGGGAGATCGTTTTCCGACACAGTGGCAATTATCCCAGTTCGCTCACTGCACGGTGCGCCATCATGATCGCGGTCTTGGCGTCCGCATCGGGAGCGGAATCGGCGTTGGCGATCGTGATTCTGCCGAATGGCTGCCGCCCGATTCGCGTGGAATCGCTCGGGCCGCCGGTCGTGTAACCGTGGGCCCAGCGATTCACCGAAATGCTGGCGACATCCCGGTCGAAATCGAACAGCTCTTTGGGCAGCATCCCGGTCAGGTGGCGTCGGATTTCTTTCTCGTAGTCGGCAAACTGCAGCGACAGCATCCGGTACCGCGCCTCGCGAAACTGCTCGAGAACCGGCGCGCCGAAGGTCCCATACGGGCAGCAGATCATCTGGATGACGCAGGGATCGTCAGGAGTCTTCGCATACTCGTAGCCGCCCATGCTCACCGGGAAATCCATCAGTACGGCCTGGTGCATGTTTCCCGGCGACATGGCGACGCCGATGCCAAGTTCCTTCATGGCGCGCCAGTTCCTGAGACCGACGGTCGTGTACTGCAGCGGGCTCTTCCCCTGCTGCTTCAACGCGGCCGCCTGTTCCTCCGGCAGGCCCGAAACGATGTGCGGGATGATCACGTTGTAGCAGGCCATCACCACGGCACCCGCCTGCACGCGGTACGGACGGTCGCCGCTGATGTAAGTGACGAAGACGTCACCGGAGCTGGCGGGGCTGCCTGCGTGTACGACGTTGACTGCCGTGCTGTTCAGGCGGATACGCACGGCCTGGCCGGGCTGGTCCAGTTGCGAGTAGTCGAAGCGGGTCAGTACCAGTGCTTCCGCGTTGCCGCCTTCGGCCACGCCGGGAATCAGCTTCTTCACCATCGCGCGCGCCACGCCGGCATTGCCATCGGGGAAATGATGTATGTAGGGATTTTCCTCGTCGTAGACGGCTACGGGTTCGAAACCCATCGCGCCGGCGCTCCTGGCCTCCGCAATGCTCACCATCTCCATGCCTGAACTCGCCCAGTCGAGGCCCGAGTGCCGGGCCATCGTCAACACGCCCGGGTCGTCGACGCCCAGCGTGCCCTTGAGGTAATCGAAGTAGGAATGCGTGCTGATGTAGTCCTGCAGCTGCCCTTCCGGCACCTTCAGCAGATGGACCCCGCCGTTCAGCACCCGCAGCAACTGTTCCTTGCCGCGGTCGCTCAACGGCGCCTGTCGTGCGGCTTCGTCGTGGGAAATCTTTCCGCCCAGCACGCCCTCGACGTAGTTCGGGTAGTTGCAGTACGGGTGCTGGACCACCTTGTCTTCGCCGAACACCTCCTCGTTGAAGTAGGTGACGCCACCCAGATTGTGTCGCCTGAAGAATCCCGTGTCGTAGGCAGTTTCGAAGCGCTTGAGATCAACGCCGATGTCCTCCAGCAGGTTAAGGACGATTTCATCGGCGTGCTTCGGTTCCGTGATGGTCTGCGAGCCGCCGTAGGAAATTCGCAGGACGCCGCCGATCGTGTGTTCGTTGCGCCTGGCGTGGCCTCCGAAGTCGTCGTGATTGTCGAGGATCAGTACGCGCTTGTCCCTGCCATGCTTCTGCTGGTAGAAACAGGCGGCTGCCAGCCCGCTGAGCCCGCCACCGACGACGACGAGGTCATAATTCTCCGGCAGGCTGGTGACCGGCCCCCAGTCCGAGCGTCCGGCCCAAGCGAGGCTGTGTGCGTTCTCGTTCGATCCCGGATGACTTCCCCGCAGTCCGGTGCGCGCGGGCGGATAGTAGGCGGGATCGAGGGCGGCCATCGCGGCCTGGCTGCCGGCTGCAAGCGGCAGCATGGAGCCTCCCGCCGCCATCAGCGTGCCGTTGATGAAGTCCCTGCGGGTAATCCAGCTCATCAGCCGTACTTTCTGGTCATGCGCTTCCACGACTTGGTCGTCAGCTCGCGCAGCACTTTCTGGTCGACGTCGGCAAGCTTGTTGATATAGAGGCAGCTCGCGCCGATCCTGTGTCTGCCAAGCTTCTTCATCATCGGATCGGCCGCGAGTTCGCGCGACATGATGTAGAGCACGAGGCCCGCCTTGCGCGGGCTGAAACCGATCTTCGGCCACGGCGCGGCGCCGAGCGTGTTTACGTTCACCCACTTGCCGTAGCCGATGATCGACGGCCCCCACATCGCCGGTTTCTCGCCGGAGATGTCGCGCATCATTTTGTCGACGACTTTCGCATCGGCGCGGCGCGTGTCGTCATCGACGGCGGCGATGTAGTCCGCGACGGAGGCGGAAGTGCGCGTGGTCTTCGGCGCGGATTTCCTGGCAGTCGTCTTCTTCGCCATGGTGCGCCCTGCGCTCAAGATTGCATCGTACCGTCGTGCTGCGCGTGATTGCCTGAGGTGTGCCCGGCACGCGCAGCCGCCGTCTGCAGCGTGTGTTCGATGCTGTGGCCGGCGCTGCGGATCACGGCCGGCGCCAGCGAGCCGATCACCATGAACACGATCGAGGCAAACAGACCGAGCAGGTTCGCCGGCACCATGGCATCGGGGGCGATCGCGGTTGCGCCCAGCCAGGTGCCGACGCCGAACACGATCGCCGCCAGCGCGCCTTGCGTGTTGGCGCGCTTCCAGTAGGCGCCGGCCAGCAGCGGCACGAACGCGCCGGTCAGCGTCACGTTGTAGGCGTTCTGCACCATCTCGTACATCGTGCTTTCGCTGTTCACGGCGAACAGCAGCGCACCGGCGCAGAACGTCGCCAGGATGATGCGCACCGTCAGCAGGAACTGCCGGTCACCCATGTGCGGAACGAAGGGCCGCAATACGTTCTCGGTGAACAAGGCCGCCGGGGCCAGCAGGGCCCCGCTGGCGGTGGACAGAATCGCCGACAGCAGCGCGCCGAAGAACATCACTTGCGCCCACAGCGGCATCTTGCCCAGGATCAGGTCCGGCAGGATGCGCTGGATCACCCGCCCGTCCTCCGAATCGAACAACTCCTTCAGCGAGGGCTCGGCGATCAACGCCGCGTAGCCAATGAAGATCGGCACGAAGGCGAAACAGAAATAGACGAGGCCGCCGGTGACCGTGCCGCGCACCGCGACCTTTTCGTTCCTGGCACTGGTCATGCGCTGGAACACGTCCTGCTGCGGAATCGAGCCGAATGCAAACGCGAAGAACGCGCCGGCCATCGCCCACCAGCCGGCGGCGCCCATGTCATCGGGGAACATCACCAGTTTGCCGTCGGCCGCCGCCTGCGAGATAACCTTGCCGGCACCGCCGGCCAGGTCGCCGACCAGCACCGCCACCAGCGTCAGGCCGACCACGATGACCACCGTCTGGAACAGGTCGGTGAAGGCCACCGACCACATGCCGCCGAAGATCGTATAGACGAGCACCACGCCGGCGCCCATCAGGATGGCGTTGTTCAACTCGACCGCGCCGGCGGTCAGCACATGGATCGCCAGCCCCAGCGCGGTCATCTGCGCCGACGTCCAGCCCAGGTAGCTCGCGACGATCGCCACGCTGGTCAGCACCTCGACCGACTTGCCATAGCGGTGCTTGTAGAAATCGCCAATGGTCAGCAGGTTCATGCGGTAGAAGAGCCTGGCGAACAGCAACGCGGCCAGCACCAGGCACATCGAGGCGCCGAAAGGGTCGCCGGGAATGCCGTTCAGCCCGTCCCTGGCGAACGTGGCCGACACCGCCAGCACCGTCTCGGCACCAAACCAGGTGGCGAACACCGTGGCGGCGTTCATGTACAGCGGCAGGCTGCGGCCGGCCACCAGGTAGTCCTTGGAGTTGTGTACCCGGCGCGCCGCGACGAGGCCGATGGAGATGGTGACGGCCAGGTACACGATGACGAAGCTGATCAACACGGCAGGCTTCTCCCCGGCAATCGGCGATGGCAAGAAAGCTTGGCCAGCAGTCTACCGGTTTCGCCTCGCTTTTCGCGAGGTCGGATGCTTCGGGCTGGCCTCAGTTGGATTAATCACCGGGACGCATGATGACCGTCGGCGCGCGCGACGGCCAACGTCAAGGCGCGGCGGCCCCGCGATCCGGACGCGGTAAAGCTCCCAGCGGAGCAGTTCAGCACGACAGCGGCAGGATGAAAGCTCGCGCCCGTCGTGTGCCGCCCGCCTCATGCAAACCTGAGAATCGCAAGTGCATCGCGCGGTAGTGAAAGCAATCTGCCATCGCGGCATTACAATGCCGGCATGAACCAGCAGGACGAAGCTATACGCCGCACGGGCCGTGATCCGCGCTACGACGTGCTGTTCGAGCCGGTGCAGATCGGCCCGGTGCGCACGAAGAACCGCTTTTACCAGGTACCGCATTGCACCGGCATGGGTTATCTGCGCCCGCGAATGCATGCACGCGGGCATTCTCGTCTCTCGGCGCCCACTCGGCGGGCTGCAGCGCCTTCGGCATGTCGATCCGGCCGGTACGCGTCTCGATGCCGCCCTGGAAGACTTCGGCCGGCCGGCGCGAGCGCGACTCGAAGTCGAAGCCACGCGCGGCGGTCGTCACCTTGCCGGAGAATATCGGCGCCTTGCTGGCGTCGTGCAGCAGCTTCAGCTGCGTGTTGCTGTGGAAGCGGCCGACGATCTCGTCATCGTGCAGCTGCACCATCGGGTCCCAGCGATCCACCATCTGCGTGAAATGGGAGAAGGCGAGGCGCCGGAGATTCACGCGCGTCGTCAGGTCCATCCCCCGGTCCGATGTGCTGACATCCGCGATGACCAGCTCGAGCGCGCTGCCGTTGAACGGCAGGATGAAGCTGCCCCCTGCTCGAGCCGGTGTTCGAGGCCGCAGCGCCCGAGCCGGAGCCGGCCGAGATTTCCACCGATGCCAGCAATCCGACCCCCTACCGGCGTCGCGTCCGGCGGCGGGGGTGGGGTCGGCAATGGAGCCTCTCCCCTTCCGTCTCTGATTCCCAAAAAAGCCCAAGTGAAATTGACCCCTAACCAAGGAAATAGCCCATGAACGCAACGCCCCTCTACAACTAAGCTCAGCGCGACGCCAAGCGCACTGAGATCGAGCGCGCTCTCACTGGAAAGCGAGAAGAGCTCGAAAGCGCCAAGCGCCAGCGAGACAAGCTGCGCATGGAAGCCGACAACATTCGCAGCGCCATCACGCGTACGACTACCGAAATCACCTATCGCACCGCGCCTGGTCGTCGGCTGGTCGATGAGTAGCCGCATGACGGCGCAGCTCGTCACAGATGCTCTGGTAATGGCGGTGTGGCGTCGTGGCAAACCCGAGGCGCTGTTGCATCACTCGGACCAGGGCAGCCAATATGCCAGCGAGCAGTTCCAGCGGCTGCTGGCCGACCACGGCATCACCTGCAGCATGAGCCGTGCCGGTGATGTGTGGGACAACTCGGCGATGGAAAGTTTCTTCTCGAGTTTGAAAACCGAGCGAACGAGTCGGACGCAGTATCGCTCGCGTAACCAATGCCGAGCTGATTTGTTCGATTACGTCGAGCGGTTCTACAATGTACGTCGTCGGCATTCAACGATCGGCTACGTCAGTCCAGCGGAGTTTGAACTGCTGGCGGCGAAAGTCTAAGGGTGGTGTCCGGGAAATCGGGGGAAGCCCAGGTTGAGAAAGGCGAGCTAAAGATGGCGTATCAGGTTTTCAGTGCAGTTCGAGAAGCTGGTCTGAACACTGTAGAGAAGATGAGTAACGAGGATAAGGTCCGTATCGCGGAGTTTTGCGGACTATTGTCAAAAGAGCGACGACAAAAGGGCCTTACGCGAAGTGAACGACTGCAGAGTTACGACATTGCATCAAAGCAATTAAAGAAGTACTTCGATGACGCCAGTCGATACATCCGAAATACAGGATATGGATACTTTCCCGAGATGCCGCCCGACGTCATTACCGAATGGGACGACCACACCGAGGCGCTGACGAAGATGGCCGGTCGGGACCTCGATCACATGTAAGCACGGTCGAAAGCCGGGGAACGCAACCGACCCCGTTGTAGTTTCAAACGACAGTTCCAAACGACAGTTCCAAACTACACTTACCTTAGGAGGCGGGGAAAATTCGGGCACCGAGTGTTCGAATCCTGGTCGCTCCGCCACTTCATCGCTGACGAACTTGCTCAGCGAAATTTAGCGCCGCGTGCAAACCACGTAAAACGCAGTACTTCGCGAGAGGGCTCTGGACTGCGGTTCGGCCCAAAACTCCCGAAAACCCCTCTCAGAGCCGTTCCGTCTCACAACCTCTGGACTTTGTCGGAGTGAGGTTCAGAGGTTCAGGTAAGCCGGGCACCTGTATCAAGGGGAAACCGTCAATTTGCGATCAGTCGGTCCCACGCGTCCAGCACGAGCCGGCGAGTACGGTATTCGCCCAGCTGACGGATTTCGTTGTTTTTAAGAACCCGGAATGTTTCGGACGGGTAGTCATCGCCGAATACATCAGCGGGGTCGAGAACGTACCGCAGTTCGTCGCGAGTAAGGCCGTAAAGCTTGGCGTAGTAGGCATCCAGTTCAGCTCGTAAACAAGCACGGCGCTCGATATTCCACTTGAAGGGTTGGTTTACGCAGCCAAGGTCGTGCGCAAATGGCGCGATATCTTTAGCAGTGTAGGTTAGTTCGAGTACCCGAGGGACGATGAGTCACCACACACGGCGCATTTCAGTGTGGAGGTGTATGTCGTGGTCATTACGATCGATCCGTAATCTGAGATGCCTCGTCGCCATGATCTGCAGCGTCGTGCTTAAGCTCGGCGAATTTCGCTGCCATGGTCGGATTTCCCTTGGTAAGACGCTTGATTGTCACGTCCTTGGCTTTATCGTTGGCCAAACGCAGATACATCAAACAGTCACGTCAAAACCGAATTCTCACCTTCATATCACTTTCTTTAATCTTTGACTAACCTCTGTATGCGGAAGTGCTCTCTCAGACAAATTCACCTGTCAAAAACCCGATAGTTACTTACACACTTCCTTACACACAGCTTAGTGACACGCGTAAGTCATTGATGGCCAACAGCGATTACGAACTGCAGTCTTCTCATAATCCCTTGGTCTTTGGTTCGAATCCAAGCGGGCCCATTACCTTCCGATGACCTCTAAGAAAAAATCCGAAATTGACAAACGGCGTTGTCCGCTCAAGAGCGCGGCTATAACGTCG
>Ga0194121_10001471_pt1 | contig 39912 bp, 26 predicted proteins | sample TA2MahCa50mmetaG_FD_148609 | JGI IMG/M metagenome (GOLD analysis project Ga0194121, IMG submission 148609) | Freshwater microbial communities from Lake Tanganyika, Tanzania - TA2015020 Mahale Deep Cast 50m | ecosystem: Environmental > Aquatic > Freshwater > Lake | place: Tanzania: Lake...
CACGGCGCCAGCCGCGCACCGGCGGCGCCAGGGGCCGCACGCCGCCGAGCCGCCGCACCTCGTAGCGCTTCGCGGCGAAGGCGATCAGCGCGAACGCCGCGAGCTGAATCGCGACGGCCGGGCCCCAGCCGAGCGCGTCGCCGAGGCTCACGCCCTCGAGGGACGGCATCGCGCGCCAGAATCCGAGGTGCGCGCCGGCGACGAGCGCACCCGCCGCGAACCCGACGAGCGCGACGAGCATCGGGGTGCCGCCCGCGCCGAGATTGAAGAGGCAGCCGGAGCCGCAGCCTCCGGCGAGCTGCATGCCGACCGCGAACACGGCGGCGCCGAGCAGCACCGTGAGGCCGACCGGCGCCACCGTGCCGCCGACCTCGGTGCCCCAGACGGTCCCGGCGCTGAGCATCGGCGCGAAGAGCACCGTCGCGGCCGCCAGCATCAGCATCTGCGCGCGCAGCCCGCGCGTGTCGCCCGCGCTGACGAGCGCGCGGAACGCGGCCGTGAACCCGAACGCCGCGTGGTAGAGCACGAGCCCGAGCGCGCCGCCGACGAGGAACAGCGTCGCGTGCCGCCAGCCGTACGCGGGCGCGAGGGCGAGCGCCCCGGCGGCGAGCAGCGCGGCCGCGATCGCCACCACGCGGATCTGCGCCCTGGGCACGAACGCCGTCGGGACGTCGGCGGGAAAGCCCGTGCGGTCCGTGGCCGCGCGGCTCACGTGGCACGCCGCGCGCGCTGCAGCATCTCGATCAGCACGGTGCGGCTCTCCGCGGCGGTCGTCACCTCGCGGGGGAACGCGATGCGCACCGCGTGGCGGCGGCCGGCGCCGGTCACGCGCAGCTTGAACCCCAGGCGATCGACGCCGGTCATGACGGCCTCGCTCGCCTCGACGCCCGCGTAGGCCCGCGCATAGGTGACGAGTGCGTCGGCGTGGTCGGTGTTCATGTGGCCGATGATGCCGCCCGCGGCGTCCGCGAGCGGATCGGGCGCCGCGTCGCCATACGCGGGCGCGTCCACCCAGTCCATCGCCGCGAAGCCGCCCACGAAGTAGACGTCGGTCACGTCGAGCCGCCAGAAGGCGAAGTCGTCGAAGTCGACCCAGTAGCGCGCGTTCTCGTGGCGCGCCAGGTAGGCCTCGCGTGCCGCGGCGACGTCGGCCGCGGGCACCGTCCGCGCGCCGCCCATCAGCGTCACGCGCCCGGCGGCGAGCGGGTCGCCGGCCCAGTCGGGCTGCGCCACGAGCAGGCTCGCGCGCGCGTCGGCCTGGAGGTTCTGCGTGTGCATCGCCATGCTGCTGATGAGCAGCAGCGGGCGCCCGCGCTCGTCCACCGCGTACGGCATGAGCGACGCGAACGGATGCCCGGGGTGCCGGCGCGAGAGCGTCGCCAGCGTGCCCGCGCGCGAGAGGTGCACGAGGGTGCGCGCGCGCTCGGCGTAGGTCGGCTCGGGAACGGGCGGCGTGTCGGACGGCTGCGCGGGCCCGGCGTGGCGGTTCATGACCGCCAGCTTACCGCCTTCGGCCGGGATGCTAGACGGCGTCCCGAACGAACCGCCCGGCGTCGAACTCCTCGGCCACGCGGTTGTCGTCGTCGAGCAGCGCCTCGCTGTCGACGTCGGCGAACTCGATGGCACCCATGTCCGCGAAGGCCTTCTGCACGCGGTCGCCCCAGAGGCCGATGTCCTTCACGGTCGGCACGATGCGCGTGAACAGCCGCTTGCGGAAGAGCCGCATCTGCTCGGAGCCCATCGTGGCATGGACGGCCTCCTGCACGGGCAGGCCGAGGTTCTCCCAGAGCTCCTTCTGGTTGAAGCGGTCGCGCATGTGGTAGCAGGCCTCGACCACGAACTCCTCGCGCTCGTCCCGCTCGCTGTCGCTGAGCTGCGGATAGTAGTCGCGCAGCGCGAGGCGGCCGAACGCGACGTGGCGCGCTTCGTCCTGCATGACGTAGGCGTTCACCGACGCGGCCAGCCGGTTCTTCGCGTAGTCGCGGATGCGCTGGAAGGCGGCGAGCGCGAGGCCCTCGATGAGGATCTGCATGCCGAGGTACGTCATGTCCCAGCGCTTGTCGGTGAGGACCGTCTGGAGCAGCGCGGCGAGGCCCGGCGTGATCGGATACGCGATGCCGAGCTTCTCGTTCAGCAGCCGCGCGTACGCCTCGACGTGGCGCGCTTCGTCCATCACCTGCGTGGCGGCGTAGAACTTCGCGTCGAGGTCGGGCACCGTCTGCACGATGCGCGCGGCCGCCATGAGCGCGCCCTGCTCGCCGTGCATGAACTGGGAGAGCGACTGCGCCTGCTGGTGGTGACGCAGCTTGATCCGCTCTTCCTTCGTGAGCCGGTCCCACATGGGCGAGCCGAAGATCGGGATCATCCGGTCGTCGAGCTCCTGCGGGTTCTCCGGATCGAGGTCGAGCGACCAGTCGATGCGGTCGGCGGCGTCCCACTGCTGCTTCTTGCCCTTGTCGTAGAGCGCGAGGAGCTTCGAGCGCTCGTCCTCGTACTCCCACGTGAAGGACGTCTCGGTCTCGCCCTGGAGCTTCCATCCCGTCTGGTCGACGGGGAGCTGATAGCGGTACATCGTTCCCATTGGTGGCTCCTCGGCTGCTTCGCCGGATTATGGCACGGCTACTCGCGGGTGGCCGTGTACGGGCAGGTCTGGCGGTACGGACAGTAGCGGCAGGCGTTGTACGAGGGCGCCGCCTCGAAGCGCCGCGCGCGGATCCCCTCCGCCGCGGCCTTCACCGCCTTCGTGGCGATCTGGACGTCGTCGTCGGTCGGCGTGTGGCGTCCGAGCGTGTGCGACTCGAGGAAGCGCAGCTCGACGCGCTCGGGCAGCGCGCCGGTCATCTCCCGCCACGCGAGCGCGTAGATCTTGAGCTGCAGGCTCTCGCGCGCGCGCTTGTCGGCCGCTTTCGCGGTGGCCACGTCGCTGGTCTTGTAGTCGATGATCACGGCGCCCAGGAGCTCTTCGTCCACGCGGTCGTAACGCCCGCGCACGCGGTCGTTGCCGACCACGAAGCCGAAGTCCTTCTCGATGAACGAGGGGCGGATGCCGTGGGCCTCCTCCTGCTGCCAGAAGTGCGTGAGGCTGTCGCGCCCGGCCTTCTTGCGCGCCTCCTGGTGCTCCCAGGAGAGGAAGCCCTGGTTCACCCACTTTTTCTCGTACTCCGCGAGGAGATCGTCCAGCGACGTGTAGTTCCCCGCCGCGCGCCGGCGCAGGTAGAACTCGACGACTTCGTGGATCGCCGCGCCGTAGACCATCGTGTGATGGCGCGGCTGCGGCACGCGCAGGATGTAGGAGTAGCGGTACTTGAGCGGGCAGCTCTGGTACTCGTCGATCTGCTTGTGGCTGATCGTGAGCTCCTGCTCCGGCGGGATCACGGGCAGCGCGAGCTCGCCGGTCTCCGCCGGCGGCGCGTAGCGCTCGAGCTCCTCCACCGCCTTGGACTTGAACGGCCGCGCCTCGTCCTTGGCGAGGTCGAGCGCCTCGAGCACGAACTGGCTCACCTTGCGCTGCCGGCTGCCGCCGTAGTCGCGCGCGCTCGTCAGATAGAGCTCGCGCCGCGCGCGCGTCATGCCGACGTAGAAGAGCCGCCGCTCCTCCTTCTTGTGGAAGTCCGCGGGCGGGCGCGCGTCCGGGCGCAGCTCGAGCGGGACTTCCAGCGCCTCGCGCCGCGTGCGCGACGGAAACTTGTCCTGCACGAGGTCGACGAGGAACACCACCGGGTACTCGAGGCCTTTCGCCTTGTGCACGGTGAGCACGCGGACCGCGGGCGTCTCCACGTCGGCCTCGGCGACCGCCGGGTCGTCGCCCGCGTCGATCAGCGCGTCGAGGTGCTTCACGAACTCGCGCACGTTGTCGTAGCGCAGCGCCTTCGCCGCGTCCTGCACGCGGCGGAAGAACTTCGCGATGTTCTGGACTTCGGCCTCGTCGCGCACGTTGGCGGCCTTCTGCATGCGGAGCAGCCGCCCCGAGTCGACCAGGAACTGGTAGAGCAGGTCGCCGGTCGGCATCTCGCGCGCGCGCTCCATGAACCGCTCGATGTCGGCCGCGAAGGCGGCGATCGCGGCCCGGCCCTCCTCCGTGAGCCCGTCGCGCAGCTCCGGCAGCTCCTCGACGCGCCGGAGCACCTCGTAGAGCGGGCGGTGCTTGCGGTCCGCCCACGTGGAGCACCACGTGAGGTCCACGATCGGCACGTTGTACACGTCGGACGACGCGAGGTAGTGCACGCTCACCGACTCGTCGGGATGCGCGACCGCGCGGAGGAACGCGATGAGCAGCCGCACCTCCGGCCGCCCGTAGAGGCCGGCGTTGCCGGAGAAGGTCCACGGGATCGTGCGCAGGTTCAGCGAGCGCAGGTACGAGTCGGCGTCGCGGTTGGAGCGCACGAGGATCGCGACGTCCTCGTACTTCCACGTCCCCGCCTCCACCTTCTCCTCGATCATCGCCGCGATCGCGTCCGCCTCCTGCGTGGCCGTCTCGTAGTGCAGGTGCTGCGGCTCCGGACCCATCGGCTCGCGCGCGGCGATCAGGTGCTTGGAGACGTCGGGGTCCTTCGCCTCGAGCCGATCGGGGTCGTTGAACTTGATGAGCCGATAGGCGGCGTCGAGGATGGCCTGGTGCGAGCGGTAGTTCTCGGTGATGACGATGCGGGGCGCGTCGGGATACTGGTCGATGAACGCGAGCACGTTGGAGATCGCCGCGCCCCTGAACTTGTAGATGGAGTTGTGCACGACGACGCCGTTCGCGACGAAGTTGTGCGTCCGCTCGACTTCGAGATCGTACACGTCGCTCGTCCGGTGCTCCTCGGTCACGGCGACGACCCGTTCGTAGACCACCTCGTCGCCGCGCACGACGGGCACATAGTGGCCCGGCAGCACGTTCCCGGCCGGCATCGTCAAGGACGCGTGCCGCTTCCTGTTGCCGCGACCGACCACGAAACGCGCCTCGATGACGGCGCCGTCCGCGTAGTCGCTGAGAAGCTCGGCTTCCGCGCCGATCTCCCGCAGCGACGTACTGGTCTTGAGGTATCGCCATCCGCCCTTCGCCTTGGCGAGCGGCCACCCGGCGGCGCGGAGGCGCTCGATCACCTCGGGCACCGAAGTCTCCAGCGAGACCGCGTGGAGAAGCTGCGGTGCCTTGAGGATGCCGCGTGTCTTCGGCGTATACCGCCGCCAGCACATGGTGATCTTGACCTTCGCGCGCGACTGACCGCAGCGATACACGGCCTGCGGCGCGAAGTGATGGGCATTGAGATCGACACCCAGCTCGGCCGCCAGCAGCTCCGCGCCCTTGCGCGTTTCCAGCTCGCCATAGAGGCGCTCCAGGTACGGGCCGACGATCATCATCGCGTAGCGCTCGGTGAACGGCAGCGTCGGGATTCCGTACTTCAGCGACCAGAGCGTCTCGTGATAGCGGGCCTCCGCTTCGCTGGTGAAGGCGCGCAGGCCGACGATGCGCTCGGCGCCGCGCTCCAGGCGCAGCCGCACGGTGAGATCGTTCGTGACGCCGATCCGCCATCCGAGGCTGCGCTTCTCCATCAGGTACACGTACGTCAGATCGTGGTGCGCGGTGGAGACTGGAATCCAGCAGAACATCTTGTGATTGCTGGTAACGGTCACTCGGGTGCCGGCGTCGGTCTCGAACGTCAGGAACCGCGCCCGCTTCCGATTCTTGAATACGCGCGTGACGACGCTCGTCCCCAGCGACCCGTGCCCGACGGCCGTCAGGACACGATCGCCTTCCTTCACGTCCTCGATCGCACGCGGTCCCTCCGGCGTGGCAACCGGCGTGCCGGGCGGCAGGCACTGGTCGTCGTCGCCCACCACGGTGACGTTGCGGTGCTTCGTCGCGAGCAGCTTCACCATCTCGAACTGCGCGTGGTTCGTGTCCTGGAACTCGTCGACCAGGATGTAGCGGAAGCGGCGCTGGTAGGCGTTGAGCACGTGGGCGCGGCCGCGCAGCAGGTTCAGCGCGAGCACGATCTGGTCGCCGAAGTCCACCGCGCTCTCGCGCGCCATCAGCTCCTGGTAGCGCGCGTACACGGCGGCGAGCTCCGCGTGCTGCGCGGCGCGGTCGTGCTTCTCATCGTCTTCCGGGAGTCCGGACGCCTCGAGACGAAAGCGCTCGGCCGCCGCGTGGTACTCCGCGGGCGAGATGTCCTCGTCCTTGCAGCGGCTGATCAGGCTGATGATCGCCTGGATGTGGCGCGTGGGGTCGCCGAGCGGGCGGTAACGCTCGAGCGGGAACTCGAAGAGCCGGTCGCGGAAGAAGATCACCTGCTCCGCGCGGCTCAGCACGCGGAAGTCCGGCGCGAGCCCGACCTCGAGCGAGTGCTCGCGCAGGATGCGGTCGCCGAACGCGTGGAAGGTCGAGATCTCGACGTCGGCGTAGCCGTAGGGCACGAGCTGGTCGACGCGCTCCTCCATCTCCGCCGCGGCCTTGTCGGTGAAGGTGAGCGCGAGGATCTCGTGCGGACGCGCCTTGCCCTCGGTGATGAGGTGCGCGATGCGCCGGGTGATGACGGTGGTCTTGCCCGTGCCGGCGCCGGCGACGATGAGCAGCGGGCCCGCGTCGTGAACGACCGCCCGTCGCTGCGCGTCGTTCAGACCATCGAGGATGCCCGCCACGCGGCGACTATACTATGGCCTCACCGCCGCGCCGCCGTCGCGATGATCTCGGCGAGGCGGTCGGGCGCGACGGGCTTGGTCACGTGGAGGTCGAAGCCCGCCTCCATCGCGCGGCGCTGGTCTTCGGGACGCCCGTAACCCGTCAGCGCGATCAGCACGATGCTCGCACGGCGACGACCCGAGCGAATCCGCCGCGCCACCTCGTAGCCGTCGACGCCCGGCAGCCCGAGGTCGATCACCGCGACGTCCGGCCCCAGGTCCTCGACCGCCTTCACGCCTTCGAGGCCGTCGGACGCCACGTGCACCTCGTGCCCTTCGAGCCCGAGCGCGACCCGCAGCATCTCGCGGGCGTCCGCGCCGTCCTCGATCACGAGCACGCGGCGGCGCTCGCGCGCCGGCGCCGGCGTGGCGGCCGGGGACGCCGCCACGGGCTCGATGCGCGGGAGGCGGACGGCGAAGCGTGCGCCGCGCCCCGGCCCGTCGCTGAAGGCCTCCACGGTGCCGCCGTGCATCGTGACCAGGGCTTTCACGAGCGTCAGCCCGACCCCGAGGCCGCCCGGCGCGCGGTCCAGCGCTCGGTCGCCCTGGACGAACAGCTCGAAGATCGTCGCGAGCTGCTCCGACGGGATACCCGTGCCCGTGTCGGCCACTTCCAGGAGCGCGCCCTCACCGTGCGCGGTCACGTGAAGGGCGACCGCGCCGCCGTCGGGCGTGTACTTCAGCGCGTTGCCGAGCAGGTTCGTGGCGATCTGCTCGAGCCGGATCGGATCGCCGTCCACCCACACGGGGAACGTCTCCACGGTCACCACGTGCCGGGCGCAGCGTCCCGCGGCCTGCCAGTCCGCGACGACACGGTCGACGAGCGCGCCGAGGTCGACGGGCCGACGCACGAGGACGACCTTCCCCGTCGTGACCCGGCTGACGTCCAGGAGGTCGTCGACGAGCCGGGTCAGCGTGGTCACCTGGCGGCCGATGACCGCGCGGGCGCGCCGGCCGACGTCCACGGAGTCGGGGGCGGCCTCCATGATGGCCGCCGCGGAGCCGATGGCGCCGAGCGGGTTGCGCAGCTCGTGCCCCAGCATCGCGAGGAACTGGTCCTTCGCGCGATCGGACGCACGGAGCGCGTCCTCGCGCTCGCGGATGGCGGCGGCGGCATCGCCGAGCGCGCGCGCGAGGGCGCCGATCTCGGCGACGGACGCCGCACCCGGGACCGCCGGCGCGTCGCCCGCGCCGAGCGCGCGCGCGGCCGAGGCGAGCGCGGCGATGGGCTGGGTGATCCGGCGGACGAGGAGCAGCCCGAGGAGCACCGCCACCGCGACGATGCCCGCGACGACGCCGCTCATCAGGGCGACGGTGCGACGGCCGGCCGCGCCCACGACGGCTTCGGGAATACCGAGCGCCACGCTCCATCCGCTGAACGCCGAGCGCGTGTACGGCGTGTAGACCGCGGCGCCCTCCACGGTCGTGCCGTGGAACCATCCCTCGGGGGCGCGCGCCAGGGCGGCGCGCAGACTGTCCGAGGCCGGCTGGCCGAGGAAGCGCTCGGCGCCGACGGTCCGGGCGACGAAGCGGTCCTGCGCGTCCAGCACCACGCCGACCCAGTCGCCCGGCAGCCGCTGCGCGGCCAGGATCGCGCTCATGACGGCGGGACTCACGACCGCCGAGAGGACGTAGAGCCGGCCGCCCGCCGCACGGATGGGTACGCGCACCGAAAACTCGTGCCGCCCGGTGACCGTGCCGATCAGGATGATGCCGATCGCCGGCTTCCCCGTCCGGGCCGCGCGGTCGAGACTCTCCCCGTCGACCACCGGCGGCAACGGCTCGCCGAACGGCACTCGCGCGTTGAGGAGCTGTCGGCCGTCCGCGTCGGCGAGGTTGATCGACAGCCATTCAGGCTGGCTCGCCAGCGCGCGCGTCACCTCGTCGTGGAACCGCCGCAGGTCACCCGCGTGGAGCGCGCGCGAGGCGCCGATCGCCTCCAGCGTGCTGATCGAGCTGCGCAGCTCGGCGTCGACCGCCGTGAGCACCGCGAGCGTGCGCGCGCTCGCGCCGGCCCGGAAGGTCTCGCGCTCGCGCTCGCCGAGGACCAGCACCGCGAACACGCCGAACGCGACGAGCGGCACGATCGTGCCGGCGGTCAGCATGAACAGATGGGTGCGGATCTTCATGGCGGGGAGTCACTATGTGCGGCGGGCGCGAGGGTGTCAACGCAGGCGCGCGGGCCGCGCACTCGCACGTCCCGTGCCGAATCCCCGCGTCTATGATGAGCGGCGGGCCCGCGTCCTGCACTACTATGACGGCCTGCATGGCACGCCCGTCTTCACGTCGCTCCGCGCATCCCGACGACATCTCGTTCGATCTGTTGCGGCGCATTGCCGACGCGAGCGACCTCGACACGATCCTGCAACGCGTGGCCGACGCCGCGAGCCGGCTCTGCCGCAGCGAGCTGTCCGCGATCGCCCTGCGCGAGGCCGGCACCGGCGAGATGGTCTTCCGCTACCGCTCCGGCCGGCGCCGCCTGCGCAGCGTCCGCATGGTCGTCGTGCGCGGGCGCGGCGCCGGCGGCCTCGTGCTGGCGACCGGGCGGTCGTTCCGCAGCGCGAACCTGCCGCGGGACCGGCGCGTCAACCGCGACGAGGGCTACATGGCCGCCGTGCGCGCCGAGGGCATCGTCAGCGTGCTGTGCGTGCCGATCGTCGCCGGCGGCGCGATCATCGGGCTCGTCTGGGTCGACAACCGGTCGCGCCGCCCCTTCGGCACGGCCGACGAGACGCGGCTGCGACACCTGGCCGCGCACGCGGCGGTTGCGATCCGGGGCGCGCAGGCGCGCGAGGCTCGCGCCGCCGCGTGCGCGGTCTGCGGGCGGCTCATCGAGACCGACGCCCTGGTCGTCTACCGCCACGGCGAGCTCATCCACGAGCGTTGCCGGCCTCGCGCGTCGCTCGCGCGCGCGTCGTCGTGGCCGGGCACCGCCCGGCCGGCACCGCGCGCCTGACCCGCCGCTATACTAAGGGCCGCCCGCATGACGACGCCCGGCCCGACCTCGCACACGTACTTCTCGCAGCGCCTGCGCCTGCACTACGTCGACTGGGGCAACGCGGAGAAGCCGCCGCTCCTGATGCTCCACGGCGGCCGCGATCACTGCCGTAACTGGGACTGGGCGGCGGAGGCGCTGCGGAGCGACTGGCACATCATCGCGCCCGACCTGCGCGGCCACGGCGACAGCCAGTGGTCGCCCGACGGCAGCTACACGATGGCCGGCTACATCTACGACCTCGCGCAGCTCATCCACCAGCAGCACCTCGCCCCGGTGACGATCGTCGCCCACTCGCTGGGCGGCCACATCGCGCTGCGCTACGCGGGCATCTATCCCGAGACCGTCGCGAAGCTGGTGGCGATCGAAGGCCTCGGCCCCTCGCCCGCGAAGATGGCCGAGCGCGGCAAGAAGTCGATCGCGGAGCGCATGGACGAATGGATCCGCGACCAGCGCAGCCTCGCCGGGCGCCTGCCGCGCAAGTACGCCTCGGTGGAGGACGCGTTCCGCCGCATGCAGGAGGAGAACCCGCACCTCACGGCCGCGCAGGCGCGTCACCTCACCGTGCAGGGCGTGAACCAGAACGAGGACGGGACGTACAGCTGGAAGTTCGACAACTACGTGCGCGCGTTCCCGCCGTACGACATGCGCGGCAAGGACATCGCGCTCCTGTGGTCGCGCATCACCTGCCCCACCCTGCTGCTCTACGGCAAGGAGAGCCGCGCCGGCGATCCCGCCGAGGACGGCCGCGCGGCGCTCTTCCGGGACGTGAAGGTCGTGGGCATCGACGGCGCCGGCCACTGGCTGCACCACGACCGCCTCGACGAGTTCCTGTCGGTCGTGCGCGCGTTCCTCGCCTGAACCCTCTCTCGACCAGGAGATCCCATGCCCCGCTTCGCCGAGCTGACCAAAGAGACGATGACGGACGCACAAAAGAAAGCCTACGAGGGGATCGTGAGCGGCCCCCGCGGCGGCGCGCGCGGCCCGTTCAACATCCTGCTGCGCAGCCCCGAGCTGGCCGACACGGTCCAGCGCGTCGGCGCCTATCTCCGGTTCAAGTCGTCGATGCCGCCGCGGCTGAACGAGTTCGCGATCTGCATCAACGCGCGCTTCTGGGAGTCGAAGTACGAGTGGTACGCGCACAGCAAGCTCGCGCTCGAGGCCGGGTTGCCCACAGGACATCTCGATGCCCTGGTGGCGCGCACGCGCCCGGCCGGCATGACGCCCGAGGAAGCGGTCGTCTACGACTTCTGCACGACGCTCCACCAGAAGCACTTCGTCGACGACGCGCTGTTCGAGCGCACGAAGCAGGCGTTCGGCGAGCAGGGCGTGGTGGATCTCATCGGCGTGAGCGGCTACTACACGATCGTGTCGATGGTGCTGAACGTGGGCGAGGTGCCGCTGCCGGAGGGCGTGCCGAGCCCCTGGTAGTCCCCCCCGCGGCTCGTAGCGCGGCGCGCGCGTGGCGTGGCCTGCTCGAGATGACCCTGGAAGACAGCGCCCACCCGAGGAACGTTCTCAGCAACGCGTGGATGCCCGGCGGCCGCGACGGAGCGGCCGCCGCGGATGGGGGCCGATGCAGCGCCACTGGAGGGAGGCAAGGAGCCCGGGGTCGATCGTCATGGCGCGCAGCCCAGCATGCGAAACCAGGGTCGTGATCCGGGCGCGGAAGGATACTATCGGTCCCCGATGGCGCAGGGATGGCCGCAGCACCCGCTGGTCTACGAGATCAACACCTGGGTCTGGCTCAACGCGCTCGGCCGCGCCGCGGGCCGGGCCATCACGCTGGCCGACGTTCCGGAGGACGAGCTCGCCCGCATCGCCGACCTCCGGTTCGACGCGGTGTGGCTCATGGGCGTGTGGGAGCGGAGTCCGGGCGCGCGCGAGGTCTCGCGGACGCTGTGCAACCTCCAGGAGGAATACCGGCGCGCGCTCCCCGATTACACGAGGGACGACGTGGTGGGCTCGCCGTACGCGGTGGCCCGCTATCGCGTCGACGCCGCGCTCGGCGGTGACGTCGGGCTCAAGGCGTTCCGGGAGCGTCTGGCGGGTCGCGGCCTGCGTCTGATTCTCGACTTCGTGCCGAACCACCTCGCGATCGACCACGAGTGGGTCACCGAGGCGCCCGATCGTCTCGTGCAGGGCGACGAGCGCGCGCTCGCGAGCGCCACGCAGAACTGGTTCCGGCGCGACGTCCACCGCAAGGTGCGCGTGTTCGCGTACGGCCGCGACCCGTACTTCGACGGCTGGAGCGACACCGTGCAGATCGACTATCGACGCGCCGACACGCGCCGCGCGATGCGCGAGATCCTCGCGGCCGTCGCCGAGCGCGCCGACGGCGCGCGCTGCGACATGGCGATGCTCGCCGTCCACGACGTCTTCCTGCGGACGTGGGGTGGGGCGTTCGACGAGCCGGGCGTCCAGTTCTGGACCGACGCGCTCGCGAGCGTGGCGAAGGACCATCCGGAGTTCCTGACGATGGCCGAGGTCTACTGGGACCTGGAATGGGTGCTGCAGGGCCAGGGCTTCGACTTCACGTACGACAAGACGCTGTACGACCGGCTCGTGCACGGCGACGCGCGCCAGGTGCGCGCGCACCTCGGCGGGGAGTTCGCGTACCAGCGCCGCCTCGTCCGGTTCATCGAGAACCACGACGAACCGCGCGCGATGAGCGCGCTCGGGCCGGAGCGCGGGCGCGCGGCCGCGGTGATCGCGCTCGCGCTGCCCGGGCTGCGGCTCGTGCACGAAGGCCAGATGGAAGGCTGGCGTCTGAAGCTGCCGGTGCAGCTCGGCCGCCGGCACGACGAGCCCACGCACGCCGGCCTGCCTGACTTCTATGGCGCGCTGCTGCGCGCCCACGGCGATCCCGTGTTCCACGACGGCGGGTGGACGCTGCTCGAGCCGCGCCAGGCGTGGGAGGGCAATCCGACCCACGACGGCTTCGTCCTCCAGCAGTGGTCGTTCGAGGGCGAGTCTCGGCTCGTCGCGGTGAACTTCGCCCCCACGCAGGGGCAATGCTTCGTGCCGCTGCCGATGCCGAACCTCGGCGAGCGCCGGTGGAAGCTCACCGACGCCCTGAGCGACGCCGAGTACGTGCGCGACGGCGCCGACCTCGCGGCGCGCGGTCTCTATCTCGACATGCCCGGGTACGGCGCCCACGTCTTCACGCTGGACCCCGCGTGAGCCGGTTCGTCGCCACGCTGCCGCTGCGGCTCAAGATCCTGGCGCTCGCCTGCGTGCTGCTCGTGGCCTTCGCCATCACCACCGCGTACTCGGCGTTCCGCATCCGCGCGGTCATGGAGGAGATCGGCGCCATCGTCGATTACTACATCGCGGTGACGGCGCTCGCGGCCGAGCTGGACGTCATCACGTTCGAGTACGAGCTGAACTACCGGCGCCTCGTCGAGACCAACGGCGAGACCGAGCGCGCGGCGGCGATCCTGGCGCGTCAGGCCGAGATCGCGGCGCGCATGCCGGCGATCTTCGACACCGTGAAGACCACGCTGGCTCAGGCCGTCGAGGATCCGCGCAACGACCCGCACGACCGGGTGAAGCTCGCCCGGGTCGACGGCGTCATGTCGATGCTGAGCCGCGAGGTGCCGCCGTTCCTCGCGCTCGGCGCGTCCGTGCAGGCCGCGATCGAGGCCGGCCGCGACGCCGACGCGCTCCGCCTGGCGAGCGGATTTCGCCGGTTCGAGACGGCGCTCGGCCCCGATCTCGCGGAGGTCCGCCGGACGCTCGAAGAGCTCACGCGGCACGCCACCGTGGAGACGCAGCAGCACGAGCGCGACGCGCTCCGCCTGAACGTCCTCCTCTTCGTCGTGGCGGCGATCGTCGGGCTCGGCTCGGTCGCGCTGCTCGCGCACCGTCTGACGCAGGCGTTCCGCCGCCTGCTGGACGGCACGCGCTCGGTGGAGGAGGGCCACCTGCCCGCCGAGCTTCCCGTCACGACACGCGACGAGGTGGGGCAGCTCACCGCGGCGTTCAACAAGATGATCGGCGAGCTGCGCGCGAAGGAGCACATCAAGAAGACGTTCGGCCAGTTCCTCGATCCGCGCCTCATCACGCGGGTGCTGGGCGAGCACGCGCACAACGGCGGCACCGCCGAGCGGCGCGTGGTGACCGTGTTCTTCTCCGACATCAAGGCGTTCAGCTCGCTCAGCGAGCAGCTCACCGCCGACGTCATCGTGCGCCTGCTCAACGGCTATTTCACCGAGGTCACCAAGATCATCCGCGACCGCAACGGCATCGTGGACAAGTTCATCGGCGACGCCGTGATGGCGTTCTGGACGCCGCCGTTCTCCCACGGGGACGAGCACGCCGCCGACGCGTGCCTGGCGGCGCTCGCACAGCAGGCCGCCCTCGAGCAGTTCCGTCACGAGATCTCGAACCTGACCGGGCTGCGGCGCAACGTCCCGGACTTCCGCGTGCGCATGGGCATCTCGACGGGCGAGGTGGTCGTCGGCACGCTGGGCTCGGAGACGACGAAGAGCTACACGGTCATCGGCGACACCGTGAACGTCGCCTCGCGGCTCGAGAGCGCGAACAAGGCGTACGGCACCAGCATCCTCGTCACCGAGGACACGCTGCGCCTGGCGCAGGAGGCGGTGGAGGCGCGCGAGCTGGACCTGCTCGTCGTCGCGGGCAAGACGGAGCCCCTCCGCGTCTACGAGCTGCTGGCGCCCGCGGGTCAGCTTCGTCCCGAGCTGACCGACCTGCGCGGCCTGTTCCACGAGGCCCTCGACGCCTATCGCGCGGCCAAGTGGGACGTGGCGGACCGCAAGCTCCGCGAGTGCCTGCGGGTCGTGCCGGACGACCCGCCGTCGAAGGCGTTCCTCGAGCGCGTCGCGCTGCTGCAGGCCCACCCCCCGTCCGCGTGGAACGGCGTGTGGACGATGGACCACAAGTAAAGGCCGGCGTGGCCACCGCGCTCACGGACCGCCTCGCCGGCGACTCGCGCCGGCATTTCCTTCGGATGTGGCGGCGCATCGAGCGCGGCGGCCGGTAGATCGTCAGCCGGTTGCCGAGCCGGTCGCGGATGGCCGTCAGCATCGATCCGGGGTTGCCCGCCACGAACTCGTAGGCCGAGCCGTCCTTGAGCTTCAGACCCGGCGGCGCGGGGACGCTACTTCAGACGCTGCACCAGGTGGTCGCTCACGCGGAGCGCGTTGGCGATGATCGTCAGCGCCGGGTTCACGGCCGCGCTCGACGGGAAGAAGCTGCCGTCCACCACGTAGAGGTTGTCCACGTCGTGGACCTTGCAGTTCGTGTCGAGCACCGAGGTCTTGGGATCGGCGCCGAACTTCAGCGTGCCGATCTGGTGCGCCACGCCCGCGAGCGGGATGCGCTGGGAGAGGAAGCCGCGCTTCGGCATCACGACCATGTCGGTGCCGATCTCGCGCGTGAGCTTCTTGAGGCGATCGAGGATCCGCTTGTGGCCTTCCTCGTTGTTCGGCGTGTAGTGCAGCGTGATCCCGCCGTCCTTCGCCACCTCGATGTGGTTCTCGGGCGCGGGCAGGTCTTCGGAGGTGACCCACCAGTCGATCGAGTGCTGGGCGATGTAGTCGAGCGCCATGCCGGGCGCGAAGAACGGCGCGCCCTCGGCGATCATCTCCTTCGACATCTTCCCCAGCATCTGGAAGTGGCCCATCGGGTACTCGAAGCCCGGCGCGCCGAAGTAGAAGTCGTTGATGCCGAACGTCTTCTGGAACTTCGTGGGGTTCGGCTTGCGGCCGATCGAGACCACCGCGCTGTTCAGGTGGCACATGTAGTTGCGGCCGACGAGGCCCGAGCCGTTGTTGCCGATGCCTCTCGGGTGCTTGTCGTTGGCCGACAGCAGCAGGACGGCCGCCGAGTTGATGGCGCCCGCCGAGAGCGACACGACGTTCGCCGTGAACTCTTCGCGCTTCCCGTTCACGTCCGCTTCGATCTTGGTGATCGTGCGGCCGCTCGCGTCGGTGTGGAGCTTCACCACCTTCGCGTGGAGGCGCAGCGTCACGTTGCCGGTCTTGAGCGCGGGCATCACGCACGTGGTGTGCGCGTCCGCCTTCGCGTGCACCAGGCACGGGAAGCCGTCGCACGTGTTGCAGCGGATGCACTCGCTGGTCTCCGGGTGCTGCTCGTCCAGCCGCACGCCGATCGGCAGCGGGAACGGGTGCAGGCCGGTCTTCTTGATGTCGTTCACGACTTCCTGGATGCGGGGCTCGTGGCTCACCGGCGGGTGCGGATACGGATCGCCCGGCGGGTCCGTGGGGTCGATGCCGCGCTCGCCGTGCACGGCGTAGAGCGTCTCCGCCTTCGTGTACCAGGGCGCGAAGTCTCCGTAGCTCAGCGGCCACGCGGGCGAGATGCCGCCGTGGTGCTTCAGCTCGCCGAAGTCCTGCTGCCGCAGGCGGAAGAGCACGGCGCCGTACATCTTCGTGTTGCCGCCGACCCAGTAGTGGTTGTGCGGGTTGAACTTCTCCCCGAACTGGTTCAGCCACATGTCCTTCGTGTTGTAGCGCCCCTCGTGCGCGACCGCGTGCGGGTCCCAGTTCTCCTTCTCGCGCGGCAGGAAGCCGCCGCGCTCGAGGAGCAGGACCTTCTTGCCGGCCTGGGCGAGCGCGTACGCGAGCGTGCCGCCTCCGGCGCCGCTGCCGATGATCGCCACGTCGTAGGAAGTGGTCATGTCTTCTCGCCTCCGTTGGCCGGGCCTTTCATGCGCTGGGCGATGAGCCCCTGGAACAGGTTGCGGAGCGGCGGCAGATGGGAGAACAGCGCGTGGAACGCCTCGCGGTCGACGGTGAGGACGTCGACGGCGCCGGCGGTGCGCGCGGTCGCGTTCCGCGGGGTGTCGCTGATGAGCGCCATCTCGCCGAAGCAGTCGCCCGGGCCGAGCTCGGCGATGAGCGCGCGCGGCTGGTTCGGCCGCTCGCTCACGATCTGCACGGCGCCGTTCACCACGATGTAGAGCCGGTCGCCCTTGTCCCCTTCCCGGAAGATCGTCTCGTCGCCTTCGTAGTGCTGGCGCGAGATGCCGGCCGCGCGATCGGTCCGGAGCTGCACGATGTCGGCGGGCAGCAGGAGATCGAGGAACCAGTCGGTCGCCACGCGGATCCGGCGGTCGAGGCCGGGCATCTTCGAGAGATAGATCGCCCGCCACACGAACCACGCGAAGATCCCGGAGAGCTTCACGCCGAGGACCTCGGCCACCGCCGACCGGTGCCCGAGGCCGGCGAGCTTGCCGAGCGCCTTGAAGCGGAACGCCTTGAGCGGCGCGCCGCGCAGCGTGGCCACGATGTTGTCGGCCAGGCGCGTGCCCTGGCGGAGCGCGTGCTGCGCGGTCGGGGGACAGAAGCCGCCCGCTTCGACGTCCGGCACCGCCGCGCAGTCCCCCACGGCCCACACGTCCGGCCAGTCGGGCACCTGGAGCTGCTCGTTCACCACGATGCGCCCGCGCTCCAGCTTGACGGGCAGCGAGGCGAGGATCGCATGCGGCGCCGACGGCACCGTGCTCACGAGCGTCTTGGTCGCGATGCGCTCGCCGCCCGAGAGGAGCGCCGACTCCGCGGTGGCGCCCGCCAGCCGCGTGTTGAGCCGGATGTCGACCCCGCGCTTCCGGAGCTGGTTCTGCGCGAACGTCGCGAGGCTCTTCGGCAGCTCGGGGAGGATCAGGTCGCCCGCGTGGAGCAGGATCACCTTGATCTCGCTCACGTTGATGTTGCGGAAGCTCTTCGCGCCCTCGCGCACGAAGTCGTTCAGCTCGGCGATGGCCTCCACGCCCGAAAACCCGCCGCCCGCCACCACGAACGTGAGCAGCGCGCGCCGCACGTCCGGATCGCGCTCGATGTCCGCTTCCTCGAGCGCGTGGATGATGTGGTTGCGGAGCACGAGCGCGTCGCCGAGGTACTTGAACGGCAGCGCGTGGTCCGCGAGGCCGGGCTGGCCCATGAAGCTCGTCATGTTGCCCATCGCGATGACGAGGTGGTCGTACTCCAGCACGTGGGGCCGCGGGCGGAAGCCCGAGCTCATGGTGACGGTCTTGCTCTTGAGGTCGATCGACTCCACCGTGCGCGTGTAGAGGTTCGTGCGCGGGCAGAGGCGGCGGATGGGCGAGATCACGTCGAGGATCCCGATGCTGCCCGAGATGACTTCCGGGAGCATGGGCTGGAAGACGAGGTAGTTGTCCTTGTTGACGAGCGAGATCTCGACCGCGGGCTCGCGCTTGAGGAGCTGCTCCAGCCGGATCGCGGTGTAGACACCGCCGAAGCCTCCGCCCAGGATCAGGATACGGGTACGGCCGAGACCCGCCATCGAGCTAGGCGCGCGTCTCGGAGCGCCGGATCTCCTCCAGGCGGGACTCCATGACCTTGCTGAACTGTTCGCGCACGCCCGGGAGCGTCGTGTAGAGCGCGGCGAAGTTGCCCGCGCTCATCTTGAAGACGCGCACGGGCGACGTGGTGCGGATGGTCGCGTTGCGCGGCGCCCGGCCGAGCAGCGCCATCTCGCCGAAGTGGTCGCCGGGGCCGAGGACCTTGAGGACCTCCGACATGCCGCCGGGCTTCGTGTGGACGACTTCGACGTTGCCCGACTTGATGACGTACACGTGCCGGCCGACGTCGCCCTGCAGGAAGATCGTCTCCCCCGGCCCGAACTCCTCTTCCACCAGCGTGCGCTGCGCGAAGAGCGCGACCACGGCGAACAGCACGGTGCCCACGACGAGCAGGCCCATCGCGGAGGCGAAGGCGAGGATCAGGAGCGGCCACTTCAGCACGAACGCGAAGAAGCCGAGGAGCGCCACGATGCCCACGCAGAGCTGCGCGAGGTGGAGCACCTTGGTGCGCCAGTCGCCGCGCGCGATCGCGGGCATCGCCTTCCAGCTGCCGAGCATCAGCTGCCGCTCCCCGGCGCCGGCGCGGCCGCCTTCCTGGGCGGCCCCGGCACGCTGTGCGCGGGTCCGTGGCACGACACGCATTCGGTCTGCGTGGTGCGCAGCTCCTCGGACACCTTCTCGCCCTTGTCGTCGAGATGGATCGCCTGCGCCATGAACCGCTTCGCCCCGTTGTGGCACTTCAGGCACAGCCCGTTGTCGAAGGCGTGCGGCATCTTGAGCGGCAGCTCGTAGGTGCCGGTGTTGTACTTGTACACGTGCCGCAGGCCGGTGAGCTTCGCCTCCAGCGTGCCGTGCACGCCGTAGTTCGCGTGGCACGAGTAGCACTCGGTGCCGGGGCGGAACCGGTGCTGCGCGTGCAACGACGCGAGCGACTCGCTCTTCGGATTGTGCAGGTCGTCGATGTACACCTTCATCGTCTGGTGGCACGACCCGCAGAACTGGACCTCGGTCGCGTACTCCATCGTGGCAAACTGCCCGACGCCGAGGAGGACGAGCGGCAGGACCCCGAGGGAGAGCAGGTGGACCCAGAGCGCGCTGCCCTCGGTCTGGCGTCCGCGGAAGATCACCAGGGACGCCAGGAGCCCGAGGATGATGAGCGCCGAGATACCGGCGGTGAGCGCGATCGCCCAGTCGAGCGCCGTGCCCCACTTCACGGCCTCGCCGCCGTGGGCGGTGGCCGCTTCCGCTATCCCGACGAAACGCACCCGGCTACTTCTTGAACGACTTCACGTGGGCGACGAGCGCGGTCACCTCGGCGTCCGAGAGCTTCGGGTAGGCCGGCATCGCCCGCGACCGCCCGATGGCCGCGCCGCCCTTCTTGATCGACTCGGCGAGCTTGGCGTCGTCGAGGCCCTGGAGGCCGGCGCCCTTCGTCCAGTCGCTCGGCTTGTCCTTGAGCTTCTGGCCCATCGCGCCGTCGCCGGCGCCCGAGTCGCCGTGGCACTTCGCGCACTCCTTGGCGTAGACCGCCTTCGCGTCCTGGGCGGCCGCCCCGCCCGCCGTGAAGCCGATCGCGCACACCGCCGCCACCGCCGTCAGGAGCATCCGTCTCATGGGTTCTCGCCCTCCTACTTCTTCACGCGCGGAGTCTGATTCTCCACCGTGTACAGCTCGTTGTTCTTCAGATAGAACCGTGCGATCTCGCTCGCGTTGAACGGCCGCGCGCCCAGACGATTCGAGATGCCGATCTGGTTGCCGCTCTCGTCGTTCGGCCGGTCGCGCTTGTAGCCCTCGGCCACGCTCACCGCGACGCCCTTCGTCGGGATCCACGCGATGACCTCCGGCACGGGCGGCGGGCTCCAGCCGAGATAGCCCGGCGTCCCGGTGTCGATGAGCCGCACGACCTTGAGGCCGTTCTTGCCGTCCGCCACGTACGCGTACTGCCCGGCGTACGTCGCGCCGACCGTGACGCCGCTCGCGTCGTTCATCGACCCGCCGGCGTTGAAGAAGGTCGGCGCGCCGAGCGCCTCGGGCCGCTCGATGTCGACGATGCCGAGGCCCTGCGTGCCCGCCGCCACGTAGGCGTAGGTGCGCACGAGGTACAGGTCGCGCGCGTCCGCGATCGCGACCGTGCCGGCGGTGGCGCGCGGCCGGCTCGGGTTCGTGATGTCGATCGCCTTCATGCCCTCCCGGTCGAGCACGAACGCGTAGCGGAACTGCACCTGCACGGCGCGCGGATCGACCACGGCCGGCGCGCCGAGCGTGGCGAGGAGCTTCGGCGCCTTCGGATTCGAGACGTCGACGACGTTCAGGCCGCTCCTGGCCACGATGTAGGCGTAGTTGCCGGCGATCGTGAGGTTCCGGGCGCCGGTGAGCGCGCCGTTCGGGTTGAACGTCGCATCCCGTTTGATGAAGTTGTTGGTCGGCTCGCCGTCGCTGAACGTGTTGACGTCCACGACGATCAGGCCTTCCTCGCTGTCGGTCACGAACGCGTACCGGAAGATCGGCGCGATCGGCTGCTCCTGGTTCTCGGGCCGCGACTTGCGGTCGAGATCCATCGGGTTGTTCGCCGCGAGCGCCACCGCGGTGGCGTTCTTCGACTTCACCTGCACCACCTGGCCCATCGGCGAGAACGCCGCCGGGATGATCTTCTGGGCGACCGCCTTGTTCCCGATCGCGAAGATGTCGTACACGCGCAGGCCGCCCGGCCCGTCCGCCGCGAAGAGGAACTCGCCGCGCCGCACGAGCGAGCGCACGTTGTTGCCGCCCGCGCGGTGCGCCTCGTCCAGCTTGCGGCCGCGGCCCACGAACTTCTTGAAGTCCTCCGGATAGGCCTGCTGGTGCAGCCAGCTGCCGATCACCGGCCGCGGCTCGTAGCCCTCGGCCACGCGGATGCCCTGCACGCCCCCCGTGCCGGTGGCCACGTAGACGAAGTCGCCGGTCATGTTCGCGCCGTTGGCGCCCATGCCGAGCACGCCCGCGAGCCAGGCGTTGTTGTCGCCGCTCTTCGAGGCGTGGCAGTCCTCGCAGTCGCGCGACTCCTTGTTGCGGATCGTGTGCGGCGGGTTCGGCGTGTACGCGAAGCCCGAGAACCCCGGCGAGCTGATGGTGGGCTGCTCGTGCACCGCCGTGTTGCGGTTGCGCTCGGCCAGCGTGATGAAGACGGGGTTGGCGGGCCGGAAGGGCGAGATCTTGTTGCCCGACCGGCTGGCGCTGATGCCCATCATGTTGTTCTCGGCCTTGAGCAGCTGCGGGAAGTAGTCGGTGTACGCCCGCGTCATGTCGTTCGCGATGTGGATCTCGGGGGTCTTGGTGTTCACGCGCACGGACAGGTGACAGCCGTAACAGCCGCTGTTCCACGACGCGTGGCACGACGAGCACTCCATCACGCTGGTCTTGTGCGCGAGGTTGTCCTCACTGGCCACGGGGCCGACGGAGCCGTCCTTGCGCAGCCCCATCGCCTTCGCGGCCTTCGCGTTGTACGCGGGGTGCGCGGGGTCGATGGAGTCGACGACCTGCTTGACCTCCCAGGAGAGGCCTTCCTTGATCTTCGAGTGCTGGACGACCTTGCCCGTCGGCGTGATCTCCATCCACGGCTTCCCGAACGGCGTCGTCTCCTTCGAGAGGTCGACCTCGGCGGTGCGCCCGGACGTCTTCAAGGTCGCGCGCTTGGCCGGGGTCCCGTGACAGTCCCAGCACCGGATGGCGATGACGTCGCGCATCTGGGTGTAGAGCTTCCCGTCCCCGCCGCCGTGCCCGTCCTGGGCGCCGTGGCAGTCCACGCACTGCAGCCCCTTCTCGAGATGGATGTCCTTGAGGTGCAGCCCCTTGTCGAACTTGGCCGGATCGTTCTCCGCGACCCGCGTGTCGTCCGCGCTCAGCATGTTGCCGTAGCGGTCGCGCTTGTAGACGTTCACGAAGTGCCAGCGGTGCCCGTGCGCATCGCTGAACTGGACCTTCTTCATGGCCTTGTTGTTCGAGGCGAGCTCGGCCATCAGCGGGATGCCGTCCGGCCCGACGGCGGCCTTGTACGGCGGGTCGACGCCGAGCACCTTCTTGTCGGGATCCCACCACGGGTAGCCCATGCCGAGCTTGGTCACCGTGTCGTAGTCCGACTCCTGGTCCCACCACAGCGTGCCCTGGTACATGCCGAGGGCGCCGTTGCCCTGGTGGTGGTGGCAGGTCATGCACTGCGCGGACGGGATGCTCCGCGTGAACTGGTGCTTGATCGGGTGGCCCGGCCGGTTCTTCGGGATGCTCTTGTCGCCCGAGAACGAGAAGCCCTTGTTGCCGTACTGCGCGAGGTGCGCGGAGTTCGCCGGGTCGCGGTCGTTGGCATACGGCACGTGGCAGGCCGCGCAGCCGCTCGCGCGGAAGTCACCCCCGACGTCGTTCGGGCCCATCATCCAGAGGCCGGGGTCGTTCAGGCGGGTCTTCTGGACCGTGAGATAGACGCCGGAGACCTTGAACTCGGTGCCGCGGCCGCGCGCGCTCGCCCCGACGTTGCCGCGCTCCAGGACCCGGAACGGGTCGGTGGGCTGCGAGATCTCCCACCGGGGGAACGCGAACAGCTCCTTCACCACGCCATTCGCGATGTCCGCCGGCGTCAACTCGCCGAGACTCCGGATCGTCGCCGGCACGTACGACGTCTTCCCGTCCTTCTCCATCGGCGCGAACGCTTCGCCGTGCATCGGGACCTTCGACGGCTCGTGCCCGTTGTTGTACAGGCCCGCGTGGAACACGACCGGGTTCGTCGCCATGACCGAGCGCCGCGCGGCGTCGACGATGGCCCCGTGGCAGTCGCCGCACGACTTGTCCGCGACGCGGAGATCCGACGGGTTCATGAACCGGATGAACTCGGGCGACTCGTGGTTGATCGACCCGTAGACCGAGCTCGGGTTCGCCGAGGTCTTGAACAGGCCCTTCTGGCGCGGGAGGACGTGGGCCTTGTCCTTCTCCTTCGCGTCGCCGTTCCCGCCGTGGCAGTCGACGCAGCCGAGATCCACGTTCTGGTGCATCGGCTCGATGCCGGCGTGGCAGCCCTCGCACGACGCGCTGGACGGCGCCTGCGCGGCCTGGCTCTGCGCGCGCGCCGGGCCGACGCCACTCGCCACGATGCCGCCGATCACGACGGACACGGCGAACACCGCCGCCATCACGCTCGCCACGGCGAGCCAGCTCCGGGTCCTCACGCTCATGCAGGCGCTCCTAGAAGGTCAAGACCAGACGCACGATCGTCTTGTAGACGGGATCATCGTTGTTGAACGTGTCCTTGATGCCCTGCCCCGGCAGGAACACCGCGCCGCCCGCGAACAGGATGACCTGCTCGTTGAGGAGCGGGCGCCACGCCACGCCGGCGTTGAGCTCGTGCCCGACCACGTTCGACACGTCGCGGTTGCCGGCGGCCGCGCGCAGCGGCTCGGTCTTGTCGAACCGCACGTACGCGTAGTTCGCCTCGAACGTCGTCTTCGGCGTGAGCGCCATGTCGATGCCCGGGTTGATCGCGAACACGCCCGGGTTGACGTACTGCGAGGTCGCGTTGGCGCCGCGCAGCGACGGGAACACGCTGTTGCCGCGCAGGACGGTGGTCGCCCCGAGCTGGATCTTCTCGCCGAAGAGGTAGCTGAACTGCCCGCCCGCGAACGCGGTGTTGTCGAAGACGGAGTCGAAGCCCCCCGCGTGGCGGTCCTGGACGTCGTGGTCGCCCGTGGCGTAGGCCACCGCCAGCCGCGGGGTCATGAACGCGATCGGATAGGCCGCCTGCACGAACGCCATGCCCGCGCTGATCTCCTGCGCGAGGCGGTTCGGCGTGTTGTGCGCGGTGTGGCCGGTCACCCAGTAGAACGCGCTGGCGACGTTGAAGCGGTCGATGCGGCCGTTGGTCTCGACGCCGAAGTAGAACGTCGTCGCCCGGCCGCCCGTCACCACGTCCGGCGCGTTGTCGCTGCTGAAGACGAAGTTCGGGAGGATGTTGAAGCCCGGCAGGATGAAGTCGTCCCACTGCAGGCTCAGCACGCCCACGTGGTGCTCCCGGCGCTTGAACTCGTTGAGCGCGGAGAGCTTCTCCTTGGCGAGGCGATCGAAGAACGCGAGGTTCACCTTGTACTGGTTCCTCGCGAGCTCGCTGAAGATCCGGAAGCCGGGCTGCACGTCGTTGTAGACCAGCCCGAAGAAGCCCGAGTTGAAGCCCTGGAGGCCGGCGCGCGCCGAGGTGGCGTCGAACGTCTCGCCGATCTCGAAGAGCTTGAGCTCGCCGAAGGCCTCCTGCATCGTCCAGTGGTCGCCGCAGCCGCCGCTGTTCGCGTTGAGGTCGCCGCAGCGGAACCGCATGATCGGCGCCACGCGCAGGGCCCAGTCCTTCGGCGCGAACACGGTGTCGCCGTGGAAGATCTCGAAGAACGCGGCCGCCGTGATCTGCCCGAGGATGTTGTGCTCGGTGTACGGCACGTTGCGGAAGCGCCCCCCCTCGAAGAAGTCGAGGTTGCGCTTGAAGTCCACGAAGAAGTCCAGGACGCCGGTGGCCGCGAAGAAGACCTTGTCGCCCCACAGCGGGTAGTCGCCCTTGAGCACGTTCGGGGAGTACGGGTCGTAGAGCGGGCTCCGGGGCTTCTCGCCGGCCCCCAGGGGCTCGATGAGCCGCCAGCGGCCGGCCGCGGGCTCGATGTCGAGCTTCGGCGCGGGCGCCGTCCCCTGCGCCAGCGCCGGGGATGTCCCCGCGCACACCACCGCGAGGGCGGCTGCCACCAACATCACACTGGGGAACCGACGCGTCCGGGCTCGCGTGTTGATAATAGTGGTGACGAACCTAAATCGCTCCGGGCGATCTGTCAACGAATCCTCGCGATCTCTGCCCACGCTCGCAGCGTTTCCGAGACGCTCCAGGCCTGGGCGATGCACCCGCCGGGAAGGAACGGCGGCTCCGCGTCGAACACTTCCGCGATGCTCCCCACGCCGAAGTCGCCGAGGTGGTCGGCGAGCGGCGCCAGCATGGCGAGGGCCGCGGCCCGGTCGCCGTAGACCTTGAAATGCGCGCGCACGAACGGCCCGAGCAGCCACGCCCACACGGTGCCCTGGTGATACGCGCCGTCGCGGCTCACCACGTCGCCGCCGTAGCGCGGGCAGTACCCCCTCTCGCCGGGCGCGAGGCTGCGCAGCCCGTACGAAGTCAGGAGGTGCCGGGCGCACACGTCGACCACCCGCTTCTGCCGCTCGGCCGTGAGCGGGCTCTCGGGCAGCGAGACGGCGAAGATCTGGTTGGGCCGGAGCGCGTCGTCGAAGGCCGTGGGGCCGTCCAGCACGTCGTACAGGTACTGCTTGCGCGGATGCCAGAAGCGCTCGAAGCCCCGCCTGATGCGCTCGCCCTGCTGGTCCCACGCCGCCGCCGGCTTGCCGAGCCGCTTCGCGAACCACGCCATCGACCGCGCGGCGTTGTACCAGAGCGCGTTGATCTCGACCGGCTTGCCGATGCGCGGGGTGACGACCCAGTCGCCGACCTTCGCGTCCATCCACGTGAGCTGCACGCCGCTCTCGCCCGCGCGCAGCAGCCCGTCGGACGGGTCTTCCTTGATCCCGTAGCGCGTCCCCTGCCGGTGCCACTGGACGATCTCCTCGAGGACGGGGAAGAGCTCCCGCAGCGTCGCGTCGTCGTCGGTGGCGGCCACGTAGCCGCGGATCGCGTCGACGTACCAGAGCGTCGCGTCGACCGTGTTGTACTCCGGCGGCTCGCCCTGGTCCGGGAAGCGGTTCGGCAGCATCCCGCGGTCGACGAACCGCGCGAACGTCGTGAGGATCTTCTTCGCGAGCTCCGGCCGCCCGGTGGTGAGCGTCAGGCCGGGCAGGCTGATCATGGTGTCGCGGCCCCAGTCACCGAACCAGTGATAGCCGGCGATCACGGTGGCGCCGTCGGGCTCGGCGGCGCCCTCCGCCTGGCGGGTCGCGATGAACTGGTCGGCGCCGAGCACGCAGTGGCGAATCCAGTCCGGCGCGTCCTTCGCGACCGGCTGGGCGGAGGCCCAGCGCGCCATCAGGTCCGCCTCGTGCTGCGCACGCCGCTGCCCCGCCGCCGCGCCGTCGAGCGACGGGGCCGCTTCGGCGGACGCGACCAGCGTCACCGGCCGCCCGGCGGCGAGCCGCACGCGGAACGTGGCGACGTGGAGGTTGTCGTCGACGTGGTCGAGGCCGCGCGCCGCTTCGCCCGCGAGCGAGAAGCCGTGATGCCAGTCGTGCGCCTCCCGGACCTCGGCGCCGGCGGCGAGCAGCACGTACGGCCGCGCGCCGTCGAAGGCGGTCACCTTCACCCCGTCGGGCACGCGCTCGATGCGCATGGGCCACCCGTTGGCCTGCGTGGTGGCGTGGTAGTCGCGGTAGTTCGCCAGCACCTTGAGCTCGAGGCTCGCGGGCGCCTGGCCGCGCAGCAGGCGGTACTGCGCGTAGGTGGTGTTGGCGCCCTGCTCCATCCACACGCGCTTCTCGATCAGCGCATCGGCGATCGCGTACGTCCACACGGGGGTGGTGCCGTCGAGGCGGAAGCTCTCGATCTCGACGTAGCCGTGCGGATCCACCTGCCCGTCGCGCCAGCGGTTGGCGAAGAGCGGACGGCGGACCGTCTCGTACTCGACGGTCTCGTCGACCTTGGTGACGAGCAGCGTCCGCCCGAGCGGCGGATCGAGCGCGGCGACGAGCAGCCCGTGATACCGGCGGCCGGTGAGCCCCGCGACCGTGCCCGAGGCGAAGCCCCCGATGCCGTTGGTGCACAGCCACTCGCGGCTCTCGGCCACGGCGAGCCGGCCGCAGACTTCCCGGCCCCAGGCGAGCGTCACGCTACTCGCCGCTCTGCTGGAGCAGCTTGGCGACGAGCCCGGTCCACCCCGTTTGGTGGCTGGCGCCGACGCCGGCGCCGGAGTCGCCATGGAAGTACTCGTAGAACAGGATCAGGTCCCGCCAGTGCGGGTCGGTCTGGAACTTCTCGTAGTGCCCGTGCACCGGCCGTCGGCCGTCCGGCCCCCGCAGGAAGATGTGGGTGAGCCGACGGGAGACCTCGGCGGAGACGTCCCACAGCGAGAGGAGCTTGCCGGAGCCCGTCGGATACTCGGCCTGGAAGCGCATGCCGTAGAAGTGGTCGAACTTCTGCAGCGACTCGATGAGCAGGAAGTTGACCGGGAACCAGATCGGGCCGCGCCAGTTCGAGTTGCCGCCGAAGAGGCCGGTCGACGACTCGCCCGGCTCGTAGTCCACCCGGTGCTCGTGACCTTCGACCCGCATGACGTACGGGTGCTGCTTGTGCACGCGCGAGATCGCGCGGATGCCGTAGTCCGACAGGAACTCGTTCTCGTCCAGCATGTAGCGCAGCACGCTGGCCAGCCGCACGCCGTTCACCAGCGACAGCAGCCGGCGCGGCTGCTTGCCCTTGTCGGCCGGCAGCTCCACGACGTGGTTGCGCAGCTCGGGACGGTTGTCGAGGAACCACTGCATGCGGCGCGTGAACTTGGGCAGCTTCTCGAGCGCGTCCGGCTCGAGGGTCTCCACCGCGTAGAGCGGGATGAGCCCGACCATGGACCGCACCTTGAGCGGCGACGCCTCGCCCGTGGGCAGGTGGAGGACGTCGTAGAAGAAGCCGTCCTCCTTGTTCCACAGCTCGATGCCCTCGCCCGCGATGTTGTTCATGGCCCGCGAGATGTAGACGAAGTGCTCGAAGAACTTCGACGCCACGTCCTCGTACGCCGGGTTCTCCTTGGCGAGCTCCAGCGAGATGGCCAGCATGTTGAGGCAGTACATGGCCACCCACGCGGTGCCGTCCGACTGCTCGATGGTGCCGCCCGTGGGCAGCGGCGCGCTCCGGTCGAACACGCCGATGTTGTCGAGACCGAGGAAGCCGCCCTGGAAGACGTTCTTGCCTTCCGGATCCTTGCGGTTGACCCACCACGTGAAGTTGAGCAGCAGCTTGTGGAAGGTGCGCTCGAGGAACTCGCGGTCGGCCGTGCCGGTGACACGCTTGTCGATCTTGTAGACGCGCCAGGCGGCCCACGCGTGCACGGGCGGGTTCACGTCGCCGAACGCCCACTCGTAGGCGGGGATCTGCCCGTTCGGGTGCATGTACCACTCGCGCAGGAACAGCGAGAGCTGGTCCTTGGCGAACTGCGAATCGACCAGCGCGAGCACGATCGCGTGGAACGCCAGGTCCCACGCCGCGTACCAGGGGTACTCCCACGAGTCGGGCATGGAGATGACGTCGTCGTTGTACAGGTGCGTCCAGTCGCGATTGCGTCCGAACTTGCGGCGCTCCGGCGGCTTCGGCCCCGTGGGATCGCCCTGGAGCCACCGGCTCACGTCGTAGTGGAACCACTGCTTGCACCACAGCATGCCCGCGACGGCCTGGCGCATGACGAGCTTCGCGTCGTCGCCCAGCTTGTCGGGGATGACCGTCGCGTAGAACTCGTCCGCCTCGCGCTGGCGCTGCGTCATGACCTCGTCGAAGTCGGCCCACGGGCTCTTCGGGTCGCCGTCGACCAGGCGCAGGCGCACCGTGACCGTGCCGCCCGCGGGCACCTGCAGCACGAAGTGCGGCGCGGCCTTGCTGCCTTCGGGCACCGGGTTGACCGCGCTCTTCCTGCCGTGCACGACCGCCTCGTGGAAGCCGTCCTTCACGTAGAGGTCGTCGTTCTCGATGCCGAAGAGCCGGCGGCGGTTGGTCTCGTTCTCCGTGAAGAGGATCTCCGGGGAGTTCTCGATCAGCAGGCGGTAGGTGCCCGGCATGGCCGGGTTGTCGACCGTGAGCACGCCGGTGCCGTCGGGCCGCGTGCTCCCGCGCAGCCGCGGGCGCTGGGTGCCGTGGTCCCACGACCACGTGTTGCGGAACCACGCGGTGGGGAGGAGGTGCAGCGTGGCGGCCTCGGGCCCGCGGTTGGACACGCTGACCTTCACGAGGATGTCGGAGGGCGAGGCCTTGGCGTACTCCGCCACGACGTCGAAGTACCGGTCGTCGTCGAAGATGCCGGTGTCGAGCAGCTCGAACTCCGGCTCGGTGCGGCTCCGCCGGCGGTTCTCCTCCACCAGCCACCCGTACGGGAACTCGTTCTGCGGGTACTTGTAGAGGCCCTTCATGTACGAGTGGGTCGGCGTGGAGTCGAGGAAGAAGAAGTAGTCCTTCAGATCCTCGCCATGGTTGCCCTCGGAGCCCGTGAGGCCGAAGGCGCGCTCCTTGAGAATGGGATCCTTGCCGTTCCAGAGGGCCAGCGCGAAGCAGAGGCGCTGGTGGTTGTCCGAGATGCCGAGCAGCCCGTCCTCGCCCCAGCGGTACACGCGCGAGCGGGCGTGGTCGTGCCCGAAGTAGTCCCATGCGGTGCCGAACTCCGAATAGTCCTCGCGCACGGTGCCCCACTGGCGCTCGGAGAGGTACGGCCCCCAGCGCTTCCAGTGCGTCGCCCTGGCGGTGGCTTCCTCGAGCCGCTTGGCTTCGGCGGTCTTGTTCTGGCTACCCGCCATGGGCGAATTCCGGGAAGAGCGTCATGCCGCCGTCGACGAAGAGCGTCTGGCCGTGCACGTAGTCCGAGTCGTCGGACGCGAGCCACACCGCCGCCTTGCCGATGTCCTCCGGCAGGCCCACGCGGCCGTAGGGAATGAGCGTGAGCAGGCCCTTGAGCGCTTCGGGCGTCTCCCACGCGGGCCGGTTGATCGGCGTGGCGATGGCGCCGGGGCCGATCGAGTTCACGCGGATCTTGTGCGGGGCCAGCTCCTGCGCGAGCGACTGCATGAACATGCGCACCCCGCCCTTGGAGGCGGCGTAGTTGACGTGGCCCGCCCACGGGATCAGCTCGTGGACCGACGACATGCAGATGATCTTGCCGCACGCGCGCGACACGTCGGGCTTGATGCCGCGCCGGATGAACTCGCGGCTCGCCGCGCGCGCGCAGAGGAACATGCCGGTGAGATTCACGGCGAGCACGAAGTTCCACTGCTCGAGCGTCATGTCCACGAACTTCGCGTCGCGCTGCAGGCCCGCGTTGTTCACGAGGATGTCGACCGTGCCCCACGTCTTGATCGTCTCCGCGAACATCGCCTCGACCTCCGCCTCCTTCGAGACGTCGGCCTTGATCGCGATGGCCTCGCCGCCCTGCGCCGAGATCTCCTTCACGACCCTGTCCGCGGCTTCGGGCTGCGCGACGTAGTTGACCACCACCGCCGCGCCGGCCGCGGCCAGAGCGCGCGCCACTCCCTCTCCGATGCCGGAGTTCGCGCCCGTGACGAGTGCCCTTTGTCCCTTGAGCGGCTGGTAGGTCATCGCGGTGAGTCCTTTCGCTGTTCGCGGCGTGAGTCGGGCGGGATGATCGCAGGCGGGCGCCGCGATTGTCAACGTTATTAGGCCGTTACTCCGCGCTCACGCCGCCTGGAACCTTAGGTTGGCGGCCCATCACCCCGGGCGCCCGATCGCGCGATTCGACGAGCGTTCCGATACTAGCGCGTCTGCGCGACCGGCGCTTACCGTGAGCGCAGGTCATGAAGTACCGCGCACAGCCGTTCGATTGCACGATCGCCGGCAAGCTGGTCGCCATCACCCTGCGACACGGCGGCGGCCTCGGCGAGCCGGCCGGGGTGTACGTGCACTGCGCGGAGCGTGACTGTCAGTACGCGGACCTCAACCAGCCTCCCTGCCCCCTGCGCGTGGAGATGTTCGCCGACGGCAGCGACCGTACCGTGGCCGCCTACCTGGTCGCCCACGCCGGGGCCCGCACCTGCTACGGCTGCCTCGTCGACGCGCTGCGCGTCACGCACGACCAGGTGCGCCGCGCGTCGTGGCGGCTGCGCGACATCGCCGGCTTCGCCATCAAGCCGTCGCGCTGCGCGGTGTGCACGCGGCGGCGCGTGTCGATCCACGTGAGCCTCGACGCCGCGCGGACGCTCGCGCAGCGGCTCGGGGCGCCGGCGGCCGACCGGCCGCACGTCGACGGCCCCGTCGAAGCGTACCTGCAGGCGCATCCGGGCTATCCGTTCTGCGTCCACTGCCTCGCGCGCGAGCTGCGGAGCGTCCCCGCCGCGGTGCGCGAGCTCGTGTGGACGCTGGAGGGCCAGCCGCGCTACCACCTGCGCACCGGGCAGTGCGTGAGCTGTCTCTCGGAGAAGCGCGTCGTGCGCTACGAAGACGTGAAGGCCGAGCCCGACGCGCCGCACCGGGTCATCGCGCTGCTCGCGAAAGATCCGGGCAGCGCCTACTGCGCGAGCTGCGTCGCCTTCGCGACCGATGTCGCGCTGCCCGACGCGCGCCGCATGCTGGCGCGGCTCGAGGCGGTGCCGGAGATCCTGCACCGCGTGGCCGAATGCGCGGGGTGCGGACGCTGGCAGATGGTGACCGCCTTGCGGCCCGTCGACATGGTGGCCACGCCGCACGTCGCCGCGCTCCTCGAGGAGGCGCTCCTTGGTCCCCGCGTTGCGCCATGAGAGCCTCAGGCACGCGGTCGCGGGCGGCCGGGCTTCGAGCGACGTCCTCGATGAGCTCTACGCGGCGCCGCTGCGCGACTTCGTCGCCCGCCGCAACGCGCGCGCCGCGCGGCTGCACGCGCGTGCGCCGGGCGGGCGCGCCGGGCCGCTACGCGGCGTCCTTGAGCGGGCGGAGGTGGTCGGCCAGCGTGAGCCGGACGGCGGGCGCGTGGCCCGTCTCGCGCGCATAACACGCCTCGTGGACGAGCGCGTCGGCGTCAGGAAGCTCGTTCGCCATGTCGGTCAGCGCGATCGGCCTGTCACAGAGGCGGCATAGCATGCCGTCTGACGGAGCAAGCGCGAGGCCAGGCGCCGTCAGCGCTGCCAGCGCCCGAGCAGCCACGCCGCCAGAAAGAGGAGAGCGGCGACCGCGAGGAGGATCAGCGTGGTCTTCATGCGCCGCGCGCCCCTGAAACCCCGTCGTCCGACGCGGAGTTCCGCCGGATGCCCTCGGCCGAGGTGGGAAAGACTTTTCCCAATCGCTGCGCATAGTTGATGCGCGCGGACTTCGATCGGTTTACAGTTCGTCCAGTTCCATGCGGTCGACGCACTGGGCGTCGGAGTCCGCGCCACACACTGCGGTCTGGAGTCGGAATGGGTGAAGCGGCGTACGTCGCACCGCTGCGCGGGATGATCATCCTCCTCGTGGAGGATCACGAGGACGCGCGCGACCTCTTCCAGTCGATGCTGGAGTACGGTGGCGCCCACGTGCTCGCGGCCGCAACGGTGGACGAGGCGCTCGAGCTGAGCCGCGGACTGCGCGTGGACGTGGTGGTGACCGACATCGGCCTGCGGCCCAAGCCGGGGACGTGGTTCGTCGAGGAAGGGCGGCACTGGCCGCGGCTGCGCGGCGTGCCGGTGGTCGCCGTGACCGGCCGCGACATTCCGACGTCGCTCCGCGCCACCTTCGACGCCGTCGTCGACAAGCCCGTGGACGCCGACTCGCTCCTGCGCGCGACACTGCGCGTGAGTCGCCGCCGCTAGCCTCGGCTCCACGCGGTAGGTCTGGTCGCCCGTCACCGCGAGGTCGGCGCCGAGCCGGCGCCGGCGCATTCGTGCGCCCGGGCCGCCTCAGCGGCGCACAGCCGGCCCGCCGGCGAGCAGCTCCTCGACGTCCCGCGCGCTGACGAGCGCGATATCGCCCCACATCGAGCACTTGAGGGCGGCGACCGCCTGTCCGGCGTCGATCGAGTCCGGGACATCGCGCCCGCTCAGCAGCGCCCAGAGGAAGCCGCCGACGTACGCATCGCCCGCGCCGATCGGATCGACGACGTGCACCGTGTGGCGATAGCGGGGCCGCAGGATGCGGCCGTCGTCGAGCACCGTGCAGCCGTCCGCACCCTGCATGAGCGCGATCGTCGCCTTGGGGGCGAGGCGCGCGAGCGCGGCGAGGACATCCTCGGGCGCGCCGTCGACGCCGAACACGATGCGCGCTTCTTCGGCCCCGATGAAGAGGTAACGCGCGCGCGGCAGGACGCCGGCCGCGAACGCGCGCGCCTGATCCGGGGGCCAGAGCGTGGCCCGGTAGTTGAGGTCGAAGGACAGCTCAGCCGCTTCCTTGACCGCGCGCTCGATGAGGCCGCGCGAGGCGGGGCCGAGCGCGGGCGTGATGCCGCTGAGGTGCACGACGCGCGCGCGCCGCACCGGCGTCCAGTCGACGTCGGCCGCGGTGAGTCGCGCGAAGGCGGAATCGCGCCGGTCGTACAGCACGCGAATGGGTCGCGGCGGCGCGCCGTACTCGAGGAAGTAGGTGCCGAGCCGCGCGTCGTCGATGACGCGGACGCCCGTGCAATCGATCCCGTGCCCGACGAGCTCGCGCCGCACGCGCTCACCCCAGGCGTTCGCAGGGAGCGCGGAGATCCACGCGCTGCGCAGCCCGAGCCGCGCGGCGGCGGCGGCGACGTTGGCTTCGGCGCCGCCGATCTGGACGTCGAGCTGGCGCGCCGTCTCGAAGCGGTGGGGCGATGGGAGGGACAGGCGAAGGAGAACTTCGCCGAGGGTGACGAGGTCGTGACGCTTAGTCACGTGTATCGGCCGCGCGCAAAGGTCAGCGGCGTCATGATTTGTAGACAGATGGACGTAGCTTCATGCGTGCCATATTCTACGCGCAGCTTCCGCAACTTATCGACGGCGCCACTCCGCGTGGCACGAGGAGAACTGTAGGTTGCGACGATCGGACAGCCCTTCGGCCGCACACAAAGAGTGTTCACCGCGACTCGGCACGGAGGGGCCGTGGCAAGTCGCGAGTCCCGCATGAGATCGTGACGTAAGTGAGCGCTTCCGTACTCGTCGTTGTGGCGGCGCTGTATGCGGGACTCTCGGTCGCCATATGGCGCGCCGCGCCCGCCAGCCGCGTCCACCGGCTCTTTGCGCTCCAGACCGTAACGGTCGCGGGATGGACTCTCGGCAACGCGGGGCTCCAAACGGCGACATTCCTCGTCGCCTCGATGCACCTCACCTTTGCGTCGGCCAGTCTTATCCCGCCCGCCTTCCTTGTATTCGCGGTGCACTACCCAATTCTGCGAACGGCACCAAGTCCCATCTGGTTACGGCTGGCGGTGTACCTTGGCTTCGGCTTTTGCCTGTCGTCCTTGCTGACCTCGTGGATATTCCGCGATGTCCAGCTCACCGCCGAAGGGCTTTTCCGGCAGCCTGGGCCACTCTACCCATTCTTTGCGATCTATTTTCTCCTCGTCTTCTTCGTCGCGTTCGCCATCTTCGCAAACAAGTGGCGACACGCGCGCCACCGAGAACAAATACAGCTGAACTACTTTGGAATCGGAGTACTGATCGCGGCTATCGGGGGGATAAGCACTAATCTGATCGTTCCTTGGCTCTCAGGCCGGTCATCCTTGTCCTACCTCGGCCCTTATTTCGGCATCCCATTCATCGCGCTGACAGCGCACAGCATCGCGCGTCACCGTTTTCTTGGACTGCGTGTCCTCGCTCATCGTGGACTGACCTTCATCTTTGCCTGTCTCCTGTCCCTTCTGCCAGTTGCGGCGCTCGTGATCGTCGTGTGGCCACGCCTTGTCTCGACGTTCTCGGTTACTGAACTTCTCCTCGGGTTGGCGGCGATGCTGGCGATCGCGATACTAATTCCGCCAATGCGCGACGGCGCTGAACGAATCGTTGATGGGTATTTCTATCGTTCGCGTATCAACCCACAACGCCTCGTGAGAGAAACTTCGATTGCACTCGGGCGGTGCGTCGACGGGCGCGGGGTAACTCAAATTCTTACTAGCGCCTGTGAAGCGCTGGTGACGCCGGAAGGCCATGCCGTATATCTGGCAAGCGGAGACGCGCTCGTACTTGCGCACTCGTTCGCGGATAGCGGTGGCAGTAACGCGTTTTCCGCGCCGACGAATTTCCCCGAATCTGTGTTCGGCGCAGTCGCGCACCAGAGCGAAGCTCTCGTCCTAGAAGAAACATCGGGGGCGCTTCGCACAACGCTTGAACGTTTGCAGTGGCGGGTTGTCTTGCCGCTGCGCGTTGACCAGGAACTACTCGGAGTCGTCGCCTTGGGCGGCCGACGTTCCGGCGATATCTTCTTCGCCGACCACATCGACACGCTCGTCGCCTTAGCGCACGGAGCAGCGTCGGCGCTAAAGACAATTGCTCTGCTTCAATACCACTCTCGGATAGAACGGCTTGAGGGCCTTCAAAGGGTTGCCGACGGTCTCGCACACGAATTCGGGAACCTGCTGGCGCCGATAAAGACGCTTGTTCGCCTACTTCCGGAGCGCCATAGAGATGGCCGGTTCGTAGACGACTTTGCGAGAATCGCGGGTCGCGAATTGAACCGAATGGAACGCCTGCTGGCGCGACTCAAGCGTCTGGCGCCCGCGGCACCTGCGGACTATGACTTACTTGACCTTCGCGATCCTCTCCGACACGCGATCGAGGTAATCAGGGCACACATTGCGGAGCACGCAATAATCGTCTTTGAGGACATCTGCGACGAAAGCTTGCCGGTCCATGGCGACGTTGCGGAACTGGAAGAGGTCTTTCTAAATCTTCTGACGAATGCATATGAGGCTGTCGTGCCGACGCGCCTAGGCGCCGGACGTATTGCACTCCGCGCACGCCGAACCTTGAACGAGGCCGTTGTTTCCGTAGAGGATGCCGGGCCCGGGGTTGATTCAGCGGTGATCGGCAAGATCTTCGACCCGTTCGTCAGCACGAAGGCCCGGGGCTCAGGGCTTGGGCTTTCCATCTGCGCCGGCATCGTCGCACGCCACAACGGACGGATCGAGGCTCACAACGTTCCAGGCGCAGGCGCCGCGTTCACTATCCATCTGCCCCTGGCGGCTGGGACGGACGCAACAGTTCACCCATAGCCGTGCGCGCAGCGGCCGGTACAAGCTCCCTGGCCGCGCGCCTGATACCTTTAACCCACGGAGCAACCCCGCGTGCGAGGAGGTCGGTTGGAGGCACGTAATTCGAGCGCGCCGGTTCGCAACATCATTCCGCCGCAGCTCGACGCCGAAGTCCTACGGGGACGCGCACGTCATCGCAGCCCCTTGCTCTCGGGCGCGGTCGCCCTTACGGCCACCGCCGCCTCGAGGCACCCGAGAGTCCCTCCGACAACGTGAGTCGATTCGAAGGCGATAGTCGCCGGCATCCGGTCATCACCGGTCTGGGCGTGCTTTCACCGCTGGGCGTCGGGACGGCGAGCTTTTGGAAAGGGCTCGTGCACGGACGTTCGGGGATCAGGCGCCTCACCTGCTTTGACGCAGCCACTGTCGCGCCCGAGTGCCGTATCGGCGCCGAGATTCTGGACTTCAGAGCGACGGACTGGATGGAAGCGCGCGTCGCCCGCGCGAGCGGCCGATTCAGCCAGTTTGCGGCCGCATCGACACGAATGGCGCTCGCGGACAGCGGACTAAACACGCGCGCGCTCACGGCGAGCCGGACGATGGTCTCCTTTGGAACGTCGATGAACGGTCTTGTCGACGTCTTGCTGCCGGAACTGCAGCGCTTCTTGGGTGGGCAGGGCGCCGCGCCGTGGACCGCACGCGAATATCCCGGGCATATGGCAACAACGCACGCTGCTAGAGAGGCAGGAGCAACTGGTGCATGGGCCACCATGTCGACGGCGTGTGCAGCCGGGCTTGATGCCATAGCTTGGGGCGCGGAAAGAATTCGAGACGGTTCGGCGAGCGTTGTCGTCGCCGGCGGAACTGAGACTCCCTTGTCGCCCATTACGCTCGAAGGCTTTCGACTCTTCGGCCTTCTGGCGAAATGGGACGGGAATCCCTCGGAGGCAAGCCGACCCTTCGATGGCCTGCGGAGCGGCTTGGTCGTTGGCGAAGGAGCTGCCGCAGTAATTATCGAAGACGAACGCCACGCGCGAGCCCGTGGGGCGTCCCTCTATGCGCGCATTTCTGCGTCGTCCTCAGGCGCCGAAGGTTGTGCCACGAATCAGATCGAAATGTCTGGTGAATGCCTCGCGCGGTGTATTACCGAGACGCTAGAACGCTGTGGGCGAGCCGCACATGACGTCGATTATATTTGCGCCCACGGCAACGGCATTCCTTCCCACGATGCGGCCGAGACCGCAGGCATAAAGCGCGCGCTTGGCGATCACGCCTATAGCGTCCCGGTGTCTTCGATCAAATCGATGTGTGGCCAAGCGTTCGCCGCGAGCAGTGCCATGCAAGTCGCGGCCACTTGCTTAGCGCTTCGCGACGGGGTTGTGCCGCCGACGATCAACTACACGAAGCCGGACCCGCTGTGCGACTTGGATTACGTCCCGAACGCCGCGCGCACCGCGCGGATACGCACCGCACTCGTTCATGCACGGAGCATCGGAGGGTCGCATACCACCATGCTCCTTGAGGCTCCTGCGCGCTAGCATGGACTGGCCATTTCTCCTCGCGCTCGCGATCCTGCTGATCGCGCTTGCGGTGTACGGCTATCGAGCGCGGGCGGAGAGCCCCGTCAACCGATGGTTCGCACTCCAGACCTTAACTCTTGTGCTGTGGATCATCGGAATCGCCGGCACCCATGCCGGTCACCATCCCGAGTTTTGGGGCCGCTGGACCTTTGCTAGCGCATGCTTGATGCCGGCGGCGTTCTTCGGCTTTACGTGTGTATTTCCTGATGACGGCCGACCTCGCTCGGCACGGGCACTCCCCATCGTGGTTACGCTGGCTCTCGGTTTCGCGGCTCTCAGCGCATTCACGCCGTTCGTAGCACACTCGTTCGTAATTACCTCGAGCGGCTTACGGCGTGCTGCTGGGCCACTGATGCCGCTCTTCAGTCTCTATTTCCTGCTCTCTACTGTTTTGGTGCTTGCGCTTCTGATTGGAAAATGGCGAAGAGCCACGGGACAGGCGCGAGCGCAGCTCCGTTTCTACAACACTGGGCTCCTTACTCTGTGCATCGGCGCGATAACAACGAATCTGGTGTTGCCGGCGCTGACTGGTCATTCGGAGTACAGCACCGTAGGTCCTTACTTTGTCTTGCCCCTCGTAGCGCTGATCGGACACGCCATCATCCGACATCGTCTATTCGATCTACGCTTGATGATTCACCGAGGCGCGGCGTTTCTCATCTTCATCGGGTTGGCTTCCGCGTCGATCTTGCTGATTCTTAGCCAAGCGGGAGTGGATGTTTGGATCCATCACGTCACGATTCCTTTGGCAACCATACTGGTTGTCGCCGTAGCAGGCGTTTCCCTCTCGTTGCCGCTTGCGCCGCGGCTTGCGCGGGTGATGGACAACTACCTCCTCCGAGGGCGAACTGATTTAGACCGTGCCCTGCAAGAGACCGCTCGACGACTTGCACGCCTACTCACGACCGAGGGTATCTCTTTAGAAATCGAATCGTCCCTCCGAGCGACGCTTGCCGTCGATCGCGTCGTCGTCTTGACGGGAGAGGCGCACTCCAGTCGGCTCGACCCCGCCGTGCAGACAGCCGCCCGGGCAATCGGATTACCGCGGCCGTCCGTCTTGCTTCTTTCCAGAGAAGGCGGTCCAACAGCGACGCTATATAGCAGCGTGCTTCGCAAGCATGGTTTCGAAGTGTGGGTCGGATTAGGTCGGGGCGCAGGGCAGACGGGCATCATCTTGCTTGGCGAACAACATGGCGGTGAAGCGTACCTGGCGCCCACCCTGCAGTTCATCGAGGACATCGCGGAGCTTTCGTCACTGGCATTCGAAGTCGCGTTTCTTCATCGGCGACAGATTGACTTGGAAAGGGAGAAGCAACGACTCGAGCACTTCGCCCGGATGGGGCGCGCCTACGCGGGCCTGGGACACGAGATTCGCACTCCCTTGACGACCATCTCGAACCTGGTCGCCCTCATCCCGGACCGGCTCGATGATGCCGAGTTCCGCGACGTCGTGACTCGTCTCATCCCTAGAGAAGTGGGCCGAATTGTCCGACTCACGGAGCAACTTCGCTTAATGGCGCCTGGCGACAACGCGACACTTGTCGCGGTTGACCTCCGCGCTCTTTTGGCTGATATCGCCGCAATGAGAGCCGCCGCGGGCGAGACTTTTTTCGCCCAGCTCGACGTCCCGGATGTACTGCCTACGATCCGTGGCGATCGAGCGCAACTTGTTCAGCTCTTTATCAACTTGCTTACGAATGCGATCGAAGCGATGCCGCACGGGGGCGACGTTGTCATTCGCCTTCAGCGGGGCACAGCATCGAGTGGCCAGCACGTGCTCAACGTCGAAGTGATCGATGAGGGGGTCGGCATTCCGAACTCGGCGTCCGAACGAGTATTCGAGCCTTTCTTCACCACCAAGCCATCCGGGACCGGCCTCGGATTGTCTATATGCCGTGAAATCGCAGATTTCCACGGCGCATCATTGACCGTCTCATCACGAAATGATCGCACCGGAACCGTTGCCCGCGTCCAATTCCCAATTCCTGACGACCTCAACCGCTCCATAGACGACAGGCAGGCAACGGCGATGAAGAGCACGTTCTCATGATGCGACCCAGGGACTGGCAATGACCATCCTGCTTGTGACGAACGACGAAGGATGGCATGCAAGGGTTTCGGATCTCCTGCCCCATGACTCCATATTCACTGCGAAAGAGGAGAGTGAGGCGTTACGGCATCTGCGCCGCGTCACCATCGACATCGCGATATGGCTCGGGAGAGACCACTCAAACGTTGACGACTTCATCGCACGAGCACGTGAAGTGGCGCCATCGTGCGTAACCATCGCCGTGACGACGAACCTGGATGCCGGAGCGAACTTTGTAATACCGCTCGCCGCCGTTCATGAGCAGTTTCAGTCGGTTCTTGCGAATGCGCTCGAGCAGCGACGGCTACTCGAAATCGCTTCGCCTCAACATCGACAAACACTCGGCTCAGCACGCGTCGAAGCGACAGCGCCCCCACCCCCGCCCGATCGCGTCCTCAAAGAGTTCACCCGCATTCTCGCCGCCGGCTTCGATTTGCCCCGCACCCTCGACATGTTCCTCGACGGCGTCGTCGAGCTCGTGCGCC